>Ga0180220_1000225_pt1 | contig 86317 bp, 63 predicted proteins | sample eDN5th37CBELigBY_FD_151335 | JGI IMG/M metagenome (GOLD analysis project Ga0180220, IMG submission 151335) | Enriched backyard soil microbial communities from Emeryville, California, USA - eDNA 5th pass 37_C BE-Lig BY (version 2) (version 2) | ecosystem: Environmental > Terrestrial > Soil >...
GGAGAAGACGTCGGCCTTGAGCACGTCGATGCGGTGGGCCGCGAGGACGCCGGCCAGGTCCGCGAGGAGGCCCGGGCGATCCCGGGTGGCGACGGTGAGGAGCGTGTCGTCCTCCAGATCGCGCACGGCGGTGGCGAGCGGGCGGGTGTGCGCGAGCTCCAGCACCCGCATGGAGCGCAGGGCGTCCCGCGGGTCCGCGAAGGAGAGGTACCGGCGCGGCATCCGGGCGAGGAAGGCGTCGGCCCTCTCGGCCCCGACCCCGCGGGAGAGGAGCGCCTCCCGATGGGCCGAGCGCTCGCCTTCGGCGACGCCCCGCCCCTCGAGCACCGCCGCGGCCTTGTGGTGGAGCTCGCCGAGGAGCTTGCCCTTCCAGGCCGTCCAGGTCCCCGGGCCGACGCTGGAGACGTCGACGAAGGTGAGCACGTAGAGCATGTCCAGGCGCTCGCGATCGCCGACCCGCCGAGCGAACTCCTCGATCAGCTCGGGGTCGGAGAGATCCCGCCGCTGGGAGACGTGGCTCATGGCGAGGTGCTCGCGCACCAGGAACTCGGCGTTCGCGGCGTCCCGCTCGGCCACGCCGAGCCGCGCGGCCACGGAACGCACCAGCTCGGCGCCCCTGGCGCTGTGGTCGCCGCCGAGGCCCTTCCCCGCGTCGTGGAAGAGGACGCCGAGCACCAGCCCCAGGGGGCGCGGGATCTCGCGGGCGGCGAGCGAGAGGGCGGGCTCCTCCTCGAGGAGGTCGCCGGCGAGCAGGCCGGCGAGCCTCTGCACCGCCATGATGCTGTGGGTATCGACTGTGTACACATGATACAGGTCGTGCTGGTGCTTGGCGGTGATGCGGCCGAACTCCGGCACCAGGGCGCCGAGGACGCCCTCCCGGTGCATGGCCCGCAGCCAGTCCGCCCGCCCCGGCCTGGCGAGGGCCTCGACCAGCGCCGCGCAGACCGCCGGATGGGAGCGGATCGCGGGATCGAGCTGGGCCGCCTCGTCCCGGACCAGATCCCGGGTGGATGCTTCGATCCCGGCGCCCAGCCGCTCGGCGGCGGTGAAGAGCCGCACGAAGAGGGAGGGATCGCGGCGGAGGGCCTCCCGCCCCTCGAGGGCGAGCCTGCCGCCCCGCTCCACGAGGCCCGGGGCCACCTGCCGCGGCTCGGCGTGCAGGGCCTCGGGACGCGCGGGCGCGCAGCGCTCCGCCAGCTCGTCGGCGAACCGGCGCAGGCGGGACGCGGCCAGATAGTAGTCCCGCATGAACTGCTCGACGGCGAGGCCCTCCCCCTCCCGATCGAGGTAGCCCAGGGCCGCCGCCACCTGCTCCTGGCGGTGGAAGGTGAGGTGGTCCTCCTTCCGGCCCGCCAGGTGGTGGAGCTGGTTGCGCAGGCGCCAGAGGAAATCCCTCGCCTTGGAGAGCTCCTCCACCTCGCGGCGGGGCAGGATCCCCCGGGCGAGGAGATCCGAGAGCCCGGCGGCCTTGAACCGGGCGCGGGCCATCCACAGGGCGGCCTGCAGATCCCGCAGGCCGCCGGGCGACTGCTTCACGCTGGGCTCGAGCAGGTGCACCGAGCCCCCGTAGCGCTCCCGGCGCCTGTGCATCTCCTCTACCTTCGCGGCGACCAGCTCGTCGACCTGCGCCTCGCTGAGGTCGCGCAGCACCCGGTTCTCCAGGTCCTGGTAGACGTCGCGGTCGCCCGCGAGATACTTGCAGTCGAGAAGCGCGGTGCGGATGGTGTGATCGGCGGCGGCGCTCTCCGCGCACTCCTCGGGCGTGCGCACGGTCGCGCCCACCTCGAGCTTCGCGTCCCAGAGGGCCGTGAAGAGGGACTCGGCGATCGGCTGCACCTCGACCCGCGCCGCCGGATCGTGGACGAGGAGGACGTCGACGTCGGAGAACGGCGCGAGGTCGAGCCTGCCGAAGCCTCCGATGCCGGCCAGCGCCGCGCCGGGCGGGCCGCCGGCATCCCGGTGGGCGGCGTCGAAGAGCGCGATCACGCCCTTGGCCACCAGGCGCGACCACGCCCGCACGATCGTGCGCCCGGCGGCGCCCTCGTCGTGGGCGGCGCGGAGGATCTTGCGGCCCTCGTCCAGGAACGCGCGCAGCGCCGCGGGCCGCTCGGCCGGAGCGCCGAGCGAGAGGGGGGACTCCATGAGGGCCTGGTGAGTGGGCGGCACCGGTCGGAGGATACTCCTCGCGCCGCTCCCGCGCAGCGCGCCGTTCGAAGATTCTGGCGCGGCCCCGGCCCGCCCCCTCGCCTGCCCCGCGTGCCGGCGGACGAACGCGCCGGCGGCCACCGGATGAATGTGCGCCGTTCGCCCGGGGTCAGAACACGCCGGTGGACGCCGGGAGATCGCCGCGGGCGATGGCGTCCCGCTCCTCGATGAAGCGGCGGACGCCCTCGGCGAGGCTGCGCGCGATCTCGTCCTGGTAGGAGGCGTTGGCGAGGCGCCGGGCCTCCTCGGGGTGGGAGATGAAGCCGGTCTCCACCAGCACCGCGGGCATCTTGGCCCCCACCAGGACGAAGAAGAGCGCCTGCTTCACCCCGAGATCCTTCACCGCGCCGCCGTGCTTCGCCCGCAGATGCGAGACCATCTGGCGATGCGTATGCCGGGCGAGGCGGACCGAGTCGTCGGTGTTCGCCTTGGTGGCGAGGTCGGCGAGGATCAGATCGAGATCGCCGATGCTCCTGGTCGACGTGGCGTTCTCGCGGGCGGCGAGCCGCATGGCGTAGCGATCGGAGTTGAGGTTGAGGGTGTAGGTCTCGATGCCGTGGGCCTTGCGGTTCTTCGCCGCGTTGACGTGGATCGAGATGAAGAGATCGGCGCGGCTGTCGTTGGCGATGCGGGTGCGCTCCTCGAGGGAGAGGAATACGTCCGCGTCCCGGGTGAGGATCACCTCGAGTCCCATCGCGGTGAGGCGGCTGCGCAGCTTGCGAGCGATGGCCAGGGTGAGATCCTTCTCCTTCTGGCCGTTCCTGCCGATCGCGCCGGTGTCCTTGCCGCCATGGCCCGCGTCGATCACCACCCGCTTCACCTTGAGGCCGGCGACGAGGGAGAGGGGGATCTCCTTTCCCACCGCGCCCTCCAGGGCGTGCACGCGCTCGGGATCGGGGGTCACCTTCGCCTCCTCGCGCTCCGCCTTCTCGGGGCGGGAGACGCGGAGATCCGCGGCGAGGTCCTCGGCGAGGGCCACGTCCTCCGGCCGGTGGGCGTCGGCGCCGCCCGTGTCCAGCGCGGCGAGGATGTCGGCGGCGGACGGGAGGTTGGCGCCCGGGATCCCCGCCGCAGGGGCGTCGGGCGCGGGGGCCGCCGCGAGCTCGTTCTTCGTCTCCGCGGCGGCGGTCGACCCACCAGCGGGTGCGGTGGCGGTTGCGGTGGGCGCGCCTGCCCTCGAAGGGCCGGGGGGCACAGACGGCCTCTCCGAATCGGTGCCCCCCTTCGCCTTCGCGACCGCCGACCGCTCCCCGCCGGGCGAGGCGGCGACGGTGGCGGGCGGCTCCCTCGGCGCGGGCGGGAGCGTGGCCAGGAGCTCGCGGGCCTGCGGCGCCATGTCGCCCTTTGGATACCTGTCCAGGAGCCGCTCCAGATCGCGCCTGGCGGCCCGGGGATCGGCGCGAGCGGTGAGGGACGCGGCGTGGAAGAGACCGTCATCGGCCAGGCTCGAGGCGGGGCAGCGATCCGCCAGCTCGCGGTACGCCTGCGCGCCCCGATCGCGATCGTCCTGGAGGAAAGAGACCGCGGCCACCTCCTTCCACGCCCAACCCAGGTTGAACCACGCCTCGCACTGGCGCTGGCCCTTCGGCAGCGCGCTCGTGGCCCGGGAGAGCCCCGCGATCACCGGGTTCCAGTGGTGGCGGAACCTGCTGCGCTGGGAGTCCTGGAGGAGTTCACGAAACCGCGCGCGGGCCTCGTCGTAGTCCGCCTCGGCCTTCGCGGGGGTCGCGGCCCGCAGCGGCCCGGCGAGGAGCAACACGGCGGCGGTGAGGCCGAGCTGGCGGAAGAGCACAACCAAGGTGCTCCACCCAACCACAGCGCTCTTCCGGGCCGCAATTTCGGGGCTGTGAAAAGAGGGCGAGGGAGCGCCGCTACGACCGCGGGTCGAGCATGCCACGCAGCTCGGCGAGGAGGGCGAGCGCCTCCAGGGGCGTGGTGCGATCGGGATCGATCTCCCGGAGGCGGGCGGCCACGGCCGCCAGCTCCGGCGGCGGCGAGGCCTTCGGCCTCTCGAAGAGACCGAGCTGCTCCGCCGCCGGCGCGCGGCGCCCCCGGCCCGCCTTGGCGAAGACCGCCCTCCCTTCGGGATCGAGCTCGTTCTTCTCGAGGTTCGCGAGGATCTCCCGGGCGCGGCCGAGCACCTCCGGCGGCACCCCGGCGAGCCGCGCCACCTCGATGCCATACGAGCGCGAGGCGCCCCCCGCCACCAGCTTGCGCAGGAAGATCACCCGCCCCTGCTGCTCGGTGACGGCGATGGTCGCGTTCTTCACCCGCGGTCGCTCCCGGGCCAGCTCCACCAGCTCGTGGTAGTGCGTGGCGAAGAGCGTGCGCGCCCCCACGCGATCGTGGAGGTGCTCGGCCACCGCCCACGCGATCGACAGGCCGTCGAAGGTCGAGGTGCCCCTGCCGATCTCGTCGAGGACGACGAGCGATCGAGGGGTGGCGCCGTGGAGGATCGCGGCGGTCTCCACCATCTCCACCATGAAGGTCGACTGCCCCCTGGCGAGGTTGTCGGAGGCCCCCACCCTGCAGAAGATCCGATCGACCACCCCGATGCGCGCCGATCGGGCCGGAACGAAGGAGCCCGCCTGGGCCAGGAGCGCGATGAGGGCCGTCTGGCGGAGCACGGTGCTCTTCCCCGCCATGTTGGGACCGGTGATCACCACCACCTGGTGGCTCTCCCGATCGAGGAAGACGTCGTTCGGCACGAAGGCGTCGCCCTGCAGCGCCCGCTCCACCACCGGATGGCGCCCCTCGACGATCTCGATGCGATTGCCGTCGTCGACCGCGGGGCGGCAGTAGCCGTTCTCCGCCGCGACCCGGGCGAAGGAGAGGAGCGCGTCCACCACCGACACCGCCGCCGCCGCCGACTTGATGCCGGCGGCCCGTCCGAGGATCCTGGACCGCAGCTCCTCGAAGAGGACGGCCTCGCGCGCCACCCGGCGCTCGTCGGCGGTGACCACCTTCTCTTCGTAGGTCTGCAGCTCCTCGGTGGTGAACCGCTCCGCGTTGGCGGTGGTCTGCTTGCGCACGTAGTGCGAGGGAACGAGGTGCAGGTTGGCCTTGGTGACCTCCAGGTAGTAGCCGAAGACCCGGTTGTAGCGGACCTTCAGCGACGAGATGCCGGTGCGCTCCCGCTCCTGGGCCTCCAGCCGGGCGAGGACCGCCTTGCCGCTCGCCGAGAGCTCGAGGAGCTCGTCGAGCTCGGCGTCCCAGCCCTGGCGGAACATGCCGCCCTCGCGGGTGTTGGCCGGGGGCTCGTCGACGATCGCTCGCTCGAGGTCCGCGGCGAGGTCGTCGTTGCCCTCGAGCTCGGCAATGCGGTCGCGCAGCAGCGGCGAGCTGCAGCCCGCGAGCAGCTCCCGCAGCGACGCGAGCCTGGCGAGGGAGGTGCCGAGGAGGCGGCAGTCGCGGGCGGTCCCGGCGCCGAGGGAGAGCCTCCCGAGGAGCCGCTCCAGATCGCCGATCTCGCGCAGGGTGGCGCCGAGGTCCTCTCGCAGCACCCCGCGGCCCACCAGCTCCTCGACCGCGTCGTGGCGCGCGCGGATCTCGCCCAGGTCGAGGAGCGGCCACGCGATCCACCGGTGCAGCGTCCTACCGCCCATGGCGGTGGCGGTCTTGTCGACGAGGCCCAGCAGCGAGCCCTTCTTCCTGCCGCCCTGGAGGGTGCGGACCAGCTCGAGGTTGGCGCGGGTGGTGGCGTCGAGGACGACGTGACCCTCGGGGTGGAAAACCTGGACCCGATCGACGTGGAGGGCCTCACCGGAGCGCTGGGTCTCAGAAAGGTAGGCCAGCGCCGCGCCGGCGGCGGCGGTGGCGGCGGGCAGGGGCGAGAGTCCGAACCCGTCGAGGCTGAGGACGCGGAGCTGGCCGCAGAGCCGGGAGGTCGCCCGCTTGGGATCGAAGATCGAGGCGTCCTCGTGCTCCTGCACCAGCGCCCCCGCGCAGCGGCCGCGGACCTCGGCGAGGAGGCCGCTCGCCGGGGGAAGAATCACCTCCCGGGGCGCCGCCCTCGCCAGCTCGGCGAGGAGCCCGTCGGCGGAGGCGAACTGGGCGGCGCGAAACTCGCCGGTCGAAGCGTCGAGGAGGGCGAGGCCGAAGGCCCCTTCCGACACCGCGACGGCGGCGAGGAAGTTGTCGGCCCTGGCGTCCAGAATCTCGTCGTCCAGGACCATGCCCGGGGTGACGACGCGGGTGATCTCCCGCTTGATGATCGCCTTGCCGTTCTTGCCCGGGACCTCGAACTGGTCGCAGATGGCGACCTTGTAGCCCTCGGCGATCATCTTCGCGACGTAGCCCCGGGCCGCGTGGTGCGGGAAGCCGCACATGGGGACCCGCTCGTCGCCCGCCTTCGATCGGGAGGTCAGCGCGATCTCGAGGACCTGCGCGGCGGTGACCGCGTCCTCGTAGAACATCTCGTAGAAGTCGCCGAGCCGGAAGAATAGGACCGCGTCGGGCACCTGCGCCTTGGTGTCGAGGTACTGGCGCATCATCGGCGTGGCCGACTCGTAGACGCCCGGCGAGGTGCTGGACAACAAGGTGCTCATCTGCGCTCCGACGAAGATCTCGGGGCCCCGAGACGACGATGCCCCGGCGTTTGGGCGCCGAGGCATCCGTCGTCACGCGGGGAGCACGCGACCGATCAGAACGTGTACTTCACGCGAGGCGCGATCGCGAAGCCCGGGATGTTCGGCCCCAGGAAGTACTTCACCGCCGCGTCGAGGCCCAGCGAGAAGTGGTCGAACTGGGTGGCGTACTCCACGCCCAACCCGCCGCCGACCAGCGGCACGGGGTTCTCGGTGTCGGCGAACGCCATCGGCCCGATGAAGGCCATGCCGCCGAGTCCGCGAGCGGTGAGCATCAGCCGCGGCACGATCTGGAAGCCGTAAAGCACCGTCGCCTCGAGCGTCTGGGCCGTCCAGTCGGCGGCGAGCGCCTCGCCCGTCCCCGGATTGAAGCAGGTGGCGGAGTCCGACACGCCCTTGCCTACCGGGACCTCGGAGGTCGGGACCTCGGAGGTGCCAAAGCAGGACCCGGCGGAGGTCCCCAGGGAGAAGCCCATGCCGACCGCGAGGAAGTGATCGTCGACGGAGAGGATGTCGTAGCCGACGCCCAGGGAGACGTACACCTGCGCGTTGGAGACGCCCGGCTCCCCACCCGTGGTGAAGAAGGTGCCGAGGTCCATCTCGGTGAAGAAGCCCCTGCGGATCTGCGTGGGGACGCCGGCGAGAGGGGTCGAGGCCTGGGCCGCTGCGGGCGCGAGGATCGCGAGCGCGAGGCCGACGGAGAGGAGAGGCCGGAGTAGCTTCATGGGTCGAGTCGTGCCTTGGATGGGTGGTGGGCGGCCGCGCCCTCTTTCGGCGCGGCCGCTCGAATGAACGTCAGTCTTCGGCGCCAGCCGCGCGGAACACCCAGGGATAGGTGACCATCACCTGGCCGCCGCCCTTGGGCTCGGGGAACTTCCACCGGCGGACGCGCTGGACCATGCACCGGCCCACGGCTCCGTTGCCGCCGACGGTGTCCTGCGAAGCGGCGGCCTCGGAGACCGAGCCGGTGGCGTCGATGGTGAACGCGATCTCGACCTTGCCCTGGAGGTTGGGATCCTTCTGGAGCTCCCTCTCGTAGCAGTACTTGATCTCGTTCCAGTGCCTCCGGATGATCTCCGCGATCACCTCCTTGGAGAGGCCGCCGACCACCGTGGTCCTGCCCGGGATGATCCGGGTCGTGGACTTGCCGCGTCCGCCGAGGTCGATGTTGCCCATGCCGCCGCGGCCGCGGCCCCCTCCCTTGGTGCCGAGGCCACCGAGGCCGAGGCCGGTGCCGCCGCCGCCGGGGCCGGTGCCGCGGGATCCGAGGCCGCCGACGCCGTGGGCGTCACCCATGCCCGCGCCTGCCTGGAGGCCACCGAGCGCGTTGTTGATGCCGGTGCCCATGCCGCCAGGCCCGAAGATGTTCGAGGCCGCGTCGCTGTCGGCGCCGAGGGCGCCGAGGAGGCCGGAGGCGAGGACCTTCTTGCGATCCTCCTCGCGCTTGTTGGCGTCGACCTGGGGCGACCCCTTCTTGGAGGGATCGGCCTCCTTCTTCTGCTCCTCCTTCTTGCCGAACTTGCCCTCGTCGTCCTTCGGCTTGTCGCCCTCCTTGAGGCCGGAGAGGTCGAGCTGGGGCTTCGGGGGCTCAGGGGGATGCAGGAGGATTTGCGAGATGCGGGCGTTGTTCTTGAAGAGGTCCTCGGCCAGCAGCTCGTTCGAGATCGGCGTGATCATCAGCGCCGCGAGCAGGACGATGTGGACCATCACCGCGATCGAGAGGATCTTGGTGAAGTAGAGGTCCATGCCCTCGAAGAATCCGGACTTCGTCTTCTCGTCGGGCCGCATGAAGCGGGCGACGAACTCCACCGACCCCATGCGGATGCGGGCGCGCTCGTCGAAGCCGATGGTCGCCGAGGCGCCGGCGCGCTCGTCGCGCCCGCCGCGCCGGACGACGATCTCGCCGCCGGCGGGGGCGGAGAGGACCGCCTTGTCACCCTCGATCCTGGCGAGGACGTGCTTCTCGACGTTCTCGAGGTAGACCTTGAAGTTGTTGCCGTCGGCGCTGCCGACGGTGATCTCGCCGCTCTGGAACTGGGCCGCCTCGATGATGGTGTCGCCCCAGATCATGGCGACGTCGAGGGCCCTCTCCTTGGACGTGGGCTTCTGCTCCGCCGGCAGCTCTTCGTAGAAGAGCGAGGAGGCGTTGCGTCCGCGCATGCCGCCGAGCAGGGTGTCCCGGCCCGTGGCACCAGCGCGAGTTGCGTTTTCCGCTGCCATGGTTGCTCCCTTCGCGCCCTCGCCCGGGCGCGGTCTACCTTCGTTCCGCCGCAGCGGTTCTCGATCGAGTCGACGAGCGCCTCCGGGGCCGCGGCCCCGGCTCACGCTCCTAGAGGTTGTCCACGCTCTTCTGCAGCTCGGGGAGGAAGTCCCCTCGGAGCTGGATCAGCGACTGAAAGTTGGAACGGGCCCGGTTCATCATGTACGAGCCCTCCGGCTTGGTGAGCTCGCCTTCGAGGGTGACTTCGTTGAAGTCGACCACCGTGGTCTTCTTGTAGACCACCCGGTCGGCCTCCTGGATGACGCGATCCTGGGCGTGCGCCGTCGCGCTCGCCCCGATCAGCCCGACGCCCAGCGCCGCCGCGACCAGTACCTTGACCATCTCGCACCTCCTGTCCGGGACGCCGCACCGCCCGTGCGTCCCGTCTTTCGCCGCTCCGTGAACCCCCGTGCACCCGGGGGGCTCGCTCGGCGTTTCGGGCCCTCTCCTCGAACGATTCGAAGGCCAAGCGTCTCATGGCAGTCTACCTGCCCCTACCTCTGCTGCCAACCCCTCCCGGGCCTCGAATCAAAGGCCGGCGGGGTGTGGTTCGTCCTACTGCGCCTCCTCCACCTCGGGCGCGGGGGCCTCTTCGCTGCCGGCTGGATCGGCCTCGGGCGCCGGGGCGTCGTCTTCGCCGACGGGATCGCCCTCCCCGTCCGGCATCGGCTCGCCCTCTCCGTCGACCGCGTCGAAGTCGACCTCCTCCTCGGACTCGGGGATGAAGTCCATGTCCTCCAGGTCGGCGCTGCCGCCGGAGGACTTCCGCATGGCGGCCCGCTCCTCCTCCTCCTGCTGGGCGGCCTGCTGGCCGAGCTGGATCTTCATGTCGATCATCTGGAGCCGCTGCTGGGCGTGCTCGCGCTTCGCCTCGTCGCCGGTAGCCAGGTACTGGTTGAAGAGCTCCTTGGAGCGGTCGAGGTCACCCAGGGGGCCGTAGTAGAGTTCGGCGAGGCCGAGGATCGCGTCGGGCTGCCCCTCGCGGAGCCGGAGCACCCGCTCGAAGGCCTCCGCGGCCTCTTTGTTCTTCTTGGAGCCCTGGAGGGCGAAGCCGTCCTGGAGGTGGGCCTGGTAGGCGTTCGGCTCGATCTCGCCCGCCTTCGAGAACATGGCGTGGGCTGCTTCGTAGTCGCGGAAGGCGAGCGCGACCGCGCCCACGTTCATGCGGCAGGAGAAGCACTCCGGGTCGAGCTCCACCGCCCTCGAGAAGAGAGACAGGGCCTGGCGCCGCTCACCGTGGTGGAGGGCGATGAGGCCCAGGTTGTTGTAGACGCCGGCGTCCTTGTCGTCGAGGCGTCGCGCCTCGACCAGGACGAACTCGGCCAGCCGATGGTTGCCCTGGTCCATGTAGACCAGGCCGAGGTTCTTGTAGGCCTCGGGGTTCTTCGGCGTGCGCGAGAGGAGCTTGCGCAGCGTGGCCACCGCGTCGTCGTACCGCTTCTCCAGGCGGTAGAGCACCGCAAGGTTGTTCAGGTAGTCGACGTCGAACTCGTTGGACTCGAGCGCCTTCTCGTAGAGGACGATGGCATCGCCGAACGCGCCGCGGAGCCGGAGCACCTGGCCGACGTTGAGCAGCGCGCCCCGGTGGGTCGGATCCGCACCGAGCGCGCCCTTGTAGGCCGCCTCGGCCCCGGCGAGATCGCCGGTCTTCTCGGCCACGATGCCGAGGTTGAAGTGGGCGTTGGCGAGCCGGGGGTCGCGCTCCACCGCCTTGGAAAAGGCGGCCTTCGCGGCCTCCCAGTCCTCGGCCTTCATGGCGTCGACGCCCTTGGCGAAGAGCTCCTCGGCGGTCTCCTCCCGGACCTGGACCTCCTCGACGGGGCGAGGAGGGGGAGCGCTGGCGCAGGCCGAAAGGAGCGCTGCCGAAGTGGTGACGATCAGGATCTTGCGATTGAACATTTCCATCCCGGGTAGGCGGGCGAAGCTTCCGTTCGCCCGCCTTGCGAGTGAGAGCGGTTCCTACTTCGCCGCGGCCTTGTCCAGGATCAGGACACCCTTCTTCTTGGCGGGCGCCGGCTCGGTCTCCGGTTCGGCCTCCTCGGAGGCATCGTCCGTCGCCGGCTCCTCGGCGGGCGAGGCAGCGGGCTTGGCGACGGGCAGCGCCGAGCCGAAGGTGGCGTCGATCGTGAGCGCCGCGGGCGCCCTGGAGAAGAACTCCGAGCCCGTGTAGCTCACCTGGCGGATCTCACCGTACTCCCCCGGCTTGAACCGGTTGAGCGCCTCCTGGGCGGTGAGGGTGTACTCGTTGTAGATGCCGAGCTCGTAGGCCTTGTCGAGGCCCTTCTCGAAGGCCTCGATCGCCTTCTCCTCGAGCGGGAAGGCCCGGTTCTCGAGCTCGCTCCGGTACATGTCGAGCTGCTCGAAGTCGAGGCCCGGCGGATCCGGCGACTCCACGAAGTTGCGGGCGAAGTCCTGGTACATCATGCCGATGCGGGTGAGGGCCGCGATGCCCCAGTCGCCCGACCCGGTGGCCAGGACCGCGGTGTAGTCCTGCTCGAGGGCCGGCGTCGCCTTCATCTTGTCGGCGAGCGCCTTCTTCAGCGTGCGGACGTTGTCGAACTTGATCGCGGTGTAGGCCTTCCACTTCGGCTCGAGCAGCATGAACATCGAGTAGGCGTAGGCGTCCCGGTAGTCGGCCTTGCCGCGATCCTCCGCCGACATCTTCGGGTACTCCTTGGCGCAGAGGTCGAGGAGCCTCATCGCCTCGTCCCGGCGCTTGAGCTGCTCGAGGGCGCGGGCCCGCTTGTACCGGGCGAAGAAGATCTCGCCCGCGGACGCCCGCTTCTCGTAGGTCTTGATGAAGTCCTCGTAGGCCTTCTCCGCGTTCGCCCAGTCGCGCTGGAGGTCGTAGATCTCGGCGATGTGGAAGGCGATCTTCGCCGCCGACTCCGCGTTCGGCACCGTGCTGTACTTCTCCACGTACTCGCGGAAGAGGGAGATGGCCTCGTCGAACTCGCCGCGCCCCTCGGTCCAGAGCGCCGCGTTGAAGAGCGCGTCCGAGGCCTTGGTGGCGTCGTCCGCGTGGGCCTTGATCACGTCCGCCGGCTTCTTGAGGGCGACCTTCCTGCGGGGATCGGCCTTGGGATCCGGTCGCAGGCCGACCTTCTCCTCCCACTCACGGACGTACTGGAGGAAGTAGTCCGAGGCCTTGTCGAAGTTCGCGGTCTGCTCGTTGAACTTCGCGAGCGCCCACACCGCCGCCGGGCGGTGGTTGCTGGTCGGGTAGTCGGCGAGGATCTTCTCCGCGACCACCATGCCCTGATCGAGCTGGTTGGCCTTGGTGTAGATCTCCATCGCGTAGAGCAGCGCCTGGGCCGCGTAGTCGGACTTCGGGAACTCGGTCACGAAGTCGCGGAACATGGTGGCGGCGTCGTCGTCCCGGTTCTCCTTCTGGAGGACCACGAGGTCGATGTACTTGTACTGCGCGCCCTCCATGATCTTGGCGAGGTCCTGCGTCCACTTCTCGCCGGGCTTGGCGAGCTTCTTGTTCGCGTAGAAGGCGCGGGAGAGGCGGGCCAGGTCGGACCACTCTTCCTTGACCTCGAGGATGTTCAGCGAGAGATCCGCCGCCCGGCGGGCCTGGGCGTCGTCCGGCCACTTGAGGATGATGTCGCCGAAGCGGTTGGCGGCCTCGGTGAAGTGCTTGCGGTCGTAGTAGATGAACGCCGCCTTGTAGCGGACGTTGATCTCGTCGGCGGCCAGCCGGGGGTCGGCAGCGGCGATGAGGGCGTACCGATCGCACGCCTCGATCATCTTCGCCTCCCACTTGGGGATGACCTCCTCCTTCACGTTCTTGTCCACCTGGACGACCTGGATGCGCTTGGCCTTCTCGGCCTTGCCCTTCCCCTTCCTCTCGTCGACCTTCTGGTCGTCGCGGAGCTCGCTGCGCTCCAGCTCGCCCTTGTCGATGGCGATGAGCTTCTCGTAGGCGAGCAGCGCGTTGTAGGCCGCCGTCTTCGAGTAGCTGCCCTCCGGATCGCTGTCGTAGGTGGCCTCGTACTGCTCGGCGGCCCTCTCCCACTCCTCGAGGGTCCAGAGGATCTCCGCATAGTAGAAGCGGAGGTTGTAGGCATTCTCGCTGTCGGAGAACGAGTCCAGGTACTCCTTGTAGATCTCGGCGGCGAGGCGGTAGGTCTTGACCTCCTTGGTCCTCTGCGCCTCCTGGTGGTAGGTCGTCACCAGGTCGCGCATGGCGTCCTCGGACAGATCGTAGGCGCTCCGCAGCGCCCGCTCGTTGTCCTTGTTCGCCACCGACCACGCCGATCCCGGCTTGTAGTTGTTCACGAGCACCCGCATCTCGGCGAGGACCTTGTCGCGCTGCCGCAGGCCTTCGTAGGCCCGGACGATGTTCGACTGGTACTCGGGGTTGCGCTGCTCCAGCGGCTCCTCGTCGATGAGGAGGCGGAAGGCCTCGATCGCGTGCTCGTGCGCGCCGTCCGCGAAGTACTTGTTCGCCAGCATGGCGAAGTACCGCCGCGCACCGGCCTTGGAGGTCTTCGACTTGTAGTAGGTGTTGGCCTCCTGGACGACGCCCAGCGCCTGCCAGGTCATCACCATGTCGCGCAGGGCCTCGCCCTTGAGCGCGACTTCGTTCCGGGTGCGTCCGGACTCGGAGCGGTCGACCACCTCCTGGAACTTCTTGAGCGCGTCCTCGTAGTCGCCGCCGTTGTAAGCGCACCACCCCAGCTTGTAGAGGGCGAAGTTGTAGATGCGGGGCTCGTTCGCCGACGCCTCCAACGCCTTCGAGTAGGCGGAGGTCGCCCTGCCGAGGTCGTTGTTGGCGAAGTAGTGCTCGCCCATCGCCACGTAGGAGTCGCCGACGAAGCGGGACTGCGGGTACTGGGTGACCAGGTCCCGGTGGCGATCGATCGCCGCCTTCTGCTCGCCCTTCTCGTAGAGGTTCGTCGCAAGCGCGAAGAGGACCTCGTCCTTGCGGGGATAGGTGGGGGAGTCCTTGAGGATCTGCTCGTAGAGGCGCAGCGCCTCGGTGCGGTACAGCTCCGACTGGTGGTTGTCGAGCTTGGGCTCCGCCGGGCAGGACGACTGCCCCTCGGTGTTCACGCACTCGAGCCACACCCGGTAGCGCTCGTCGTGGGCCGCGAACTCGCGGAAGTAGACGAACTTGGACTTCTCGATCCAGAGCTCGGCGAGCTGGAAGAGCAGCTCGCTGCGCTGATCGCCCGGATCGATGGTCCGGATGATCTCCTTGAGCTCGGCGATGGCGTCGTCACGAATGCGGTCCGCCTCGTCGGTGCGCTTGCTCTCCTCGAGCTCCACGCCGGCGGCGAAGGCGGCGGGGGCGATCGCCTCCTCCTCGCCGTCGGCCTCGCCGGTCTGCGCGGCGCCCCGCGGGTTCGAGGCGCCCTTGGCGGCCTCCTTCCCGCCCGTCTTCTCGGCGGGGGCGGCGGCGACCAGCAGCGGCCCTGCCATGGTGGAGGCGCCGGCGACGATCGCCAGCAATCGGAACAATGCCTTCATCTGGTTCCTCCGAGGACCGGCGCAGGGGGTCGCGCCTCTCGTCCTTGGGATACTTCTTCGTATGCCGATGGAGAGGCCGGACCTTCGTGGGGTCCGTGCCTCGCCCGTCACTCGTCCTTCGGGGAGGCGCAACCGGACTTCAGAGTGAACTGGTAGTAGCCGATCTCGTCGATCCAGAACTCACCCTGGAAGTTCCAGTACTCCCAGTCCTCGGCGGGGATCACCGGGCGCTCCAGGCTCTGCTGCGCCATCTCGGCGACGATGTCCACGCCCAACTCGAGCCGCTTCTTCTCCGCCTTGGAGGTCTCGAAGCGGATGATCTTCGCCTGGTTCTCGTAGTGCTTCACCACCGCCATCGCGTCGGCGATGCGGCCCTTCACGAACTTGCCCGCCACGTTCTCCAGCATGTTGCGCTGCTGGTCGACGATGGTGGTCAGCTCGTTGCGCAGGGACGAGTTCCGGAACGCCGGGACCGACTGGATGGTCGCCTTCTCGCTCTCGAGGGAGCGGATGTACTTGCCGAAGCTGCGGATGCGCTTGTTGGCCGCGAGGTAGTTGTAGACCGCGCGCGGGATCCGGGCCCGATGGGAGGGCTCGCTCACCAACTGGTAGTAGAAGCTGAACTGCTCGTCCCTCTCCAGCAGCGGCTCGACCTGCTTGACCATCTGCGGGTAGCTGGCGTCGTAGGTGGCGAGGGTCTCCTTCGCCTCGTCGTACAGGCAGGCGTGGTAGTAGATCGTCGACTTCAGGATCCACGACTCGGGCTGGAACGAGCCGGCGAACTGGGGCGCGTGGAGCGCCTGCAGCGTCCCGAGCGCCCCGCCGAAGTCCTCGTTCTGGAACCGGGCCCAGCCGTTCTCGAAGAGCGCCTGATCCCAGTACGGCGAGAAGCGCGGCACCTGCTCGTAGTAGCGAACCGACTCGCCGAAGTTGCCGAGGCCGTAGTGGTTGCGGGCCAGGCCGAGCCGGGCCAAGTCACGCAGATCCTGGAGGTCGGTGTACTGGAGCTCGAGGGTCGACTTGAGGCCGAGTACCTCGTCGAAGAAGAGGTTCGCCTTGCGGTACCCCTCGTCCATCGCCTCGACGGTGCCGCCGGCCCTCCCCTTCTGGATCTCGACGATGCCGAGCAGGTACCGAGCGCGGGCGAAGTAGGCGCTGTCCTTCGGCACCACCGCCAGGAAGGCCTCGGCGTCCTCGAGCTGCGAGTTCCGGTAGGAGACCATCCCCACCATGTAGTTGACCTTGTGGAGGTACTCCGGCCGCAGCCGCTGGAACTCGTCGTTGTACTCCTTGTTGAGGAGCGAGGGGATGAAGAGGTCGTCCTCGAGCTTCTCCGAGACGTCGACGAGCCCCTCCACCGCGGGGATGTAGAAGGGGTGGGAGGGACCAGCCTTGACGATCTCCGCGTAGAAGAAGATCGCGCTCTGGAGGAGCCCCATCTTCTCCACGGTCTGGCCGAGGAAGAAGTCGGCCTTGGCCCGGTTGGCGTCCTGGCCGCTCTGGGCGATGAAGTCGTAGAGGTAGACCGCCGCCTGATCGAAGCGGTTCTCGTTGTAGGCGCGGATGGCCGGCGTCAGGTCGGCCTGCGCGAGGGCTGCCCCGGGGGCGAGAAGCGCCGCGGCGAGGATCCCTGTCGTGATCTTGCGAACGTTGAGCATCATCTGAGTTCTCGATCCTCGAAGCTTAGAAGGAATACGAAACGCCGCCGTAGACGCCGAGGTTGTTGAGCACGTCGGAGGACATGTCGTCGAGCATGTCCTTCGCGAGGCGACCCGACTGGTTCAGGGATCCGTCCGGCGCCCGGAACGTCGAGGCCTGGCAGCTCCCCGCGTAGGAGCCGCTCTTCGCCTCGAGGCTGGCCATGTCCTCCCGGCTGCAGCCGTTGATGGTGTCGACGGTGGCCGTGTAGACGAGGTCGCGGAACTCGAGGCGGACGAGGAACGAGTCGTTGATCCGCACGCGGAAGCCCGCGCCCACCTGGCCGAGGAACTTCGTGCCGGTGTCGCCGAAGATGCGGTCGTCCTGGCCGGTGAGCTGGATCCGCGTCCCGCCGATGCCGGCGCCGCCGGAGAGCACCACGCTGAAGTGGCCGATGGCGCCCTCGTAGAAGGCGAACTTCCCGTAGATGGGCGTCACCTCGAACCCGCCGGTGGCCGCCCACTGGAGGGTGAGGCTGGTCGCGGACTGCGCCTGTGCCCGTGCGGTGGTGATGAGCTCGTCGGCGAATCCCACCTGCTGGTTCACGTAGAAGTACTGGGCCATCGCCTGCAGCGCGAAGTTCTCGTGCAGGTGGTAGACGTACTGCCCGCCAAAGCCCACGTGCTGGGTGAACTTGGTGTTGAGCTGGACGATGCCGGGATAGAGCACGAGCTCGTGGGTGCCGGCGTCCGAGTACTCCTTCTTCTGCACCGTGTGCAGGCGAAGGTTCGGGCTCGTCACGTTGTCGGAGATCTCGACGAAGCCGGGGGGGAGCTCGTCGGCGGCCCCCTGGGCCAGGGCGAAGGTCGGGATCGCCGCGGCGACGAGCCCGGCGAGGATGCGATTGAGATAGGTCTTCATCTTGTCAGCCAGCTCGCAGGTTAGAAGACGACGGAGGCGCCCACGTTGAAGAAGAGCGTGTTGGAGAGGCCCGCGCTCGTGACGGTACCCTGCTCCGGAGCGGAGCCGATCGCCTCGCCCTCGGCGCGCTGCCGGTTGATCCCCTTGCGGTGCTCGTCGGGGTGGAACATGTCGAAGAGCTCGAGCCGCAGCGTGAACATCTCGTTCACGAAGAACCGGAAGCCGCCGCCGACCGCGCCGGTCCAGGTGACCCGCTCCTCCTCCAGGTAGTGGTTGCACGCCCCGGGGCGCGAACCGCCCGGACCCACCGAGTTCTGGCAGTAGGCGACGGTCTCCTGCGTGAGCCCCACCGCGCCCGCGCCGATCGCCAGGTACGCCTGGAAGTGGACCGGGAGCTCGGTGGCGAGGTTCAGCTTGCCGTAGATCGGGGTCCAGCGCGGCATGAGCAGCGCCGACCACTGGATCCGCCACAGGTCCTGGAACTCGTCCACCGGGCCGCTCTGGTCGGGACCGATCTTGTAGAGGGACTCGCGGGCCTGGTCCGCCACCGTGGTGAGGCTGCTGAGCGCGTAGCTCCCGCGCGCCTCGAGGCCGAGGGTCTCGGAGATGTTGTAGCCCAGGCCGAGCTGGAAGTTGGTCGTCGAGGTCATCCGGTTCGTCACCGAGAAGCCGACCATGGGGCTCACCTCGAAGGCGCCCTCGGTGCGGAACTGCCGGTTTCGGACCACGACCCGCTCCACCACCCCGTCGTCGGCGGCGCCGGCTGCGGTCGGCGCGAGCGTGACGGACGCGAGGAGGACGGCCAGGAAGGAGATCAGGCTCCGATTCGGGATTCTTTCCATGGAGAGTTGCTACCTTGCCTCGTGCCCTGTCACCGGCACAGTGAGAGTTCGGATCCGACGTCCACGTCGTAGCAGACCTCGATGGTCTCGAGCTTGGAGGGGATCGAACGACCGTTGAATCTGATCACGTTCCTGGGATCCGATCCCGAGCAGAGCTGGTGCTCCCACCCGTCCACCGGATCGGGCGCGATCGGGAGGACGCAGCGATTCCGCACGCAGAGCTGGGCTGGGTCGGAACATGGGGACGCATCGTCGCACGAAACGGGATCGTTTGGCACTACCACCGTTTCGATTGTGGCCTCTATCGGCACGCGACTCAACCGGAACTCGCGGGCGAGCCCCGACGCCGCCCAACCGATCTCGCGGAGCGCCACCCCCAGGTCGGCGTCGCAGAGGTCGATGACCCTCCCGCCGGTGGAGTCGGCGACGCCCGCGTAGCGCGGAGCGTGGAGCGCGCAGGCGTCGCCCTCGTCGCAGGAGAGCGAGGGATCGCGGGTGCAGCCCACGTAGGCGAACCCGCTCCCGTCGTCGCGATCGAGCTCGGCGGCCGTGGTGGCGACGATGGCGTCGGCGGCGACGGCCGCACCGTTGGCGAAGCCCTTCGCGCCCGAGAAGACCCGGGCGAAGTAGTCGGTCGATCCGAAGTCGAGGAGATCCCCGCAGCCGCATACGCCGGTGGAGGTGCACGCGGCCGCCCCCGGAGGCGCGAACGGGAGGCACGAGGCGTCGTCCTCGTCCGAGACGAAGATCACGCGCAGCTCCGCGTCGCTCCGGAGGAAGCCGCCCGACGCCTCCGGGCGGGAGGCGATCCGCGAGGCGGCGAGGAGACCCTTCCCGGGACCGTGCTCGAGCGGGAGCGTGCGGAGCGTCTCGCCAGCCCAGGCGATGGCGTCGGCGATCGTCCCGGCGCCCACGTCGCAGGACGTGACGCCGGAGACCGGGCGACAGGAGACGAAGCGAGGGCTCCCGGCGAGGAGGGGCTCCGGGGAGGTGGTCGTGATGGCGAAGTGGAAGTCGATGGCCGGCGTGGCGGAATCGAAGACGCCGAAGATGGCGTCCAGCCCGCCGGCGAGCCGCGCGATCGTCCCTTCCATCGAGGGGGAGCTGCGGATCGCCAGGAGGACGTCGACCTTCCCGGAGGCGCGCTGCTGGAAGGTGTCGCAGTGGGAGGAGCGCTGGGCGCGGAAGTCGTCGGGCCTCGCCTCGCGATCCGACCGCTCGATCCGCGGCTGCGCGTCCTCGGCCGCCGGGACGCCGGAGACGACGCGGAAGGGCTCCTGCACGTCGCCCAGCCTGCTCCCGTCGTCGCCGCAGCCGGTCGCCGCGAGTCCCAACACCAGGGCGCCGGCGACGCGGTGACCCACGGCGTGGAGGCTCTCCAGGCCTGTACGACGCCCGTGCGATCGCATGGGAGCATGGGAGATCCGCGCCAGAGCCGACTCCGGAATTCAATGGGCGATGCGCGCTTCGCCACATCGCCAGCCAGGGAAGGTCGGTTTTGGTACCACGTCCCCCCGGGTGGTTCAAGCACCTACCACTCGTAGAGCAGGAGGCCCCCGTCGATCAGCCGGGGAGGCAGACCCGCACCGGCCGATCGTCCACCGTCCGGGTGTCCCCGCACCTCCAGCCCGGCGGGCAGTCGTCCTCGGCGCAGGACCGGGTGCAGACGTTTCCGCTCTCCTTCTTGATGCAGAGGCGGTCGGCGCAGGCCGCCGGACCGAAGGTGCAGTCCGAGCCGATGGCGCCGCCGCCCGAGGGGAAACAGACGTTCACCAGCTCCCCCGGGGCTCCCCCGCCGTCGACGGCGCGGGCCTGCCTGCACTCGAAGCCACCGGAGGTGCCCGAGGCCTCGTCGCAGGAGGCGTCGTCCACGCAGGCGGCGGTACACAGCCGGGCCGTGCCGATGTCGAGGCAGAAGCCGTCGTGGCAGGGGGCACGGCCCGGGTCGCAGTCGTCCCCGAACTCCCCTTCCCGCGGGACACAGACGCCTCCCGCGGGTCCCGACGGCCGGTCGCAGTCGATGGTCGCGCCGTCCTCCGTGGGGACCACGGCGCAGCAGCGCTGCCTGGCGTCCCCGCACTCGGCGTCCGCCTCGCACGGGGCCGAGCAGAGGCCGCGCTCGCCGTAGTGGACGCAGATCCCCGAGAGGCAGTCCGCCGGGCCGCCGACGCTGCAGTCGCTGCCGAGCCCGCGGCCGGCCCGCACGCAGGTCGCCTGGAGCGGCACGCAGACCCGGTCGCCGTCGACGAGGAGGCAGTCGAAGCCGGCCCCCCAGCGGGAGGCACAGTCCGCGAGATCCTCGCACGCCGGCGCGCAGAAGGTCTCGCCGCTCTGCACGTTGGCGAGGCAGAGGCCCCCGGTGAGGCCGCCGACGTTGCACTGGTCGTCGTCGGTGCAGGGCGCGCAAGCCCTGCCGTCGTCGGCGATCCGGCACTCGTTGCCCACGCAGGTGGCGCCGGGGCCGCATTGCGCCAGATCGGAGCGCAGATCCCCCGGCTCGCACCACCCCGAGCAGGTGAGGGCGTTGGGAACGCACTGGAAGACCTCGCCGGACGGGTCGGAGATCCGGGTGCACGTGAAGTTGCGCGGGCAGCCGCTGCGGCAAGGGGCGTCGGTCGTCGAGTCGATCCAGTCCTGCCGGGCCTCGCTCCAGGTGCAGGTCGGCGAGCAGGCGATCCCGCAGAAGCGCTCGCCGGTGAGCAGGTTCTCGACGCAGCGGGCGGTGCCGTCGGCGCACTCGGCGTCGCCGCTGCACGGCGCGCACAGGGGCCGGCCCGCGTGGCAGGTCTCCGACTCGGGGACGCATTGCCGCGTCTCCTGTTCGCCGACCCGGGTGGGCGGGATGGTGCGGCAGCGGTAGCCGTCGGGGCAGCCTGGGGTGCACGGCGCGGTGCAGAAGCGCTCGCCGGATCCCAGGGCCCGTAGGCAGGAGCCGCCGCTCGGGCACTGGGAGTCGGCGGTGCAAGGCGCGCAGAGGCCGCGCCGGACGGGGATGTAGCAGCTCCCCCGCGAGGCGTCGCAGCGATGGCCGGAGGGGCAGCCGTCGTCGGTGGTGCAGCGCACGCCGGGCTTGCAGACGAGGGCCTCGAGGCGCCCGTCCACCTGGCAGGTGAGGCCGCCGGGGCAGTCGAAGTCGTCCGCGCAGGGGACGCTGCAGACGCCGCCTTCGTCGAGCCGGAGGCAGAAGGAGTCGCGGCAGCGATCGGGGCCGGTGGGATCGCACGGCTCCCCCGCGACCGGAAAGGACGGCAGCGAGGACGTGCAGCCGGCGAGCACGCAGGCCGCGGCGAGGGCCAACGCCGCGGGGAAGGAGATCCTGGCCGTCACGCCGGCAGGGTACCGCAAAGCACTCGGAGGACGGAGACGAACGAGGGGCGGGGCCGAAGACGACGCGAGGCCGCGCTCCAGGGGAGCCGGCCTCGCAGTGAAGCGGTCCTTCGATCGGGAGATCTCAGCCGCGGCCCTTCGAGACCTTCATCGGGTTGACCGGTCGCTTGGCGGCCTCGGCCTTGGAGATCTTGGGCGCCTTCACGGCGGGGCGGAGGATGAGCAGGCCCTCGTCGTGGCCGGGGACGGCGCCCTTGACCATGAGGAGGTGCTGCTCCTCGTCCACGCCGATCACCTGGAGGTTGCGCACCGTGACCCGGTCCACGCCCATGTGCCCGGGCATCCGCTTGCCGGGGAACACGCGGCCGGGGGTCTTGCGCTGGCCGATGGAGCCCACGTGGCGGTGGAACTCGTGCGTACCGTGGGAGCCGCGGGCGCCCTGCCCACTCATGTTGTGGCGCTTCATGACGCCGGCGAAGCCCTTGCCCTTGCTCGTGCCGGTGACGTCGACGAACTGCCCCACCTGGAAGACCCCGGCGTCCAGGACCTGGCCGACCTCGAGGCCCTCCGCGTCCTTGGCGCTCATCCGGAACTCGCGGATCCAGCGGGTGGGGGCGACGTTCAGCTTCTTGAAGACGCCCATCTCCGGCTTGTTCACGAGCTTCTCGCGCTTCTCGCCGAAGCCGATGCGCACGTTGACGCCCGCGTCGGCGGGCAGCTCGTTGACGCCGAGGACGGTGTTGGGGCCGGCGCGCACGATGGTGACGGGGATCTGGTCGCCGTTCTCCGCGAAGATCGAGGTCATGCCGATCTTGACGCCGAGGAGGCCCTTGCCGCGGATCTTGCTCATGTCTGGCTCCGAGAGGTTCCCCGGTCGGGGAACGTCGATGGGGTTGCACCCGCCAGCCGGGTCTTCCGGCCGCGGGGCGCGCACCATAATCGACCGGCACCGGAAGGTGCAAGGTTTCCTTGCGACGCGGATCGCCCCCTACTGCGCGGCGGCCCGGGCCTCGCGGGCGTAGTGGAGCGCCAGCGCCCTGGCGAGCTCGGCGGCGTGTCCCAACGCCTCCGCGCTCAGGCGCTCGAGGAGCGCCCCGCTCTCCGAATCCCCCAGGGCGGTGGTCATCCGCGCCACCCGCCGGCACCTGGCGGCAAGCGCGTGGGAGGTGGCGAGGTCGGCGCGGAGCAGGCGAGCGAGCTCACCGCCCGGCTCCCCGGCGTCCCCCGGGCGCAGGGGCCTCGACCCCCGCAGGGCCGCGATCCGGGCGGCCACCCGCTCGCGATGCTCGGCGCGGGCGGCGGCGATGGCGAGCCAGCGGGCGCGGAGAATGGGATCGGCCGTCCGCCTCGCTCGCGAGGCCCCTTGCTCGGCCGCGTGCGCCAGCGCACCGAACACGCCCATCAGCTCCTCGATGGTCCTCTGCCTCCCCTCCGCCATCTCCCCTCCGCGACTGCAAGGTGGCGGCGATCCTCCCGAACCGCAACGCTTCCCCCGGGTGACGAGGCGCTCGCGCCTCGACGGTTCGCGCGACGCCTCGGGATCCGCCCACCCAGCCGCGGAAGGGAACTTCCCCGGGGGCGCGGGAATCGCCCTCTTTCGAGCCCGCGGCGGGATGTGTGCCCCGGCCCGAAGCTTGCTACCTCTCTCGAGCGGGACCATCTCCACGGCCGTGGGGGGAGCGGACATGATCGACAGGCTCAAGGAGGGACTCTCCTTCGAGTGGCGAGCGGAGCGTCACACCGAACTGCTGCTGACGGATCTGACGGAGACGGCCACCGCCCCCGACCTCGCCGGGCGCCTGTCGGAGCTCGCCTCCGCGGCGCAGGCCCGCCGCTCCCGGCTCGAGCGGCGGCTGATGGCGCTCTCGGCCCGGCCGCGGCTGGCGCCGCTCCCGCCGATCCTGGACCGCCTCGATCGGGCGCTGGAGATCGCCCTCGCCCAGACCCGGGCCTCCGCCGATCGGTACGCGGCCCTCGCCGAGCTCTCCCGTCGGCTCGCCGATCCGGAGACCGCCTTCGCGTGCGAGCTGAACCGCACGGGGGCGGAGGAGTCGGCGATCCTCATCGACGGCCTCCTCGCACTGGAGGTCGATCGGGCGGCCCTGCGATCCAACCCCGGGCCCCCCCTGGGAGCCTGAGGGGGCAGCCGGGGATCGCGCACCCGCTCGATCGCCGCCTCGTCCGCGACCGGGCCGGCGCGCGCGATGCAAGGGAGCCCTTTCGGCGGGCGCCCGGGCGGAAGGCGCTTCACGCCGCGAAGGCGCGCTCCACCAGCCAGTACGCGCCGAAGAAGCCGATCGCGGCGGAGGCCCCTGGCACCGCCACCGGCGCGAACCACCGCCTCCGCCGGGCGAGGAGGATCGGGACCAGCGCGGCCAGGACGACGGTGAGCTGTCCCGCCTCGACCCCCAGGTTGAAGCCGGCGAGGGCCGCGAGGGCCCCGCCCCCCGCTCCCACGCCCTGCTCCGCCAGGACGGACGCGAAGCCGAAGCCATGCACGAGGCCGAAGGCAAAGGTGAGCGCGGCCCTCCCCCGCCGCGGATCCCGCCGCAGCACGTTCTCCACCGCCACGAAGAGGATCGACGCCGCGATCGCCGGCTCCACCAGCGCGGGCGGGAGCGAGACGATCTCCAGCGCGGCGAGGCCGAGGGTGATGGAGTGGGCCACGGTGAAGGCGGTGATCGCCAGCGCGAGATCGCCGAGCCGGGTGGCCACCACCGCGATCGCCGCGAGGAAGAGCAGGTGGTCGTAGCCGGAGACGACGTGCTCGACGCCGAGGAGCACCCAGTCCAGAAAGCCGGGCGCGCGGGCCTCGAGGCCGGCCACCTCGGCGGCGGGATCGTGGGCGAGCGCGGCGGCGGGAGCGAGCAGCGCGAGGAGACCGATCCCCCGCGGGCGGATCATTCGATCGCGGCCGCCGAGTGGGGCGGCTCGGTCTCGTGCTCGATCCCGCAGAACGGGCAGTGGATCGGCCCCACCCAGGACTCGCGGACCTTCACGTCCTCGCCGCAGCAGACCAGCGGCACCACCCGCATGTCGTCGACCTCCGCGCGCATCTGTCCGTGGAAGGGCGCGGGCGCCACGGGGAGGAAGGTCATGTACGGGTTCTCCCCGAGGGTTCGCTCCACGTAGCGCAGCTGCTCGAAGCGGATCTCCTCCGAGAGCGAGGCGGCGATCTTGCTCAGCCAGAGGCGGTGCTCCTCCGTCCACCAGGCGTCGGCGTCCGCCCGGTGGGCGCAGTACGGGCACACCCGAGGGAGCGAGGCGTCCCCGATCTCGTGCTCGTTGACGTGGGGGAGGCCCTTCGCCACCCGCCGCTGGAAGAGCGCGGTGTCGGCGTCGGTGTACCGCAGCTTGAACTGGCGCCTGCAGCTCGAGCACTCCTTGCGCAGGAAGCCCCGCCGATCGACGGGGAGCTCGAACGACTCGTCTGCTTCTCGGTTCCTCATCGCCCACCCCCATACAGTGGCAACGGCAGGAGCCGGCTCACGGAGGAAGCGCTCCACCCGGCCAGAGGAACACTAGAGCCGCGCGCGAGCGCCGAACACCGGCCCCGTCGGGCGCCGCGCTGCCGATGGCCGACACCGCGCCCCGGCGGCCTCAGGCGCGGGCGGCGAGCGGCGCGCCGAGGAGCGAGTCGAGCCTCCCGCGCAGGTCCGAGACGTCGCCATCCACGGGGAGGATCGGCGTGTCGGCGAGGCCGGGCATCCCCCGGAGCACGTTGGAGGTGGAGTCGACGAGGGCGCGGTCCAGGAGGACGGCGTCGGGGAGGAGGGCGCGGGCCCTGGCGATCCCCTCCTGGGCGGTGCGGGCCAGCGAGACGTCGTACGCGGGGACGAGCGCGTCGCGGATCGCCGCGCGCCGCACCGGATCCTCGGAGACGAAGAGGAGCTTGCGGGCCGCCCGCGCCGAAGGCGGGCTCGTGGGGATCGAGAAGTAGAAGGAGGTCCCCTCCTCCGGGCCCGAGCGGATCCAGACGTCACCGCCGTGGAGCTCGACGAGCTCGCGGGCGATGGCGAGGCCGAGACCGAAGCCGGCGCTCTCCGCGCCCTTGCGCTGGCGCTCGAAGAGGAGCGCCTGCTCCGACTCGGGGATGCCGGGGCCCCGATCCCGCACCTCGAAGCGGGCCCTGCCCCCGGTGGACTCGTCCAGCGAGAGCGCGATCTCGACGCTCGCGCCCTCGGGGGAGTGGGTGACCGCGTTGGCCACGAGGTTCTCGAGCACCTGCCGGATCGCGCTCTCGTCCACCTGTGCCTGGAAGGAGGCCGGGGCGGTCACCTCGAGCCGCACCTCCTTCGACGAGCCGAGGGTGGAGAGGTCGGCGGCCACCGAGCGGGCCAGCTCCGCCAGGTCCGCGAGGCCGAAGGTCAGCTCCCACTCCTGGGTGCGTCCCCTGCCCCGATCCAGGATCGTCTGCACCAGCTCGAGGATGCGCAGGCCCTGGCGCTCCACCGCCTCGACGCTGCGGCGCTGGGGCGGCGCGAGGTCGCCGGCGAGGAGGAGCCGGGCGTGGCCGAGGAGCACGTTCAGGGGCGCGCGGACGTCGTGGGAGACGATGGAGAGGAGCTCGTCCTTGAGCCGGCTCGTCTCCCGAAGGAGCTCGTTGGCGCGGTCCAGCTCGCGGTAGCGCTCGAGGTAGGCCGCCTCCAGCTCGTCGCGGCGGCGTCGGACGCTGGTGTGGAGGCGGGCGTTGCGGATCGAGTTGGCGAGGGCGGAGGCTGCCGCCCGCACGAAGGCCTGCTCGTCCGGGCCGAAGGCGCGGTCGCGGGCGAGGCGCAGGTAGAGGGCGCCGTAGGAATCGCCGCTCGCCACCAGCGGCGCCACCACCAGCGACGAGACGGGGATCTCCGCCACCAGGGGGCGCACCGGCTCCATTAGGGGATCGGTGCGGACGTCGTCGATGACCAGCGGCTCCTTCGACGTGAAGGCGTGGACCAGCTCGGGGTACTTGCGCAGGTCGAGGTCGAGGGGGTCCAGGTCGGGGACGTCGTGGGACGCGACCACCCGGGCGCCGGCGCCGTCCGCCAGGATGGCGGAGCAGCGATCCACCGGGATGACCGCGGCGATCTTCGCCACCACCACGCGCAGGAGCTCCTCCACGTCGAGGTGGCTCGTGGCCGCCTCGAGGATCTCGAGGATCGCGGCGAGGTCCAGTGGGCGCCCCGGTCGGGGCGGTGGAGACGACTGCATCGGCCGCACCATACGTCATCCTGCCGATGGACTGCGAGATCGGGGCGTGCATCGCCGACCGCGTGCCCGTGGCGAGGGCGCGCGATCAGGGGCGGTCGAGGCGGAAGGAGGCGATCAGCCGGCGCAGGCGGGGATCCGCGGGGCGCGCGGCGGGCACGAGCCCCACGCCGGTCCCCGCGAGGAGGAGCTGCCCCTCCAGGCGGCGCCGCCGCTCCCTGCGCACGCGGAACCCCAGGCGCCTCGCCTCGATCGCCACCGCCTCGCGGGTGATGCCCTCGATCCCGCCCTCGAGGATCACGAGGTCGTCGCCCGACGCGAGGATCGGGCTGGTGCGGCTGCCGTCGACCACGTTCCCCGCCGGATCGAGGAGGAGCCCCTCGAACGCCCCGGCCGCGTCGGCGTCGGCGGCGGCGAGGCGGTAGGGGAGGTGGTTGCCCGTCTTGAAGCGGCCGAGATCGGGGTGGACCAGCCGCTCGGTGACCACGACCTCGACCCCGTCCTCGTAGGCCCGGGCGGAGGGCGGCGCGAGCGGCCTCGCCTCGGCGATCCGGATCCCGTCTCCGAGGGAGACGCGGACCAGCAGCCTGGGGCGCTCGCTCGACGCCGCCTCGTGGAGGTCGCGGCGGATGGCGTCGTCGCCGGGGTGCTCGATCCCCAGGGCGCGGGCGTGTTCGGCGAGCCGGGAGAGGTGCCGCTCGAGGAGGCATGGGACGCTCGCCTCCACCCGGATCGTGGTGAAGACCGTGGCGCCGTGGAAGGCCCAGGGGCCCACAGGGATCCGATCGGCAGGCGATCCATTCACCAGGAGCGTCACCGGCGCTCCAGGGAGAGGAAGGCGGAGACGAGCTGCATCCCGGCGGCGGAGAGCATGCTCTCCGGATGGAACTGCACCCCCCAGGCGAGGCCGGCGTCGTCCGAGATCGCCATGCAGACGCCGTCCTCGCTCGCGGCGTGGGAACGCACGCCCGGCGGCAGATCCGTGAGGCAGAGGGAGTGGTACCGGGCGAAGATCGCCGGGCTGGGGATCCCCGCGAAGATCCCCTCCCCCGAGTGGCGCACCGAGGCGGCCCTGCCGTGCACCGCCTCCGGCGCCCGGGCCAGCCGCCCGCCCAGGGCCACCCCCAGCGCCTGGTGCCCCAGGCAGATCCCCAGGAGCGGCAAGCGTGCGCCGCGGGCGGCGAGGATCCACTCGAGGGTCCTGCCGGCGGCGGCGGGCTCGCCGGGGCCGGGTCCCACCACCACGTGGGTGGCGCCGCCGAGATCGGCGGCGGCGGCCGCGTCGACCACCCGCACCTCGGCGCCGAGCGCGCGCAGGTAGTCGACGACGTTGAAGCTGAACGAGTCGCGGTTCTCCACGAAGATCACCTGCGCGTCGTGGCGGCGCGGGGGCCGCGGCGGGCGCCAGGCGCCGTCGAGGCGCGGCGGCTCCGGCGGCCTGCCGGGGCGGCCGCCGCCCAGGGCGAGGAGGAGCGCCTGCGCCTTCGCGCGGGCCTCGTCGAGCTCGGGGATCGGCTCGCTGTCGATCACCACGCCGCCTCCCGCCGACAGGTAGGCGTCGTCTCCGGCGAAGGTGAAGCTGCGGATGAGGATGTTGAGGTCGACGCCGCGGCCGGAGACGTAGCCGAGGCTGCCGGTGTACGAGCCGCGGGGGACGGGCTCCAGCTCGGCCAGGGCCTCCATGACGCTCGCCTTGGGCGCACCGGTGATGGAGCCGCCCGGGAAAGCCGCCGCGACGATCTCGCCCAGGCGGGCCCTGGTGCGCCCCCGCACCTCGGACACCAAGTGCATCACGTGCGAGTACCGCTCCACGGTGAAGGCCTCGGACACCTCCACCGTCCCGGGCTCGCAGCATCGGGCGAGATCGTTGCGGAGGAGGTCCACCAGCATCACGTGCTCCGCCCGCTCCTTCGGGCTGGATCGGAGCTCGCGCTCCAGGGCCTCGTCTTCGCGCGGATCCGCGCCGCGCGGCCGGGTGCCGGCGATGGGGCGGGCGCGGATCTCCCGGGTCCCGTCGGCTCCTTCGGGCGCGAGCGCGAAGAGCCGCTCGGGGCTCCCCGACACCACCGCCCAGCCGTCTCCCTCGATCAGCCCCATGTACGGGCTGGGGTTCAAGGTGCGCAGCCGATCGTAGAGGCGCGCCGGGTCCACCGAGCGCGAGGGGAAGCGAAAGCGGTGCGAGAGGTTCACCTGGTAGACGTCGCCCGCCCGGATGCGCGCCTGGATCGCCCGCACCCGCTCGAGGTGCTCCTCCGGACTCAGCTCCGCTTCTGGCTCCACCGGGGGGAGCGCCCCCGGGGGCAGCGGGATCGGATCGAAGCCCGGCGCGTCGGGGGCCTCCACCAAGGTGCCGCCACGGGCGACGAAGCCCTCCGGGTAGAGGCGGAAGTGCGCCTCCGGAAGCCCGGGGAGCGGGTCGCGGGTGCGGAGGCCCAGGTGCCTGGCGTACTCGTAGGCGAAGAAGCCGATCCACGCGGGGAACCAGCGATTGCCCAGGCCCTCCTCCAGGAGGCGGAGGATCTCGAGGGGGCCGCCGACGTCCCTGCTGTCGAGGAGCGTCCTGCCGCCCACGACCTCGAGGACCCGGCCGGGCGCGACGCCGAGGAGGGAGAGGCCTCCGCCTCCCGGCCCGCGCGGTCGATCGGCGGCGCCCTCCCCCGCCGCGATCGAGACGTCCGCCGTCGAACCCCGATCCTCCCCAGGGGTCACGGTCTCCAGCAGCGCGGGCCGAAGGCCTGCCTCTCTTGCACCCAGGTACCGATCGAGCACGACCCGGGAAGGATATGCGGAAGCCAACGCCGAAGCGCGATCTTCGTCGATCCCTCCTTAGCTTCTCCCGGGCAGGAGGCGAGACGTGGCCATCGAAGACGAGCCGAGCGGAGACGGTCGCGGGACCGCGCGCGATCTGGAGGAGCACATGGAAGAGACGACCCGTGGCGGAGGCGGAAGCTGGCGAACCTGGGGACCCGAGCAGATCCGCGAGGATCTCGACTGGCGAACCGACGAGGAGGAGATCGACCGGCGCCTGATGTGGGATCGCGGCCGGCGCGAGCGCAGCGGCCCCGGCGAGTCGCCGCCGTGGTTCGCCCGCGAGGGCCGGGACCGCGGCCGATGGGGCGGCTACGACCCGTACGAGAGCCGCGAGTCCGCGTGGCGGGCGCGCTTCTGGCCGCCGGAGTACGGCGAGGGCCGAGGGGGCGGAAGGCACGGACGAGAGCGCTGGGGCGGCGAGGAGCGCTGGCCCTCCGGCGAGCGGGAGCCCCGTTGGGAGCGGCAGCGCGGCGCGCGGGAGGGGCAGCCCTGGGAGGGCCCCGAGACGAGGTGGCCCGGCGGCGGCGACCGCTGGCAGGGCCGGGGGCACCGCTGGCGCCCGGGCGAGCCCCGGATCTGGAGCGGCGGCGAGTACCGGGGACGGGAGACCGGCCAGTGGGGCGAGGGACGCCGGCGCGAAGGCGGCGAGTGGGGAAGCCGCCGGGGCCGGCATGAAGGGAGGCAGGGACGCGAGTACGGACGCTACGGCCGCTCCTGGACCGAGGACATGCCGCCCCGAGCCGGCTACGGAGGGTACGGCGGCGGCGCCTACGGCGGCTCCTACGGGGGGATGGGCCCGGGCGAGGCCGACATCTACCGCCCGTCCGGGACCGAGGGCGGCGCCACGGGTTACGGATCCATGGAGGGGACCTACGGGCTCGGCTCCGGATGGGAGCCGGAGCGGATGGGCGTCCGCCGCCGGGGCATGACCTTTCAGGATGCGCTGCGAGAGTCGAGGCGGCGCGAGGGCTTCCGGGGGAGCGGCCGCTGGGAGCAGGAGGGCGCCACCGTGCGCGACCTCATGACCCGCGATCCCAAGTACGTCGAGCCGGAGGTGCCCGCCCGGGACGCGGCGCGGCTGATGCGGGAGGAGGACGCCGGGATCGTCCCGGTGGTCCTCGACGGCCGGGTGCTCGGCGTCATCACGGATCGTGACCTCACCGTGCGGGTCCTCGCCGAGGGCCGCGATCCGGGGATGGTCAAGTGCCGGGAGGTGATGACCGGAGACGTGCAGACCTGCCACCCGGACGACCGGCTCACCGACGCGGTGCGGATCATGGGCGAGGAGAACGTCCGCAGGCTCCCGGTGGTGGGTCGCGACGGGCGGCTGCAGGGGATCCTCTCCATGACCGACGTGGCGCGGGAGGCGGAACTCGACTACGCGCTCCAGGAGGCCCTCGAGCAGATCGCCAGCCGCCGCAGCTTCTGGTCGCGCTGGTAGGCGCCAGCCCCGGACGGGGGCAGATGGCCGCAAAGCTCGCCGCTCGGGGGCGAGCGGCGGCCATCTGTATTTTCTACCGGCCCGGCGCCCCTCCCGCCGGTCCTTGCAACGCCACCCTGTAGTTCTTACCGGTCATGGAACCCTCGCGTGAGGGATCCGACGTCGCATGCCGGCGTCTTCACGGGGATTGACCGAGAAGAGGCGATGGCACCCCGCTCGCAGAGGCGGGGAGGGACGACCGCGGCAGCACCTCGCGAGAGGCGGGTGCCGGCTTTGGGGCCCGGAACCCCGGGCAGGAGGACGAAGAATGAAGCTCTCGACGCTTCCGGCTTCCGCAGGCTCTCTCGCCATGTACCTGTCCGAGATCAACCAGTACCCCCTCCTCACCCAGGAGGAGGAGCAGGCCCTGGCGCGCAAGTACCGCAAGGACAACGACGAGAAGGCCGCGGCCCGGCTCGTCACCGCCAACCTTCGGTTCGTGGTCAAGGTCTCGTACGAGTACCGCTCCTACGGCATCAAGATGGCCGACCTCATCCAGGAGGGGAACATCGGCCTGATGAAGGCGGTGCAGAAGTTCGATCCGGACAAGGGCATCCGGCTGATCTCGTACGCGGTGTGGTGGATCCGCGCGTACATCCAGAACTACATCCTCAAGTCCTGGTCGCTGGTGAAGCTCGGCACCACCCAGGCCCAGCGGAAGCTCTTCTTCTCGCTGGCGCGCACCAAGCGGGAGATCGAGAAGCTGCAGGGCACCGAGGACTCGCGGGACGCCCGCAAGATCGCCAAGAAGCTGCGGGTGAAGCCCACCGAGGTCATGGAGATGACCCAGCGCATGGAGGGGCGCGATCTGTCGCTGGATGCGCCCATGGGCGAGGACGGCGGCAATACCCACGTCGACTTCGTGGCCGACGGCTCGGCCGGCCAGGACGCCGAGCTCGCCGACGCGGAGGAGCGCGAAATCGTCACCAGCCGCGTGGAGCAGGCCCTCATGCGCCTCGATCCGAGGGAGCGCTTCATCATCGAGAAGCGGGTCATGAGCGACAAGCCGATGACGCTCAAGGAGCTGGGAGAGCACTTCGGCTTCTCGCGGGAGCGCGCCCGCCAGCTCGAGATCCGCGCCAAGGAGAAGCTGAAGCACGAGCTGGTCCAGCTCATGGACGACATCGAGCCCGAGGGCGTGGGCCCGATCACCATCGGCGACTCGTCGGCGGCGATGATGTAGCGCCCGGCTCCGCCGGCGGATCGATGGGCGCCCGCGGTTCCGACCTCGCGGCGCCCATCGCGACTTCGCGCTAGTCCTCCGTCTCCCAGGTGAGGCGCGCGACGCCCACGGTGGGGATGCGCTCGCCCGGGAGGCCGGCCTCGGCGATGGTGCCGCCGAACCAGAGCCCGTCGGACGCGATCGCGATCGAGTCGACGGAGATCGCGGCCAGGCCGCCGCCGATGCTCGAGAACCGCGTGCCGTCCCAGACGAAGACGTTGCGGCCGCCCTCCTCCGGCCACACGTAGCCGGAGGCGATGAGGAGGTCGCCCCGCGGCAAGAGCGCCGTGAAGGTGTGGACCGATTCACCGAGCGGTGGAGGGAGGCCGTTCGCGGGGGTCGCCAGGTCCGTCCAGGAAGAGCCATCCCAGTGCCCGAGGATCGGGCGGGTGGGATCGCCCTCGAGGGTGGTGCTCGCGTAGATGCCGTTCTCACCGTAGGCGAGCGCCACGACGGTCGATCCCAGGCCGGGGAGCGCCTCCCACTTCGAGCCGTCGAAGTGGGCGATGCCTTCGGCCTCCGCCGCGCCGACCTTGGTGAAGTAGCCCGAGGCGACGGCCCGCGTGGAGGCCGGCTCCACCGCCAGGCGGTAGACCGGGGCGTCGAAGTCCGCGGAGAGGACCTCGAAGGCGTCGCCGTCGAGCCTGGCCACGAAGCCCTTCTCCGCGCCGCCCGCGATCCAGATCCGACCCTGCCGATCGATCGCCATGTCGAAGAGCAGCCCCTTCAGCCCGTGGGGCTCGCCCACCGGGATCCATCCCTCGTCGTCGACCACCCACACCCTGGGGCGCAGATCGCCTTCGCCCTCCGGCTCCTCGAAGCAGCCCACGTAGATGGTGCCCTCGCGGTTCACCGCGATGCGATCGCAGTCGTTCCGCGTCGGCCGCGGGCCCCCGATCGACACCCAGCCGCCGTCGTAGCGGAGCACGCCGTCGATCCGCGCCCCGCCTGCGTGGCTCGCGTACCGGGCCAGGGCGTGGAGCGTGCAGTCGGGGCCGCCCACCGCGAGCGCGCCCGGATCGCCGGAGAGGCCCTCGCCGCCCTCGCCCACCGGCGACCACCGCTCCCCGTCGAATGCGGCCACGCTCTGCGAAGCGACGCCGTCCACCCCGGGGAACGAGCCGGCGAGGAGGAGGCGATCGCCGTCGACGAGGAAGCGCTGGAACTCCATGTCCCACCGGGAGTACGGCCCCATGTCGCCGCAGCTCAGGGGGTTGAACCAGACCGAGCCGACGCCCGCCCTCGGATCGGCGACGGCCTCCCAGCCGCTCGCGGTCCACCGCGCCACGGAGGCGGCCTCGATCCCGTCGTCGCCGCCCATCGCGTTGAAGCAGCCGGCGACGTAGAGGTCGCCCTGGAACACGGCCAGGTCGCTCACCGTCCCCGGGAACCAGCCGGCCGCGAGGCCCCCGTCCAGGAGCTCCCAGCCGCCGCCCGCCCGGCGGGCGATCCCGCCCCACGGCACTTCGAAGTCGGGGATGATCAGCCCGCCCGCGAAGAGCTCGCCGTCCTTTCGCACGAGGGTGTAGACGGTCGCGTCCCAGGAGAGGCCGTGCCCGATCCAGTCCTCGCCGTCGAACTCCGCCACGCGGGACGAAGCGATCCCGCCGATCTCGTCGAAGTTGCCGCCCACGAGGAGCGAGTCGCCGTCGCGGACCATGGTGTAGACGTCGCCGTCGGGCGCTCCGCCGGGAGGCGCGCTCCAGGCGGCGCCATCCCAGACGGCGATGCCGGCGCTCTCGCCGCCTTCGAGCTCGAAGGGCCCGCCGACCCAGAGCTTCCCCTCGTACCAGACCAGGTCGTGCACGAGGCCGAGGGCCGTTCCGATCGCCTCGAAGCCCTCGCCCTCGTCCACCCAGATCTCGGTGACGCGAGGCTCGGGCGATCCCCAGCCCAGGGGCGAGCCCGCGAAGTAGGTCGCGAGGGCGACCGCGCCCGCATCGCTGACCGCCGCGGCCGCGAAGCCGGAGAGGGGCAGATCGCGGCCCCACTCGGTGCGCAGCGGCTCCCAGCCGGAGGGCCCGAGCTTCGCCGCGGGCGGAAGGGCCGAGGCGCCCGCCCAGGAGAAATAGCCCGTAGCGATCACGGCGCCCTCCGCGTCCTTCGCCAGCCCGTACACAGAGGGTGTGACCCCGTCCTGTCCGGAGAGCCCGGCGACGGTGAAGTCGGTGCTCCAGCGACCATCGGCCAGCGGGCCGGGCAGCTCGAGGTCGAGGCAACCGGGCTCGTCGACGCCGCCGGTGCCGCCCGTGCCGCCGCTCCCGCCTGCGCCCCCAGCGCCGCCCGTGCCTCCGGTGCCGCCCACGCCTCCGGTGCCGCCCACGCCTCCAGTGCCGCCGTCGCCGCCGACCCCGCCGCTGCCGCCGTCGCCACCGTCGCCGCCCGATCCGGCATCGCCGCCGCCCGCCCCCGCGGTGGCTCCTCCCGTCCCGCCCGGGCCGGCGTCGTTCTTCTCCGCGCCGTCGCAGGCCGCCAGGGCCAGAACGAGCCCTGCGGCAATCGCCAAGATCCTGGTCTGCATGTCGTCGTCCTCCTGAGCCTCGAAGGACATGTTCGCGGCTCACCGGACCGCACGCATCTTAAACGATCTTAATCGTGGTGCTCGATCACCAGCGCCGGATCGAGGAGGTAGCCGTCGTCCCGCCGCAGGATCGCGTCGCGCAGCCCCATCGCACGAAGGGTGTTCACCGCCACGTACACGCGATTCGAGAGGACCTCGGGTGGGAGGCCGCCGCCCGGCCAGCCCTCCGCGGCGAGCCGCTCCGCGGAGACCCCGATCCCCGGCGCCGCGAGGCGGCGCTCCACCAGCGCCCTGGCGATGCGGCGCGGCGCCCGTCGCCGGCCGAGGTCGACGTACGCCCCCCGGTAGCGGAGCCAGCTCACCTCCGGCCCCACCTCGAGGACCGCGCCCCTGCGCCTCCGACCCCTCGCCGCGCCCTGGCCCGCGCCGCCGCGCTGCACGATCGCCCGCCGCAACAGGCGCATGGCGAGCCGGGCTCCCGCCGATCGGCTGCTGGACCCGCCCGCCTCGAGGAGGGACAGGGCGGCACGCACGCGGGCCTCCCGCTCCTCGTCGCTGGAGAGGTGGAGGAAGGCCTCGAGCACGCCCACGGTGGCGAGGTGGCCGACGTCGCCGGTGGACTCGAACCACGACCGGGCGGTGCGGATCTCCGACGGGGCCGACGCCCGCTCGCCGAGGAGCGACGAGACCGCCCCGTGCCAGGCCAGATACAGAGCGTGAAAGTTCCTCTCGCCCGAGACGCGAGCGGTGTCGACCGCGGTGCGCAGGAGCTCCTCCGCAAAGCGCAGCTCCCCCCGCTCGAACGCCGCCACCCCCAGGTTGCCCAGCGTGAGCGCCACGGCGCGGCGGTTCCCCGCCTCCCGTTCGAGGTCGAGCCCCCGCCGGAGCTGGCGCTCCGCCTCGCCGAGGTTGCCGAGGTGGAGCAGGACGCTGCCGAGGTTCACGATCCCGTCCGCCTCGCCCGCGCGGTTCCCCGCGGCGCGGGAGGCCTCGATCGCCTGCTCGAAGATCGAGAGGGCGCGCTCGAGCTCGCCGGCGGCGTACCGGACCACGCCGAGGTTCATCAGCGCGAGCGCACGGTAGCGACGGTTGCCGACGCGGCGAAAGATCCCGAGGGCCGTCTCGAAGCAGCGCGCGCCTTCGTCGAGGCGCCCTTGCGCCTCCCGGACCATGCCGAGGAGGTTGTGCGTGTAGCCCTGGAGGAAGAGGACGACGCCGTCGCCCTCGCCTCCGGCCTCCCCCTCGCCCAGCCGATCCAGGCCTCGGACGAGGAGCACCTGGGCGGTGTCGAAGTCCGCCGCCGCGAAGCGCAGGCGCCCCTGCTCGATCCCCGCCTGGATCTCGAGGAGGCGATCGCCGAGGTCGCGGGCGATCGTCTCGAACTCGTCCAGGTCGAGGCGGGCCTCCGTGAGGCGGCCGGTGCGGATCTCGAACATCGCCCGGTCGCGCACGAGCCTGGCGAGGAGGAGCGGATCGCCCGCCCGACGCGCCGCCTCCACGCCGGCGTCGAGGATCGCCTCCTCCTCGGCCGCGGGCCCGAGGACCGCCAGCGCCCGCCCCAGCCCGAGGGCCGCCCGCGCGGCGATCGCGGGATCGTGATCGAGGCCGAAGCGGTGGGCGGCGAGGAGGTTCGCCCGCTCCGCGATCACCCGCGGCAGCGACTCGTCGTCGCCGGGCAGCTCGGAGAAGAGGCCGAGGCACCAGGCGGCGTGCCGCCGCCTGGCATCGACGGACGCGTCCTCGCCTTGCCGCGCCAGCTCACGGGCGGCGAACCACCGGACCGTCTCCGGGATCCGCAGGCGCTCCCCGTCCTCGCGAACCGTCGACGCGTCGCGGAGGTCGCCGAGGACCTCGATCGGCCGCCGCCCGCCTTCGCTCGGGGCCGAGACCCACTCCCAGGCGTCGAGGTCGAATCCGCCCTCGAAGACCGACGCTCGGGCGAGGTGCATCCGTTCGCCGGGGGGGAGGCGGCTCCACATCCACGCGACCGAGGCCTCCACCGACGCATGTCGATCGTCCCCCGGGCGCCTCAGCAGATCGAGCCCATCGTCCAGTCGCTGGAGCAGCCGCCGCGGGCTCAGGGCGCGGGCGCGCCCGGCCGCCAGCTCGAGGGCCAGGGGAGACCCGTCGAGCCTCGCCACGACCTCCTCGAGAACTCGACCCTCGGCGCGGATCCAGGCGTCCGCCCCGAGCCGAGAGGCTCGCTCCCGCAGGAGCGCCACGCCGTCCTCCACCGACAGCGGCGGGACCTCCCAGCAGCGCTCGCCCGGAAGGCCCGGCCGGCGCGTGGCGGTCGCGAGGATCCGCAGCGAAGGCGCGGCGTCGAGCCAAGCGGCGAGCCTCCGGGCGACCTCCGGCGCTGCTCGCTCGAGGCCGTCCAGGATGACGAGGGCAGGCCTCCTCCCGTTGAGCTCCCGCTCCGCCCGATCGAGCGACGCGCCGAGCGCGCGGCTCGAGCCGTCGATCCGGATCGCCCGGCCTCGCCAGAACGGCGGGCGGCCCACCTCGGCGGCGAGGCGCGTCTTCCCGATCCCCGAGGGCCCCAGGAGCGCGACGAGGCGGTGCTCGGCGAGGAGCGCCGCGACCTCGGCGCGTGCCGCGCGCCTCCCCACGAACGTGGGGAGGTCCTCGGCGTCCCCTTCGGCTCCCGCTCGTCTCGCCGCCCGCATCCGGCAGAAGATGGAGCAAGCCGCGCGGGCGGCGCAAGCGACCCCCGCGGCCTCAGGCCCGCCGCTGCGGGAAGCAGGCGCGGCCCGGGTAGCGGGCGGCGGGACCGAGCTGCTCCTCGATGCGCAGGAGCTGGTTGTACTTGGCCACGCGATCGGAGCGGCTGGCGGAGCCGGTCTTGATCATGCCGCAGTCGAGGGCCACGGCGAGGTCGGCGATGGTGGTGTCCTCGGTCTCGCCGGAGCGGTGGCTCATCACCGCCGTGTAGCCCGCCTTGTGGGCCATACGCACGGCGTCGATGGTCTCGGTGAGGGTGCCGATCTGGTTGACCTTGACGAGGATGGAGTTGGCGACCCCCTCGGCGATGCCGCGCTCCAGCTTGGCCACGTTGGTGACGAAGAGATCGTCACCCACGAGCTGCACCTTCCGGCCGAGGCGCTCGGTGAGGAGCTTCCAGCCCTCCCAGTCGTTCTCGTCGCAGCCGTCCTCGATGGAGGCGATGGGGTAGCGGCTGCAGAGCTGCTCGTACCAGTCGACCAGGCCCGCCCGGTCGAACTCCCGCCCCTCCCCTTCCAGCTTGTAGGTACCGCGGGACGCGTCGAAGAGCTCGCTGGAGGCCACGTCGAGGGCGAGGACGACCTGCTCGCCGAGCTTGTACCCTGCCTTCTCACAGGCCTCGCTGACGACGACGAGCGCCTCCTCGTTGGACGGCAGGTCGGGCGCATATCCGCCCTCGTCGCCGACGCCGGTGGCGAGCTTGCGTCCCTTGAGCACGGTCTTGAGGGCGTGGAAGATCTCGGCGCCCCAGCGAAGGCCCTCGCCGAAGGAGGCCGCGCCCACCGGCATCACCATGAACTCCTGCACGTCGACCCGCGTGTCGGCGTGGGCGCCGCCGTTGAGGATGTTCATCATCGGCACGGGCAGGGTGCGGGCCTGGGCGCCGCCCACGTACCGGTAGAGCGGGACGCCCAGCGCGTTGGCGGTGGCGCGGGCGGCGGCGAGCGAGACGCCCAGGACCGCATTGGCGCCCAGGTTGCTCTTGGTCGGCGTGCCGTCGAGGGCGAGCATCTGCGCGTCGAGGCCGGCCTGGTCCTCGGCGTCCATGCCCAGGATCGCCGGCTTGATCTGTTCGTTGACGTTGGCCACGGCCTTGCGCACGCCCTTGCCCAGGTAGCGGCCCTTGTCGCCGTCGCGCAGCTCGAGGGCCTCGTGCTCACCGGTGGAGGCGCCGGACGGGACGGCGGCGCGGCCGACGTCGCCGGTCGAGAGCTCGACCTCGACCTCGACGGTGGGGTTGCCTCGGCTGTCCAGGATCTCCCGGGCGCGAACGTCCACGATGTCGATCATCTCTTGCCTCTCCTCGGGCCGGCCGGGCCCTCGCTCCTTGGGAAAAAGGCGGGCACCATAGCGATCGGGAGGCGGGCGGGCAAGCGGCAGCCCTGCGGGTCGGCGCGATGGTCGACGCACCCCTCGCCGCGGAGGGGCGAGCGTGCCGTGGAGCGGCAACTCGGGCCTCGGGAGGCCTTTCGGGCGGAGGGTTCGCCAGCCGGGAAGGGGGCCCTGAAACGACGAGCGCCGCCCTCACCCGGCGAGGGGGCGAGCGGCGGCGCGTGGTTCGGGACTCCGGACGAGGGCTCGTCAGATCGAGAAGTCGATGACGATCACGCCACGGTCGGGCTTCCCCTCGTCGGACTCGGACTCGACGGGGTACGGCATCACGTCCTCGGGGAGGGGGATCTCCAGGAATGGGCGCTCGGCGTCCTGCCGACGCTCTTCCTCGAGCCTCTCGCGGCGCTTCAGCTCTTCGATGACGAAGGCGTCGAGCATCTGACCCTCCTTCTGCTCGGGTTCTCCTCGAAACGGAACGGCCTTGCCCATCTGCTCATCCTCTTCCCGGTCTCGACTGCAACCGGGGTGCCATCCGCGTCCCGGGCAGCCACTCTCTCAAACCGTATCGCAAATCCTTTTCTGCCCAAAACTGCCGACCGGTGGATCGCGACTTTCCCGTCGTGGTCCTCGCCTGTCCGATGCGCGAGGCAGGCATCCGTTCCGACCGCCCGATCACGTGCATCGGAACCGAAAGTTGTCAAGGATCCCGAGGCCTTGCGAGCAGCCGGGCCCCTGCCCGGCCGGCTGCGGGCCGGCCGGAGGGGCAGGCCCTTGGCCGGTTGCACGGGGAGCATGACGCCGATATACTCCGCCGCGACAAATCCATCGGCTTCCACAGACTCCGACCCAAGGGGCCCTCGATGAACTTGCGTGCACTCGCAGTGTTGTCCGCTTTTACTCTTTTCGCCCTGGCCGGCTGCAAGGAGAACCCGCCTGCTCCCGCGCAGCAGGAGCCTGCCGCGGAGGCCAAGGCCGAGGAGCAGAAGCCCGCCATCCCCGACGCGTCCACGCCGAGCGCACAGGGCGTCGCCTCGCCCGACTGCGTCGGCCCGATCGAGACCGGCGTCCCCGAGAACGTCGAGATCGCGGGCCGAAAGTTCGAGCGGAACGGCTATCGCCTGCGGCTGTTGGGAGACGCCCCCGAGGGCGGCGCCGAGGTGAAGCTCGGCGTGCTGGCCGGCCTCAACGAGGCCTCGGCGGAGAACCTCTTCAACATCGGCCGCTACCTCTCGTTCTTCAAGGACAACGGCGCAGAGATGATCGTGGTGGCCGGCGACAGCGGCGAGGATCGCGCGGCGATCGAGGGGGTCCTCGAGCCGCTGGCGAAGTCGGGGCTCCCGGTGCTGGCGATCGCGGGCAACCGCGAGCGGACCACCGACTTCACCGACGCCGTCAACGCGCTGGCGAAGACCTACCCCAACCTGATCAACGGCAACCGGGTCCGCTACGTGGACCTCCACGGCGCCGACCTCATCACCCTGCCCGGCTACCACGACCCCGTGTACATCCACCAGGAGAAGGGGCACGGCTGCCAGTACTTCCGCAAGGACGCCAGCGCCCTCGCCCGCCTCGCCGGCGAGGCGAACGATCCCGTGGTGCTCGTGGCCCACGGCCAGCCGAAGGGCGAGACCCCCGAGGCGCTGGACGTGATTGCGCCGGACAAGGAGCACATCGGCGACTCGAACCTCAACGCCGCGATCGAGGCGGGCAAGATCGCCTTCGGCATCTTCGCCAACGTGAAGGAGGCCGGCACGAAGGCGATCGCCGACCTCGCCGGGAAGAAGGTGCTGCCCGAGAAGACGCCGAGCGAGACGCTCTACCTGAACCCGGGCGCCGCCGACTCGGTGGAGTGGGCGATGAACGACGGCACCACCAGCACCGGCGCGGTCGCGATGCTCACCGTGAAGGACGGCAAGGCCAGCTACGCGATCTACCGGGCGGCGAAGCTCACCGACGCCGAGAAGGCCCAGGCGGCCCGGCTCGTCCCGTCCGCGAAGCCGGTGGCGGAGGCCGAGGCGGAGTAGGCGCCACATCCCGAACCGCAGATCGGACCGAACGGCGCCCGGCGGCGATCGCCGCCGGGCGCCGTTCTCGTCCGGGCGCCGGGCCGGTCGGTCCGCCAGAGGTCCATGGCCGCGGCAGGGGGCGCCCCCTCGCCGCACGCAGGAGGGCATCCAACCCGAGGCTCCGGCGGCTCCGAACCATCTCGCGACTTCGTGGGGGCGCGCCCGCCCTCGCGGGCCCTCGTCGCAGGCGTGGGCGATGCCGCGCCTTGGATCACCGCGACGGCGAGGCGCGCAGCGCGGCGGCGGCCGCCTCCCGGACCTCGACGAAGTAGTCCGCCTCGGCGAGGGCCTCGAGCATCCGCCTCGCCTCGGGCTCCGGCCTTTCCTCGAGCATCCGCGCCGCCTCGGCTCGCACCTCGGGTCGATCGTGGAAGAGCAGGGCCCGAATCTGCCCCGGCCGATCCCGGCCTCCGCCGTCGCGCCTCCCCGCCTGGGTCTCCCGCCAGGCCGCCACCTGCCGCAGGAGCGCGTCGAGGCGGCTCTCTCCCTCCCCCTGGCCCCGGGAAGCGTCCTCCTCCGCGTGGTCGCCAGGGGCCCGGGCTCTGCCCTCCCGATGCGGCGGGCCCTCTCCCTCCCGATCGAGCTCGCAGGGAGCGCCCGCGCCCCTGGCATGCTCGACCAGCACCCGGAAGACGGCGGCGTCCTGGACGGCGCGGGCTGCCTCGCAGGCAGCCTCGCCGGAGCCGGGGATGGCTGCGAGGGAGCGGGCCGCCCGGAGCGCGTTGGCCGATCCCGCGCTCGCCACCGCGGCCAGCGGCTCGAGCGCATGGGGATCGCCGAGGGTGCCGAGAGCGTCGATGGCCGCGTCCCGCACCGGCGGAGAGGGATCGCCCAGGAGGCCGACGAGGAGCGGGAGCGCCTCCGGGTTGCCCGCCGCCCCCAGCCCCCTCGCGGCGGCCGCGGCGACGAGGGCGGACTCGTCGGAGAGCCGCGCCCCCAGGATGCCCAGGACCTCCTGCCTGCCCGAGCGCCCCAGCTCCTCGGCGGCGCCTGCGCGCTCGGCGAGGCTTCCCGACTCCAGGGCGACGAGGTTTCGCTCCCAGAGCCGCTCGGCCTCTCCGCGCACCACCTCCGCGGGCGGGACGCCGCGCCTCGCGAGGGCAGCCACGATCGCCTCGCGGACGCCGGGGCCGCGGCGCACGTAGGCGGAGAGGAGCCAGGCGCGGGCCTTGTCGTCGTCCGCTCGATCGGCGAGGGCCGCGATGGCGGTCTGCTGCACCGTGGGGTCGGGGTCGCCGAGGGCCTCGCCCACGCGATCGACCGCCGACGACGTGTTCCGCTTGCCGAGGGCGAGGACCGCCGCGCGGCGGACGTCGGGATTGGGATCCCGCGCCGCGGCCGCCAGCGCGCCCACGTCTGCGTCGGTGGCGGTGGACGCGAGAGACTCGAGGGCCGCCGAGCGAACCACGGGATCCGAGGAGGCGAGGCGCGCCAGCGAGCGCTCCCGGTCGCGCCTGCAGCCGGAGGCACCCACGACGAGGGCTGCGAGGAGGAGCGTCGCGACGCCCCGGGCGAGAGCCCGGCGGCGAGGCCTGGGGCGCCGGCGCGCGCTCATCGCCTCGGCTTGGCGGGTCCGCGAGGGCGGACGCCCGCTCTTCCTCCTGCGCGGGATCGCGGCGACGGCGTCCTCGGGGCTCCCCCTCGCGCAGGGCCGCCAGGGCCCGCGCCGCGGGTGAACCTGCCGCCCGCGGGGCGCGTGGTGCCGTAGATGGGATCGCGCACCGCCACCTGGGTGCGCCGGCGGCGCGGCCTCCCCCCCGGTGGCAGGGGCGCCTCGTTCTCGACCGCCTTGCGCAGGGCCTGGAGCTCGGAGCCGGTCAGCGGCCTCAGGTCGCCGGGGCGCATGCCCGCCACCCCGACGCCGCCGTAGTCGCTGCGGAAGAGGCGGACCACCGGATGCCCCACCGCCTCGCAGAGGCGCTTGACCAGGTGGTGCCGGCCCTCGGTGACGACGAGGCGGATCCAGGCGTTCTTCGGGGTCTGCTTCTCGAAGGTGGCCTTCAGGGCGCGGGCCATGCCGTCCTCGAGGCGGACCCCGGCGCGGAGGCGCTCGAGGGCGACCTCGCCGGGGGCGCCCTTCACCTTGGCGAGGTAGGTGCGCGGCACGCCCCACCGCGGATGCGTGAGCTTGTGGGCGAGGTCGCCGTCGTTGGTGAGGAGGAGCGCGCCCTCCGCGTCGTAGTCGAGGCGGCCCACGGGATAGACCTTGAGGCGCGCCCGGCGGATCAGATCGCCGACGCAGGCCCGTCCCTCCGGATCGGCGAGGGTGGTGACCACCCGCTCGGGCTTGTAGAGGACGAGGTGGACCAGCTCCTCGGGCTCGGCGATCACCCGCTCCCCAACGCGGATCACGTCGCGGGCGGGATCGGCCCTGGTGCCCAATTCGCGGACCACCCGTCCGTTCACCGCCACCTTGCCTTCGAGGATCAGCGCCTCCGCGGCCCGCCGGGACGCGATTCCCGCTCGGGAGAGGATCTTCTGCAGCCGCTCTTCGGCCATGTCTCACCTTCTGCGCGGGCGCCTCCCGGCGCGCGCTCTCGGGCGCTTCTCCGGCGCCCCCGCGCCAACTACCACGAAGGGCGGCCCGTCGGCATCTCGGTCGCCGCCCCATTCCGATCGCCGCCGGCCGCTCGGCGCGGCCGGCGACCGGGCCGATTGGGCCGACCGAGACGATCGAGCCGACCAACCGATGGGGCCGACCGCCGAGGTCGACCGCGCCAGCGGATCGGCCGGCCGGGTCATCCGACCGACCGGACCGAGGCATCCAGCCACTCGCGCGGCCGGCTCAGCGCGCGGCCCGCTCCTCTCCGCGGTCCTCGTTGGCGGCGGCCTTGCCGTCCAGCCCCGCCGCGACCTCGGCCGACGCGTGCTCCGCCTCGGCCATCGCCTTCTCCAGATCGGCCAGCGCCGCCTCGCTCTTGGCGACCCGCTCCCGCTCGGCCTCGAGGAAGGCCGGGTCGGCGAGCTCGTCCATCGTCCCCGCGATCTCGCCGACCGCCTCGGGCCCCAGCTCCTCCTCGACGATCGCGCGGCTCTCCTCGTTGAGTTCGTGGAACTCGCGCAAGGTGGGCAGCGACGCCAGATCCTTGATCTGGAAGAACTCCAGGAACTCCTTGGTGGTGCCGTAGAGGAGCGGCCTGCCCACCTCCTCCTTCTTGCCCAGGATCTTGAGGAGCTTCCAGTCGAGGAGCGCCTTGATCACCGCGCCGCAGTCCACGCCGCGGATGTCCTCGATCTCGGGGCGGGTGACGGGCTGCCGGTAGGCCACGATGGCCAGCGTCTCGAGGGCCGCGCGGGTGAGGCGCCGCGGCTTGATCTGGAGGAGGCGCCGCACGTACTCGGCGGCCTCCGGCGCGGTACGGAGCTGCCAGCCCCCGGCGACCTCCGAGAGCACCACGCCGGAGATGCCCTCGCGCAGCTCGCCGGAGAGGCGGTCGAGGGCCTTGCGGATCCGCTTGGGCTCGAGGCCGGTGGCGCCCCGGATCTGATCCACGCCGAGTGGCTTGTCGGTGACGAAGAGCAGCGCGTGGATCGCGTTGCGGACCTGATCGTCCGAGACGCGCCTGGCCTTGGCGGCGAGCCTCTCGAGCGAGGCCGAGGACTCCTCCTCCGGCTCCTCGATGTCCGCGGGGGCGACGTCGCCCTCCGGATCGCGCTCGGCCTCGGCCTGGGCGAGGGCCTGCTCGTCGACGGTCGCCTCCTCTTCGGCGGCCACCTCGGGGGGCTCCTCCCCCGCGAGCCGCGCCGCCTCGGAGAGCAGCCGATCGGCCTCCGCCTCGGCCTCGAGGGCGGCGTCGGCCAGCGCCGCGTCGTCGGCCCCCGCGTCGCCCCCGCCATCGGCGGCCAGCGCCGCCGCGTCGGCGAGGGCGCGTTCCACCTCCAGATCCGCCGCAGCGGCGGCGTCGGCGACCTCGATCACCAGCGCGGCGGCGTCCTCGTCGGCGATCGCGCCCGTCTCGGCCGCGATCGCCTCCGGCAGCTCCTCGGGCGGAGGTGCGCGCTGATCGTCCCGCATCGTCGTCCCATCGGCCATGTAGGCGGCCTCCCTGCCGTCGCGTCTTGCGCGGCGTACGCTGCGAATCGTTGAAACCTACCAGACGGTCGAGCGGTTGGGCGCCGAATCAGCGGAAGTCGTCGCGGACGTCGACGCCGCCGTCGCCGAGGGCGTCGGTGCGGACGATGAGGATGTCGCCGCCGAGCTCCTTCTGGACCACGCGCACCAGCTTGAGCCGCACCATCTCCAGCAGCCCGAGGAAGGCGGCGACCACCTGGTGGCGCTCGGTCATCCCGTCGAAGAGATCGAAGAACCCCACCTGCTCGCGATCCTTGAGCAGCTCCGCGATGCGTCCGATGGACTCGCCGATGGAGATCCGCTCGAGGGTGACCTCGTGCTTCTTCTCCGGCTTCAGGTTCTTGAGGACGCGATCGAGCGCCTCGATGAGCTTGAAGACGGAGACCTCCCGCAGGCCGAGGTCGCCCTCCGGCGGCTGCACCTCGATCCGCGCCGCCTGGCGGGTGAAGACCTCCCGGCCCAGCAGATCCTGCCTCGCCAGATCCTCCGCCGCGGCCCGGTACTTCTGGTACTCGAGGAGCCGCCGCACCAGATCGGCGCGGGGGTCGCCGGGATCCTCCTCGCCCTCCTCGGTGGGCGTCTCGGGCTTGGGCAGGAGGAGCCGGCTCTTGATGTGGGCGAGCGTGGCGGCCATCACCAGGAACTCGCCGGCGATGTCCAGGTTGAGCTCCCGCATCCGCGCCAGGTACGCGAGGTACTCCTCGGTGACGAAGGCGATGGGGATGTCGAAGACGTCGAGCTTGTGCTCGCGGATGAGGTGGAGGAGGAGGTCGAGGGGCCCCTCGAAGACGGGGAGCTTCAGGGTGAAGCTCCGCGTCGCCGCGACGAACTCCGCCGACGGCTCCGCCTCGGGGACGCCCTCCCCCGTTCGGCCCCCTCGGGCGCGCTCCACCTCGTCCCTCTTGCCCAAGCGCTCCCTCTAGCCCGCGATGAGCATGGCGAGCCTGCCCATCCACCCGTGGATCACGCCCATGGGCCAGCGGATGAGACCTCCGCCGAAGACGAAGACCGCCATGAGCAGGAAGGGAGCGTACGGGAAGATGCGTTCGTACGCCATCGCCGCGCGGGTGGGGAGCAGGCCGCGGAGCACGTGGCTGCCGTCCAGCGGCGGCACCGGGAGCAGGTTGAACACGGCCAGGGCGATGTTGAGGCCGAAGAGCGCCTGCATGAACGCCACGAAGACCGCCGGCGCCGGCCCGAACCGCGCGGAGAGCCCCAGGGACACCGCGGCGACCAGGGCGATGACCAGGTTGGAGGCCGGCCCCGCGGCGGAGACGAGCACGTCGCCCTGGCGCATGGTGACCCGGCGGGTGAAGCGCACCGGGTTCACCGGCACCGGCTTGGCCCAGGCGAAGAGCACCGTGCCCGAGAGCAGCACCTGCATCACGGGGAGGATCACCGTGCCCAGCGGATCCATGTGGGCGATCGGGTTGAAGGTGAGGCGGCCCATCCGCTTGGCGGTGTCGTCGCCGAGGGCGTTGGCGCTCGCCGCGTGGGCCCACTCGTGCACCGTCAGGGAGAGGAGCACGGGGACGAACCAGAATACGAGACTCGGAAGGAACTGATCCACGCGTACGCTTGAACCGATCCCGGGACGTCCATCGTCCCGGCGTTTCGCCCGGCATGGGTAACAAGCCGCCGGTCCATGGTCAAACGGGGAAGCGAGCGCCCGGCGATCCCCGGAGGGCTCGGACGGGAAGCCCTCGGGCGCGGCGCGCTCGGACCGAATCGGCGGCGAGGGACCGCTGCGCGCGGCGCCCGCGCGCTCCGCCGACACCGCGCCGCGCAGGCGAGCGGCGCCGCCCCTCTCAGCGCGGGAGGAAGTCGAGGGGATCGAGCGGCGTGGTCCCCCGCCGGACCTCGAAGTGGCAGTGCGGGCCGGTGGCCCGCCCGGTCCGCCCCACCTTCGCCAGAGGCTGGCCTCGGGTCACCCGGGCGCCCTGCTTCACGAGGTTCTCCCGGTTGTGCGCGTAGATGGTGACGAGGCCGCCCTCGTGGCGGACGATCACGATGTTCCCGTAGCCCCGCTGGGTGCCGGAGAAGATCACCTCACCGTCCGCCGCGGCGCCGATCGGGCTCCCCTCCGGCGCCGCGATGTCGATGCCGTCGTGCCGGGTGGCGCCCCGGGCGCCGAAGCGGCTGTAGAGGACCCCTTGCACCGGCCACGCGAGGATCGGCCCGGCGGCCGGGTCGGGGCGGCGCATGGTGGACGCCGCCCGCGCCCGCACCCGAGGGGGCCTCCCCGCCGGGCGCTCGCTCGCTCCCCCGGGGAGGCGCAGCTCGCGCCCCACCGCCAGCGATCGGGGATCGGAGATCTCGTTGAGGTCCGCGATCTCGTCGGGGTCCACGCCGTAGCGGAGGCCGATGCGGTAGAGGTTCTCGCCCGCCTCCACCACGTGGATGCGCTCGCCGCCGTCGTCGCGCCTCGCCGGCTCGGGGAGCGGCGCCGTCCGGGAGGGAGGCTTGGGCGCCCGCCAGGACGGACGCGGGGTGGCGCAGCCCGCGGCTGCCGCGAGGACGAGGAGCAGGACGAGTCTGGGAGGGCCGGCTCCCACGCCGGCGACCTTGTCCCGTCGGGATCGGGGGGTCAAGATTCGGCGGCCCGCCGCCTCTGGAGAACTCCGGCGATCCCCTCGATCGCCCTGCGCCGACGGCTCGCGCCCTGCGCCGCTTCACGCACGCGCCGAGCCCACATGCGCGACCAGCCCCACCCTGCCCTGGGCGACGCGCTGCGGGGCGGTTTCATCGACGAGGTTCGAGAACGGGAGGGGCGCGTCGTCGATCCCCGGCATGCCGTGGGGGCCGCCGGATCCGGGCGCGAGCGTGGCCCCGACCCAAGCCAAACCTGGCACGCCCCTACCACGCCGGGACCGCACAAAGGCGAAGGCCCCGGATTCCTTGCGGAGATCCGAGGCCTTCATGGTCGGGGCGACTGGATTTGAACCAGCGACCACTTGCACCCCAAGCAAGTGCGCTACCAGGCTGCGCTACGCCCCGACATCGGTGCTGGGGTGGAACGACGACGGCCCTTGTAGAGAACCGCTCGTCCGCCGTCAAGGAGAGAACCCGCGCCGCGGAGGATCGATCCTCACTCGTCCGCCGCGGCAGCGGCGGAGCGCGCCTCGCCGCCGCCGTTGAGGGCGGTCTTCAGGACCTGGGAGGGCCGAAAGGTGAGGACCCGCCGAGCGGAGATCTCGATCTCCTCGCCGGTCTGCGGGTTCCGTCCGAGGCGGGCGTTCTTCTGCCGGACGATGAAGTTGCCGAAGCCCGAGATCTTGATCTTCTCCCCACGCTCGAGGGTCTCCTTGAGCGAGTCGAAGACCAGCTCGACGATCTCGGCGGACTCCTTCTTGGAGAAACCTACCTTCTCGTAGACGCCCTCGATGATGTCGGCCTTGGTCATTCATGATCCTTCGGCGCCCCCTCCACGGAGAAACGCGGCGATCGAACGAAGATCGAGGTTGGCGCAGGACGGCGGGGCCTGTCAAGATCCGGCGCCCACTTTCCCCAACGGATGCGAGGGGTTGGCTCATCGGGAGGGGCCGCCGCCCGACCCTCCGGGCGCTCCCGCGCTCCCTCCCGCGGCCGATCCTTCCCCGCCGCCCTCCGCCCCTCCCGCGGGCCGGGCATCGTCCTCGAAGGCGCGCTCGAAGTCCTCCCAGGTCCGCTGGTCCGTGGCGGTGGGCTCCGCCGGCGGGAGGAGCGCCACCGCGCCGGTGAAGAGGATGCCGAGGAGGAGCCCCCACACGCCGAGGGCCGCCGCCCAGCCGACCCTCGCGCCGCGCCTGCGGGCGCGGGCCGCGACGCCCAGCGCGATCACCGACAGGGCGAGGCCCGCCCACGGGATCCAGCAGAGGAGGAGGCCGAGGGCGGCCAGCACCAGCGCCCCGCGGTGCCTCCTGCGGCGGGGTGGAGCGTCAGGCACGCAGCTCCGCTCCGACCTCACGCTCGAGGGCCGCCACCAGCGCCTCGTGCACCCGCTGGATCTCCTCGTCCTTGAGGGTGCGATCCATGGCCCGGTAGCGGATCGCGAAGGCGAGGTTCTTCCGGTCGGGGCCGAGCTGGGGTCCCTCGTAGACGTCGAAGAGCTCCACGTGCTCGACGAGGCCCTCGCCGGCGGGGCCCTTCAGGACGGCCAGCAGCCGCTCGGCGGGGACGTCCCTCGGTACCACCGCGGCGAGGTCACGCAGCACCGCCGGGAACCGCGGGATCCCCTGGTAGGAAGGGAGCAACGCCGCGGCCTCGACGATCCCGTCGAGGGAGAGCTCGAAGATGAAGACGCCCCGCGGAAGATCGAAGCCGGCGGCGACCACCGGGTGCAGCTCGCCGAGTCGCCCGAGGACGCGGCCGCCGGCGGCGACCTCGCAGGCCGAGCGCGGGTGGAGGCAGGCGGCGTCGCAGGGGACGAACGCGGGATCGATGCCGACCGCGTGGAGCATCGCCTCGACCACGCCCTTGGCGTCGTAGAAGTCCACCGGATCCTGCGTTCCCGCCCACGACGCCGGGCGGCGCGGGCCCGCGAGGACGCCGGCGACCCGCCACGATTCGCGCACGGGCTCGTTCACGCCGGGCTCGGGGAAGAAGACGTGGCCCTGCTCGTAGAGGCGGATCCGCTCGACCTGCCGGTTGCGGTTGAACTCCGCGTTTCGGAGCAGGCCCACGAGGAGGGTGGAGCGCATCACGCTCTGGGCGCCGGAGAGCGGGTTGCGGATGGGCAGCAGGGACGGCGCCTCGCCCTGCTCGAGGAGGGCGAAGTCGGCCGGATCGCCGAAGGCGAGGTTGATCGCCTCGTCGAGCCCCGCGCCGGCGAGCGCCGATCGGACGCGGGCGAGGACCTGCTCCTCGACCGAGCGGACGGCCGGCCTGGCGGGCGCCCGCGGGACCGCCGACGGGATCCGGTCGTAGCCGCGGATGCGGGCCACCTCCTCCACGAGATCAGCCTCGCGGGAGACGTCCACGCGGAACGACGGGACCGAGAAGGTCTCCGCCTCGTCCGAACCCCCTTCGGCGCCGAAGCCCAGCGAGACGAGGATCCGCCGGGACTCCGCGGGCTCGACGTCGACGCCGAGGAGCCCGCCGACCCGGCGGTAGCGCAGGGGCACCTTCACCGCGGGGCGAGGAGACGGGTGCACGTCGACGACGCCCCGGCGGACCTCGCCCGAGGCGAGCGTCTCGAGGAGCCTCGCCGCGCGATCGAGGGCGTGGGGGATCGCCCCCGGATCGGCGCCGCGCTCGAAGCGATGGGACGACTCCGTGTGCAGGCCGTGGTGGCGGGAGGTCCGCCGCACGGAGGAGGGATCGAACCACGCGCTCTCCAGCAGCACGCGGGTGGTGCCTTCCCCCACCTCGGCGTCGGCACCGCCCATCACGCCGGCCAGGACCAAAGGCTTCTCGGCGTCGGCGATGACGAGCTCGTCCGGCGCCAGCGCGCGCTCCACCCCGTCGAGGGTCCTGAGCCTCTCCCCTTCCCGCGCGGCGCGGACCACGATCGAGCGGCCGGCGACGCGATCGAGATCGAAGGCGTGCAGGGGCTGCCCGGTCTCCAGGAGGACGTAGTTGGTGACGTCGATGAGGTTCCCCAGGCTGCGCATGCCGCACGCCTCGAGCCGCTTCCGCATCCAGCGGGGCGACGGCCCGAAGGCGACGCCCTCGACCACCCGGGCGGCGTAGCGCCCGCAGAGGTCGGGCCGCTCCACCTCGACCGAGAACCGCTCGCGGGCCTTTGCCCCGGCCTCCCTCGGGCTGGCGTCCACCGCGCGCAGGCGGGTGCCGGAGAGGGCCACCAGTTCCCGGGCGACGCCCAGGTGGGAAAGCCAGTCGGGCCGGTTGGGGGTGGCGTTGATCTCGAAGACGACGTCGTCGAGGCCGAGGGCCTCGGCGATCGGTGTGCCGGGGACCGCGTCCTCGTCCAGGAGCATCAGCCCCTCGGCGTCGTCGGAGAGGCCGAGCTCCCGGGCCGAGCAGAGCATGCCCTCCGAGGGGACGCCGCGCAGCTTGCGCGCCTGGATGCGCATGCCGCCGGGCAGCACCGCCCCCGGCAGCGCCGCGGGGACCTTCGCCCCCACGCCGTAGTTGGCCGCCCCGCAGACGATCGACGCGGGCGCCGCTGCGCCCACGTCGACCCGGCAGAGGTTGAGCCGATCGGTCCCGGCGACGGACTCCTTGGAGAGCACCTCGCCCACCACCACCCGGGCGAGGCCCTCGCCGAGGTGCTCGACCCCCTCCACCTCGAGGCCGGCGCCGGTGAGGAGCGCGGCGAGCTCGTCCGCGGGAGGCAGCTCCTCCACCAGCTCGGACAGCCACTCGTAGGAGATCTTCATCTCGAGTTCCTCAGAACTGCGCGAGGAAGCGCGCGTCGTTCTCGAAGAGCAGGCGGAGGTCGTCGATGCCGTAGCGGAGCATGGCGATCCGCTCGACGCCCATGCCGAAGGCGAAGCCGGTGACCTGCTCGGGATCGTAGCCGACGCTCTCGAAGACCGCCGGATGGACCATGCCGGCGCCGAGCACCTCGAGCCAGCCGGTGGCCTTGCACACCTTGCAGGGATCGCCGCCGCCCTGGGCGGCCGGCTCGCCGACGGATTCCGAGGGCCGCAAGGGATCCGGCGCCGGCGCCGCCAGCCGGAGGGCGGGCGCGCCGCGGGCCCTGCCGCTGCCGCCGCAGATCACGCAGGAGACGTCGACCTCGGCGGAGGGCTCGGTGAACGGGAAGAAGCTCGGGCGGAACCGCGTGCGCACGTCCTCGCCGAAGAAGGTGCGCACCAGCTCGTTCAGCGTGCCCTTCAGCTCCGCGAAGGTGACACCCCGATCCACGTAGAGCCCCTCGATCTGGTGGAACATCGGCGAGTGGGTCTGATCGCTGTCGCAGCGGTAGACGCGCCCGGGAGCGACGATCCGCACCGGCGGCCTCGCGGCCAGCATGGTGCGGATCTGCACCGGCGACGTGTGGGTACGGAGCAGGAGCTCGCCCGGCGGCACCGCTCCCGCGGGGAGCACGGAGTCGTCCACGAAGAACGTGTCCTGCATGTCGCGGGCGGGGTGATCCTTGGGGAAGTTGAGGGACTCGAAGTTGTAGAAGTCGAGCTCGACCTCGGGCCCGCTCTCCACCGAGAAGCCCATCCGCACCAGGATGGACACCAGGTCGTCCATGGTCTGCGACAGCGGGTGGCGCCTGCCGAGGTCCACCGGCCGCCCCGGGAGCGTGACGTCGAGGCGCGGCCCCTCCAGCTCCGCCCGGAGCTTCTCGGCGGCGATGCCCGCGCGGCGGGCCTCCAGCGCCTCCTCGACCGTGGCCACCACGGCGTTCACCGCCTCACCGAAGGGCTTCTTCAGCTCGGGCGGGAGCTTGCCGATGCTGCGCCGCAGGGCGCTGACCTTGCCGCTCCTGCCCAGGAATTCGATCCGCGCCTTCTCGAGGCCGTCCTCGTCGGCGGCGGCGCCGATGGCAGCGAGGGCCTCGGCCCGGGCGGCGTCGAGCTCCGCGCGCTGTTCGGGTGAGAGTTCCATCCAGACCCCATCCAGCAGGTTCCGGCTCGGGGAGCCGGCCTGCCGTGGCGAGGGTACGAAACGAACATCCCCGCTTGAAGCGGGGACGTCGGGTCGGCTCGCGCCTTCGCGCGAGAGCGCCTGCTCGCCTTCCGGGCCCCTTCGGGGCGGAGGGCTCCCGCTAGCGGACCGCGGCGACCACCGCCGCGAAGCCCTGCGGGTCGAAGAGCGCGATGTCGGCCAGCACCTTGCGATCGAGCTGGCTGCCCGCCTTGTGGAGGCCGGCGATCAGCCGGGAGTAGCTGATGCCGTTCTGCCGGGCGGCCGCGTTGATGCGCACGATCCAGAGGCGGCGGAAGTCCCGCTTCTTCTGGCGGCGATCGCGCGTCGCGTAGTTCATCGCGCGCTCGACCGCCTCGTTCGCGCGGCGGTAGCAGTTCTTGCGGCGGCCGCGGAAGCCCTTGGCCAGCTTGAGGACGCGGTTGCGACGCCGACGCGCCTTGAATCCCTTCTTGACCCTCATCGACTCAGACTCCTGGGACCGTTCGAACCGGCCCCGTCACCGTGGCGGCGTGGCCCGCGGGCCTCCGTCACGAGGGATCCGAAAGAAGCCTCCCGGATCCGCTTGGTTGGCACCCCTGCGGCGATCAGCCGCCGTAGGGGAAGAGCTCCCTGATCACCTTCTTGGCGTCCTGCGGCACCAGGGTGGAGGTGCCGCGGTTCTGGCGCTTCTGCTTGCGCGACTTGTTGGTGAAGTTGTGGCGGGCGCAGGCCTGCCGGTACTTCACGGTTCCCTTCTTGTTCACGCGGAAGCGCTTCTTGGCGCCGCTGTTCGTCTTGAGCTTCGGCATCTCGTCCTCTGTGCGGGCGCGTTCGCGGCGCCCGCGTGTCCAGCCTCTCGTCAGGCCTGCTTCGCCTGAACGGTTCCTTCGGTCTGCGCGGCGGCCTCGGCGGGCTTCTCGCTCCGCCCTGCCCGCTCGCCCCTGTCGGCCTTCTCGTCCTTGTCGGCCCGCTCCCCCTTGTCCGCCCTCTCGCCCGACGCCCGGGCCTGCTCCCGGAGCTGCGCGAGGTACTTTGGGTTCGGGGCCAGGATCATGAACATCTGCCGCCCTTCCTGGCGCGGCGCTTGCTCGATGATGCCGACCTCCTTCACGTCCTCAGCCACGTCCTGCAGGAGCTTCTGGCCAATCTCCTTGTGCGTGATCTCGCGCCCGCGGAACATGATGGTCACGCGGGCCTTGTTGCCCTCTTCGAGGAAGCGTCGGACGTTCTTCACCTTGAAGGAGTAGTCGTGCTCGTCCGTCTTGGGGCGCAGCTTCACCTCCTTGAGCTGGACGACGACCTGCTTCTTCTTGGCCTCCGAGGCCTTCTTCTTCGCCTCGTACTTGTACTTGCCGTAGTCCATGATCTTGCAGACGGGCGGCCGCGCCATCGGAGAGATCTCGACCAGATCGAGGCCGTCCTCCTGGGCGCGCTGCAGCGCCGCTTCGATCGGAAGGACTCCGAGCTGCGTTCCGTCTGCACCGATCAGGCGCACCTCTCGTGCTCTGATCCGGCGGTTCGTCCGTGCGTCCCGAATAGGTGTTACCTCCTGTATGCGCCCGAGGGCGGATCCTGCCCCCGGTCCCGACGGAGCCGGGGAGAATATGCAACGCGCGCCGCCTGTCAACCTGCCAGTTCGGCCGCCTGCGGTTTGTCCTCCGAGAGGAAGGGGACCCGCCCCTCCTCCACCAACCTCTGCGTCAGCGCCTCCACCCCGACGAAGCCGAGGTTCTCGCCGCCCAGCCGCCGCGGCGCGACCCCCTGCTTCTCGACCTCCTGATCGCCGACCACCAGGGCGTAGGGGATCTTGTCGAGCTGCGCATCCCGGATCTTGGCGCCGAGCTTCTCGTTTCGCTCGTCGAGCTCCGCCCGGACCCCTGCCCGAAGCAGCCGCTCCAGCACCTGCCGCGCCCAGGGGAGCTGGCGATCGCTCACCGTCACCAGGCGGGCCTGGACCGGGGCGAGCCAGGTGGGAAAGGCGCCGGCGAAGTGCTCGATGCAGATGGCGATGAAGCGCTCGAACGAGCCGAAGATCGCGCGGTGGATCACCACGGGCCGGTGGGGCTGGTTGTCCTCGCCGACGTACTCCAGATCGAAACGCTCCGGCGCCGCGTAGTCGAGCTGGATCGTGCCGAGCTGCCAGGTGCGCCCGATGGAGTCCGAGACGTCGAAGTCGATCTTGGGCCCGTAGAACGCGCCGTCGCCGGGCTTGAGCTGGTACTCCAGGCCGGTGGACTCCAGGGCCGCCCGCAGCGACTCCTCCGCCCGATCCCACATCTCGTCGCTGCCGATGCGCTGCTCGGGGCGGGTGGCGAACTTCGCCGTGTACTTCAGCCCGAAGGCGTCGTAGCAGCGGTCGATCAGGGAGACGAGCCGCTTCACCTCGTCGGTGATCTGGGACTCGGCCAGGTAGATGTGGGCGTCGTCCTGGGCGAACTGCCGCACCCGGGTGAGGCCGCCCAGGGATCCGGACGGCTCGTTGCGGTGGAGCACGTCCTGGGTGTGGAACCGCAGGGGCAGCTCCCGGTAGGAGTGCCGCGTCATCCCGTAAAACAGGTGATGCGAGGGGCAGTTCATCGGCTTGAGCGACATGTCGTGCTCGCCCGACTCGCTGTCCAGCACCAGGAACATGTTCTCCTTGTACTTGCCCCAGTGCCCGGAGATCTCCCAGAGACCCTTGTCGAAGAGGAGCGGCGTCTTGATCTCCTGGTAGCCGTTTCGCACGGTGAGGGTGCGCATGGCGTCGCCGAGGATCCGGTAGATCGTGGTGCCCTTGTGGGTCCAGAAGGCCGCGCCCGGCGCGAACGGGTGGAACGCGAAGAGGTCGAGCTCCTTGCCCAGCTTGCGGTGGTCCCGCTTCTTCGCCTCCTCGAGGCGCGTCAGGTACTCCCGGAGCTCCTTCTCGTTGCGCCAGGCCGTGCCGTAGATGCGCTGGAGCTGCGGCTTGGTGGAGTCGCCCCGCCAATAGGCGCCGGCGACGCTCATCAGCTTGATGGCGGGCGCCTTCCCGGTGGAGGGGATGTGGGGGCCCCGGCAGAGGTCGACCCAGCCGGCGTGCTCGTAGAGGCCGACCGTCTTCTCTCCCTTGGCCTTGAGATCCTCGATGATCTCCACCTTGAACTTCTCGCCCATCGCCTCGAAGCGGGCGATCGCCTCGTCGATGGGGACGTCGGTCCGCACGAAGGGCGAGTCCTCCGCCACGATCTTCGCGATCTCCGCCTCGAAGCGCTCGAGGTCCTCGGGCGTGAAGCCGCGGGGGAAGTAGAAGTCGTAGTAGAAGCCGTCCTCGATCACCGGGCCGATGGTGACTTCGGCGTCGGGGTAGACCCGCTGCACCGCGGACGCGAGGATGTGGGCCGAGGAGTGGCGGATCACCTCCAGGCCCTCGTCGCTCCTGGCCGTGATCACCTCGAGGCGGGCGTCCTCCACGATCGGCCGGGAGAGGTCGACCTCGCGGCCGTCGAGCTTCGCCGCGAGCGCCGCCTTGGCGAGCCCCGGGCCGATCTGCTCCCGCACGAAGGTCGCGATGGTGGTCCCCGCGGGCACGGTCTTCACCGACCCGTCGGGCAGTGTCACCTGTACCGCTGCGTCCATCTTCAGACCTCCGGAACGGAAAACGCGGGGTCACCGAAAACCCGATGACCCCGCGTGGGTTTCTCTCGAAATGGTAGGCCCGGCTGGACTCGAACCAGTGACCCCCACCGTGTCAAGGTGGTGCTCTACCAACTGAGCTACGGGCCTGCAAGGCGAGGCGCGTTGTATGGAAGATCCCCTCGCGGTTCAAGTGGAAAACGCCCGATCGCCTCCAAGCCTTCCGCCCGCGTCGCTCGACCGGCGCCGCCGGGTTTCTCGCCGCCCGACCGTCATCCCCGCTGCGTGCGGCGTCGCTCCCGCCGCCCCATCGCGCCCGCGGCCCTGCCGTCGAGGAGGTGCCGCCAGCGCATGGTGTACTGGAACGCGGCGACGGCCATGCACTCCGCCGCGACGATCCCCGCCGCCGCCACGTACGGGATCAGCTCTCGTCCCCTGGGATCGGCGCGAACCAGGAGGCCGAGCGTGATCGCCGTCATCAGCGTGAAGGTGGCGTACTTGGAGATACGGGTGGGCTCCGCCGCGATGGGCCTTCGGGTGAGCTTGCTGGTGAGACCGGTGCCGAAGACGATCCCGTCGCGCAGCAGGGCCACGGCGAGGAGCCAGGCGGGCAGCGTCTCCACCGACACCAGGAGCACGAGCGCGGTGAGGGCGAGGAACTTGTCGGCGATGGGATCGAGGATCGCCCCCAGCTCGGTGCGCTGGTTCAAGGCGCGGGCGAGCAGGCCGTCCACCCCGTCGGAGATCGCCGCGAAGGCGAAGACCGCCAGCGCGCCCGCCGGCCGCCCGGACAGGTGGAGCCAGGCGAAGACCGGGACGAGGACGATCCGCAGGAGGGTGATCGAGTTGGGGAGATTCACCTCCCCTCAGCCTATCAAAGGCGCCGGCCGCCCAAGGCGCGCCCCTTTCAGGCGTTGCCCGCAACCCGGGACACGTAGACCTCGATCATCCGCCGGTAGCGCTGGGCCATGTGGGTGAAGCGGATGGCCGAGCCGTCCAGCTTCCCATCGCGACGGGACTCGTCCCGGAGGATCTCGCCGGCGGCGTTGATCACCTCGTCGCTGCCGGGGAGCTGGAACTCCAGCCCCACCTTTCGGGCCCCCGTCTGGGGCTCGAGGATCTTGGACACCCAGATCCCCTCGGTGGAGATGTCGGTCGCCCTGGCGAGGTGGCGGGCCTCGTCGATGATCTTGTTGAGGTAGATGTCGATGGGGGCTCGCTCGGTCTTCCGCTGCTCGGCCATGGTGGGTTCGTCTCCTGGGCCGATGTGAGTGCTCGGCCTACATGTAGGACACGCTACCGACCGCCAGCGGACCGTCGAGTTTGCGGCTTGTGGAAAATGCCCCCGGGCGCGTCACCCCTCGGGATCCCCCTCCAGGCCCCGCTCGCCGGGGAGCGGCGGGCCCACCTCGCGCCCCGCCTGCGGATCGCGGATCCCCACGGTGCCGCCCCGGGACATGGCCCTGCCGAGCTGCTCGGGGGTGATCGCGGCCCTGGGGAGGGTGCTGCGCAGCCGGGCCTCCTCCTCGCGGGAGAGGACCGCGCCTCCCTCCGTGGTCGCCCTCTCGCGCCGAGGCGGGGCGGCGGGCCGCCGGGCCCCCGCCAACAGGCCTCGCTCCCGATCGTACGGGGCGCCCGGATCCCGCGGGGGCGTCAGGCCCTTCGACTCGAGCACCGACCGGGGCACCGGCAACTCTCCGACGTCTTCCGATACGTTTCGCACCCCCTCGAGGTCCGGGGTGGTCTCGGGCTGCAACTCCGTGGGCTTCACGTCAATCCTCCTCCCGGGGGCTCGGCCGGGTCGCCTTCAACCAAGGTATCCATTCGGGTGAGGCATGCTCGCGAAGCAGATTCGTGAAACCACGAAAACCACCACGAATCCAGATGTTTACACGATTGGTCGGCGGGTTCTCCAGGCGGGGGACGCACGGATTCCCTTGACGAGAGCGGCTCGGATTCACAAGATCGCGCTCGTCGCGGTTCGCACGACCGCCCTTCGTCGCGCCCCCGATCCCCGAGCGCGACGACGTTTCGTCAACCCATCGTTCCCAACGAGGATATCGTGTCCATCGACCATTCCGCTGCTGCCTTGAGCGCCGCCCTGCGTTCGTTCGGTGAGAACCTCGGCCGAGCCCTGGCCGAAGGGATCTCCCGGGGCCTTCAGGAGGGTCTCTCGAGGACCCTCGATCTCGACGAGCTCGCCAACCGCATCCCCCGCCGGGCCGCGGAGGGGGTGAGCCACGGGTTGCAGACCGCGCCGGCGCCGCGCCGGGGCGGGCGCCCCCGGGGCGAGGTGAAGGCCTGCCGCATCCACGGCTGCACCGATCCCGCCCGCTCCCGCGGCCTCTGCTCCCGCCACTACCAGCAGGAGCTGCGCCGCGAGAAGGCGGGCGAGGCGGCCGCGGCCCGGGCGGCGCACACCCCCCAGGCGCCGATCGAGGCCAAGCCGCCGATCGTCCGCAAGCGCCCCGACCAGGAGGTCGCCGCGCCCGCTTCCACGCCGGCGACCGCCGCCCCTGCCGCGGAGGCGCCGACCGTCGACGCGGCGGCCAAGCTCCTGCAGGATCACCTCCGCCGAGAGGAGGCCCGCACGAGCTCCGCAGACGCGGCCAAGCGCATCTTCGGCTGAGGGCCCTCGCGCAGGGCCCGCAAGGACGCCCTCTCCCGCGGCGGAGGGGGCGCTTCTCTTTGGGGGATCGGGCGAGGCCGCGGCTGCGGGAGGATCGCGGATCGCCCGCGGAGCCGAGGGAGGAACCGCCGTTCCTGCCTCGTCCCGGCGGTCGGGTCGGCGGTCGTTCCTTCAGGGGCGCCGCTCGTTGGGGAAGTGCGAGAGGCCGATCCGGTTGCCGTCAGGATCCCGCACGAAGAAGGTGAACGGCGTCTCCCTCTCCTTCGCGAACCCTGCCGCCGCCAGCCGCGCCTCCCACTCGCCGCGGCGGTCGGAATCGATCGAGAGGGCCAGGACGTGGAGACCGGGCTCGGGCACGGAGAACGGCTCCGCCGCCGCCTCGCGCTCGCAGCGCTCCAGGGCGAGGAAGCCCTCACCCCCGAGGCCGACCCACACGGCGCGCGGGGCGCCCGCCTCGTCCACCCAGCGGCGGATCACGGGGAGCCCGAGGAGCCCGCAGTAGAAGGCCTCGGCGCGATCGAGGTCGTGTACCTGGATCGCGAGGTGGTGGAAACCCGGTCGCTCCATGCTCGTCCCTCTGCCGGCTCTCTGGCGTCCTTGCGGCGGATCGTCGCCGCGGAATATAACGCCCAGCCCCGCTCGTCTGGTGAGAGACGAGCCATCCGAATTCGAGGAACCCGCTTGAGCCGAGAGCAGCTTCGCAACATCGCCATCGTCGCCCACGTCGATCACGGCAAGACCACGATCGTCGACCACATGCTCCGCCAGGGGGGCATCTTCCGCGCGAACGAGCACGTCGCCGAGCGGGTGATGGACTCCGGCGACCTCGAGCGAGAGAAGGGCATCACCATCCTCGCCAAGAACACCGCGGTGAACTACCGCGGCTACAAGATCAACATCCTCGACACCCCAGGGCACGCCGACTTCGGCGGCGAGGTGGAGCGGGCCCTGCGCCTGGTGGACGGGGTGGTTCTGCTCGTCGACTCGGCCGAGGGACCGCTGCCGCAGACGCGCTTCGTCCTCGGCAAGGCCCTGGGGCTCGGCCTGCCCGCCATGGTGGTGATCAACAAGATCGACCGCCAGGACGCGAGGCCCGCCGAGGTCCTCGACGAGGTCTACTCGCTGCTCATCGACCTGGGCGCGGACGAGAAGCAGCTCGACTGCCCGGTGATCTACGCGATCGGCCGCGAGGGCAAGGCGACCACCGACCTCTCCGTGCCGGGCACGAACCTGGAGCCTCTCTTCGAGGCGATCATCTCCCACATCCCGCCGCCGCCCCCACCCGCCAGCGACAAGCTGCAGATGCTGGTGAACAACCTCGACTACGACGAGTTCGTGGGTCGCCTCATCATCGGGCGCGTGGCCGGCGGGACCCTGCGCCAGAACGCGACGGTCGCGGTGGTGCGAGAGGGCGGCAATGTCGAGCAGGGCCGCGTCGTGAAGCTCTACGGCTTCCAGGGGCTCAAGCGGGTGGAGATCGACGAGGCCTCCGCGGGCGCGGTGGTGATGGTCGCCGGCATCGAGGACGTCTCGATCGGCGATACCATCTCCGACCTCGAGGATCCGGTGGCGCTGCCCAGGCTCCGGGTGGACGAGCCCACCATGATGATGGTCTTCCGCGTGAACGACGGCCCGTTCGCCGGCAAGGAGGGCAAGTACGTCACCAGCCGCAACCTGCGCGACCGGCTCTTGCGCGAGGCGTATCGGAACCCGGCCATCCGGGTGGTGGAGACCGAGACCCCCGACGCCTTCCAGGTGATCGGCCGGGGGGAGCTCCAGCTCGCCGTGATCATCGAGACCATGCGCCGCGAGGGCTACGAGCTCACCGCCTCCAACCCGGTGCCCATCACGAGGAAGGAGGGCGACCAGGTGATGGAGCCCATGGAGCTGCTCTACGCGGACGTTCCGGAGACGGCCGTGGGCGCGGTGACGGAGCGCCTCGGTCCCCGCAAGGGACGGATGGTGGACATGCAGCCGATCGGCTCGGGCCGCACCCGCCTCAAGTTCCGCATCCCGGCCCGCGGCCTGGTGGGCTTCCGCAACGAGTTCCTCACCGTGACCCGGGGCGAGGGGATCATGTCGCACGAGTTCGACGGATGGGAGCCGTGGGCCGGCCCGATCCCCAAGCGGCAGAGCGGCTCGATCGTCGCCGATCGGGAGGGCGAGACCGTGGCCTACGCCCTCTTCTCCATCCAGGAGCGAGGCACCCTCTTCTACGGTCCCGGTGTGCCCTGCTACAGCGGGATGGTGGTCGGCGAGCACAGCCACCCCAACGATCTCGAGGTGAACGTCAGCCGGGAGAAGAAGCTCACCAACCTACGGGCCGCCGGCCGGGACGACAACGTCATCCTCACCCCACCCCGGGAGATCACCCTCGAGAAGGCCCTGGAGTGGATCGCCGAGGACGAGCTGGTGGAGGTGACGCCGAAGAGCGTCCGCATCCGCAAGCGCGAGCTGGATCCCCACGTCCGCTACAAGGTCGAGCGGGATCGGAAGCGGGGATCCGCCTGAGGCGGGGGCCGCCGATGACGCATCCCGCGCCGCGCCGATACCCGCGAGCCGTGCCGCTCGGACCGTAGCCCCTCGGACCCGCCTCGGCCCGCGGGCTTCAGGCCGGGGATTGCGCCTCCGTCCGCACCTTCCGACCGAGGATCAGGCCTCAGGCAGTGGCCTTCCGATCCCGGGCGACGCTCCGTGGCAGGCGCACCACGAAGGTGGATCCCTCGCCGAGCTGGCTCTGCACGCCGACCGTCCCCCCCATGGCGTGGACGATCTGCCGCACGATCCAGAGGCCGAGGCCCAGCCCGCCATAGTGGCTGCCGGGGACGACGGCCCGCTGGAAGCGCTCGAAGATCCGCTCCTGATCTCCCGAGGCGATCCCGATGCCGTGATCCCGGATCGAGAAGATCGCCTCGTCGTCGGTGGCCGACACCGCGATCTCGATCTGCTTGCCGGCGCCGTACTTGAGGGCGTTGGCCATCAGGTTCGAGAGCACCTGCTCGAGCCGCAGGGCGTCCCAGTCACCCAGGATGGGCTCACCCAGATCCACGAAGAACGGGCTCCCCGCGCCGGCGAAGTCGTCGGCGAAGCGGCGGGTGAGCTCGCGGACGATCTGCACCAGGTCCACCTCCTCGGGCTGGATCACCAGACGGTTGGCGGTGATCCGGGAGACGTCCAGGAGCTCGTCCACCAGGAGCGCCACCCGCTTCACCTGCCGGGAGGCCATCTCGATCTTGCGCTCCAGCATCCCGGACACCGGCCCGGTGCCGAGCCGGCTCGCCCGCAGGATGCTCTGCAGGTGGAGCTGGAGCGAGGTGAGCGGCGTCTTCAGCTCGTGGGACGCCACCGAGAGGAAGGTGTCGCGCACGAGGATCGACTCCTCGGCGGCGGCTCTCGCCGCGCGCTCCTCCACCAGGAGGCGGTCGCGCTCGCTGGTGCGCTCGGCCACCCGATGCTCCAGCACCTCTCGGGAGTGCTCCAGCTCCGCGAGGACGCTGGCGAGCACGTGGGCGGAGAGCGAGATCACGAGGACGAAGACCTTCATCACCAGGTCGGCGTCCGGGAAGGCGTCCTCCTCGCTGAAGGCGCCGAACCCCCGCCTCGTCCCCCACGTGGCGAAGGAGATGATGATCACCACCGAGATCACCGCGCCCCACTGGCCGTGGCGCAGCGCCGCCCAGAGCGACAGCGGGATGAGGAGGAGCACGAGGAGGTTCTGGCTCGCCGGCAGCGGCCCCGCCGGCCCGAAGCTGAACCACGCCACGCTCACGATCAGGCCCAAGAGCACGCCGAACTCCACCACCCGAAATCCCCCGAGGCGCGGAGGCCGGGCCCTGGCGAGGATGAGGACGAGCGGTACCGCCACCAAGTAGGAGGCGAGATCGCCCAGGACGTGGTCGAGGAGCTCGCGGCCGAAGGGGGAGGGGATCGGCGCCCCGAACAGCGGCTGGAGCAGCGTGCGCGCGGTGCCCCCCACCAGGCTCAGGCAGAGGGCGACGAGCGCGAAGCGCAGGACGCCGACGGCGGTCGAGAAGGGGTTCCAGCGGCGGACGAACCTCCGAAAGGCCCACTCCCCCATCCAGGCCACGGCCGTGATCAGAAAGGCGGACGCCGTCGCGAAGCGGAGCCCCTCGCCGTCGAAGCAGGATCGGCTCCCGTCGCCGCAGAGAGCGATCGAGACCAGGAAGGAGGCCAGCCAGACCGAGGGCGCGGCCCTCGCGCCGAAGAGGATCAGGAAGGCGAGGGCGAGGCCGACCAGGGGGCGGACCTCGAGGGCGACCATCACGCTGTACACCCGATCGCCGATAAGCGAGTACAGGAAGAACGTCGCCACGACCGTGAGCGACGTGGCGGTCGACCAGCGAGCGTGCGAGCGGCCTTCCCGGGGGATGCCCTCCTGCATGACGATCGCCTCGCGACTGCGTGGAGTGGACGATCAGACCACAACGCGCCGCGCCTTTCCACGCCGATCTGCCAGGCGGCCGAGGCCCCGATCCTGGAAACCGCGCTCCGGCGTGGGTACGCTGCCTCGATCCCCCTCCTCCGGTGGGTGAAGAAGAGGCCATACACCGATGAAGCGCGTCCTTCGCACCGTCGCCATCTCCCTCGCCGCGCTCGCCCTGCTCTTCGTCGGAGCGAGCGCCGCCGTCTACGCTCTGGTGGATCTCGACGCCCTGGTCGCGGACCAGGTCGAACGTCTGAAGCCCGCCCTGGAGGAGGAGCTCGGACGGGAGATCGAGGTCGGGGCCATCCACACCCGCTTCTTTCCCACCCTCGGCGCCCGGATCGAGGGGCTCGAGGTGGCGGGGGTCGACGGGGGCGAGCCCCTCGCCAGGGTGGGCGCGATCGGCTTCGACGTGAACCTGCTCCGGGCGATCCTCTCCTTCGGCAAGCGCATCGAGCTGGGGGCGGTGTACGTGGACGGCCTCGAGGCGAGGATCGAGCGGGCCGCCGACGGCACGCTCTCGTTCCAGGACATCCTGGACCGCCAGGCGAGGAAGGAGCCGGCGAAGGACGACGGGCCGAGCCCCAAAGTGCTGGAGCTCGCGCAGCAGGTCTCGATCGGCGAGGTGCGGGTGGCCGATGCCTCGGTGGTCCTCGTGGATCGGCAGACCGCCTCGGGCGAGCCGGCGACCAGCCACATCCGCAGGATCGACCTGCGGATGCGGGACGTCCGCCTCGGCGATCCGATCGCCATCCGGCTCTCCGGCGCGCTCTTTCGCGACACGACCAACCTCGAGCTCGCGGCCGTGGTCGGGCCGCTCCCCGCGGACCTCGCGCTCGACGGCCTGCCGCGGATCGCGGACCTGAAGCTGCACCTCGACCAGGTGAACCTCGGGCCGCTGTCGCCCTACCTGCCCAGGGAGATGCCGGCGAAGGTGGAGTCCGCGGTCGTCTCCGCGGACTGGGAGATCCCCGAGCTCGCCAACGGCAGGCCCGTCCAGGTGGCGGGCTTCCTCGCCGTCGACTCCCTGCGGCTCCAGGGCGGCGATCCCTTCGAGCTCCGCCTCGACGCGAGGCTCCGCGCGGATCCCGGCTCGGCGTCGCTGCGGATCGACGAGGCGAAGCTGCGCGCCGCGGGCATGGAGGTGACGGCCTCCGGCGCCCTCGAGAACCTGTCCACCGAGCCGCGGTTCCAGGACTTCTCGATCGCCACCTCCGGCATCCGCCCGGCGCGGATCCTGGCCATCTTCCCGGCGGCCGGCGCAGGCCTGCCCGAAGGTGCCCGCATCGACGGGGCCATGGCCCTGTCCGTGGACGCCAGCGGCGACCGGGATCGGCAGACCTTCGTCGCCAAGGTGGACCTCGGCGGCCTCGACCTCTTCATACCCGGCGCCATCGCCAAGCCCGCCGGGACCGCATTCTCCTTCGCCGCCGACGGCGAGCTGGCGCCCGGCCGGGCCTCCTTGCGCGGCGCCAGGCTGCAGCTCGACGAGCTCCTCGTGGAGGCGTCGGGAACGGTGGAGAACTTCGCGGCGCCCAGGTACGACTTTCACTTCGCCGCCCCGCCCTTCTCCTTCGACCGGCTGGTGCGGCTCATGCCCCGGGCCGGCGAGGAGCTGCGCAAGGCCGGCGCCACCGCCGACGGCAGCGGGAGCCTGAAGGGGCACCTGAAGGGCGCGCCGGGCTCGGTGGACTTCGCGGTCGATCTCGGCTTCGACGGGATGCGGGCGGACCTCCCCTCGCTGCGGGTGGAGGGGAGCGCCAGGGCCCGCGCCGCGGCGAAGGGGGATCCCGCCGGCGACCTGTCCGTCGACCTCCTCGTCGACGCCGGCAGCTCGGTGATCCGCGCCGAGGGCGCCATGGACAAGGCGGCGGGGACGCCGCTGCTCGTGGACGTCGCCGCCCGCCGGCAGGGATCCTCCTTCCGCTTCGATCGTTTCGACGTCCGCCTGGCCGATCTCCGGATGACCGCCACCGGCGCCCTCGCCGCCGACGGCACGGGGGATCTCACCATGCGCGTCCACCCGGTGGACCTGGAGAAGCTCGCCCTCACCTTCCCGGCGATCCCGGGGGAGCGGGTGAAGGGCGGCAGCCTGGAGGCCGAGGTCGGCGTCTCGGGCGATCCCTCGAGGCTCGCCACCGTCTCGCTCGATCTGCGCTCGCTCCGGGCCCGGCTGGGCAGGAGCGACCTCTCGGTCCAGGCGACCGTGCGCAACCTCGAGGCCCCCGACGTGACGGCGACCGTGCGCTCGAGCCTCCTCGACCTGGACGCCCTCCGGGGCGTGGAGCCGGCGAAGCCGGAGGATCCGCCCAAGGAGCCGCCCGCCGACGATCCCGAGCTGCGCAAGTACCGCTTCCGCGGCGACTTCCGGGCGGGGCGGCTGGTGATGGGGGGCAGGACCCTCGACGACGTGGTCGCCAAGGTGCGGCTCGAGGACGGCGAGCTCTCGGTGGAGCAGGCCACCTTCCGGCTCTACGGCGGCTCGTTCTCCGCCAACGGTTCCCGGGCCTCGATCTGGCGGGGGCGGATGCCGTTCCACGCCAAGCTGAGCGGCTCCGGCATGGACGTGGGCCGCATGATCGAGGAGGAGACCGGCAGGTCCAGCCCCCTCAAGGGAAGGGCCGACGTCGCCCTCGACCTGGAGGGCGTCGGCACCGAGCGGGTCGATCTCGAGAAGCACCTCACCGGGACGGGAAGCCTCGGCATGCGGGAGGGGCGCACCTCGGGCCTGGGCCTGAGCCGCGCGGTCTTCGGCGACCTCTCGGGCCTCCCCCCGGGCGTGAAGGATCGCCTCGCCGTCGACGAGCCCCTGCGCGATCTCGCGGCGCGCTTCGAGGTCCGCGCCGGGCGGATGGAGCTGCGGGAGCCCCTGGCCTTCGCGGTGGACGGCAGCCCCGTCGCCCTTGGAGGCGCGATCGGGATCTTCGGCGACCTCCACCTCGACGGGACCTACGAGCTGGCGGCCCGGCGCCTGGAGCAGCTCACCGGCGGCGCCTGCAAGGCGAGCCGGAACCCGGTGATCCCGGTGCGGATCACGGGCCCGGCGTCTCGGCCGCAGGTGCGCCCCGACGGCGGACGCATCGCCGCGGAGCTCGCCCAGGCCTGCCTGCTCGGCAAGGCGGGCTCGGTGGTCGACGGGCTCCTGGGCGAGGGCGGCGCCAGGAAGGCCGCCGAGGCCAAGGAGCAGCTCGAGCAGGAGGCCGCGGCGAAGGCCGCCGCCGCGAAGGCGGAGCTGGACGCACAGGCCGCCCGGGCGAAGGCCGAGGCCGACCGGCTGAAGGCGGAGGCCGAGGCGAAGCGGAAGGCCGCCGAGGAGGCCGCGAAGAAGAAGGCGGCCGACGAGGCCAAGAAGCTGAAGAAGCGCCTCGGGTTCTGATCGCAACGGTCGGCCGGCCGCGGCGGGGATGCGAGCAGGTAGGCGCTCGCGCCGGTCGGCGTGCGCGTCACCTGCGTCGAGCGCCCCGCGCCGGAGCGAGGCTCAGGCGCTCCCTTCGGCCGCCTGCGCGTCCCGGGCGGCGGAGACCCAGGCGCCCAGCCGGACCACCGAGGCGAACGCCACGATCGCGAACGCGACGAGCTGGGAGGCGGCGACCGCCACCGCCACCCCGACGCCGCCCTCGAAGAGGAGCTGCACCGGGACGCCGGTGCTGGCGGCGACGACCCCCGTGCCGAGGCCGATCGCGAAGGCCACCCCCACGAGGACGAGCGGGCGGCGCAGGAGCAGCGCCGCCGCACCGAGGATCGCCGCGAGGGGGGGCTCCCCGAGGGCGCCGCACCTGGCCAGCGCCAGCTCGTGGAGGATGGGCAGGAAGATCGATCCGGCGATCCCGACCACCGCAGCGAGGGAGAGGCCCGCCGCCGCGACGAAGGCGACGCCCGGGCCGTCGCCAGCGAGCGCCGCCCCCACCGCCGACTGCGCCAGCGTCCAGCCGAAGAGCGCTAGGCCGACGCGGGCGGCGAGCATGCAGGCGGCGACGATCACCAGCCGCGGGAACGCCGGCCCGAAGCCCGCGGCGAAGGTGCCGATCGCCTCGAGGGGCTCCTGCCGGCGGACCACCCGATCGAGGACGCCGATCCCGCCCGACCACACCACCAGCTCGAGGGCCGCGGCGAAGATCAGGCAGGCGACGAGGATCCCCGCGGGGACGATCCAGGTGGCCGGCGAGAGGGCAATCGCCAAGGCCGAGAGGGGATCGCCGCGCGCGATCGGCCCTTCGAGGAGGGTCCACACGTAGAGGAGCGGCGCGAGCGCCGCCACCGCCTCGAGGGTGCGGCAGACGAAGATGCCGGCGACCACCAGGGGGGCCCGGGCCGCCGCGCGCAGGCCGTCGCCGAGGAGCGTGCCGAAGGGCCGGCGGCCGGGGGGAGGCGGAGGAGGTCCCGGCGGCCGGAGGAGGCGGGCGCCCACCGGCGGCGGCCGGAGCAGCCGCGCCTCCTGCGGTTCGAAGGGATCGGGGCGATCGAAAGGCACCCGCGGCCTCCCTACTGCCTCTTGCCGAAGCGCTCGATCTCGTCCTGCTTGGAGATGGAGTAGCGGACCAGCTCCCGGAGGATGCGGTTGCGCTTCACGTTGCCGAGGATCGCCTTGAGGTCCTCGTACACGGTGGGATCGTTGATGAGCGCGCCCAGGCTGCCGTCTCCGGCGTTCACCCGCGCCACGATCTCGCGCAGCTCGCGGGCGGCCCTGCCGAGGTCGTCGGCGAGGCTCGGCGCGCCCTCCTCTCCCTCGTAGAAGAGCCCGTGGAGGAGGCTGCCCTTCTCGGTGCGCACCGCGGCGGCGAGGTTGCCGATCTCGGCGGCGGCGACGCCCAGATCGCGCACCACCTGCTTGCCCTTCTCGTCGAAGATCATCGCGCCGATCACACCCTCCCCCCGCTCCACCTGGGCGAGCACCGTGTCCACCCGGGCCACCACCGTGTCGATCCGCCGGGCGACCCGGGCGGACGACGACAGGAGCTCGCGCACCTCGTTCCCGGAGCGGGGGTCGAAGATCAGCGCGTGGAGCGCGCCGTCGCCGGAGCGGATCCCCTCGAGGATGTCGCGGGCGGCAGCGACCGCGTCGCCGACGTCCTCGCGCATCTCCGGCGTGTTGTAGGACGCGACGAGCTGGCGCAGGTCGGAGGTGATGGCGACGGTGTTGTCGATCACCTCGGCGCCCTTCTTGATGATCTCGGTGTAGTCGGAGCTGGATCCCGCCCGGATCTCGCCGCCGGGCGGGATCGCCGGCTGGTCGGGCGATCCCAGCGACAGGTCGACCACCTTGTCGCCGAGGACGCCGCGGGCGCCGATCGATGCGGTGGAGTCGGCGCGGATCCGGTCGGCGTACGACGCGATGGTGTCGATGGTCACCTGCACGCGGCGGTCGGCGGGATCCTTGTAGAAGGCGATCTTGGTCACCTGGCCGATCTCGACGCCCGCGAGACGCACGGGCGATCCCGTCTTCAGCCCGTCGATGGACTGGAAGGACGCGGTGTAGGTGACGTGCCGGCTGAAGAAGCCCCGCTCTCCCCCGAAGATGAAGACGACCAGACCCAGGAGCGCCAGGCCGGCGATCACGAACGCCCCGACCCGGAGCGAGAAGCGCTGCTCGCGATCCATCTATCTCTCCCTCGTCTCCATGCCCAGCATGAACGCCTGCACCTCGGGGAGCTCCGAGCGTCGCATCTCCTCGGTGGTGCCGCAGGCGAGGATCCGCTTGCCGTGGAGCATCGCGATCCGGTGCGAGACCATGTACGCGGACTGCATGTCGTGGGTCACCACCACGGAGGTGACGCCGAGCTTCTCGTTGAGCTCGATGATGAGCTCGTTGATGCGGCGGGTGTTGATGGGATCCAGCCCCGTGGTCGGCTCGTCGTAGAGCACCACGGCCGGATCGATGGCGATGGCGCGGGCGAGCCCCACCCGCTTCTTCATGCCCCCGGACAGATCGGCCGGGCGCATCCGCTCGATGCCGGGCAGGCCCACCAGCTCCAGCTTGTGCGCCACCCGGTCGGCCACCTCGGCGTCGACCATGTCGGGGAAGTGCTCGCGGATGGGGTACGCCACGTTCGCGCCCACGTCGAGCGAGTCGAAGAGCGCCGCCCCCTGGAAGAGCATCCCGATGCGGCGCCGCACCGGGAGGAAGTCCTCCTCGGTGCCGCCGGAGATCTCCTCGCCGTCGAAGAGGATCGAGCCGCGGTCGATCGGGAGCAGGCCGATGAGGCACTTGAGGAGCACGCTCTTGCCGGTGCCGGAGCCGCCGATCACCGTGAGCGTCTCCCGATCCCGGATGGCGAGGTCCAGCCCCTCGTAGATCACCTTTGGGCCGAAGGACTTGTGGAGATCGCGGAAGACGATGAGGTCCTCTCCGGCGCCAGCGCGCGCCTCGCCCCCGTTCAGCGGCGGCGGGATCTGTCCGGACGCGGATGCGCTCATGATCAGAGGGAGAGGAGCAGCTTGGTGAGGATGAAGTCGGCCACCAGCACGCCCACGGCGGAGATGGCGACGGTCTCGGTGGTGGCGCGGCCCACGCCCTCGGTGCCGCCGCGGGTGTTGAAGCCCTTGTAGCAACCCACGATCGCGATGAGGAGGCCGAAGACCACCGACTTGAAGATCCCGGAGGTGAAGTCGTTGAGCATCGTCGCGCCCACCGCCTCGCGGTAGAAGGCCGCGTACGAGATCCCGTAGTTCGCCTTGGCCATGATCGCGCCGGCGCCGACGCCGACGAGATCGGCGAAGACGGTGATGATCGGCACGCAGATCATCGCGGCGACGACCCGGGGCATCACCAGCTTGCGCACCGGATCGGCGCCGAGGGCCCGGATGGCATCGATCTGCTCGGTCACCTGCATGGATCCCAGCTCCGCCGCGATGCCCGAGCCCACCCTTCCACCCACGGTGAGCGCGGTGAGCACCGGACCCAGCTCCCGGAACACCGACAAGGAGAGCACCCGGCCGATGGTGTAGGCGATGCCGAACTTCTCCAGGAAGTAGCCGAACTGGATCGCCAGGACCATTCCGGCGAAGAGCGAGGTGAGCGTGCCGATGGTCACCGAGCGGATGCCGATGTGCTCGATCTGGTAGACGATCGGCGCCAGGGAGAACGGCCGCCGGAAGCCCCGGGTGAAGACCCGGACCGTGAGCAGGGAGGCGCCGCCCACCTGGCGCGCGGCCTCGACGAGCCACGCCCGCGAGGGGGACGGGGGCGCCGCGGCCGGAGGGACCGAGGGCGCGGTGGCCTGGCTCACCTGGGTCTCCCGGGGGCCTCGAAGCTCTCCACCAGCGCGCGGTAGGTCGCGAGCCCGGCATCGAACCCGCCCGGTGGCGCGGTGTAGGTGAGGTCGTAGACGCAGCCGTCCTTCTTGAGGACGGTGAGCTCCAGCTCGACCGGTACGCCGTCCAGGGTCGCGGAGGCGCGGGTGCGCAGCGCGGCCCGCCCGGCGAGGCGGAGCTCGTCCCTGGCCTCCACCACCCGATCCTCGAAGCCGAAGAGGAGGTGATCGGTGAGGACCTTCAGGCTGGGATCGCCGTGCCCCGAGCAGACGCCGTTGACCGCCACCACCTGCCCCTGCGGCCCCTCCCAGGCGAGGTCGTTGCCCGTGAAGAAGATCCGGGACCAGGGCGAGGCCAAAGGGGTGATCCGGTAATTCGCTTCCCGTCCCAAATACACGCCGTCCCGGAAGGTCCCGGTGGAGGCGCAGGACGAGGCGATCGCGACGAGGGCGGCGAGAGATGCGAGGAGGAGGGAGGAGCGCAATGGAGAGGCACCGATCGCGGATAAGGCGTGGAACATACAGAGGATGTGGTGGATCGGCAACCTTCGGGCCGGCGGGCGCTGCGGTTCACCGTCCGTGGGCCGGGCCCCGGACCCCGGGCAGCCGAGCGCCCGCCTTGACTTCTGCTCGTCCGTTCAGCGATACTTGCGTTCACCCATCCCACCCGCCTTCCTGGAGCGCCAGATGGAACAGCTCACCGACCGGCAGCGCGCAATCCTCGAGTACGTGGTCCGGCACATCGCGGAGGAGCGGTTCCCTCCCACCATCCGCGAGATCGGCCAGGCCATGGGGATCCGCTCGACCAACGGGGTCAACGATCACCTCAAGGCCCTCGAGCGCAAGGGCTACCTGGAGCGGGGGGAGATGAAGAGCCGCGCCCTGGTGCCCACCCGGGTGGCGTGGAAGACCGTCGGCGTGCGGCAGCCGGGGATCCCGGCGGCGGGCGAGCCGCCGGCCCTGCGGGCGCTCGCGGGCGGCCGCTCCGGGCCCCCTTCCCCCATCGGCTCGCCGAGGCTGGTGGGAGGCCCCGACGATCTGCTGGACGTGCCGGTCCTCGGCCGGGTGGCGGCCGGCGCGCCGATCCTGGCGGAGGAGAACCACGAGTCCACCATGCGGATCGATCCGTCGCTGCTGGGGCGGGGCAGCAAGGAGGGGATCTTCGCCCTGCGCATCCAGGGCGACTCCATGATCGGCGATGGCATCCTCGATGGAGATCTGGTCTTCGTCCGCTCCCAGCCCACCGCGCGCACCGGCGAGATCGTGGTGGCGATGATCGAGGGCGAGGCCACGGTGAAGCGCTTCTACCCCGAGGGCGACCGGATCCGGCTGCAGCCGTCCAACCCCGCCCTGGCGCCGATCTACATCCACGGCCGCGACGCCCGCGCCGCCGACATCGTCGGCGTGGTGGTCGGAGTGTTCCGGCAGATCTGAGGGAGCCCCGCCCGCGATGGCCCGGAATCTCGCGCGCGATGGATGTGGCCCGGCCCTCCTTCGAGCGGGACTCGTGGTGCCCGCTTTTCGTTTGACACCCCGGGGGGGGATTCGCATACTGCGCCGCGCTTCGGTCGGCCGAGGCGCCGCAACGATTGCGGGCGATTAGCTCAGCGGTAGAGCACCGTCTTCACACGGCGGGGGTCGCTGGTTCGAAACCAGCATCGCCCACCAGATCGGGCCCCGATTTCCTCGAGGAATCGGGGCCTTCGCCTTTTCGCGCCGGGTGGAACGATTCCCCCGCCTCCGGTTCAGACGTCCAGGTCGTCGTCGGGGTCGGCGTCGGGCGACGGAAGCGCGGCGACGGGGGGCCCGGGGAACGCGGCGGGTCGCGGCAGGGGCGCCAGGGTCGAGGGCTGGGGCTCCTCGTCGAGGCTCCACTTCTCCACGGAGACCTCGCCCTCCGGGAGCTCGGTGAGGAAGCGCGACGGCCGGAGGATGAGGCGCTCGCCGTCGCGGGGAGCGGAGAGCATCGGGTAGGTGAGGTAGAGCTCGTCCCGGGCGCGGGTGATCGCCACGTAGAAGCAGCGGCGCTCCTCCTCCTCCCCTTCCGCGTCGCGAAGGGAGGCGCCGGACGGGAAGCTGCCGTCTGCGAGCCACACCACGAAGACCGCGCGCCACTCCAGGCCCTTGGCCTGGTGGACGCTGGAGAGGGTGAGGAACTCGTCCGGCTCGGTGGCGGGGGTCCCCTCCTCGCCGGAGAGGTCGGTGAGGAGGGAGACCTCGGCGAGGAACGAGCCCACGTCCGGATACTGGAGGGCGTAGTCGGCGAGCTGCCGGAGGTCCTCCAGGCGTGTATCCGCGTTTGGATACTGAGAGTAGAGGTACTCCTCGTACGCCTTGGTGAGCACGGTGTGGATCGACTCGGAGGGCGACGCCTGGAGGAGCGGCGCGATCAGCTCCTCGAGGATCCCGCGGCACCGCTCCCACCCCGCCCTCCCCTTGCGGACCGTCTGCGCCGCGAGGCTCGGGTCGCGCAGCGCCTCCGCCACGGACGCGCCGGCGGAGCGGGCCTCGCGAAAGACCCTCCACAGCCCGTCGGCCGAGCCGGAGCCGATGCCCGGGAAGAGCCGCACCATCCGCTTGAACGAGAGCTCGTCGGCGGGGTTGGACGCCACCCGCAGGAACGCGAGGACGTCCTTTATGTGGGCCTGCTGGAAGAAGCGCGCGCCGCTGCGCACCACGAAGGGGATCCCGCGGCGGGAGAGCTCGATCTGGATCTCCATCGACTGCGCGTGGGCCCGGTAGAGGATCGCGATCTCCTGCAGGGGGATCCCCTCGTCCCGCAGCTCCAGGACCCGCTGGGCGATGAACGCCGCCTGCTGCACCGCGTCCCGCGCCGGCACCAGCGCGGGCAGCGCGCCGCCCGGCTCGCGGACGGAGCGCAGCTCCTTGGGGTACTGCCGCACGTTGCGGGCGATGCTGGCGTTGGCGAGCGCCAGGATCTCGGGGGTGGACCGATAGTTTGCCGTCAGCTTGTGAATCTGACACTCCGGATAGCGCGCCGGGAACTCGAGGACGTTGGAGAAGTCGGCGCCGCGGAAGGAGTAGATCGACTGGGCGTCGTCGCCCACCACGGTGAGGTTGCGGTGGACGGCCGCGAGCCGATCGACCAGCTCGCCCTGGAGCCGGTTGGTGTCCTGGTATTCGTCGACGAGGATGCAGCGGAAGCGATCCTGCAGCGCCTTTCGCACCGGCGGGTGCCGATCGAGCAGGCGCTTCCACTGCACCAGCAGGTCGTCGAAGTCCATCACGTCGAGCTCGAGCTTCCGCTCGGCGTACCGCTCCGCCACCCGCTCGATCGCCTCGGTGAGGGGGCCGAACTGGGGCTTGCGCCGGGCGATCACCTCCGCCAGCGGTCGCTGCAGGTTGATGGAGAGGGAGAGGAGGTTGGCGACCACGTCCGCCTTGGGGAAGCGCCGCTCCGCCACCACCACGCCGAGCTCGGCGGCGCACGAGGCGAGGAGGTCGGCCTGATCCTCCCGGTCGAGGACGCCGAAGGAGCGCTCGAACCCCAATCGCTCGGCGTGCTCCCGCAGGATCCGGTGCCCCACCGAGTGGAAGGTGCCGCCCGCGATCCGCCGCACGTCCACGCCGGGGAGCTCGGTCACCAGGGTGGCGGACCGATCGAGCATCTCCCACGCCGCCCGGTTGGTGAAGGTGAGGAGGAGGATCTCCTCCGGCGCGATCCCGCTCTCCAGCATCCGGGCCAGCCGGTAGACGAGGGTGCGGGTCTTGCCCGAGCCGGCGCCCGCGATCACCAGCACGGGCGCCGCCGGCGCCTCGACCACCGCGAGCTGCTCGGCGTTGAGCTGGGAGGCGTAGTCGATCCGAAGGGTCGCAGGCGCGGGCGCCTGGAGGCGGTAGCGGCGGACGGTCATGGGGAGGCGCTGAACGGGCGTTCCCCGACGATACGTGCGCGCCGGCGAGTCGTCAACGACCGACCGCCCGCTCCGGCGTCTCCGGCCTGCGAGGCCCCCGACCGCGTGCGAACGCGCTCGAGGCCTCGGCGCCAGCGCGTCGGGGCCGCCGCCTCTACCGCCTTTCGGTGAGGCGGACGGCGGGATCAACCGGCGCGATCGACGACGAAGCGACCTCCGACGATGGTGGCGAGGATCGGCGCCTCCAGGATCTCGTCCGGCGGCGCCGTCCTCGGATCGACGCCGAGCACGGTGAAGTCGGCCCGCATCCCGATCGCGATCCGGCCGGCGGAGGCCTCCTCGAACGCGGCGAAGGCCGCGCCCTCGGTGAACGCGGCGAGCGCCGCGAGCGGATCGAGCCGCTCGCCCGGGAAGAAGCCTCCCGGCGGCATGCCCGCCTCGTCTTGGCGGGTGATGGCGGCGTAGAGCCCCTTGCGCGGGTCGGGGGACTCGATGGGGAAGTCGCTCCCGAACGCCAGCGGCACGCCGGCGTCGGCGAGGGTCCGCCAGGCGGAGACGCCGGGAAGGCGCGTCGGGCCGAGCCGCGCCGGCAGCCACGCCATGTCGGCGGTGCAATGGGTGGGCTGCATCGAGGCGATCGCGCCGATCCTCGCGAGGCGGGGGACGTCGGCGAGCCGCAGCACCTGCGCGTGCTCGATCCTCGGCCTGGAGGCGCGGCCGATCCCGCACGCCTCCAGCGCGTCGAGGGCCTGGGCGTTGGCGGCGTCGCCGATGGCGTGCATGGCGATCTGGAAGCCCGCCCGATCGATCCGGGGCAGCAGCTCGCGCAGCCGCGCCGCGGGGATCAGCTCGAGGCCCCGGTTGCCCGGGTCGTCGTCGTAAGGCTCGCAGAACCTCGCCCCCCGGCTCCCCAGGGCGCCGTCCAGGTAGAGCTTCACCGCCCGCACCGTGAGCCCGTCGCCGCGGTGGGGGCCGCGCTCGAGCCAGCGCTCTAGGGCGCCGTCCTCCTGCCCGTGCACCATCGCGTACACCCGCAGGGGCAGCCGCCCCTCGGCGTCCAGGCGCTCCGCGATCGCCAGTGAGGCGCCGTCCATGCCCGCGTCGTGCACCGCGGTGAGCCCCACCTCGGCGCAGGCCCGCAGGGCGTCGAGCAAGAGGCGCTCCCGGTCGCCATCGGTCGGCGGGGGGATGGCGCGCTGGATCAGATCCATCGCGGCGTCCACCAGGACGCCGGTGGGTGCTCCCGCCTCGTCGCGGACGATCCGGCCTCCCTCCGGATCCGCGACGTTCCGATCGATCCCCGCGAGGCGCAGCCCGGCGGCGTTGGTGACGAGGGCGTGCCCGTCGATCCGGGAGAGGACCACCGGCCTGTCGGGGAGCGCCGCCGAGAGCTGCTCGTGCCTCGGGAATTCCGCCGGCGACCACCTGGTCTGATCCCAGCCGAAGCCCACGACCCACCCCTCCTCCGGCGCGCCCTTCGCCACCCGCTCCACCACCTCGTCCCAGGACGTGGTGCCGCGCAGGTCGATCTGAGCGCGCACCTGCCCCAGCCCGGCGAGGTGGCCGTGGGCGTCGCAGAGGCCCGGGAGGACCACGGCGCTCTCCAGATCCCGCACGGGGGCTCCGGGGAGGGCCCGCGCACACGCCGCCAGGTCGCCCACGGCGACGACGCGGCCTCCGTCGAAGGCGACCGCCACGGCGTCGGGGGCGCCGGGCTCGAGGGTGACGATTCGTCCGCGCAGGATCATGGGCGGCACCTCACCTCAACCGCCCCGCGCCGCGCAAGCGGGAGATCCCGCCTCTGGCGCGGATCCCGCCCCGATCGGCACGCGGCCGCCCGGACCCTGCACCGACGGATCGCCACCGCCGGCCTGCGCCCCGCGCCGCTCACGCCCGGGCGGTCCGCTGCCAGGTGACCTTCTGCGTGCCTGCGATCCATCGAAGGAATCCGTGGGCCATGCCGACGTTCATCTCCACGAAGTAGCGCGCCAGCGAGGCGAGCCGGCCCAGCGCACCGGGGAGCCGGACGGCCCAGCCGATCGCGGCGAGCCAGTAGAAGCAGATCTGGAAGCCGAGGGCGGCGGCGTAGAGCGGCTCCGGAAAGAGCCACGCGCTGGAGGCGAGCAGCCCCACCAGGAAGAGCGGCGCCATCCAGCGCAGCAGCTTGTGCGAGAAGAACGCGAAGGACGCGAACCCCTGCCGCGGATCGAGCAGCCCGCCGACGAGCCCCAGCGCCTGGAAGTTCCCCGCCGCGATCCGCACCCGGCGGCGCCGCTCCTTCGCGTAGTCCTCGGTGGTCTCCTCCAGGGCGACCGCCTCCGGATCGTAGATCACCCGCCTCCCCCGAAGCAGGCAGCGGCAGGCGATGACGAAGTCCTCCACAACGGTGTTGGCGGGGAGCGCGGGGAAGAGCGATCGCCGCAGCGCATAGATGCCGCCGTTGGCGCCCATCACCGCGCCCCGGCGTCCCTCCCGCAGCTTCAGGAACGACTCGTAGATCCAGTAGGCGCTCTCCTCGAACGTCTCCTGCCGGCGGTTGTAGAGGCGGAGACGGCCGCAGACGCAGCCCACCCTGGCGTCGGCGAAGTGCCGGACCAGCTTCCGCAGCGCGTCCGCCTCGAACATCGTGTTCGCGTCGGAGAAGACGAGGATCTCCCCGGAGGTGGTGGGGACCACCCGGCTGAGCACGGCGATCTTCCCGGCGCGATCGGCCCGATCGAGGCGAACCCGCGGGTCCGCGAACGACGAGACGATCTCGTCGGTGCCGTCGTCCGATCCGTCGGATCCCACCACGATCTCCACGAGCTGCGGCGGGTAGTCGAGGGCGAGCGCGTTCTCGATCTTCTCCCGGATCACGGGCGCCTCGTTCCAGGCGGCGATCACGAGAGACACCCGGGGGAGGTGGAGGGGCTCCGGCGGCAGGCGTCGGTCCCGGCCGCCCCCGAGGTAGCGCAGATCCGCGAAGAACCCCGCCCACGCGTCGAGGAGGACGAGGACGAGCGGGTACGTCAGGTAGGTGTGGATCAACCCGACCGCGCAGATCCAGAAGACCGCCTCCGCCATCGCCCTCCCTCCGGCGAACGCCCTCGGCAAGGTGCATGCCTCCATCCCTCGGGCGATACGCCTTTGGCGGGGCGAGGCCCGTCGGGGCCCGCCTCCCGGAAAGGAGGCCGGCGCCGATGGTGGCACCGGATGGAAGTGCGCCCGGAGCCGGCGATCACCTGCCCGGCTCCACCCAGCCCTCGAGGGCGCGGAGCTTCCCCGGGCCGATCCCCTTTACCCGCCCCAGCTCGTCCAGGCTGCGGAAGGGGCCGCGCGCCTCGCGATCGGCGACGATCCGGCGGGCGAGGCCGGCGCCGATCCCCGGCAGCGCGCGGAGCTCGTCGGCGGCGGCGCGGTTCACGTCCACGGGGATCCCCATGAGGAGCGCCGCGGCGCCGCCGGGCCTCCTCGGGCAGGCCGCGCCTCGGCAAGGCGAGGGGCAGACGAGAAGGCGCACGCGGCCCCGGTCGGGATCGACCCGCTCGAGGCGCTCGGCGTCGGCGCAGGCATCCTCTCGCTGCGAAGGTCTGGGCGCGGGCCGAAACCCCAGCGCGACGATCGCCAGGAGCACCGCCGCCGCTGCCATGCACGTCCTGGCGTCCAAGAGGCGCCTCCCGGGGGGAATGGGAGCCTCCATCTCGGGCCGCGCCTCCTGCGGATCCCATCGGTCGGCCGGCCGATGGCGTCCGCATCGAGATCCCGCCGCCGCGTCGAGGCGGCCGACGATCCCGCTGCCCGTTCGGTCTGGCCCTTCGGACCTCGCTCGGGTCGCGGGCGCGCCCGCCCTTCAGCCGACGAGGGCGTCGATGGCGCCGCGATCCAGGCCCAGGAAATGGAGGGCGCGATCGAGCCCGCCCACCTCCAGCGTGGCGTCCGCCGCCTCCCGCAGGGCCGCCTTCGCGCGGAAGGCCACGCCGAGGCCCGCGGCGACCACCATGGGCCTGTCGTTCGCGCCGTCGCCCACGGCCATGGTGGCGTCGAGATCCAGGCCCATCCCCGCGGCGAGCTCGCCGAGGATCTCGGCCTTGCGCGCGGCGTCCACGATCGGCCCCTCCAGCCGACCGGTGAGCCGTCCCTCCTTCGACTCCAGCGCGTTGGACCACGCGCCGTCCAGGCCGAGCCGCGCCTCGAGGGCGCGGGCCGCCAGCGAGAAGCCGCCGCTGGCCACCGCCACCCGAACCCCCAGGGACTTGAGCCCGCGGACGAGGCGCTCCGCGCCGTCGTTCAGCGGCAGCGACGCCGCGACCCGATCGAGGGTCTCGACCCGCAGGCCCGCGAGGAGCGCCACCCGCCTGGTGAGGGACTGCGCGAAGTCCAGCTCGCCCCGCATGGCCTGCTCGGTGATCCGGGAGACCTCTTCCACGACGCCGTGGGCCCGCGCCAGCTCGTCGATCACCTCGATGCGGATCAGCGTCGAGTCCATGTCGAAGACGGCGAGGCGCTTGGGCTGGCGGTGGATCGACTCGAGCTGCAGCGCGGCGTCGAAGCCCTCCGCCCGCGCCCGCTCGAAGAGCCGCGCCCGCGCCGCCGGGGCGTCGACCTCGCCGAGCTCCGCCCGCCACTCGATCGCCTCGGGGGTGCCGGGCGAGAGGACCTTCCGCTCGGCCCCGCGCAGGATCTCCTCACCTGCGAGGATCGGCGCGAGGGATCCGGCGGCGCCGGGATGGACGCAGGTGACGACGAAGCGGCGCGGACGGGACATCGTGGCTCCGAAGGCGAGACGACGGGAGACCTAGCATTCCCCGCGCCGGCAGGTCGAGGGAGCGCGCACCGACGGCCCGTGGCCCACGACGTCCTCGGGCCCCGCGCCGGCCGGTCGACGGAGCGCGCCCTGGAATCCGCCGGCCCCGAGGACTAGGATGCGCCGCCGTCGCCCCCCGGAGGGCGATCGCCTTCACCAGGATTCGACGCCATGACCCTCCCGACCATCCACCTCGACGGCGAGACCCTGCAGCTCGCCCAGCTCGAAGCCATCGCCAACCGCCAGGCCCGCGTGGCCCTCGCCCCCGCCGCCCGGGAGCGCCTGCGCACGGCCCGCGCCCTCGTCGACGAGATCGCCGAGGGCGACGCCGCGGCCTACGGGATCAACACCGGCTTCGGCACCCTGGCCGAGGTGCGGATCGCCAAGGGGGATCTCAAGCAGCTCCAGCGCAACCTCATTCTCAGCCACGCGGCCGGGGTGGGCGAGCCGCTGCCCGCCGCCGAGACGCGGGCGCTGATGACCCTGCGCGCGAACGTCCTCGCCAAGGGCCACTCGGGCATCCGCCCGGAGACGGTCGATCTCCTCCTCGCCATGATCGATCGGGACGTGCTCCCGGTGGTCCCCTCTCGAGGCTCGGTGGGCGCCTCCGGCGACCTCGCGCCGCTCGCCCACCTCGCGCTCACCGTGATCGGCGAGGGCGAGGCGATCTTCGAGGGGCGGAGGATGCCCTCGCGAGAGGCGCTGCAGAAGGCCGGCCTCACCCCGGTGGTGCTCGAGGCCAAGGAGGGCCTCGCCCTCATCAACGGCACCCAGGCGATCTGCGCCGTGGGAGCACCGGCGGTGCAGCGGGCCACGCGGCTCCTGGAGATCGCCGACGTCGCGGGCGCCATGACGGTCGAGGCGATGCTCGGCTCCCACAAGCCCTTCCTCCCGCAGATCCACGCGGTGCGGCCGCAGCCGGGGCAGGTCGAGTGCGCCGCCAACCTGCGCCGGCTCCTCCGCGACAGCGAGATCGTCCTCTCCCACGCGAACTGCTCCAAGGTGCAGGATCCCTACTCGCTGCGGTGCATGCCCCAGGTGCACGGCGCCGCCCGCGACGGCGTGCGCTTCGCCCGCGAGGCCCTCGCCATCGAGATCAACTGCGGCACCGACAACCCGCTGGTCTTTGCCGACGAGAGGCTCATCGTCTCCGGCGGAAACTTCCACGGCCAGCCGGTCTCCCAGGCCTGCGACGTGCTCGCCATCGCCGTGACCCAGCTCGCGGCGATCTCGGAGCGCCGGGTGGAGCAGCTCGTCAACCCCGCCCTCTCCGGCCTGCCGCCGTTCCTCACCGAGACCTCCGGCCTCAACTCCGGGTTCATGATCGCCCAGGTGACGTCCGCCGCGCTGGTGGCGGAGAGCCGGGTGCTCTGCCACCCCGCGTGCGTGGACTCGATCCCGTCGTCGGCGGGCCGGGAGGATCACGTCTCCATGGGCATGGGCGCCGCCCTCAAGGCCAGGCAGGTGGTGGAGCACGTGCGCTCGGTGCTGGCGATCGAGCTGCTCGCCGCCGCCCAGGCCCTCGACATGCGCAAGGGCTTGCGCCCCGGCGCCGGCGTCGCCGCCGCCCACGAGGTCATTCGATCGGAGGTGCCGCACATGGACACCGACCGGGAGCTGCACCTCGACATCGCCGCCGTGGGGCGGATGATCGACGACGGCCGAATCCTCGACGCGGTGGAGCGGGCCGCCCCCCGGGCCTGAGGCGCGATCCCGAACGCGGGGGGCGTCCCCGCGCATCCAACGCATCGGGGCGCCGGGGCGAGGCGCGCGAGCGCTCACCCCAGCGGCAGCGGCCCCGCCCGGAGCCAGTCCACGCTCTCGCCCACCGCCACGAAGCCGAGGTCGCCGTAGATCCGCCTGGGGTTGCCGTCCCGCCGGGCGGTGAGCCCCACCGTCGCGCAGCCGCGGTCGCGGCCCACCGCGGCGGCCGCCGCCACCAGCGCCGACGCCACCCCGCGGCGGCGCTCCCGCGGCACGGTGCCCACGTCGGCGATGAAGGCGACGCCGCCGCTGCACCGCAGGAGAAGCGATCCCACCACGGCCCCTCGCGCCGTCACCGCCGCGAGGAACTCCGCCCCGCCCAGGCGCATCTGCCGCAGGGCCAGCTCGTCCATCTGCCGGGAGACCTCCACGCCGTACCAGGGCTCCTCCCGCCGCACCAGATCCTGCCCCGCCGCCACCGCCCGGAGGAGCGCGTCGTCGTCGGGATCGACGAGGAGGAGCTCGAGTCCGTGGGGGATCGGCGGCGACGGCGTCGACCCCTCGAGGGCCATCGCCAAGCAGACCTGGCGGCTGAAGCCGAGCGGGAGGAGGAGCGCGTCCAGGTGCCGCACCGTCTCGGGCGCCCGGGCCACCAGCCGAAGGTGCCTCCCCACGCTGCTGCCCGGCACGTCGCAGGCCCGGCGGAGCTGCTCCAGCGTGGGGCGCCCCCGGACGTCGCGCAGGCCGTTCACGTCATAGATGAGCGGCAGGGACGGATCGTGGAGGACCAGCGCGAACGGCGTGACCCCGACCCTGCAGCCGAGGGAGAGGAGCTCGTCCTCGGCCCGGAAGATCGCCTCGGCGGTGTCGGCCTCGCGCGGCTCCCCTGCCCCGGCGTTGACCATGCTACCTCCAGTCGCAGGCGAACCATGGCGGGGCCGGGCATCGGGCGCAAGCGCGCGCCGCGCCCCGAGTGCCCGGACGCCGACTGTTGGAGGCCCCTTCGACATGGTAGGGATCGGGATCTTCCGCCGCGCCGGGATTTCGCTTCCACCTTCGGCCTCCGCCACCGGCTCGGCCGCCCGAGGGAGTGACCGATGATCGACGACCGTCTCGAACGAGGAGCGACGCCGGACTCCACCGCCCCCCAGGCGGCGCCCAACGTCGCAGTGGGGATCGACGCGCAGCCGAACTTCGCCGTGGAGGTCCCGGCGTTCGCCCCCGCGGAGACCACGGAGACCGCGAGGCGGATCGCCGAGCTGGAGCGGGAGATCCAGGCCGCGGGCCACTCGCCCGAGGCCGCGAGGCTCCTCCACGAGATCGGCAGGCTGTGGGAGACCGAGCAGCCCAACCACCGCAACGCCGCCATCGCCTGGCAGAACGCCTACCGACTGAACCCGCGGCACCTGCCCACGCTCCAGTCCGCCCGCCGCCTCTTCGCCCGGATCGGGAACTGGTCCCTGGTGGCGCAGCTCCTCGACGCCGAGGTGGACGCCACCCCGGATCCGGCGGCGCAGTCGGCGCTTCTCTTCGAGCGGGGGCGGGTCCTCGACGAGCGGCTCTCCCGCCACGCGGAGGCGAAGGCCTGCTTCGATCGGGCGCTGGAGCTCGATCCCTCGAACCTCGCCCTCCTCGCCCACCTCGAATCGCGGCGGGCGGACGATCCCGGGGCGCTCGCCGCCTTGCGGATCCGCCTGGCGGAGGCGATCGCCGATCCGCTCGCCTCCGCCCGGGCGCTCGCCGAGGCGTCCCGCGCCTACGAGGCGACCGATCCCGCCAAGGCGACGGCGCTCCTGCGCGAGGCCTTCGCCAAGGCGCCGGGCGACGCCGAGATCCGGGCGCGGCTCTGCCTGCACCTCGAGCGGGCCGGGGAGCTCGACGATCTCGTGGGCGTGCTCCAATCCGAGTTGGCCGCCTGCGAGGGGGCCCCCGCCGACGCCGCGGCGATCTGGCATCGCGTCGCCCGCCTCCACCTCCGTCTCGACCGGGAGGACGACGCCGTCGACGCCCTCCTTGCCGCCCACCGCCTCGCCCCCGACGAACCCCTCGTCGCCTTCGAGTTGTCGCGGCTCTACGAGCTGCGCGAAGCGTGGGAGCCCCTCGCCGAGGTGCTGGAGACCCGGGCCTCGCGGGCCGCCGACGGCGCGGATCGGGCGGCGCTCCTGGTGGAGCTCGCGGCGCTGCTCGAGTCGCGGCTGAATCGCCCCGACCGTGCGAAGGAGCACTACCTCGCTGCCCTGCGCCTCTCGCCCGGCGACCCCGTGGCCCTCGCGGCCCTGGGGAAGCTGCAGCACCAGCTCGGAGACTGGGAGGGCCTCCTGCGCACCTTCGAGGCCGAGGCCCTCTACGCCCGCGACCCCAAGCAGAAGGCGGCGCGCACCTTCCAGGCGGCGGTGATCCTCGAGGAGAAGCTGGGCCGGGTGGACGAGGCGATCGCGCGGCACGTCGGTGCGCTTCAGCTTCACCCAGGGTATCTCCCCTCGCAGAAGGCGCTGATCCGGCTGTACGAGGGGGAGGGGCGCTACCGCGAGCTCGTCGCCATGCTCGAGCAGGACCTCGCCTCCCAGCAGGACGGCGAGCAGCTCGTCTCCACCCTGTCCGAGATCGCCGAGGTGCAGGCGAAGAAGCTGCACGATCCCGCTGCGGCCCTGCGCACCCACCAGCGGATCCTCGAGATCGCCCCCGGGCACCTTCCCTCGATCCGATCGATGGCGCGCCTCGCCCAGGAGGCGAAGGAGTGGGAGACCCTGGTCCAGGCCCTCGAGCTCGAGGCGGTCCACACCAGCGATCAGCGCCAGGTGCTGGTCCTCCTCCACCGCTGCGCCGAGGTCCTCGAAGAGAAGATCGGCGACAGGAAGCGGGCGATCGAGGCGTACGACAAGGTCCTCTCGCTCGCCCCCTCCTACCTCCCCGCGCTGCGCGCCCTCGGGCGCATCTATGCGCGGCGGGGGATGTGGAGCGAGCTGCTCGAGATGTACCGGCGGGAGGCGGAGATCGCCCCGTCCCCCTCCGCGGCAGCGGCGCTCGTCCACCAGGTCGCCGAGTTCTACGAGCACAAGCTCTGCATCGAGGACAAGGCGATCGAGGCGTACCGCGAGGCCCTCTCGCTGTCGCCGACGCACCTGCCCGCGATGCGGGCGCTGGCGCGGATCTACCGGAGCCAGGGCGCGTGGCAGAACCTCGTCGACGTCCTCTCCATGGAGGCCGGCACCCGCACCGACGCGCGGGAGCGGGCCGCCGCCCTCTGCCGGGTGGCGGAGCTGCGCGAGGAGCGCCTCGATCAGCGGGCGGAGGCGAAGGAGACGTACGCCGAGGTGCTGCGGCTCGTCCCCGGACATCCCACGGCGCTGCGCGCCCTCGATCGCCTCCACTCGATGGACGGCGAGTGGAGCGACGTGGCGCGGATCCTGGAGTGGACGGCGACCTCCGACGCCGCCCCCCGCGTGCGCGTCGCCGCCCTCACCCGCCTCGCCTCCCTCTGCCTCGACGTCTTCTCCGATCCGATGCGGGCGCTGCGCTGGTGCGAGGCGGGCCTCGAGCTGGCGCCCGAGGATCCGACGCTGCTGCGGATCGTCGAGCGCGTCCGCACCGCGCAGGAGGATCCTGCGGGGCGCGCCGAGGTGCGCGAGCGCCTGGCCGCCGGCGTCGAGGACGGGCGCCTCTCGTCGGTGCTGCTGATCCAGGCGGCGGAGGATCGGGCGGAGGCCGGCGCGCCGGAGGCTGCCGCCCGCGCGCTCCAGCTCGCGGTGGACGCCGATCCCCGCAGCGAGATGGCGCGGGAGCGGCTCGACGCGAGCCTGGATCCCGAGCGGGACGCGCTCGCCCTCGCGGTGGTGCTGGAGCGCCGCGCGGCCGCCTCCCAGGATCCCGAGCTGCGGGCCGCGCTCCTGGTTCGGCTGGCGGGGCTGCGGCAGGATCGGCTCGGCGACGCCGAGGGCGCGCTCGCCGCCTGCCGCGAGGCGCTCTCCCTCGTGCCCGGGCACCTCGCCGCGCTGGACGGCGCCTGCCGGGCCGCGGAGGCCCTCGGGGACGCGCCGGCGCTCGTGGAGCTGCTCGTCGCCCGCGCCGAGGTGGAGCGAGATCCCGCGAACGCCGCCCGTTCGCTGGCGCGGGCGGGCACCATTCGCGAGGCGGACGATCCGGACGCCGCCCTCGAGCTCTACCACCGGGCGATCGAGCGGCATCCGACGGAGCCCACCGCCGTGGCCAGGATCGAGGCGATCCTCGCCGCGCGGGGCGACGCCGCCTCCGTGGCGCAGCTCTACGAGGAGCGCGCAGCCCGGGAACTCGACGCCCTGGGCGCCGCCGACGCGCTGGTGGCCGCGGCGCGCATCCACCAGGACCACCTGGGCGACATGGAGAACGCCGCGCGCCTGCTGGACGAGGCCCTCTCGCGCAACCCCGAGCATCCGGAGGGGCTCGAGCGCCGGGGGGCGGCGGCGGAGGCGCGGGGCGACGACCGGGCGGCCATCGCCGACTACGGAGCCCGGCTCCACCTCGGGGGCGATCCCCTCGCCCTGGCGCCGCTCCACCTCCGCCTCGCGCGCCTGCACGCCGCGGCCGGCGAGACCGGCAGGGCCCTCACCCACCTGCAGTCCGCCCTCGCCGCGGATCCCTCGCTCGCCGAGGCCCTCACCCTGCAGGCGCGACTCCACGTGGAGGCCCGCAACTGGGCCGGCGCCATCGAGGCCCTGCGGCGCCTCGCCGACCGGGAGACCGATCCGGCGTCCCTCGCCGCGATCCACGGCGACCTCGCCCGGATCCACGAGGAGGGCCTGGGCGACCTCGAGGGCGCCGCCGGCTGGCTGGAGCGCACGCTGGGATCCACGCCCGACGATCTGCGGACCCTCGAGCGCCTCGCCCGGCTCTACGAGCGGGCGCGCAACCTCCCCAAGCTCGTGGCGTCGCTGGAGAAGTGGTCCGTCGCCCTGGTGAAGGACGGGCAAGCGGAGCGCGGGGCGGCGACCCTCGCCAGGGCCGGCACGATCTTCGCCGGCCCGCTCCGGGACCCGATCATGGCGGTGCAGTGCTTCCGACAGGCGCTGGACTGGAGCCCCGACGACGGCGAGATCCGCACCTCCCTCGCCAACCTCTACGCCGCCGATCCCAAGTTCCAGGAGAGCGCGGTCCACGAGTACCGCCTCGTCCTCGAATGCGGCCCGCCGAAGGCCCAGACCTTCCGGGCGCTCCATCGGATCTGGGTGGGCCAGGGCCGCCGAGACCACGCCTTCATGGCGTCATCCGTCCTCCACGCCCTCCGCAGCGCCGACCAGGCGGAGTCCGCCTTCTTCGCCCAGCACCACGGCCTCAGGCCGGCGATGCCGTCGGGCACCGTGCCGCCGGAAGAGCTCGATCGGATGCTCTCCCTCCCGGCGGAGCGCTCCGCCCTCGCGGCGATCGCCGCGGTCCTCTCGGAGCCCCTCGCCCGGGCGATCGGCGCGAGGCTCGAGAACCTCGAGGTGCAGCGGGACGACCGGCTGAAGGCGGACCACCCCCTGCGCCGCCAGCTCGATCGGATCCTGGAGAGCGTGGCGATCGATCCGGCGACCATGGCGCTCTACACCTCGCCGAAGTCGATCGTGGCGGAGGTGGCGCTCGCCGACGCACCGGTGCTGGTGGTGGGGCGCGACTTCACCTCTCGATTCCAGAAGCGGGAGCAGGCGTTCCTGCTGGGCCGGGTGGTGTGGATGCTCCGGCAGGGCTCGGGCTTCTGGGTGCGCTTCTCGCCGTCCACGCTCGCGGACCTGCTGGGGGCGGCGGTGCGCCTGGTGGAGCCCCGGTACCTGGGCCTGGGCACCCCCGACGACGACGCGGTGAAGCGCCTGCGCAAGGCCCTCGGCCGCCG
>Ga0180220_1000226_pt1 | contig 85834 bp, 73 predicted proteins | sample eDN5th37CBELigBY_FD_151335 | JGI IMG/M metagenome (GOLD analysis project Ga0180220, IMG submission 151335) | Enriched backyard soil microbial communities from Emeryville, California, USA - eDNA 5th pass 37_C BE-Lig BY (version 2) (version 2) | ecosystem: Environmental > Terrestrial > Soil >...
TGGTGGAGCGGAGGAGGATCGAACTCCCGACCTTCGCATTGCGAACGCGACGCTCTCCCAGCTGAGCTACCGCCCCAAAATCAGAAGACCGCAACTATACATGAAATCCGGATGCGTGTGCAACTGGACTCGAATTTTTTTCTACGCGAACTGCAGCGTTGCGACGACGGGGGCGTGGTCGGAGGGTTGTTCGTTGCGGCGGGGGTCTTTGTCGATGACGCAGGCGATGCAGCGCTTGGCCAGGGGCTCGGAGAGCAGGACGTGGTCGATGCGCAGGCCGGCGTTGCGGCGGAACGCGAATTGGCGGTAGTCCCACCAGCTGAAGGATTTCTCGGGCTGCTCGAAGAGGCGGAAGGAGTCGGTCAGGCCGAGATCGAGCAGGGCGCGGAAGGCGTGGCGCTCGGGCTCGGAGACGAGCACCTGGCCTTCCCATTTTTCGGGGTTGTGCACGTCTTCGTCGGCGGGAGCGACGTTGTAGTCGCCCAGCACGGCCAGGCGCGGGTGCTGTTCGAGTTCGCTGGCGAGCCAGTCGCGCATGGCCTGGAACCATTCGAGCTTGTAGGCGTACTTGTCGGAGCCGATGGCTTGGCCGTTGGGACAGTAGGCGCAGACCACGCGCAGGTCGCCGTCGGGGCTGGGCAGGGTGAGGGCGAGCACGCGCTGCTGCGGGTCTTCGAAGCCGGGGATGTTGCGCACCATGGCCTGGCCCGGCTCGCGCGACAGGATCGCCACGCCGTTATAGGTTTTCTGGCCCGCCCACACGGCGTGGTAGCCGGCTTCGGTGAACGCCGCCTGGGGGAACTTGTCGTCGGGAAGCTTGAGCTCCTGGACGCAGAGCACGTCCACCGGGTTCGCGTCGAGCCAGGCGAGCACCTGGGGCAGGCGTACGTTGAGGGAGTTGACGTTCCAGGTGGCTAACTTCATGGTTTCGGCAGATCGTTATGGAGGCGCGGGCCCGCGGACGGCCCGGCGGTGGTTCTTATGGTGCCATGGCGGGCTTGCCGTGGCGGACGATGGCACATGATACCGTGGCCCCGCGCAGGGGCGAGGCGCGCCGCCGCTGCGTCCCCAGGAACGGCGCGCCGCCGCCGCGAATGCCGTGAAATCCGCCCGGTTACATGTTTTTCCGCAAGCGCGCCGGGCGGGGAGTCAAATATCGCTTGACTCGTCCGGTCCCGGGCCTCATAGTGCCCGCAGATCTTCAAGAGTAGCGATTCCGTTCGGTTGTGTGCGAATTGCAGAGTGCGCCATCATTGTCCATATCCTTCCTTGATCGTCTCGTTCCGGACACGTGTCCGTCTTTCATCAAGGAATATCCATGCAAACAGGCATCGTAAAGTGGTTCAACGCTGACAAGGGTTTTGGTTTCATTACCCCTGAAGATGGCGGCAAAGATCTTTTCGCCCATTTCTCCGAAATCCAGGGCAACGGCTACAAAGAGCTGCGCGAAAACCAGCGCGTGAGCTACATCGCCGGCCAGGGCGCCAAGGGCCCCCAAGCCACCAAGATCACGCCGCTGTAAATATCGGCGGCTTACCCGGCCGCCGCGCCATGCGGCAGCCCATGCAGACAAGCCCTCGCAAGAGGGCTTGTTTGTTTCCGCGCCGGGAAACGGCGGCGGGGCGGCGATGCCGCCGTTAGTGATACTCCCTATTGTTGAGGAATCTGGCCGGCGTATTTTGGCGTTTCCAAATAAGGCCTGGTTTTTGCGCAGGAGGGGCGGTGGCGGGGGAGCGCGCCGTTACCCGAGGGGAGCGCCATGTCAATGGAAATACGCAGGCTCGACGATGTGCTTGCCCGTTCGGATACGGGCGAGCTGTTTCGCATCGAGCGGTTCCGGGTGGGACGCCGCACCCAGGAGGGCGTCGTGCCCGACTATGTGTTTCGCCTGACCTCCGGGGAGCGGCTGACGCGGGAATCCGACCGCATCTACCGCCGCGCGGGCGGGGAAAGGCTGGTCGAGCTGGAGCGGCGGCAAGTGCCTGGATGACGCGTGCGGCGTGTGGCGCCGGCGCGAATTTCATGCGCGGGGGCCGATTCTCGCTGTAGGATGCGCAATCCGGCCGCATGGCGGCCGCGGCGCGCATTGGGCGGCGGAGGACTCGCGGATTGAAGGGCACGCGCATCACCCTGGTCTACCTCATCGTGGCGCTGGCCGTCCTGAGCGCCGGCATTGCGTTTTCCAATGCCTTGTTCGCGGCGTACCGGGCCCAGAAGGAGCTGCTGGTCGCGAGCACGCTGGAGTCGAACCTGGCCTATGCGGAAAAGCTGGCCGAGGTCGTGGACCTCTATATGGAATCCATCGAGCGCCAGTTGACCGTGAGCGCTCGCCGGATCCCCGCCATCATGGATTCGCCCGCGGCGTTGCAGGACGAGGCTGCGCGCGTGGCGCAGCAGTCCGACGGCCTGGCAGGGGTGCTCATCGTGGACCGCGACAACAAGGTGCTGGCCCAGGCCGCCGCGGACCCCTCGCTGCCGCAGGAGCGCTGGGATCTGAGCGGGGCGGATCTGCGCGCGCGCGAGGAGCGCGGCAACGTGACCGCGCCCTATCTGTGCGCGGGGCGCCTGACGGTGGCGGTTACCGAGCCCGTGCGCGACGCGCAGGGCAACTACCTGGGTCTGGTCGCGGGGGCGATCTTCCTGCAGCGCGATACCGAGGTGGACAAGCTGCTGAGCCAGCATTTCCATCGCGACGGCTCATACAGCTACGTCATCGACGCCTCGGGCCAGGTTTTGTACCGGCAGGAGAGCGAGCGCGGCGAACTGCGCGCGCGCAACCATGCCGTGGTGCGCGCGCTCAAGGAAGGCGGGGGCGCCGAGGGCAGGGTGGTGCGGGCCGATGGCGAAGACATGCTGGCCGCCTACGCGCCCATGAGGCATGGCGGCTGGGGCATCGTGGTGCAGCGGCCGCTGTCCGTGACGCTGCGCCCGCTGCGCGGCCTGATGTGGACCATATTTCTCTATTCCATCCCGGCGGCGCTGGTGTGCATTGTGCTCATCGCGCTGATGGGGTATGGCATCGCCAAGCCGCTTTCGACGCTGGCGCGAGCGGTGCGCGAGCTCGATTGCGGGCGGGGCGAGCCCATCTTGCGGTCGGTGCGCGCCTGGTATTTCGAGGCGGACCAGTTGCGCCAGGCGGTGCGCGCCACCCTGGAGCAGCATCAGCGCCGGATCGGCGAGCTGAACGCCGAGACGCTGACCGATCCCATGACCGGGCTGCTTAACCGCCGGGGTCTGGCCCATGCCCTGGAACGGGCAAGCGGGCGGGCCTTCGCGGTGCTGGCGCTGGACCTGGACCATTTCAAGCGGGTCAACGATACCTACGGCCATGCCGCCGGCGACCGCGTGCTGGTCGAGCTGGCCACGATCATGCGCGCCCAGGTGCGGCGCGAGGATGCGCCTTGCCGGATCGGCGGCGAGGAATTCCTGGTGGTGATGCCGGGCGCGACGGCCAAGGCGGCGCTCGCCGTGGCCGAGCGCATCCGCGCGGCCACGGCCAAGCGCGAGATGCCGGGCGGAGTGGGCCGCATCACGATTTCGATCGGCGTGGCCCGCTGTCCGGACGATGCGCCCGATGCGGAAACGGCGCTGGAGCGCGCCGACCAGGCGCTCTACCGGGCCAAGAGGGGCGGCCGCAACCGCGTGGTGGCGTGGTCGGTGTCCGACACGGACGCGAAGCTCGGCGCGGCGCCGGCCCGCCATACGCCGCCGGATTCCGCCCCCTGACGGGGCGCAGGGGAAGCAGGAGCTTCGGCGCCGTTGCGCGCTTCGCGCGGCGGAACAGGCGTCAGGTTTCGGAGCCGCTGTTGAGCATGCGGCTGCGGGCTTTTTCGATGTGGGCGCGCATGACGTTGCGCGCGCCCTCCGCGTCCTGGTCGCGGATGAGCCGGTAGATGTGGCGGTGTTCCTCTATGGCGGCTCGGGTGCGCTTCCAGGGCTGGATGTGCACCAGGTGGCGCATGAGATTCACGGCATGGCTTACGTCGTATTCCAGCGATTTGAGCACCTGCACGAAGCGCTGGTTGCCGGTGGCGGCCGCGATCGCGCGGTGGAAGCCGTAGTCGTGGTGGTGCGCGATGGCGCCGCTGGCGTCGGCTTCTTCGTAGCCGGTCAGCATGCGGTCCATGTCGCGCAGGTCGGCGTCGGTGCGGCGCAGGGCGGCGAGATAGGCGCATTCCGGCTCGATGACGCGGCGCAGTTCCAGCCCTTCCAGGATGTGGCTGACCCGCTTGGCGGGGTCCATGGCGGGCAGGCCGCCCATGAGGTCGGGCTTGGCGCGGACGTAGCTGCCGGAGCCGCGCCGCGATTCCACGAGCTGGTCTTCGCGCAGGCGGTCCAGCGCCTGGCGCACGACCGGGCGCGACACCTCGAAAAGGGCGGCCAGTTCCATTTCGGAGGGCAGCCGGCCGCCGGGGGCGATCTTGCCGGTGGCAATGGCATAGAACAGGCTTTCGTACACGCGTTCGGCGAAGCGTTCGGCGCGCACGTAGCCCAGGCCGGAAGCCACTTCGGCCAGCACGTCCAGGTCGGGGCGGGGCCGCGCGGCGTCGTCGGCCGGACCGGCGGCGGCAGGCGTTGCCAGGGAATTCATGGGCGCCGTCCTGCGGGGAGGCTATCGGTCAGGCTGTCAATCATGGTGACAAACGATCGGTGCAAGAAATCGGTACCGGTTTCAGGGTAAACCCGTATTTTTATGCAGATAACGGCGGGGTTCGGGTGTAAAGCTGTTAGTGCAATTGACAAGTCGGAGGGCGCTCCCGTACTTTGTCTGCCAGAACCAGACAGACAAGAACCGGCGCGTTCCGCCGGCCATGCCCGCGCCGTCCGGCCCTGGCATGCGGAGACACTTTCCATTTCCGGCCGCATGGCCGCCACTTTACCCCGCGCATACCGTGAGCCATAAGAACTTTATCGCCAATGAATGGGTGGCTGCCGCCACCGGAGAAACCATCGACGTCCTGAACCCCTCGGATGGCCAGCCCTTTGACGCTATCGCCCGCTCGGGCGAGGAAGACGTGGACCGCGCCGTGCGGGCCGCGCGCGCCGCTTTCGAGGGCGAGTGGGGCCAGATGGCCCCGGCCGCGCGCAGCCGGCTGCTGATGCGCCTGGCTTTCGCGCTGATCGACCGGCAGGAGGAGCTGGCGCAGATCGAGTCCGCCGACACCGGCAAGCCCATCAAGCAGGCCCGCGCCGACGCCGCCGCCGTCGCCCGCTACTTCGAGTTCTACGCCGGCGCGGTAGACAAGCTGCACGGCGAAACCATTCCCTATACGCCGGGCTTTACCGTGCTGACCGTGCGCGAGCCGCATGGCGTCACCGGGCATATCGTGCCCTGGAATTATCCGCTGCAGATCTTCGGCCGCAGCGTGGGCGCGGCCCTGGCGGCGGGCAACGCCTGCGTGGTGAAGCCGGCCGAAGACGCCTGCCTGTCGCTGCTCAAGGTGGCGGAGATCGCCGCCGAGACGGGGCTGCCTCCCGGCGCGCTGAATATCTGCACGGGCTACGGCCACGAAGCCGGCGCGGCCCTGTCCGCCCATCCCGGCATCGACCACATTTCCTTCACCGGCTCGCCCCAGACGGGCAAGCTGGTGGCCCATGCCGCCGCCGAGAACCACGTGCCGGTCACGCTCGAACTGGGCGGGAAGTCGCCCCAGATCGTGTTCGACGACGCGGACCTGGATGCGGCCATGCCGGTGCTGGTGGCCGCCATCATCCAGAACGCGGGCCAGACCTGCTCGGCGGGCAGCCGGGTGCTGGTGCAGCGCGGCGTGTACGAAACCGTCATCAAGCGCCTGTCGGACGCATTCGCCGCCACGGTGACCGGCCCGGCCGCCCAGGACCTGGACGTGGGCCCGCTCATCAATGCGCGCCAGCAGGATCGCGTGCGCGGTTTCCTGTCCGAGGCCGAATCGCAGGGCATGAAGGTGGCCGCGCGCGGCCAATTGAAGGACGGCGCGCCCGCCGGCGGGTTCTACCAGCCGCCGGTGCTGTTCCGCGACGTGCCCTGGCAGAGCCGCCTGGCCCAGGAAGAGGTCTTTGGCCCGGTGCTGGCGGCCATTCCGTTCGACACCGAGGAGCAGGCGCTGGAGATCGCCAACGGCACGCTGTACGGTCTGGTGGCGGGAGTCTGGACGCGCGACGGCGCGCGCCAGTTGCGCCTGGCACGCAAGCTGCGCGCCGGGCAGGTGTTCGTCAACAACTACGGCGCGGGCGGCGGCGTGGAGCTGCCTTTCGGCGGCTCGCGGCAATCGGGCTACGGCCGCGAGAAGGGCTTCGAGGCGCTGTACGGCTTCACCACGCTCAAGACCATCGCGGTGCGCCACTGAACGCGGCGGCGGATCCCCGGACGGCGCGGCCGGCTGGCAAAATATCGGTTACCGTTGATGTTTTGCCTGCGGGGCGCGCCGCCCCGCATTCAGGATCCGTATGTTCACAGGTATTGTTCAAGGCACCGCCGCCATTGCGGGCATCGCCGACCGCGAGGGCCTGCGCACCTTCACGCTGGATTTTCCGCCGGGCTTCTGCGCCGACCTGGCCGTGGGCGCCAGCGTGTCCACCGACGGCGTCTGCCTCACGGTAACTGAAATCCTGGGGCCGGACCGCGCCACTTTCGATGTCATGCTGCAAAGCCTGGCCATCACCACGCTGGGCGCCTACCGGAAAGGCGGCCGCGTCAACGTGGAGCGGGCGGCCAAGGACGGCGCCGAAATCGGCGGCCACCCTTTGTCGGGCCACGTGGATTTCACCTCGCGCGTCCTGGAGGTGGACGCGTCCGACACCAACTGCCGCATGCGCTTCGACATTCCCGAGGCGTTTCGCAAATACGTTTTCGCCAAGGGCTACATCGCCATCAACGGGGCCAGCCTGACCGTGTCCGAGGTGAACCGCGCCGAGGGCTGGTTCGAGGTGTGGCTCATTCCGGAAACCCGGCGCATGACCGTCTTCGAGGACAAGCGGCCGGGCGATCTGGTGAACATCGAAATCGAGCGCGGCACGCAGGTCATGGTGGACACCGTGCGCGAGGCCGTGCAGGAAAGCCTGGGGCGCCTGCAGCCGGTGCTGGAAGCCATCCTGAAGGAAAAGGGGCTGGCGCTGGAAGACTTCGCGAGCCCCCGGCCCAAGGGCTGATTTTTCCGGTTTCCGGACGGCGGCGCGGGCCGCGGCAGTTCGCCGCGGCCCGCGCCGCCGCTGTCCAGGCCCGGCCCGGCCAGGTCAGGCCCGGCCGGGTCAGGCCCGCCCGAGCGCGGCGGCGGGCGCGTTCAGCGCCCCGCCGTGCTTGCGCACCTCCAGCGAGCCGGCATTCATGTCGATGACATCGGCCGGCGAAATCTTGAAGATGTGCACGGCCTGGCGCAGATGCTGCGCCTGCTCTTCCAGCGACTTGGACGCGGCGGCCGCCTGTTCGACCAGCGCCGCGTTCTGCTGGGTGACGTTATCCATTTGCGACACCGCGAGGTTGACCTGGTCGATGCCCACCGATTGCTCTTCGGAGGCGGCGCTGATCTCGCCCATGATGTCGGCCACGCGCGCCACGGACGTCACTAGGTCGTTCATGGTGGCGCCGGCGCGTTCGACCTGTTCGGAGCCGGCCCGCACGGAGGCGGCCGAATCGGTGATGAGATTCTTGATTTCCTTGGCAGCCTGGGCGCTGCGCTGGGCCAGGGCGCGCACCTCGCCCGCGACCACGGCGAAACCCTTGCCCTGGTCGCCCGCGCGCGCCGCTTCCACCGCCGCGTTGAGCGCGAGGATGTTGGTCTGGAAGGCGATGCCGTCGATGACCGACACGATTTCGACGATCTTGCCCGAGCTCGTGGCGATGCCTTCCATGGTCTGCACGACTTCGGCCATGACGGCGCTGCCGCGGCCGGCGGCCTCGGACGCGCCGCCCGCCAGCGCATTGGCCTGGCGCGCGTTTTCGGCGTTCTGCTTGACGGTGGCGGCAAGCTGCTCCATGGAGGCGGCCGTTTCTTCCAGCGAGGCGGCCTGTTCTTCGGTGCGGCGCGACAGGTCCATGTTGCCGGCGGCGATCTGCTGCGCGCCCACGGTGATTTCCTCGACGCCGCGATAGACGGAAGACACGGTGCGCGTCAGCGCCTCCTGCATGCGCTTGATGGCGGCGAACATCTGGCCGATTTCGTTGGCGCTGCGCACCTCGATGCGCGCGGTGAGATCGCCCTGGGCGATGCGCTCGAAGTGCGCGCCGGCTTCCTGCAGGGGCTGCAGCACCACCTTGCGCATGAAGGTCCAGCCCAGGACGGTGAGCGCCACGCAGATCAGCACCATGGCGATGGCGATGGCGCGGGCGCGGGCATAATCGCGCGCGGCGTCGGTCACCATGGTGTTGGTGATTCTGTCGATGGCCTCGAGGAATGCCATGGCGGCGGCGTTGAACTCGGAGGTGACGGCGCGGGATTGGGCCGCGAGCTTCTGGAAACTGGCGGGGTCCTGGGCGGCCAGCGCCTCCACCTGGGCGTCGACGGCGGCCTGGTAGCGCTCGTAGGCCTGGGTCAGGGCGGCCACGTGGTCCCGGGTGCCGTCGAGCTGCGGCGCGTCGATGAAATCCCGCAGGCGGGCCGCGGCTTGCGCGTGCATGGCGGTCGCGCGCTGCAGGTCGGCGGCGGCCTGCTTGGAATCTCCCTGCTGCAGGTCCATGTACGCGTTCGCCATGATCAGCCGCGCCCGCAGGAAGACCAGGTAGGCGTTGCTGAGCTCGATGGCCTGCAGGGAATAGCTGTCGTTGACGGCGGCCAGGTTCTGGTTGCTGGTGCGCAGGCTCATCCAGGCGGTGCCGTTGGACACGAACATGGCGCCCGCCAGCAGCAGCAACAGGGCGAGCATGCCGCGGCGCAGGGTGATATTTCTGAACATCGGGGGGCTCCAGAGGGTGGGACGCAGGCATGGAAAGAGCGCCCGCGCGGGAAAACAGGCGGCGGGGTCAGGCTTCGGTGCGGGCGCGCAGGCGTTTCCAGACGTCGGCGGGGATGAGGGCCGACAGCCATTGCTCGCGCAGCGTGAGGATGTCGTCGGACAAGGATGTGCCCAGCACCATGGCGTAGCTGCCTTCCAGCGAGGCGGCCAGCGATTCCTCGATGCGGGCCCGCAGTTCGGGCTCGCCGCAGAGCGCGCCGTGCACGCCGACCATGACGGTGCGCAGCGCCTCGAGCTGCGCGTGGTTGTGCGCGATGATTTCGGCGAGCTTGTGGACGGTTTCGGTGAGCGTCAGCAGCAGCTCGCGTTCTTGGTTCTCCATGGCCCGAATTCCTCCTGGTGGCTCGGCGGTGGCCTGTGCTGGGCACAGCAATGCAATATTTCTGAAAGGTGCGGAAATATTTTGCAATCTTGAGGGAGGAGCGGGCCACCATGGATAAGAGTTTTCTTAAACTCGGGCTGGCGTGAGGCGGGGCCGCGTGCGGGGGCCGTGCCGGCCGGGCCTACAATGGGCCGCACTTCGAGAGGCAAACATGACCACGGTGTCCGATATCAGGCTCAGGCCGCTGGAGCGCGGCGATCTGCATTTTGTGCACAAGATCAACAACAACGACGTCATCATGCGTTACTGGTTCGAAGAGCCCTACGAGGCCTACGACGAGCTGGTGGCACTGTACGACCGCCACCTGCACGACCAGAGCGAGCGCCGTTTCATCATCGAGCACGACACGGGGCAGCCGGCCGGCCTGGTGGAACTGGTCGAGATCGACTACATCCACCGGCGGGCGGAGTTCCAGATCATCATTGCGCCGAGCTTCCAGGGCAGGGGCTACGCCAAGGCGGCCACGCGCATCGCGGTGGGCTACGCCTTCCGCGTGCTCAACCTGCACAAGGTCTATCTGGTGGTGGACAAGGAAAACGCCGCCGCCGTGCACATCTACGAGCGTTGCGGCTTCAAGGTGGAAGGGCTGCTGCGCGAGGAGTTCTTTTCCAACGGCGCCTACCGCGACGCCTACCGCATGTCGATCCTGCAGGACGACCACCTGAGGGACGTGGGCCCGGGCGCGGCGGACGCGCCCGTGCTGCGAGACTGGCCCCAGGAGGAGCAGGCCGGCTGAGGCCGCCGGCCCGCGCTTTTCAGGCCGCGCCGGCGGCCGCGGGAGGCGGCGCGGCAGGCGCTGCGCGCAGCAGGCGCAGCCCGTTGGCCACCACCAGCAGGCTGGCGCCCACGTCCGCGAACACGGCCATCCACAGCGTGGCGTGGCCCGTGATGGCCAGCGCCAGGAATACCGCCTTGATGCCGAGCGCCAGCACGATGTTCTGCACCAGCACCCGGTGCGTGGCCCGCGACAGGCGCACGAAGGTGCCGATCTTGCGCAGGTCGTCGTCCATGAGGGCGACGTCCGCCGTTTCGATGGCGGTGCCGGTGCCGGCCGCGCCCATGGCGAATCCGATGTCGGCGCGCGCCAGCGCGGGCGCGTCGTTGATGCCGTCGCCCACCATGCCGACCTTGCCCTGGACGGAGAGCTTGGATTCGATGGCCGCGAGCTTGTCTTCGGGCAACTGGTCGCCCCGGGCTTCGTCGATGCCCACCTGGGAGGCGATGGCTCGCGCCGTGTGCGCATTGTCGCCCGTCAGCATGAGGGTGCGCACGCCCAGGCCGTGCAGGTCGGCCACCGCCGCGGCGCTGGCCGGCCGCACCGTGTCGGCCACGGCGGCCAGCGCCAGCGGGCGCTCGCCATCGGTGAGCGCGATGACGCTCTTGCCCTGTTTTTCGAGCTCGTCCATGCGGGCTTCGAGTTCGGCCGAGGAAACGCCCAGCTCGGTCATGAGCCGGAGGTTGCCCAGGTGGAACAGCCTGCCCTGCACGCGCCCGCTCACGCCGCGGCCGGGCAGGGCGGCGAAGTCCTGCACCTCGAGCAGCGGTTCGCCGGCCGCGCGGGCCGCCTGGGCCAGCGCCAGCGACACCGGGTGGTCCGAGCGGGCCGCGAGGCTGGCCGCGATCTGCGCCGCCGGCGCCGCGCCGGTCGGCGCGGCGTTCCATTCCCGCATGTCGGTCTGTACGGGCTTGCCGTGCGTGAGCGTGCCGGTCTTGTCGAGCGCCAGCCATTTCAGGTGGCGGCCGGTTTCCAGATACACGCCGCCCTTGACGAGGATGCCGCGCCGCGAGGCGGCGGTGAGGCCGCTGACGATGCTGACCGGGGTGGATATCACCAGCGCGCAGGGGCAGGCGATGATGAGCAGGGCCAGGGCCCGGTAGATGGCTTCGTGCCAGGCCTGGCCCAGCGCCAGCGGCGGCAGCACGGCGACGAGCAGCGCGATGGCCACTACTGCCGGGGTGTATATCCGCGAGAAGCGGTCGATGAAGCGCTGCGTGGGCGCCCGCGCGCCCTGGGCCTGCTCCACCGCGTGGATGATGCGGGCCAGGGTGGTGTCGCCGGCGGCGGCCGTGACCCGGTATTCGAAGGAGCCATAAGTGTTGACCGTGGCGGCGTATACCGGATCGTCCCGGGTTTTTTCCACTGGCAGGCTCTCGCCGGTGATGGGCGACTGGTCGAGCGCGGAGCGGCCGTCCACGATGACGCCGTCGGCCGCGATGCGCTCGCCGGGCCTCACGCGCACGATGTCGCCCGGCCGTAGCGCTGCGGCCAGCGTCTCGCGCCATTGGCCGTCGGCCTGGCGCACGGTGGCTTTCTCGGGCGCCAGGTCGAGCAGTCCGCGCACGGCGTTGCGGGCGCGGTCCAGCGAACGGGCCTCGATGAGCTCGGCGACATTGAACAGGAACATCACCATGGCCGCTTCCGGCCACTGCCCGATAAGCGCCGCGCCCGTGACGGCGATGCTCATGAGCGCGTTGATGTTGAGATTGCCGTTGCGCACGGCGATCCAGCCCTTGCGGTAAGTGTCCAGGCCGCAGGTCAGGATGGCGGCCACGGCGAGCACGGCCGACAGCGCCAGGGGCAGGCCGGCGAAATGGACCGCCTCGGAAAGCGCGGCCAGCACGCCCGCCGCGCCCATGGTCCAGAGCTGCGCGCGCGAGCGGGATCGCGCGGGGGCGGGCGCGCGGCCGGCCTCGCGGGCCAGCGGCTCGGGCGTCATGCCCAGGGCGTGGATGGCCGCCATGATGCGGTCCAGCGCCCCTTCGGCATGCACCACGGTGAGCACGCGCTGCATGAGGTTGAAATCCAGCGCGTGCACCCCCTCCAGGCCGTTGAGCTTCTTGCGGATGAGGGTTTCTTCGGTGGGGCAGTCCATCTGGCCGATGCGCAGCCGGGCGACGGCCTGTCCGGGGCCCGCGGTCAGCCCGGGCGAGGGGGATCCGGCCCCGGCGGGGGCATGGTCGTGGGCAGGATGGCCGTGGCCGCCGTGTCCATGGTCGTGCCCATGGTCGGGAGCAGCGCCATGGCCGTGGCGGCAGCCATGGCCCGCGCAGCGCAGGGCGTCGCCGTCGGGGTGATCGCCGTGTCCATGGTCGTGCCCATGGTCGGGAGCAGCGCCATGGCCGTGGCGGCAGCCATGGCCCGCGCAGCGCAGGGCGTCGCCGTCGGGGTGATCTGCAGGGGATTTGACCGGGGGTAAGGACATGGCGTATGAGGCTCCGATAAGCTGGACGACGCTATTGCACACCTTGGAGTTACTATAGGGTCAAGTAACGATCCCAGCGGGCCCGGCCCGGGAGGCAGCGATGAGAATTGGCGAATTGGCTTCGGCGGCCGGCACCACGGTCGAGACGGTCAGGTACTACGAGAAAGAGGGGCTGCTGCCTGCGCCGCAGCGCAGCCTGAACAATTACCGCAGCTACGGGCAGGCCCATCTGGACCGCCTGCGGCTGATCCGCAACTGCCGGGCGCTGGACATGACGCAGGACGAAATCCGCGCCATTTTGTCGCTGGCCGACGACCACCAGAGCGGCTGCGGCCCCATCAACGAGCTGTTCGACGAACATATCGCGCACGTGGACGAGCGCATCGCCGAGCTGACCCACCTCAAGACGCAGCTGATGGAAATCCGGCAGCGCTGCCTGCGCGCGCGGCCCGACGCCGAAGACTGCGGCATTCTGCATGGCCTGTCCGAGATGCAGGTCGAAGAGCGCCAGGAGCGCCACACGCACCTGGGCTGACCCGCGGCCGATAACCGCGGCCGGGGCGTGGAGATGCCCGGCCGCGGCGGCGCCGTGGCGTATCATGAGAATCTGTTTCTTTACCATTTACGACGTTTGCGCACCCACCTGCCCATGACTTCCTCCACTGCCGTCACGCCCCTGCACGCCCTTGCTTCCCGCCGTTCGGTCAAGTTCCTGCGCGCGCCCGCGCCCAAGCCCGAAGAGCTCGACCAGATCCTGCAGACCGCCATGTCGGCCCCGGACCACGGCAAGCTGCGTCCGTGGCGCTTCGTGCTGATCCGCGGCGAAGCCATCGGCAAGCTGGCGGACCTGGCGCTGGCCGCCGTGAAGGAAAGCGGCGATCCGCGCATGACGCCGGAAAAGGAAAAGGCCGTGCGCGAATGGATGGCGGCGGTGCCGCTGTTCATCGGCGTGGCGCAGAAGATCGCCCACGACAACACCAAGATTCCCGAGCAGGAGCAGTTGCTGGCCACGGGCGCGGCCGCGATGAACCTGTTGAACGCGGTGCACATGCTGGGCTATGGCGCATTCTGGAGCACGGGCATGGGCACATATGTGGAGGCGGTGCAGGAGGCCCTGGGGCTGGACCCGCTGGACTACCGCTTCCTGGGTTTTCTGGCCGTGGGCACGCCCGCCTGCGCCGTGCCTCAGGTCGAGCGTCCGGACTTCCGCGATTACGTCACGGAATGGACCGGCCCGAAATAAGCGGACAGCCCCGGCCCGGCACATCCCGCACCGCCATGGGCGCGATGTGCGGGGACGCTCCCCTGTGCTAATCTCCTCGGGTCCGCGCATGGCTTATCCCTTATGCGCGGACGGCGACGGCGGCGCGCGGGCCATCCCTCCGCGCGGCGCCTTGTACAGAAGAAAGACGCATGACACGATCAAGCGTGGAGACAATACATGAGCCAATACGGGCCGCTGAAGCTGCACGTCCCCGAGCCCACCGGGCGTCCGGGTTGCAAGACGGATTTTTCCTATCTGCAGGTCTCGCCGGCCGGCGAGGTGCCCAAACCCCCTATTGATGTCGCGGCGGTCGATACGCTGGGCCTGGCCTACAGCCTGGTGCGCGTGACCGACGACGACGGCCGCGCGGTGGGGCCCTGGGCGCCGGAGCTGAGCGACGACCAGTTGCGCGCGGGCATGCGCGCCATGCTCAAGACGCGCATTTTCGATGCGCGCATGCTGACCGCCCAGCGCAAGAAAAAGATTTCCTTCTACATGCAGAGCCTGGGCGAGGAAGCCATCGGCTCGGCGCATGCCATGGCGCTGGAACGCGGCGACATGTGTTTTCCGACCTACCGCCAGCAGAGCATCCTGCTCGCGCGCGACGTGTCGCTCGTCACCATGATGTGCCAGCTCATGTCCAACGAGCGCGATCCGCTCAAGGGCAGGCAGTTGCCGGTCATGTATTCCGACCGCGAGGCGGGCTTTTTCTCCATCTCGGGCAACCTGGCCACGCAGTTCATCCAGGCCGTGGGCTGGGGCATGGCCTCGGCCATCAAGGGCGACACCCGCATCGCCTCGGGCTGGATCGGCGACGGCGCCACGGCCGAGGCCGATTTCCATACCGCGCTCACCTTTGCGCACGTGTATCGCGCGCCCGTCATCCTGAACGTGGTCAACAACCAGTGGGCCATTTCGACGTTCCAGGCCATCGCGGGCGGCGAGGGCGCCACCTTCGCCGGGCGCGGCGTGGGCTGCGGCATCGCCTCGCTGCGGGTGGACGGCAACGACTTCCTGGCCGTGTATGCGGCTTCGCGGTGGGCCGCCGAGCGCGCCCGCCGCAACCTGGGCCCCACGCTCATCGAGTGGGTCACATACCGCGCCGGCCCGCATTCCACGTCCGACGACCCCTCCAAGTACCGGCCGGGCGACGACTGGAGCCACTTCCCCCTGGGCGACCCGATCGCGCGCTTCAAGAAGCACCTGATCGTGCGCGGCATCTGGTCCGACGAGCAGCACGAGGCGCTGCGCGCCGAGCTCGAGGCCGAGATCCAGGCCGCCCAGAAGGAAGCGGAAAGCTACGGCACGCTGGTCGACGGCCACGTGCCCAGCGCCGCCAGCATGTTCGAAGACGTGTACAAGGACATGCCGGAGCACCTGCGCCGGCAGCGCCAGCAGCTCGGAGTGTGATCATGGCTATCGATAACAACGCTGGTCCGGCCTCCGTGTCGATGACCATGATCCAGGCTTTGCGCTCGGCCATGGATGTCATGCTGGAGCGCGACGGCAACGTGGTGGTGTTCGGCCAGGACGTGGGCTATTTCGGCGGGGTGTTCCGCTGCACCGAAGGGTTGCAGGCCAAGTACGGCGCCTCGCGCGTGTTCGACACGCCCATTTCCGAGGGCGGCATCGTGGGCGTGGCGGTGGGCATGGGCGCCTACGGCCTGCGTCCCGTGTGCGAAATCCAGTTCGCCGACTACTTCTATCCGGCCTCCGACCAGATCGTGTCGGAGGCCGCGCGCCTGCGCTACCGCTCGGTGGGCGAGTTCATCGCGCCCATGACCATCCGCATGCCTTGCGGCGGCGGCATTTATGGCGGGCAGACGCACAGCCAGAGTCCCGAGGCCATGTTCACGCAGGTCTGCGGCCTGCGCACCGTGATGCCGTCCAACCCCTACGACGCCAAGGGCCTGCTCATCGCCGCCATCGAGAACGACGATCCGGTGATCTTCCTGGAGCCCAAGCGCCTGTACAACGGTCCCTTCGACGGCCACCACGACCGGCCCGTCACGCCCTGGACCGGGCGGCCGGGCAGCATGGTGCCCACGGGCTACTACACCGTGCCCCTGGAAAGCGCCGCCATCGTGCGGCCGGGCTCGGCGCTCACCGTGCTCACCTACGGCACCACCGTGCACGTCTCGGCGACGGCCGCCGAGGAAACCGGCATCGACGCCGAGATCATCGACCTGCGCAGCCTGTGGCCGCTGGACCTGGAAACCATCGTGAACTCGGTCAGGAAGACCGGCCGCTGCGTGGTGGTGCACGAGGCCACGCGCACCTGCGGCTTCGGCGCCGAGCTGGTGGCCCTGGTCCAGGAACATTGCTTCCATCACCTGGAGGCGCCCGTGGAACGCGTGACGGGGTGGGACACCCCGTATCCGCACGCGCAGGAATGGGCGTACTTCCCCGGCCCGCGCCGGGTCGGCGAAGCGTTCAAACGCACGATGGAGGTGTGAGATGGGGATTCATGTCATCAAGATGCCCGACATCGGCGAAGGCATTGCCGAGGTCGAACTGGTGGGCTGGCACGTCAAGGTGGGCGACGAGGTCGCCGAAGACCAGCCGCTGGCCGACGTCATGACCGACAAGGCCACGGTGGAGATTCCCTCGCCCGTGGTGGGCAAGGTAGTGTCGCTGGGCGGCGAAGTCGGCCAGGTGATGACCGTGGGCAGCGAGCTGATCCGGCTGGAGGTGGAAGGCGAGGGCAACGAGAAGCCGGGCGCCGCGCCGGCAGCCGCACCCGCGCATCCCAAGGCGGCGCCCGCCGCGCCGGCGGCCAGGCCCGCGACCGGGCCCGCGACCGGGCCCGAGTCCCGGCGCGAGCCGGCCGCCCGCGAACCCGCGCCGCCGCCCGCGCCGCGCATCCCGCGCGAGCGGCCCGCCGCAGCGCCCGCCGCCGCGCGCCAGCCGGGCGAAAAACCGCTGGCCTCGCCCGCGGTGCGCAAGCGCGCCTGGGACCTGGGCATCGAGCTGCGCTACGTGCCGGGCAGCGGCCCGGCCGGGCGCATCCTGCACGAAGACCTGGATGCCTACCTGAAGTCGTCCGGGAGCGGCCAGGCCGTCCGCGGCGGCGCCTATGCGCAGCGCCACGACGAGGAAGCGGTGCCCGTCATCGGTCTGCGGCGCAAGATCGCGCAGAAGATGCAGGAGTCCAAGCGCCGCATCCCGCATTTCAGCTACGTCGAGGAAATCGACGTGACCGAGCTCGAAGCGCTGCGCGCGCAGCTCAACCAGCGCTGGGGCGAGTCGCGCGGCAAGCTCACGCTGCTGCCGTTCCTGGCCCGGGCCATGGTGATCGCGCTGCGCGACTTCCCGCAGATCAATGCGCGCTACGACGACGAAGCGGGCGTGGTGACGCGCTACGGCGCAGTGCACCTGGGCATCGCCACCCAGAGCGACGGCGGCCTCATGGTGCCCGTGATGCGCCACGCCGAGGCGCGCGACCTCTGGTCCATGGCCGACGAAATCGCGCGGCTGGCGCAGGCGGTGCGCGCCGGCGCGGCCACCCGCGACGAGCTGTCCGGGTCCACCATCACCATCACCAGCCTGGGGCCGCTGGGCGGCATCGTTACCACTCCCGTCATCAACCATCCCGAGGTGGGCATCGTCGGCGTGAACCGCATTGTGGAACGCCCGGCCTTCAAGGAAGGCGCGGTGGTGGCGCGCAAACTGATGAACCTGTCCTCCTCGTTCGACCACCGTGTGGTCGACGGCATGGACGCGGCGCGCTTCATCCAGGCCGTGCGCGCGCTGCTGGAACAACCCGCGCTGCTTTTCGTGGAGTGATCATGAGCCAGACTACCAAGACGACAACCCTGCTCGTGATCGGCGGCGGTCCCGGCGGCTACGTGGCCGCCATCCGAGCCGGGCAGCTGGGCGTGCCCACCGTGCTCGTGGAGGGCGCCAGCCTGGGCGGCACTTGCCTGAACATCGGCTGCATCCCGTCCAAGGCGCTCATCCACGCCGCCGAGGAGTTCGGCAAGGCGAGGCATTACGCGGGCGAGTCGGCGCTGGGCATCTCGGTGCAGGCGCCCGCCATCGACATCCGCAAGACCGTGGCCTGGAAGGACGGCATCGTCTCGCGCCTGACGGGCGGCGTGGCGGCGCTGCTCAAGAAAAACGGCGTCGAAGTGGTGCGCGGCTGGGCCAGCCTGCTGGACGGCAAGACGGCCGAAGTCCAGACGGCCGACGGCCGGCTGCGCATCCAGTGCGAGCATCTGCTGCTGGCGGCCGGCTCCGAACCCACGCCGCTGCCCTCCGTGCCGTTCGGCGGCATGGTGATCTCTTCCACCGAGGCGCTGTCGCCCGACAGCATTCCCCGCAAGCTGGTGGTCGTGGGCGGAGGCTATATCGGCCTGGAGCTGGGCACGGTCTATCGCAAGCTGGGGGCGGAAGTGGCCGTGGTCGAGGCGCAGGACCGCATTCTGCCCACATACGACGCGGACCTCACCAAGCCCGTGGCGGCGGCGCTGGAGAAAATGGGCGTCGAACTGCACCTGGGCCGCAAGGTGCTCGGCCTGAACGCGGCGGGCAACGCGCTGCGCGTGCAGGACGGCGCCGGCGCCGAGACGCTGCTCGCGGCCGACCGCGTGCTGCTCGCCGTGGGCCGGCGTCCCCGCACGCAGGGCTGGGGGCTGGAGGGCCTGCAGCTCGACCGCAAGGGCAACGCGCTGCGCGTGGACGACCAGTGCCGCACTTCCATGCGCAACGTCTGGGCCATCGGCGACCTGACCGGCGAGCCCATGCTGGCGCACCGCGCCATGGCCCAGGGCGAGATGGTGGCCGAGCTGGTGGCGGGCCGGCGCCGGCACTTCCAGCCGGCCAGCATCCCGGCCGTGTGCTTCACCGACCCTGAGGTCGTGGTGGCCGGTCTTTCGCCCGCGCAGGCCGAGTCCGCCGGGCTGGATTGCGTCGTCGCGCAGTTCCCCTTCGCGGCCAACGGCCGCGCCATGACGCTCGAATCCACCGACGGCTTCGTGCGCGTGGTGGCCCGGCGCGACAACCACCTGGTGCTGGGCTGGCAGGCCGTGGGACGCGGCGTGTCGGAATTGGCGACGGCGTTCTCGCAATCGCTCGAAATGGGCGCCACGCTGGAAGACGCGGCCGGCACCATCCACGCTCATCCGACGCTGGGCGAGGCGGTGCAGGAAGCCGCGCTCAAGGCGCTGGGGCACGCGCTGCATATTTAGCGCGTGCAGGCGGCGGGCGCCGCGCCCGATGCAAACGGCCCCGGCGGTCGATGCCGCCGGGGCCGTTCGGGGTGCGGAAACGGAAGTCGCGGGATCAGGCCGCGGTTTCGGCCAGCACGCGCCGCGCCTCCTCGGCCACGCGCTCGGGCGCGGTGCCGCCCACGTGCTTGCGGGCGGCCACGGAGCCTTCCAGCGTGAGCACCTGGTGCACGTCGTCGCCGATGGCCGGATGATAGGCCTTGAGGTCGGCGAGCGACAGGTCGGCCAGGTCGCAGCCGCGCTGTTCGCAGTCGCGCACGGCGTGCGCCACCACTTCGTGGGCGTCGCGGAAAGGCACGCCGCGCTTGACGAGGTAATCGGCCAGGTCGGTGGCGGTGGCGTAGCCCTGCAGCGCGGCGGCGCGCATGTTGTCGGCCTTCACCTTGATGCCGGCGGCCATGTCCGCGAAGATGGTGAGCGTGTCGCGCAGCGTGTCCACCGTGTCGAACAGGCCTTCCTTGTCTTCCTGGTTGTCCTTGTTGTAGGCCAGGGGCTGGCCCTTCATGAGGGTGAGCAGGGCGACCAGGTGGCCGTTGACGCGGCCGGTCTTGCCGCGCGCCAGCTCGGGCACGTCGGGGTTCTTTTTCTGCGGCATGATGGAGCTGCCGGTGCAGAAGCGGTCTGCCAGGTCGATGAAGCCCACGCGCGGGCTCATCCAGAGCACCAGCTCTTCGGACAGGCGCGAGACGTGCGTCATGATGAGCGCGCCGGCGGCGCAGAACTCGATGGCGAAGTCGCGGTCGGACACCGCGTCCAGCGAGTTGCGGCACACGCCGTCGAAGCCCAGCGTTTTGGCGACGCGCTCGCGGTCGATGGGAAAGGACGTGCCGGCCAGGGCGGCCGCGCCCAGCGGCAGGCGGTTGACCCGCTTGCGGCAGTCGGCCAGGCGCTCGGCGTCGCGGCCGAACATCTCCGCGTAGGCAAGCAGGTGGTGGCCGAACGTGACGGGCTGGGCCACTTGCAGGTGGGTGAAGCCTGGCATGATGGTGGCGGCGTTTTCCAGCGCCACCGTGGCCAGCGCGCGGCGCAACTGGCGCAGCAGGTCGAGCAGGTTGTCGATTTCGGCGCGCAGCCACAGGCGGATGTCGGTGGCGACCTGGTCGTTGCGCGAGCGGCCGGTGTGCAGGCGCTTGCCCGCGTCTCCCACCAGCTCCACCAGGCGCTTCTCGATGTTCAGGTGCACGTCTTCGAGGTCGAGCAGCCACTGGAAGCTGCCGGCTTCGATCTCGGACAGGATCTGCGTCATGCCGCGCTGGATGTCGGCCAGGTCCTGCGCGCCGATGATGCCCTGGGCGGCCAGCATGTCGGCATGGGCGAGCGAGCCCTGGATGTCGCAGCGGGCCAGGCGCTTGTCGAAGTCCACGGACGCCGTGTAGCGTTTGACGAGTTCGGAAACCGGCTCGGAGAACCGGGCGGACCAGGCTTGCGCCTTGTTGGCGAACTGGTTTTGGTCGGAGGAGGGAGTCTTTGCCATGATGGGCGGAATTATAGGTGATCGCCGGCGGCGGGCGCCCGGCCCCGCCCCGCGGAATCCCGGCCGGCGGCGGGGCCGGGCGCGGATGCAGCATAATTCCTGCTGGTTGACAACGATTCTCGGAGAATACGTCGCTTATGCCCGTGGAATGGCAAGACCTGACCGCGCAGATCGACACCTACCTGCCGCGCGAGATATGGGCCCAGACCCTGGTGGGCCTGGCCGTGCTCGTGCTGGCCGCGCTTTTCGTCCAGTGGGTGGTGGCGCGCATCGTTCTGTTTTTCGCGCACCGCCTGCTGGTGCTCAGCGGCCGCAGCGACTGGGACCAGGCCCTGCAGCGCCGGCGCGCCTACCGCAATCTCTGGTACGCCGTGCCGTTCGCCGTGGTGTCGCTGGGCATCGAACTGGTGCCGCACGTGGAGAAGGTGGCCGCGGTGGTGGGCCGGCTGGCGCATGCGGGCGCCTGGATCTGCCTCTTCACGGCGTTTTCCGGCGTGCTGAGCGCCTGGCAGGACACCTATTCGGCTTCCACCCGGGCGCAGACCCGGTCCATCAAGGGTTATATCCAGATCGGCAAGCTGGTGCTCCTGGGCGTGTGCACCATTCTGGTGCTTTCCATTCTCATCGACCGCTCGCCGCTCTGGATGATCTCCGGCCTGGGCGCGCTGTCGGCGGTGCTGCTGCTGGTTTTCAAGGACACGCTGCTTTCGCTGGTGGCCAGCACCCAGCTCACCAGCAACGACATGCTGCGTATCGGCGACTGGATCGAAATGCCCCAGGCCAATGCCGACGGTTTCGTCAAGGACATCGCCCTGCATACCGTCAAGGTGCAGAACTGGGACAACACCGTCACCACGGTGCCGACGTACAAGCTTTTTTCGGAAAGCTACCGCAACTACCGCCAGATGTTCGAGTCCGGCGGGCGGCGCATCAAGCGCACCCTGCGCATCGACGCCGGCAGCGTGCGCTTTCTCACCAGCGAGGAAGCCGAGCAGCTCATGCGCTTCAGGCTGCTGCGCGACTACCTGCAGGCCAAGACCACCGATATCGCCCAGACCAACCAGCGCATGGGCGAGCTGGCCCAGGTGCCGGCCAACCGCCGCCGCCTGACCAACATCGGCACGTTCCGCGCCTATGCGCTGGCCTATCTCAAGCAGAATCCGGAAGTGCGCCAGGACATGGCGATGATGGTGCGCATGATGGAGCCGCAGTCCGACGGCATTCCGGTGGAGGTGTACTGCTTTACCGCGATCACGGCCTGGGTGGAGTACGAGCGCATCCAGGGCGACATCTTCGACCACTTGCTGGCCATCCTGCCCGAGCTCGGGCTGCGCCTGTACCAGCAGCCTTCGGGTTCGGACATCGGCGCCATGGGCAATTATCTGCGCGAGGGGGCGATCCGCGCGGCGCTCGTGGCCGAACGCGACATCGAGAGCGGGCCGGGCGGCGGCCCGGGCCCGGCCATGCTGCCGGGGACGGCCGGCGACGGCGATGCCGCCGCGCCGCGCGGCCGGGGCGGCGACGGCCCATGAGATAATTTTCCGCTTGGAATCCTAGGCGAAACCCGATGTCGAACCCGTTTTTCAACCTGTATTCCCACGGCTTTGCCCGCGTGGCCGTGGGCGTGCCCGAATGCAGGGTCGCGGATCCGGTCTACAACGCCGCGCAGACCATCGAACTGGCGCGCCAGGCGGCCCAGGGCGGCGCCGTGCTGGCGGCGTTTCCGGAGCTGGGCCTGTCGGCCTACACCTGCGACGATCTCTTTCACCAGCAGGCGCTGCTCGATGCCTGCGAGACGGCGCTGGCCGAGGTGGCGCGGGCGTCCGCCGACCTGGACATCGCGCTGGTGGTGGGCGCGCCGCTGCGCGTGGCGCACCAGCTTTTCAATTGCGCGGTGGTGGTGTCGGGCGGCCGCATCCTGGGCGTGGTGCCCAAGAGCTACCTGCCCAACTACGGCGAATTCTATGAGGCCCGGCAGTTCAGCGCGGCCGACTGCGCGGCGGCCAGCGAGATTTCCCTGCTGGGGCAGACCGTGCCCTTCGGTCCGGAGCTGCTCTTCCAGCTCGCGGGGCTGCCGCTTTTCCGGTTCCACGTCGAGATCTGCGAAGACGTCTGGGTGCCCATCCCGCCGTCTTCCTACGCGGCGCTGGCGGGCGCCACCGTGCTGGTGAATCTCTCGGCCTCGAACATCGTGGTCGGCAAGTCCGAATACCGGCACCAGCTCGTGGCCCAGCAGTCGGCGCGCTGCCTGTCGGCCTACCTGTATACCTCGGCCGGCCGGGGCGAGTCCTCCACCGACCTGGCCTGGGACGGCCAGGCCATCATCTGCGAAAACGGCGAACTGCTGGCCGAATCGGAGCGCTTCCTGGCGCATTCGCATCTGGTGTTCGCCGACGTCGATCTCGAGCGCCTGTCGCGCGAGCGCATGCGCCAGACCACCTTCGGCCAGTCGGTGCGGCGGCACCACGACGAGGTGCGGCGCTTTCGCGCCGTTGCGGTGCCGGTGAGCGGTCCGCGCGCGGCGCAGAAGCTGCCGCTGGCGCGCCGCGTGGCGCGCTTTCCCTATGTGCCGGCCGATCCCCGCCAGCGCGACGAGCGCTGCAAGGAGGTCTACAACATCCAGGTGCAGGCCCTGGTCCAGCGGTTGTCGGCCAGCCGCATGTCCAAGGTCGTCATCGGCATCTCGGGCGGGCTGGATTCCACTCACGCGCTGCTGGTCTGCGCCCAAGCCATGGACACGCTGGGCCTGCCGCGCGCCAATATCCTGGCCTACACCATGCCGGGCTTCGCCACCAGCGCGCGCACGCTGCAGCAGGCGCGCCGCCTGATGGCGGTGGTGGGCTGCACGGCCTCCGAAATCGACATCCGGCCCAGTTGCCTGCAGATGCTGAAAGACCTGGGCCATCCCTACGCCAGCGGTCAGCCCGTGTACGACATCACGTTCGAGAACGTGCAGGCCGGCGAGCGCACCAATCACCTGTTCCGGCTGGCCAACCTGAACAATGCCATCGTGATCGGCACCGGCGACCTGAGCGAGCTGGCCCTGGGCTGGTGCACCTACGGCGTGGGCGACCATATGTCGCACTACAGCGTCAACGCCAGCGTGCCCAAGACGCTCATCACCCACCTCGTGCGCTGGGTCGCCGAATCGGGCCGCCTGGGCGGGGAGGGCGCCGCGGTGCTGCTGGACGTGCTGGGCACCGACGTGAGCCCCGAGCTCGTGCCCGGCGACGCCGACGACAAGCCGGTGCAGAAGAGCGAAGAAGCCATCGGCCCCTACGAGCTGCAGGACTTCAACCTGTATTACACGCTGCGCTACGGATTCGCGCCGACCAAGGTCGCGTTCCTGGCGCTGGCCGCCTGGCGCGACCGCGACGCCGGCGACTGGCCCGAGGGCGGCCACGTGGCGCGCAACGCCTACGACCTGGCGGCCATCAAACGCAATCTCAAGCTCTTCCTGGACCGCTTTTTCCGCCTCAGCCAGTTCAAGCGCACCTGCGTGCCCAATGCGCCCAAGGTGGGTTCCGGCGGGTCGCTGTCGCCGCGGGGCGACTGGCGCGCGCCCAGCGATTCGGAATCCGCCGTCTGGCTGCGCCAGGCCGATCTCATCCCCGACCGGGAGCCCTGATCCGGGTTTACCCGGCGCGGCGGGCGGGCCCGCCGGGGCGCCCCGGCGGTGGTATTCTCTTACCCATCGCGCCCGGCCGGCGATCGCGCCCGGCGGGCGCCGCAACAGATCCAGAAACCAGGACGAGCAACGTGAAACAAGTCACCGCCATCATCAAGCCCTTCAAACTCGACGAAGTCCGCGAAGCGCTGGCCGAAGTCGGCGTCAGCGGCCTCACCGTGACCGAGGTCAAGGGGTTCGGCCGCCAGAAAGGCCACACCGAGCTGTACCGCGGCGCCGAGTACGTGGTGGACTTCCTCCCCAAGATCCGCGTCGAAGTGGTGCTGCCCGACGACCGCGTCGAGCAGGCCATCGACGCCGTGCTCAAGGCCGCCCGCACCGGCAAGATCGGCGACGGCAAGATCTTCGTCACCCCGGTGGAACAGGCCATCCGCATCCGCACCGGCGAGGCCGACGAAGAAGCCCTCTGACCGCGCACCCCGACGCCGCCGCAAACCCGCCCTTCGTGGCGGGTTTTGTTTCATGGCGACGCGACGCCGCGCCTGCAGGGGTGTCGGCCTCGGCATTTCAGCCGCGGTCATTGTTGAATCTGGTGCAAGACGATCAAGCACCCTGCTTGCCTGTGCTTTCGGGGGACGACGACGTTCCGGTTGCGTGCGCACGCCGCGACCGGACGGCCTTGGAGAAAGCAGGATGGAAATCGGCCGCGAGGGCAGGGAATCGGCGAGATCCTGCAATGCGCGTCGAAGATGCGTCATGCTTGCCGCCCGGCGAGGCGTGGCGTCACCGGATCAGCTGGTTCATTTCCAGGATGGGCATCATGACGGCGAGCACGATGAGCAGCACGAAGCCGCCCATGAGCAGGATGAGCGCAGGTTCGAGCAGGGCGGTCATGGCGAGCGCGCGGCGTTCGAGGTCGCGCGACAGGGTCTGGGCGCCGCGGTCGAGCAGCTCGGGCAGGCGGCCGGTTTTTTCGCCGCTGGCGATGAGGTGCACGAGCAGGGAGGGAAAAACTTTCTGCGCGCCCAGCGACGCCGAGAGCGAGGCGCCTTCGCGTACGCGGGAGGCGGCCTGGTCCACGGCGTCGCGCAGCACGTCGTTGCCCAGCGTGCGCCGCGCCGCTTCCAGGGAAGCCAGCAGGGCGACGCCGCTGCCGCACAGTATGGCCAGCGTGGAGGCGAAGCGCGCCGCGTTGACGCCGAGCACGAAGCGGCCGGCCAGCGGCATGCGCAGCAGGCGCGCATGCCAGGCCTTGCGCGCGGCGGGCGCGCGCAGCGCGTGGCGCCACAGCGCGATGCCCAGCGTCAGGGCCGCGCCGCTGGCCGCGCCCTGGTCGCGCACGAAGGCGGACAGCGCCAGCATCGCGCGGGTGAGCAGCGGCAGCGTTTGGCGCGCCTGGCTGAAAGCCGACACGACCTGCGGCACGACGTAGCCCAGCAGGAAGATCACGATGATGACCGACACGCAGGCCACCACGGCCGGATAGATGAAGGCCGTGAGCACCTTGCCGCGCAGCGCGTTGCGTTCTTCGATATAGCTGGCCAGTTTCTCCATGACGAGCGCCAGGTCGCCCGATTCTTCGCCCGCGCCCACCAGGGCGCGGTAGATCTCGGGGAAGTCGCGCGGTCTTGCGGCCAGCGCGGCGGACAGGCGGTGGCCGGCGCGCACGTCGTCGCGCACGGCCTGCAGCACGGCGGCGATGTGCTTCTTTTCGGCCTGCTCCAGCGTGGCGTTGAGCGCCGCATCCAGCGGCAGCCGCGCCGCGAGCAGGCTGGCGAGCTGGCGCGTCAGCCAGGCGAGATCGGCATCGGAAAGGCGGGCGCCGAATGCGCGTGCGCCGCCGGCGGCGCGTGAGGCGAGCTCGGTGGAAAGCGGAAGCAGGCCGCGCGCGCGCAGCTGGTTGCGCGCGCCGCGCTCGCTGTCGGCCTCGAGCGTGCCGCGCACGGTGTTGCCCAGCGCGTCGGCGGCTTCATATCGGAAGGCGGGCATGGAAAACGGCCTCGGGCGCGCGAAAGCACGCGGCCCCGGAAGGCCCGTGGATAAAGGGTTTCGAGGCCGTCACGATGCCTTTGGAATATGACGGTAGTGTTGCAGGGGCACCCCGTATACTCCGACGCGAATTCGGCTTTCTCTCTCCGCTTTTCTCGCCACGGACAGCTATCACGCCATGCGTCACATCGCGCAATTCAGCCTTGCGGTTCTGCTCGCCGCCAGCCAGTTCGGGCCCGGCGTGCGGCCCGCGCAGGCCCAGCAGGCAGACCATCGCGTCAGCCTCAATTTCGTCGACACCGACATTCCCGCCGTGCTGCGGGCGCTGTCCGTCTTTACGCAACGCAATTTCCTGGTGGACCCGCGCGTCAAGGGCAAGCTCACGCTGGTGTCCGAGCATCCGGTGGATCGCGCGCAGGCGCTTGCCATGCTGGGCGGCGCGCTGCGCATGCAGGGCTACGCCATCGTGGAGGTGGACGGCGTGACGCGCGTGGTGCCCGAGGCCGACGCCAAGCTGCAGGGCAGCACGGTGGCGGGCGGCGCCACAGCCGGTTCCGCCGCGGCAGGCCGCGCCGCGGCGTCCCCGGCGCGCGGCGGTCCCGTGCCCGTATCGTCGTTCGTGCGCGCCGCCGGCGGCGGCGAGATGATCACGCGGGTGTTTCCACTGAAGTACGAGAATGCCGCCAACCTGGTGCCGGTGCTGCGCCCCATGGTGCCGCCGAACAATCCCGTCAACGCTTATCCGGGCAACAACACGCTGGTCATCACCGACTATGCCGACAACCTGGAACGCATCGCGCAGGTGATCGCTCGCATCGATGTGCCCAGCGCCATCGACACGGACGTGGTGCCGGTGCAATCGGGCATCGCCTCGGACATCGCGGCGCTGGCGGCGCAGCTGCTGGATACGCAGGGCAACGACCCCACGCAGCGCATCGCGGTGGTGGCCGACCCGCGCAGCAACAGCGTGCTGGTGCGTTCGGGCAGTCCGGCGCGCACGCGCCTGGCGCGCGACCTGATCGTCAAGCTCGACGCGCAGCAGAGCCGCTCGGGCAATCTGCACGTGGTGTACCTGCGCAATGCGCAGGCTTCGCGCATCGCCGAGGTGCTGGGCGGCCTGCTGGCGGGGCAGGCGGGCAACGCGCCGGGCGGGCAGGGCGGCGTCGCGGGCGCGCCGGCGAGACCGCAGGCGGCCGGCGCGCAGCAGAACGCCGCGCATGCGGCGCCGGTGCCGAACACGGGCGGTGGAACGAAAAGCGGCCTGTCCGGCGACACCGAGCGCATCGCGCGCGACGACGGCGGCAACCAGGCCGTGTCGTATTCGGCGGGCGGCGCCACCATCCAGGCCGATCCGGCCACCAACTCGCTCATCGTCTCCGCGCCCGAGCCGCTGTACCGCAGCCTGCGCGAGGTGATAGACCAGCTCGACCAGCGCCGCGCGCAGGTGCTGGTGGAAAGCCTGATCGTGGAAGTGAGCGAGGCCAAAGCGGCCGAGTTCGGCATCCAGTGGATGACCGGGGCGGGCAACATCAACAGCGGCGGCACGAGCTTCATCGGCGGCACCAACCTCGGCGGCAGCGGCATTACGGGCGCCGGGCCCACCGCCATCGACGCGATCGGCAAGGGCCTGTCGCTGGGCGTGGTCAAGGGCACGGTGGACGTGCTGGGCAACCAGGTCATCAACCTGGGCGTGCTGGCGCGCGCCATGCAGAACTCGGGCGACGCCAATATCCTGTCCACGCCCAACCTGCTTACGCTGGACAACCAGTCGGCCAGCATCCTGGTGGGCAAGACCGTGCCGTTCGTGACCGGACAGTACGTCACCTCGGGCAGCAACGGCAGTTCCAACCCCTTCCAGACCATCGAGCGCGAAGACGTAGGGCTGAAGCTCAACATCCGCCCGCAGATCTCGGAAGGCGGCGCGGTGAAGCTGGACATTTACCAGGAGGTCAGCAGCATCGACGAAAGCGCGTCCTCGGCCACGACGGGCATCGTCACCAATAAGCGCGCCATCGACACCAGCGTGCTGGTCGACGACGGCCAGATCATCGTGCTGGGCGGCCTGCTGGAAGACAGCGTGACGCTAAGCTCCGACAGCGTGCCGGGGCTGGGCTCCATTCCCGTGCTGGGCTCGCTGTTCCGCTATGACTCGCGCAAGCGCACCAAGACCAACCTCATGGTGTTCCTGCGCCCCTACGTGGTGCGCGACGCGCGCCGCAGCGCGGGTGTGACGCTGGACCGCTACGAATACATGCGGCGGGCCCAGGCCGGCGCGCAGCCCGGCCGGCACTGGCTGCTGCCCGACATGCAGGCGCCGCTGCTGCCGCCGTCCGATGCGCCGTCTCCCGTCTCGAACAACGCGTACGACCTGCGGCCGGGCCAGCTGGCCGAAACGCTGCGCCGCCCGCCGCCCGCGACGCTGGAATCCTTTGCCGTGCGCCAGCTGCCGGCCGCGCCCGGCGCGGGCGATCCGGCGCTGCCGATCCGGGCGAACCTGCCGCTGGGCGTGAGCGTGGCGCGCGACCCGTCGTCGCTCTACGGCGAGACCGACGACAGCGTAGCCACGCTGGAGTTCGCGTCGGTGGACGGGCGGGCCGACGCCGACCGCATCGCGCGGCGCGTGCAGGCCAGCGGCCTGCAGGCCTATGTGCAGACGGGCCCCGGCGGCATGGGCTATGTGGTGCGCAGCCAGGTCGCCAAGGATCCCGCCACGCTGTCCACCGCCACGGCGCTGCTGCGCGAACTGGGCTTCAAGAGCACGGTGGTGTCGTCGCTGTGAGCACGCATCCCTTGCCCTATGCCTGGGCGCGCGCGCAGCGGGCGCTGCTGTCGCTGCGCGCGGGGCAGGCCCGGCTGACGGTCAGCCCGCGCACGCCCGCCTGGGCGCTGCAGGAAGTGCGCCGCTGCCACGGAGAGGCGCAGATCGAGTGCGTGGACGACGAGGCGCTGGAAACCCTGCTGACGGCGGCCTACACGCATTCGGAGGACGCGGCTTCGGTCATGGGCGTGGCGGAAAACGAGATCGACCTCGACCGCCTGCTGCAGGACATGCCCGAAGTGGCCGACCTGCTGGAGGCGCAGGACGACGCGCCCGTCATCCGCATGATCAACGCGCTGTTCGCGCAGGCCGCGCGCGACGGCGCGAGCGACATCCACATCGAGCCCTTCGAGACGCATTCGGTGGTGCGCTACCGCGTGGATGGCACGCTGCGCGACGTGGTGTCGCCGCGCAAGGCGCTGCACGCGGCGCTGATCTCGCGCATCAAGATCATGGCGCACCTGGACATCGCCGAGAAGCGCCTGCCGCAGGATGGCCGCATCGCGCTGCGCGTGGGCGGGCGCCCCATCGACGTGCGCGTCTCCACCTTGCCCACGGGCCACGGCGAGCGCGCCGTGCTGCGCCTGCTCGACAAGGAGGCTGGGCGGCTGCGGCTGGAGACGCTGGGCATGAGCCCCGAGGTGCTGGCGCGGCTGGACCGGCTGATCCGCCAGCCGCACGGCATCGTGCTCGTCACCGGCCCCACGGGCAGCGGCAAGACTACCACGCTCTACGCCGCCCTGAGCCGGCTTGACGCGAGCACCAGCAACATTCTCACGGTGGAAGATCCCATCGAGTACGACCTGCCCGGCATCAGCCAGACGCAAGTCAACGCCAAGATCGACATGAGCTTCGCGCTGGCGCTGCGGGCCATCCTGCGCCAGGACCCGGATGTCATCATGATCGGCGAGATCCGAGATCTGGAAACCGCCCAGATCGCCGTGCAGGCTTCGCTGACGGGCCACCTGGTGCTGGCGACCCTGCACACCAACGACGCGGTCTCGGCGGTGACGCGTCTGACCGACATGGGCGTGGAACCTTTTCTGCTGGCGTCTTCGCTGTTGGGCGTGCTGGCGCAGCGCCTGGTGCGCAAACTGTGCCCGGCCTGCAAGCGGCCCGCCACCGTCGACGGCCGGCGCGTTTACCAGCCCGTGGGCTGCCCCGCCTGCAATCACACCGGCTACAGCGGACGTTCCGGCATCCACGAGCTCTTTACCGTCGACGACGAGGCGCGCCGGCTGATCCATGATGGGCGCGACGAGCGCGAACTGCGTCTGGCCGCGGTGGCCGCCGGCATGCGCAGCATGCGTGATGACGGACAACGCTGGATCGACGAGGGCAAGACTTCGCCGGAAGAAATCTTGCGGGTGACGCGAGACGCTTAGGCGGCTGTCGCGCAAGGCCGGCCCGGCGCGCGGTCCGCATGGCCCTAGGCAAGCAGGTACTTGACCAGGACCGCGGTCGAGGGAGCATTGAATTTCTTCAGGAGCTTGCTGCGGAAGACCTCGACGGTGCGCGGGCTGATGCCCAGGGCCCTGCCGATTTCCTTGGCGGTCTGGTTCTGGATCAACAGGGCCGCCACGTCGCGCTCGCGCTGCGTCATCGAGTTCTTGGCGTCCGAGACGGCCTGGTGCACGGACGTCTTGCCGTCAGGGGCGGCCGCGGCCAGCCCGAGCTCCGAGAAGAACCAGAAAGCCTCGCGGTAGGGATCGTCGCGCGTTTCGGTAAAGCCCGTCACGCTGACCCAGAACAGATCGCCGCCGATCCGCTGCATGACCCGCGCCTCGGTAAACCGCCCGTGACGCTTGAGCGTCGGAATCACCCGTGCCCCGCAACGCTCGAAATCCGTCTGGTTCGGATACAGCACTCGCACGGTCTGACCGATGAAGTCGTTGCGGCAGGCCCTGAACATGTCCAGGAATGCATTGTTGCAGTCGCATATCACGCGGTAGCGGGTGACCATGAGGGCCGCGGGCATGCTCAGGAACACATGCCGGTAGTCGAGCGGGGAGCCTTGCGGGGGGGCTATCCCAAGTCTTCGGTTCATACGTTCTCCCGCCGGCGGGCGCGAAACCCGCGCCTGGCGGACGGCGGACACCACGATGACTGCTTTTTACTCCTGAAACAGCCCGCGTGGCGCAGCGGCGGGGACGCCGCCGCCCGTCCGCCGCGCCGTTCAGGAAAGCTGGGCCTTGGCGCGGGCGGCCGGCACATGCGCCGGGGCTTCGCGCCTCAGCGTCTCGGCCAGCATCAGCAGGGCAAGGGCTGAAACCGCCGCCGATCCGATCATGTACCAGGCGACCGATGATCCGCGGCCAGTGGCCGACAGCAGCGCCGTGGTGACGATGGGCGTGGCGGCGCTGCCCAGCAGCCCGGAGAGCATATAGCTGACGGAGAGCCCCGAGTAGCGGACGTTGGCGCCGAACAGTTCCGCCAGGAACGTGGCGATGGGGCCATAGTTCGCGGCGAAGGCGCTCATCATCAGCAGGTAGCCCAGCAGGGCCAGCGGGAACGCGCCGGTGTCCAGCAGCCAGAACAGCGGGAAGGCCAGCAACGCTTCGGCCACGATGCCTCCGACAATCACCGGTTTGCGGCCGATCTTGTCCGACAGCAGCCCGAACAGCGGCAATAGCGCCATGCACAGGGCGCAGGCGGCCAGCACCATGGCCAGCATCTGGTTGCGCGAGTAGCCCAGCGTCTGCGTGCCATACGACAGGCCGAACGCCACGATCAGGTTGAACGAGGCGCCGGTCGACATGGTCGCCACGCCGCCCAGCAGGACCTGCCTCCAGGACCGCGCCAGCACCTCCGCCAGCGGAATTTTCACTTGCGCGGCGGACGCTTTGATCTTGCTGAACGACGGCGTTTCCGACGTGTTCAGGCGGATGTACATGCCTACGCCCACGAGCACAATGCTGGCCAGGAACGGGATGCGCCAGCCCCAGGACAGCAGCGCCTCGGCGGACATGACCGCGCTGCACAGCAGGAACACCAGGTTGGCGATCAGCGTTCCGGCGGGCACGCCGATCTGCACCCACGAGCCATACAGGCCGCGGCGTCCGGCCGGCGCGTGTTCCACCGCCATCAGCACCGCGCCGCCCCATTCCCCGCCCAGGGCCAGGCCCTGGACGACCCGCAAGGCCAGGAGCAGGGTCGGCGCCCAGATGCCGATCGCGTCGTAGTCCGGGAGCAGGCCGATGGCGAAGGTGGCCGCGCCCATCATGACGAGCGACACCAGCAGCATGGATTTCCGGCCGACCCGGTCGCCAAAATGGCCGAACAGCGCGGCGCCCGCCATGCGGGCCACATAGGCGGAGGCGAACGTGCCGAACGCCAGCAGCGTGCCGGTCAGCGGGTCGAACGACGGAAAGAAGACTTTGTTGAAGACCAGCGCGGACGCGGTTGCGAAGATAAAGAGGTCATACCATTCGACCGTCGTGCCAATGACGCTGGCCGCGGCGATCTTCTTCATGCTGCGGGGCGGCTGGCCCTTTTCCGGCTGCGAAGTGGGAGCATGTTCGAGATGCATGGCGCTGTCCAGGAGAAGGGGATCCGGAGACCGGACCGTTGCTGGGATACTGAAAGATCGCGGGCAAATCGGCAGCCCGCTGCGGTGTCGCTGCGGCGGCTCGATGGCGGGGCTGCGCCGCCTGCTCCGCCCGCCAGGCTTGCGGGCGCGCGGCCGGCGGTCATGGCGCGGGACGCGGCGCCGCCGGACGGCGGACGCGCAGGCGCGCGGCGCGCGGCGGACTGCCGGCCAGGGCAGGGCGGGTCGGTCCGGCTGGCGCGCGACTCCGTCGCGCCCCGGCCCCGCGCGGGCTACCGCGAGGAACGCTGGATGTAGGCGATTACCTCGTCCGCGCTGGAGACATCCGCGTAACGGCGGCCGACGTCGCGCAGGTTGTCCCGGTGCGGCCCTTCTTCGATGTCCCCGACGCAGTCTTCCGGCACGATCGTGCGGAAGCCCCACTGGAAGCTGTCGATGGTGGATGCACGGATGCAGCCGCTGGTATTGCAGCCGGTGATGATGACGGTTTCGACCCCTTCCTTGATGAAGTAGGGAACGACCGGCGTCTGGAAGAAGATGGACGGCCCGGACTTGCACACCACGACGTCATAGTCCGGGTCGTGGATCTTCGGATCGAGGGCCGAGCTGGGATGGTCGTGCCGGAACTGCTCGCGCACGGCCGTGATCTTCCAGTGCGGCATGTCGCGCTCGGACTTGTAGGCCGTGAAGCAGGACGCGACGGGAACCCCGTGCGCGCGAGCGACGCCGAGCAGGCGCGCGGTGTTGTCCAGCCCGCGCATGACCAGCGGCGCGCCGCCCAGCGGATAGCGGGCATCCGTGAAGGCCAGTTGGTAGTCCACCACGACAATCCCGATCTTACCTTTCATGCCGATCTCGACGGCGCCGTACGAGCGATTCTTGTAGTCGTCCATTTTCCTCTCCGAATTTCCACGGTTGTTGGTTGCGGTACGGAAAAGTCTAGGACTGCGAAATACCTACAACAATACGTATCGGACACGTATGGAATTACCCTTACGGGCTGGCATCCGCGTCATGCTTGCGGGATGGCGGCGCAAGCCGTGCGCGTGGCGGCGCGGAAGTCATCCGCCGGTTCCGAAAGTCACCACGTCCGCGCTGCGCCGGCCCAGCATCGACAGCAAGCCGTCGAGCGCGGCGCGTTCGGTTTCCCCGGCCTTGGCCGCAAACGTGGCCTGCCCGTTGAAGCGCAGGCCTTGCGGTCCGGCGCTGCCTTGTCCGCTGACATCCAGCAGGCCCGCGTCGGTGCCCAGGGTCAGTGAGACGCCGGACTTGCCGTCGCCTTGCACGCGCAGCGTATAGCTGCCTATCGGATTGACGGCGGCCAGCGCGGTGGCCGCATCGCGCCAGCGCAGCTCCGCCAGCGGCCCGGCGGGCAGGCGGCCGCCCCATTCCAGCGCCTGCCAACGCAGTTCGAGCATGCCTTGCGGCGCCAGCGTGTTCCACGGCGCGCCCAGGCCCGCGAGCACGCTTGCGGGCGCGCGCAGCGATTGGGCCGACAGACCCAGGCCGCCCCAGGCGGGGCGCAGGCGCAACGGGCCTTGCAGCCAGGGATGGGTGACCACCAGGTCCAGGGGCGACCAGCGCCATTGCCACTGTACGGGCTGCGGCAGCAGGCGGCGCGCGCCCGGCGGGCCGAGCGCGATCCACGCGCTGCCGCGCCAGATCGTGCCGTCGGCCGCGGCCAGGGCCACCGGCCCCGAAGCGGGCAGCCAGCCCAGCAGCCAGTTGGCCGGCAGCACCGTCAGCGCGCCGGCCAGGGCGCTGGCGGCGCAGGCGAGCGGCAACGCGGCGCGCCGCCAGGATACGGCCAGGCGCGCCATCACGAGCCCGGCGCCTTGTCCGGCAGATCCAGCAGCAGCGTGCCGTCCACCAGGCCGGGCAGCAGCCTGCCGTAGGGATTGGCGGCGCGGACGAGGTCGGCCTGCTTCACGGTCAATCCCCAGTCCTGTTCGCAGGCCTGCAGCCAGCGCATGAGCCGCGCGGCCGGGGCCTGCGCCAGTGTGAGCCGCAGCCCGCCGTCGGCGGCAGCCAGCGCGCCCTGTTTGCTTCCCAGCCCCGCGCGCGCCAGGCTGGCCTGCACGTCGGCGGCGGGCGGCAGTTCGCGCCGTGCGGCCGCCGTCTGGCGGCGCAGCGCCGCCGCGTCACGGACGAAGCCCGCCACCTGCGCGGCCTGGGCGCGCAAGGCCGGCAGCTCGGCGCGCAGGCGCTGCACGTCGCGCGCCGCCGGTTCGATGAGCAGCAGGTAGGCCAGCGCGGCGGCGGCCAGCAGCGCCAGCGCGTGCAGCAGGCGGCGCTCGCGCGCGGACAGGGCCTGGTGCCGCTGGCGGGCCTGGTCCAGCAGGGGCGCAAGCCGCGCGCGGGCGGGCGCCAGGAGCGGAGAGAGGGAGGGCAGGGGTTTCATTGCGGATTGCGGGAAAGGCGCCAGACGAGATCGCTGTCGCCGCGTTCGAGTTTCAGACCCTGGGCGGCGGCCTGCGGGACCAGGGTGGGCAGCGGCGGGCCGGCAGCGTCCAACTGCAGGGTCAGCGCGCGGCCGTCATAGCCCAGCCGGACCACGCGTTCCTGCGCGAAGGGCAGCGCCTGCGCGGCGGCGCGCGCCTGGGACAGGAAGCCGGCGGCGCCGGCCGCGCCGCGCTCGGCCTGCAGCGCTTCCAGGCCCTGGCGGGCCTGGCGCGCGGGGTCCAGCACCACGGCAATGCCGGGAAAAGCCTCGCGCACCTGCCGCGTCATGGCCTCGCGCAAGGCGCGCGCTTCTCCGCGCAGCTGGACGGCGTGCAGGTTCAGTCCGGCGATCCAGACCGCGGCGGCCGCCGCGCCCCAGCGCCGCGCGCCGCGCCAGCGCGAGCCCGAGGCGGGCGCGAGTTGAGGCAGCGCGAGCGACCAGCCCGGCGCGGGCGCGAGCCAGCGGGGATCATCCGGGCCGCGCAGCGGCGCTTCCGAAGCCGGGACGAGGCTCTGCGCCGGCGTGAGCGAGCGCACCCGCAGGCCCCGCGCAGCCAGCAGACTCCAGGCGCGCCGCAGCGGCTCGCGTGCGGTCCAGGCCACCGGGACGGCGCCGTCGCCGGCGCGCGGACCATGGCCGATGGCGAGCGCGTCGAGATCGCTGAGCACCAGCGGTTCCAGCGCGCCGCGCACCGCGGCCGGTACGCGCCCGGCCGGCAGCGCGGGAATGCGCACGCTGGCGGCGATCACGTCGGCCGGATGCAGCACCGCGTCGCAGGCAGCGTGCGGATAAGCGTGCGACAGCGCGGCCAGCGTCATTTCCCCCTGGCCCGCGCGCCGGCCGCGCCGGTCGAACCAGGCATATTCGAGCGGCGCGTCCGGCCCGAGGCTGTCCAGGGGAGGGAGGGCGATGCGCAACTGATTGCGCAGAGGGCGTGTCACGGGATTTCCCTTGTCCAGATGGGTTCGGGCGCGGCCGGCGGCGCGCTGCGCAGCAGGGTCTGCATGGACAGCCGGGCGCGTTCGTAGACCACGGTGCCGGTGGCCATGAACCAGCCGCTGGCGGTCGTGACGGCTGGCGCAGCGCCTTCGACGCCGGCGCCGGCCAGGCGGTTGGCGAAGTCGCCGCCGTTGTTGAACCAGTTGCCGCGGTCGCGTTCGCCTGCGAGGGCGCGGGCCTGGGCCAGCGAGAGGCCGGGCACGAGGGCGGCGATGACCTCGGGCGGCGCGGTGTTGACGTTGACCGTGGTCTGCGCGGGCAGCAGCGTCGCCGTCCGGCGCAGCTGGGCGCGCACGGCCGGCTCCAGGTCCAGCCGCGCGGCCAGCTCGTCCACCCCGCGCGGCAGCGGCGCGGCGGCCGGCGGGGCGGCCTGCGGCCCCTGCGAGGCGGCGGGCGCCTGCGCCTCGGCCACGGCCTCGGCCAGGCGCGGCGCCAGCGTGTCGGGCAGCCCCAGCAGCGCGAGCAGGCGACGCAGCACTTTTTCCTCGGCGGGCTGCGGCACGCCGTTGCGGGCCAGGTTGTAGAGGTTGTATTTGCCCTGTTCGTCCTGCAGGAAGCCGGAGAAGACTGCCACCCGTTCGTCGCCGGGCTGTTCGATGCGCGTGTCCAGGATGGGCGTGGCCCACACCTGGTCGTTGCGGGTGGTGGCTTCGCGGCGGGCGTGCTCGCGCACGGCCATGCGCGCCCAGTCCAGCCCGCCGGCCAGCAGCGCCAGGGCCTGGACGCGCGACTGCTCGTTCTCCATGCGCCGCACCGCGGCCGTCTGGCGCTGGAACAGGCTGGCCGACAGCGCCGCCGCGATGGCGACCACGATGAGCGCGCTGACCACGGCGGCGCCGCGTTCCCGCGGGGGGCGGCCCGGCAGTCTCATGGCAGCTCCAGCACGCGCGTGTAGCGCAGGGCGGGCGCGGCGCCGCGTTCGAGCGTGATTTCCAGGCCGGCCGGCGCGATGGTCAGCGTGGAGGCGGCGTCCACCCAGCCGCGGCCGCGCACCCAGAGCCTGAGCCGCATGGCGCGCACGCCGGGCAGCAGCAGCGCGCCGTCGCGCGTGTCGGGCAGGGGCGAGCGGGCGGCCGCCGGCCCGCTGGCGCGCCAGAGGCCGTCGGGCTTCACCTGCCAGCGCACGCGCTGCCACAGGCCGGCGCCGCCCGCGTCGGGACGCAGGATTTCCAGCATCTCGCCCTGCGTGCCGCGCAGCAGCCGCAATCCGGTGGTGATGGCGCGCGCGTCGCGGGGCGGGGCGTCGAAGGCGGGGCCGTGGTAGGAGAGCTGGATGTCGCGCGAGAGCTGGCCCAGGCTGCGGGCGATGGCGTCGGTGTCCTCGGCCTGCGCGGCCAGGTGCGCGCGCGCCGCGCCCAGGCGGTCCAGCCCGCGCCAGGCCAGCAGGCTGACCAGCGCCATCAGCGACAGCGCCGCCAGCACTTCGATGAGGGTAAAGCCGGCTTGCGCGCGGGCGGGGGGGCGGTGCGGTTTCATCGCAGGCGCGACAGCAGGCCGTTCAGGCGCAGCAGCAGGCCGCCCGAGGCGTCGCGCACGCGGACTTCGACCTGCCGGAAGCTGCGGTTCATCGAGTTCGTGAAGACCAGCTCGCAACGCATCGCCAGTCCGCCCTGCGGGCAGTCCTGCGTGCGGGCGCCGGCCTGCGGCAGCGCGCCTTCGAGCCGCAGCTGGGCCAGCGCGTTCTGCGCCGACACCAGGGCCAGCGTGCGGTCGGCCAGCGCGCGGTTGTTGGCCGCCATGAGGCCGGTGGCGCGCAGGGCCGCGCCCAGCGCCACGGCGATGATGGCCAGCGCCACCAGCACTTCGATCAGGGTGAAGCCGGCCTGCGCCGCGGGCGCGCGCCGGCGTTCAGTGCAGCGCATAGCGTCCCTCGGCATCGCGCGACACGGCGACGCCGGGCGCGGCCGCGCCGGGGTTCAGGCGCACCGTGAAGGGATCGGCCACCCACTCGGGCGTGAAAGCCAGCGTCTGCTCCGGCTCGATCCGCACCTGCACGGGCGCGGCCTGCCAGGCGCGCGGGCGCAGCAGCGGGTCGTTCTCGAAACGGTCCGGCGGCGCGGGCGCGCCGTCCTGCGCGCTGGGGCCGGGCGGGCGGCCCTGGCGCTCGAAGCGCCATCCCTGCGCGTCGGCGCGCCAGCGGATGACGCGGCCGTCGCTGCGCGCCTCGCTCTGGGCCACCGCGAACGCGTCGGCCAGCCGCCCGGCGTCGGCGCGCAGGCCGTCTTCGCCGCGGCGCACCGACAGGCTCGCCATGCCGGCCGCGATGGCGACGATTACAAGCACGACGAGAATCTCGACCAGCGTGAAGCCGCGCTCACAACGCCCAGGACCCGATGTCGGCATCGCTGCCTTCGCCTCCAGGCTTGTTGTCGGCGCCCAGCGAGAAGACGTCGATCTCGCCGTGCACGCCGGGGTTCAGATACTGGTAGGGGTGCCCCCAGGGATCGGCGGGCAGCTTGTCGAGGTAGCCGCGCCAGTTCGCGGCGCCCTCGGGCTTCTCGGCCAGCGCGCGCAGGCCCTGGGCGGCGGCGGGATAGCGGCCGTTGTCCAGCCGGTAGAGCTTGAGCGCCTGCATGATGCCCGCGATGTCCTGGCGCGCCGCGACCTGGCGCGCCTGGTCGGGGCGGTCCAGCACGCGGGGCACGATCAGCGCTGCCAGGATCCCCATGATCACGATGACCACCATGATTTCGATGAGGGTGAAACCCCGCTGGCGGGCAAGCCCGCGCGCTGACTGACGCACTTTGCAACTCCGGTTCTGGATGGAGCGCCGTATTCTGGTCTTGAAATATGACAGCAACGCTAACGCGGGGCTTGCATGATGCCGCCGGGCGCGGCGGGCGCTTCGGGCGCGGCCAGCCGGCTCTGGCGCCCGGCCTGTTCCACCAGGACGGCGTCCGGCGCGACCCGGCGCAGCACGATGCCGGGCGCGGCCTCGGCGCCGGCGCGCACGGCCACGGGCGGCCCGCCGTCCACACTGAGCACCGCGGCGCCTTCGGGGCCGGCTGCGATCACGCCCAGCACCGAGATTTGCGTGGAGATGGCCTGGTCCTTGCCGAACCACAGCGCGACCGCGCCGTTGTCGGCGGCGCGCGGCGCGGGGGCGCCGAGCGCCGGCGGCGGCAGGCCGGGCGAGGGCGCGGGCAGGATGGCGCCCCACACGCCCAGGCCGGCAGCCAGCGCGAGGCAGGCGCAGGCGCGCGCGGCGCGGGGGCCGTCGGGCAGTCGGGGACGCGGCAGCGCGATCATGCGAGGCAAGGCGGGTGCGTGGAGAAAAGGAGAAAGCGCAGCACGATAGCCGCGTTTCATGACACGCCGATGGCGCGAGCCGGCGGCGCGGGCTTTCAATCGGGGCACTGCGCACTGTCATGAACCTTAAACGCCGGCTCTCTAGCATGCGGCCACGCCCGGATTCGGAAGGGCGCACCTCCATTCCTACAAGGGAACACCCGCATGCAAGACATTACGCAAGCCAATCGCCGACGCCTACTCAAGATGCTGGGGGGCGCACCCATGCTGCCGCTGGGCGGCGTTACCCTGAGCGCGCTGCTGGCCGGCTGTCATTCCGATGGCGACGATGACGACGACGAGACCAGGCCGCCCGCCGCGGCCTTCTCATCGGCCTCGTTCGTGGCCATGGCCGCGCCTTCGTTGTCCGATCCCGCCGCCATGGCGACCACCACGGTGGGCTCGTCGATGGTGCTGAATTTCAGCGACGGCAGCCAGCGCACCGTGCAATTGGGCTACGAGCCGTTCTTCATGACGGGCGACAGCGTGCCCGACGGCAAGGGCGGCGCCATGGTGGCCGGCGGCTACTTCGACATCAACAACGCGCCCATCATGGACAACTCCGTGGCCGGCCAGGTGCGCCAGTTCTTCTCGAACTGTCCCGACGGCATGTCGCTGCTGGCGCTGCCCGATCCCAAGGTCGAGGGCGTGAACGGCAACACGCTGTTCGCCGTGGTGCAATTCGAATACCTTTCCATGGACCAGGCGGGCGGCGACATGTACGGCCTGCTGCCGTCGCCCATCGCGGTGCTGACGCTGGCGCAAGACCCCGCCACCGGCAAGCTGAGCCTGGTCAAGTACAGCAATGTCGACACCTCGTCGGTGCACGGCCTGTGGATCACCTGCGGCGCCAGCCTCTCGCCCTGGAACACGCACCTGTCCAGCGAGGAGTACGAGCCCGACGCCACTGTGGCGCCCACGCAGGCGTCGTTCCAGGCGTTCAGCAAGAACCTGTACGGAGACGCTGCCAAGGCCAATCCGTACCACTACGGCCACTTGCCCGAGGTGGTGGTGAATCCCGACGGCACGGGCACCATCAAGAAGCATTACTGCATGGGCCGCATTTCGCACGAGCTGATCCAGGTCATGCCCGACCAGCGCACCGCGCTGATGGGCGACGACGCCACCAACGGCGGCCTGTTCATGTTCGTGGCCGACCGCAAGGCGGACCTCTCCTCGGGCACGCTGTACGTGGCCAAGTGGACGCAGACTTCGGGCGCGGGCCCCGGCGCGGGCGCGCTGAAGTGGATCAACCTGGGCCACGCCACCAGCGACGAGATCAAGGCGCTGGCCGATCAGCTCACCGCGCCCGACATCATGGACGTGGCCACCAAAGACCCGCTGGACGCGAGCTACACCCGCATCCGCTATTCGGGCAAGGACAACTGGGTGCGCGTGGTGCCGGGCCGGGAAAAGGCCGCCGCGTTCCTGGAGACGCACCGCTACGCGGCGCTGGTGGGCGGCACGCTGGCGTTCACCAAGATGGAGGGCACGACCGTCAACATCAAGGACAAGATCGCCTACAGCGCGATGTCGCGCGTGGAGGCGTCCATGACCGACGGCTCGTCGCCCGACCTCAAGGTGGAAGGCCCCTCGGCGGGCGCGGTGTACCAGCTCCACCTGCAGGGCGGGCAGGCCGACACGTCGGGCAAGGCCATCGACAGCGAATGGGTGCCCGTGGACATGGCCGCCGTGCCGGAGCTGGTGGGAGAGGTGCTCGCCTCGCGCGATGCGCTGGGCAACACGCACAACGCCGACCGCATCTCCAACCCCGACAACCTCAAGTTCTCCGAGAAACTGCGCACGCTGTTCATCGGCGAGGACAGCGGCGGCCACGTCAACAACTTCCTGTGGGCCTACAACGTGGACACCAAGGCGCTGTCGCGCATCCTGTCGTGCCCGGTGGCGGCCGAATCCACCGGCCTGCAGGCGGTGGACGAGATCAACGGCTGGACCTACATCACCAGCAACTTCCAGCACGCGGCCGACTGGGGCAGCGTGCATTCGGTGGTCAAGCCCACGCTGGAGCCGCTGGTCAAGGCCAACTACAAGAACGGCTTCGGCGCCTCGGTGGGCTATCTCACCGGCGTGAAGATCGGCGCCTAGCGCGGCCCCCGTCCCGGATCCGGGGCGGGCGCGGCGGCCCGCGCGCCGCGTCGCGGGGTTTGCGGCCCCCTCTGCGTGCAGAGGGGGCTTTTTTCCGGCCGCGGCAGCCTGGCCGCAAAAAACCTGATCCCTCGATCAACGAATCTCCGCTTGGTTTCATGGCGGATTCACCTTCGGCCCCGATGATGGCATCCGTCATAACCAGCAGTATGCGCGAGGGAGAAGCATGCAAAGCAGAAATTGGAAACGCTGGCTCGCCACGATGGCGGCGGCCAGCCTGCTGGCCGGCTGCGGCGGCGGGGACGGCGACGATGAGGAATCGGCCCAGCCGGCGCCCCAGCCGCCCGTCACCGAGCCCGCGGCGCCGGTATCCAAGGTGTTGTTCATCGGCGTGGACGGGCTCACCTATCCGGCCTACCGGCAGGGCATGGGGACCCAGGCGCTGCCCGGTCTGGCGCAGTTTACGGTGTCGCGCGGCTGGACCGGCGGCGTGACGGGAGAAGCCACGCAGCAGCCCACCCTGGCGCTGCCGGGCTGGGCCACGCTGCTCACGGGGCTGTGGGCCGACCGCCATGGCGTGCGGTCCGACGCGGACAACCAGGCGCTCAAGGCGGACTCGCTGTTTGCGCGCATCAGGGCGGCGCATCCGCAGGCCCGCCTGGGGGCGGCCTTTCACTCGTCGCGGGTGGCCGCGCTGGCCGGCGCGGACCGGGACGCCGGCTCGCTGCAGGCGCTCACCGACTGCGCGGGCGTGGACGATTGCGTGGCCGCGCAGGCGCGCGACCGCATCAACGAGGGCTATGACGTCGTGCTGGCGCAGTTCGGCGCGCCGGGCCGCGCGGCCGCGCAGAACGGCTTCGGCGCGGCCTATGAGGCCACGCTGAAGAAGACCGACGAGTCCGTCGCAGCCCTGTACGCGCAGGTGGCGGCCCGCCGCGCCGAGCATCCCGAGGAAAACTGGCTGCTGGTGCTGGCCAGCAGCCATGGCCTGGGCAAGACCGGCACCGCGGACGGCCTGCCGCTCGCGTCCAACAAGACCGTGCTGATCGGCGCCAGCCTGCCCGCCATGCTGGGCGCGAGCGCCGACGACAGCGCGGTGGACGGGCAGTGGGATCCGGGCTGGTATGGGCTGCCGAGCGCGGCCGACGTGGCGCCGACCATTCTCGCGCATATGCAGGCCCTGCCCGCGGCCGCGGAGTACGACCTCGCGGGCGCGCCGCTGGGCGGCCAGACGGCCCTGCGCCGGGCCCTGGCGCGCACGTCCATGGACAACAAGACCGTGGCGCTCTCGTGGACGCGCGTGGGACAGCCGCCGCGGGAAATCGCGATCACGCGCGACGGCGCCGAGGTCGCGCGCCTGCCCGGCACTGCCGGTTCGTACGAGGACAGCGGCTTTTCTTTCGACACCGACGGCCTGCATACGTTGAACTACGGCATTTCGGCGGCGGGCTCGTCGGCCTCGGCGCGCGCGACCGTGAACTATGTGAAGCCGGTGCCTTTGCTGGATTCGTTGCGCAACGGACTGACCCTGCTGTTCCCGTTCGAGGGCTCGCTGGACGACCGCGCCGCCGGAGGCGGCGGCATCCTGCCCTACGACGGCGTCCAGGCGCCCGCCTACGCCGACCCCGGCATCTTCGGGCAATCCCTGAAGAACGAACGCGGCACCGCCGCCATGGGCGCCTTCCGGCTGGAGTACCCGGCCGGCCTGCTGGACACGCTGTCCGCCTTCACCATCGGCTTCTGGTACCAGTCGGACGGCGTGGGCAACGACAAGCCCATCGTGTCCAACAAGGACTACAACAGCGGCGGCAACCCCGGCATCACCATTGCGCAATGGGCGGGCGCGGAGCTGCGCTTCAACCTGGGCGGCAGCGGCCGGGTGGACATCAACGGCCTGAAGTTCACGGCCAACAAGCCGGTCTACATCGCGATGACGGTGGACAAGGCCGCGAAGAAGCTGAGCGCCTACGTGTACGACGCCGAGCTGGGCTTCATGAGCCGTTCCGTCTCCACCGGATCGGTGGACCTGGGCAAGGTGGCCGGCGTTTTCGGGCCGCACCTGGGCCTGAACGAAGACGGGCGCGGCACCTACAACGCCTGCTGCAGCTACGACAAGAGCCCTTCCACCATGTATTTCGACGACCTGGCGCTCTGGTCGCGCGCGCTCACGCCGGACGAGGTCAAGTCGCTCGCGCTATCGGGCAAGTCGGTGTCCGCGCTGCTGCCCTGAGATTTTCCCTTCCCCCATCGTTTTCCCTGAAGCACCGAGGAAACAAGCCATGAACCACTCCCTGATCCTGCGCCGCCTGCTGCGGGCCGGCGCCGTGCTGGCGCTGTCCGCGGCCCTGGCGGCCTGCGGCGGCGACGGCGGCGATGACGACGACGCCACGCCGCCTCCCGACAACGGCTCGCAGCCCGAGACGCCGCAGCCGCAGCCGCCCGCCAGGCCCGAGCTGCGCTGCGCGCCCTGATCGCAACGGCCCACCATCCGCCACACAGGAAATCGCATCCGTGAAGTCAGAAAAAGATTCCGTCCACGCCGGCAAGCGCCGCTTCCTGCGCACCACTGCGCTGTCCGCGGCCGGCGCCGCCGCGCTGTCCGCGTTCCCGCCCGCCATCCGCCGGGCGCTGGCCATTCCCGCCAACAACCGCACCGGCACGATCAACGATGTGGAGCACGTGGTCATCCTGATGCAGGAAAACCGCTCCTTCGACATGTATTTCGGCACCTACAAAGGCGTGCGCGGCTTCGGCGACCGGCTGACCATTCCGCTGCCGGAAGGCCGCTCGGTATGGGAGCAGCACAACGGCACGCGCGTGGTCATGCCTTACCACCTGGACAGCACGCAGGGCAACGCGCAGCGCGTGTCGGGCACTCCGCACGATTATGTAGACGCGCAAATGGCCTGGGACGGCGGCCGCATGCACCAATGGCCGCGCTACAAGCAGAACCAGTCCATGGGCTACTACCGGCGGCAGGAAGTGGAGTTCCAGTTCGCGCTGGCCGAGGCCTTCACGCTGTGCGACGCCTACCATTGCTCGCATCACGGCGGCACCAATACCAATCGGCTGTTCCACTGGACCGGCACCAACGATCCGCTGGGCGAGGGCAACGGACCGTCCACCCGCAACCAGTGGGACGACCTGGGCGATCCGTCCGTCGGCTGGACCTGGAAGACCTATCCCGAGCGGCTGCAGGAAGCCGGCGTGAGCTGGAAGCTCTACCAGAACCTGCCGGAGAACTACACCGACAACCCGCTGGCCGGCTTCCAGCAGTACCGCCGCGCCAACGCGCAGGCCGGCAACCAGGCCAGCGGCGCGCCGTACCCGGCCTGGACTCCCGCGGCCGACGCTTCCAATCCGCTCTACAAGGGCGTGGCCAACACCATGCCCGACGGCGGCTTCCTGCAGGCGCTGCGCGACGACGTCATGGCGGGCGCGCTGCCGCAAGTGTCGTGGATCGTGGCGCCCGCCACGTATTCCGAGCACCCGGGGCCATCCAGCCCCGTGCAGGGCGCCTGGTACATCCAGGAGACGCTGGACGCGCTCACCGCCAACCCCGAGGTCTGGAGCAAGACGGTGCTGCTCATCAACTTCGACGAGAACGACGGCTTCTTCGACCACGTGCCGCCGCCGGCCGCGCCCTCGATCAACCCCGACGGTTCGCAGGCCGGGGCGTCCACGGTCGCCACCGACCTCGAGCGTCACACCCGCGCCTCGGCGCAGGACCCGGCGGACAACCGGGTATACGGCCCCGGGCCGCGCGTGCCCATGTATGTGGTGTCGCCCTGGAGCCGGGGAGGGTGGGTCAACTCCGAGGCGTTCGACCACACCTCGGTGCTGCGTTTCCTGGAGGCCCGCTTCGGCGTGCGCGAGGAGAACATCAGCCCCTGGCGCCGCGCCGTGCTGGGCGACCTGACCTCGGCTTTCAACTTCGCCACGCCCAACAACGAGCAGTTGCCCGACCTGAACCTGCTGACGCGCGCCGGCGCCGACCAGTTGCGCGCCGCGCAGCAGGCGCTGGCGGCGGTGCCGCTGCCCGACGCGACGGCGCAGGCGCGGCCCGTGCAGGAAACCGGGGTGCGCTATTCGCGGCCGCTGCCCTACGAACTGCACACCAGCGGCCGCGCCCAGGCCGGCTCGGCCGCCATGTGGCTGGTTTTCGCCAACAGCGGCCGCGCCGGCGCGGTGTTCCATGTGTACGACCGCCTGCATCTGGACCGGCTGCCGCGCCGCTACACGGTGGAGCCGGGCAAGCAGCTCGAAGGCAGCTGGGACGCGGCCGGCGACGGCGGCAAGTACGATCTGTGGGTGCTCGGCCCCAACGGCTACCACCGGCACTTCGCGGGCGACCTGTCGCTGGCGCGCGCGGCGGGCCTGGAGCCGGAGATCCGCGTCTGCTACGACGTGGCCAACGGCAACGTGTACGCGAGCTTCATCAATACCGGCACGGCCGCCTGCACTTTCGTCGTCACGCCCAACGCGTACTACGCCAACCACGAGCGCTGGACATTCACGGTGCCGGCCGGCGCCCAGGTGGAAGAGCACTGGGCGCTGGCGGCCAGCGGCGGCTGGTACGACTTCAGCGTCGGCCTGGCGGAAGACCCGGCCTATCTGCGCCGTTTCGCGGGCCGGGTGGAAACGGGCAAGCCCTCGGTGACCGACCCGGCCATGGGACTGGCCTGACGCGCGGGCGGCGCGGGCGGTTCAGGCCGAGGCCTGCGCCGCCCGCGCCTGGAAGGCCGCCGCGCATTCGGCGCAGATGGCGGCCGTGATGCCCTGGCGGGCATGCTCGCGGCGTTCGAGCATGCCCACCGCCCGCATCGCCGGTCCCAGATCGGCCGGCAGGGGCAGGATGCGCAGCGCGGGGCTGGCCTGCCAGTTGGCGCCATTGATGAGCGGCAGCAGGGTGACGCCCACCTCCTGGCGCACCAGCTCCACCAGGGTCTCGATGGCATTGAGTTCCAGGAATTCGTTCAGCGCCACGCCCAGCCGGCGCAGCAGGCGGTCGATCTGCAGGCCGGTGCGCTGCGTGCGGTCGAAGCGCAGGAAAGGATTGCGCGTCAGCACCTCGCGCACGTCCGCGCCCGGGGCGGAGGGCGGCGCCAGCACCACCAGCGGTTCTTCATAGAGCGGCACCCAGCGCGTGCTGGCCATCTTGCGCCCGGCCTCCACCAGGAAGGCCGCGTCCAGCTCGCCGTCCTCGACCTTGCCCGCCAGTTCGCTGGCCTTGCCCGACAGCACGCGCACGTCCAGCCGGGGGTGCCGTTTCTTCAGGCCCGACACAACCTTGGAGAGCGTGCCCATGCAGGAGACGATGCTGCCTACCGACACCGAGCCGGCCAGTTCACCGGGGGCCGTGCGCGGAAGCTTCATTCGGTCGTATAAATCAAGCAACTGCTTGATTTCTGGAAGCAACTCCCGTCCGGCCGCATTGAGAATGGCGAGGCGGCCGCTGCGGTCGAACAGCTCGCGCCCGAGTTCGGCCTCCAGGGAGCGCATCTGGAAGCTCACCGCCGCCTGGGTGAGCGCGACCTGCTCGGCGGCCTCGGAGAACGATCCATGGTGCGCGACGGCCAGGAACGTCCGGAAAAAGCGGATCGTGCTCATAAGAATTTTTTAAATGACAGAACAAAAATTCAAATTGATTTAATTAAATCACGAGAGTAACGTCCCTGGCTTCCCCTTTCCGGCTTGCATTGCGAGACCCCTATGAAGACCTTCGACTGGGCCAATCCCTATCCCTCCGTGCGCATCCCGCTGTTTGCCCGCAACGTGGTGTCCACTTCGCATCCGCTGGCCGCGCAGGCCGGCCTGCGCATGCTGCTCAAGGGCGGCAACGCCGTCGACGCCGCCATCGCGGCGGCGGCCACCATCGTGCTGGTGGAGCCGGTTTCCTGCGGCCTGGGCGGCGACTGCTTCGCCATCGTCTGGGACGGCAAGCAGCTGCATGGCCTGAATTCCTCGGGCGTGGCGCCGGCGGCCTGGAATGTGGAGTATTTCAAGCGCAAGTACGGCACCGGCCCCAACGGCCTGGCGATCCAGCCCAAGCGCGGCTGGGACGCGGTAACGGTGCCCGGCGTGGTGGCCGGCTGGGCCGCGCTGCACGAGAAGCTGGGCAAGCTGCCGTTCGAGCAGTTGTTCGAGCCCGCCATCGAAATCGCCGAGCGCGGCTACGCCGTGCCTCCGGTCGTGGCGCACAAGTGGGCCGCCGCCGCCAGCGAGCTGAGCGAACAGCCGGGCTATGCCCAGGCGTTCATGCCGCAAGGCCGCGCGCCCAAGGTGGGCGAGCATTTCCGTTTCCCCGACGCCGCCTACACGCTGCGCCGCATCGCCGCCAGCAAGGGCCGCGACTTCTACGAAGGCGAGCTGGCCGAGCGCATTGCCGCCTTCAGCAAGGAGTGCGGCGGCGCGATGACGCTGGACGACCTGCGCAACTACCGTCCGGATTGGGTCAAGCCCATTTCCAAGTCGTACCGCGGCTACGAGCTGCACGAGATCCCGCCCAATGGCCAGGGCATCGCGGCGCTGATGGCGCTGGGCATCCTGGAGCATTTCGACATGGCCGGCATGCCGGTGGACTCCGTGCAGTCGCAGCACGTGCAGATCGAGGCCATGAAACTGGCCTTCGCCGACCTGTACCGCTATGTGGCGGACCCGCGCGCCATGGCGGTCACGCCCGAGCAGATGCTCTCCGACGCCTACCTGGCGAGCCGCGCCAAGCTGATCCGCCTGGACCGCGCCACGCATTTCGAGGCGGGGCGCCCGCATGCCGGCGGCACCATCTATCTCACCGCCGCCGACGAAAGCGGCATGATGATCTCGTTCATCCAGTCCAACTACATGGGCTTCGGCTCGGGCGTGGTGGTGCCGGGCACGGGCATCAGCCTGCAGAACCGCGGCGTGGGCTTTTCGATGGATCCCAAGTCGGCCAACGTGGTCGAAGGCGGCAAGCGGCCGTTCCACACCATTATCCCGGGGTTCCTCACGCGCGGCGGCAAGCCGGTCATGAGTTTCGGCGTCATGGGCGGCGACATGCAGCCCCAGGGCCACCTGCAGACCGTGGTGCGCATGCTCGACTACCACCAGCAGCCCCAGGCCGCGTGCTGCGCCCCGCGCTGGAAGGTCAACCGCGACTTCACGCTCGATATCGAAACCTCGATGCCGGCCGGCACCGTTGCCGGCCTGCGGCAATTGGGGCATGCTTTGAAGTCGGTCGACGATCCGTACATGGATTTCGGCGCCGGCCAGTTCATCTGGCGCATGTCCGAAAGCGACAACGAACTGGGCTATGTGGCCGCCAGCGACAGCCGCCGCGACGGCCAGGCCGTCGGCTTCTGATCATTCTCCGCGGTCCGCTTCGGCGGGCCGCGGTCCGTGCACCACAAGGGGAAACTCCATAATGAAACGCCTGACCCTCACCTTCGGCGGCGCGCTGCTGGCGCTGGCCGCGGGCGCGGCCTGCGCCCAGAATTTCCGCATCGGCCTGCAGGAAGACCCGGACATCCTGGACCCGCATCGCGCCCGCACCTATGTGGGCCGCATCGTTTTCACGTCGCTGTGCGACAAGCTCGTCGACATCGATCCCAAGCTGCATTTCGTGCCGCAACTGGCCACCTCGTGGACGTTCAGCCCCGACAACAAGGTGCTGACCTTCAAGCTGCGCACCGACGCGCTGTTTCACGACGGCAGCAAGTTCGACGCGGCCGCCGCCAAGGCCAACCTGGAGCGCGCCATGACGCTGCCCGACAGCCTGCGCAAGGGCGAGCTGCGCTCGATCGAGAAGGTGGAAGCGCCCGATCCCCAGACGCTGGTGCTGACGCTCAAGCAGCCCGACGCCACGCTGCTGGCGCAGCTTTCCGACCGCGCCGGCATGATGCTCTCGCCCAAGACCTTCACCGACGACGTGGCCGCCGTGGGACGCAAGCCCGTCTGCTCGGGCCCCTACAAGTTCGTCGAGCGCGTGCAGAACGACCGCATCGTGCTCGAGAAGTTCGACAAGTACTACGACGCCAAGGACTACGCCTTCCAGCGCGTGACTTTCCTGCCCATTCCGGACACCACCGTGCGCCTGTCCAACCTGCGCGCGGGCGACCTGGACATGCTGGAGCGGCTCAACCCCTCCGACGCCGCGCAGGTCAAGGGCGATTCCAGCCTGCAGTTCGCGCCGGTGGCGGGGCTGGGCTTTCAGCAGTTCATGTTCAACATCGCCAACGGCAAGCGCGCCGAAGACAATCCGTTCAAGGACAAGCGCGTGCGCCAGGCGTTCCAGTACGCCATCGACCGCGACGCCATCAACGAGGTGATCGGCGGCGGCATCTTCCAGCCCGCCCAGCAGCCGTTCCCGCCGGCCAGCCCCTACCACAGCGACAAGTTCCCGGTCACCAAGCGCGACGTGGCCAAGGCGCGCGCGCTGCTCAAGCAGGCCGGCTTGGAGCGCGTGAAGGCCGAGCTCATGTTCGGCAACAACACCACCACCTCGTCGGTGGCCGAAATGGTGCAGGCCATGGCGTCCGAGGCAGGCTTCGACCTGTCGTTGCGGCCCACGGAATACGCCGCCCTGCAGAAGGAATCGGCCGGCGGCAACTTCCAGGCGGTCATGCTGGGCTGGTCGGGCCGGGTCGATCCGGACGGCAACATCCATGCCTTCGTGACCTGCAAGGGCGCTTTGAACGACGCCCACTACTGCAACCCCGAAGTGGACAAGCTGCTCAACGAGGCGCGCACCGTCACCGACGAGGCCAGGCGCCGCGCCATCTACGACCAGGCCCAGGCCATCATCCAGGACGAGCTGCCGGGCGTCTACACGTATTACCAGCCGTGGCCGTTCGCGCTGTCGCGCAAGGTCAAGGGCTTCACGCCCTATCCCGACGGCATGATCCGGCTCAAGGGCGTCAGCCTGGCCCAGAAGTGAGGCGGGGGCCCGCCAGGGCCCCCGTTCCCGGCGGCAGGCGCGGCGCATCCGGCGCCGGCCTGCCGCGCTTGTTTGACGGTTGTTCCCCATGCTTAAACTCATCCTGCGCCGCGTGATCGTCGCGATACCGACACTGATACTGGTGTCGATGATCGTCTTCATGCTGCAGAAGATCCTGCCGGGCGACCCGGTGCTGACCCTGGCCGGCGAAGAGCGCGACCCGGCCGTGCTGGACTACCTGCGCGAGAAATACCGCCTGAACGATCCGCTGCCGGTGCAATATGCGGCCTGGGCGGGCCAGGTCCTGCAGGGCGACCTGGGCAAGTCCCTGCGCACCGACGTGCCCGTCACCACGCTCATCGGCCAGAAGCTGCCCGTCACCTTGCAACTGGCCGCCATGGCCATGTTCTTCGCGCTGCTGGTGGGCATACCCATGGGCATCATCGCCGCCGTGCGCAAAGGCAAGCCCATCGAGATGGGGGCCAACATCGCGGCCCTGTCGGGCATGTCGATTCCCAATTTCTGGCTGGGCATCATTCTCATCATGGTGGTGTCGGTGCAATGGAAGCTGCTGCCGGCCTCGGGCTACGTGTCGCCCGCCGAGGACTTCTGGCTGTCCATCAAGACCATGCTGATGCCTTCGCTGGTGCTGTCCACCGCCATTGCCGCCTATCTCATGCGCCACACCCGTTCGGCCATGCTGGAGGCGCTGTCGGCCGACTACGTGCGCACGGCGCGCGCCAAGGGCGTGTCGCCGCGCCGGGTGGTGTTGCGCCATGCGCTGCGCAACGCGCTGATGCCCATCGTGACGCTGGTCACGCTGCTCTTCGGCGAACTGCTGGCCGGGGCCGTGCTCACGGAACAGGTCTTCACGATTCCCGGCTTCGGCAAGCTGGTGGTGGACGCGGTGTTCACCCGCGACTACGCCGTGGTGCAGGGCGTGGTGCTCTGCGTGGCGGTGGGCTTCATCCTGATGAACCTGCTGGCCGACATTCTCTACATCCTGGTCAATCCCCGCCTGAGGCATTCATGAGCGTCATTTCTCCGACGGCGCAGGCCGTCACGCCGCCCGGGAGCCGCAGCCGCGCCTGGGGCAAATTCAAGCGCAATCGCGTGGCCATGCTGGGCCTGGCGATCGTGCTGTTCTTCGTCGTCATCGCCCTGCTGGCGCCCTGGGTGGCCAACCACGATCCGTTCCAGACCAGCTTCACCACCATCCGCAAGGCGCCCTCGGCCTCCTACTGGCTGGGCACCGACGAACTGGGCCGTGACATCTTCAGCCGCATGGTCTACGGGGCGCGCGCCTCGCTCATGGCGGGCCTGGTGTCGGTGCTGATCGCGCTCGTCGCGGGCGTGCCGTTCGGCCTGGCGGCCGGCTACTTCGGCGGCTGGACCGACAGCATCATCTCGCGCGCGACGGAGGCGCTGCTGGCGATTCCGTTCCTCATCCTGGCCATCGCGCTGGCGGCCTTCCTGGGGCCCAGCCTCACCAACGCCATGATCGCCATCGGCGTGTCGGCCGCGCCCAAGTTCATCCGGCTCACGCGCGGGCAGGTGCTGGCCGTCAAGAGCGAAGACTACGTGCAGAGCGCGCGCGCCCTGGGGGCCTCCGACCTGCGCATCATCGCGCGGCACGTGTTCCCCAACGTGATGCCGCCGCTCATCGTGCAGGCCACCATCACCATCGCCACGGCCATCATCGCCGAGGCCAGCCTCTCGTTCCTGGGCCTGGGCCTGCAGCCGCCCAACCCGTCCTGGGGCTCGATGCTGAACACGGCCAAGAACTTCATGACCCAGGCGCCCTGGATGTCCCTCTTTCCCGGCTCGGCCATCTTCCTGGTGGTGCTGGGCTTCAATCTGCTGGGCGACGGCCTGCGCGACGCGCTCGATCCGCGACAAGACAAATAACCTCGACATGGCAACAATGGATTCCCAACGCGTCGTGCAGGTCGATGGCCTGACCGTGCGCTTCAAGACCCCCGAGCGCGTCGTGGAAGCGGTGCGCGACGTATCGTTTCATGTGAACCGCGGCGAAACCTTGGCCATCGTGGGCGAGTCCGGTTCGGGCAAATCCGTCACCTCCCTGGCGCTGATGCGCCTGGTGGAATACGGCGGCGGCCGCATCGTCAACGGCGACATCCTGCTGCGCCGCCGCAGCGGCGAGGTGCTGGACCTGGTCAAGGCGCCCGACGCCACGCTGCAGCGCGTGCGCGGGGCCGACGTGGCCATGATCTTCCAGGAGCCCATGACCTCGCTGAACCCCAGCTTCACCGCCGGCAACCAGATCGCCGAGGCGCTGCAGCTGCACCAGGGGCTGGACGCGGCGGCCGCGCGCGCCGAAACGCTGCGCATGCTCGAGCGCGTGCGCATCCCCGAGGCCCGCGCCATCCTGGACCGCTATCCGCACCAGCTCTCCGGCGGCATGCGCCAGCGCGTCATGATCGCCATGGCGCTTTCCTGCAAGCCGCAACTGCTCATCGCCGATGAACCCACCACCGCGCTGGACGTGACCATCCAGGCGCAGATCCTGCAGCTTATCCGCCAGCTCCAGGAAGAAATGGACATGGGCGTGATCTTCATCACGCACGACATGGGCGTGGTGGCCGAGGTGGCCGACCGCGTGCTGGTCATGTACCGCGGCGACAAGGTCGAGGAGGGCGGCTGCGACGAGGTGTTCGCGCAGCCCCGCCATGCCTACACGCGCGCGCTGCTGTCGGCCGTGCCGCGCCTGGGCGCCATGCACGGCACCGGCGAGCCCGCGCCTTTCCCGCTGCTGCGCGTGGAGGAGGCGGCCGAAGGCGCGCAGCCCGCTCCCGCCGCGCCGGCGCAGGGCAGCACGGTGCGCCGCGAGCACGGCCCGGTCCTGAAGGTGCGCGACCTGACCACCCGCTTCGACATCGCGGGCGGCATCCTGGGCCGCGTGCGCCAGCGCGTGCACGCCGTGGAGAAGGTCAGCTTCGATCTCTATCCCGGCGAAACCCTGTCGCTGGTGGGCGAATCGGGCTGCGGCAAGACCACCACCGGCCGCTCGCTGCTGCAACTGGTCAAGCCCACCTCGGGCACCATCGAGTTCGACGGCAAGAACATCGGTTCGCTGCGCGGCGCGGCCATGCAGACGCTGCGCCAGCACATCCAGTTCATTTTCCAGGACCCCTTCGCCTCGCTCGATCCGCGCATGACGGTGGGCTATTCCATCATGGAGCCGCTGCTCATCCACGGCGTGGCGCGCGGCAAGGCGGCCCAGGAACGGGTCCGCTGGCTCATGGACAAATGCGGCCTGGCGCCCGAAATGATCGACCGCTATCCGCACGAGTTTTCCGGCGGCCAGCGCCAGCGCATCTGCATCGCGCGGGCCCTGGCGCTGAACCCCAAGGTGGTGATCGCCGACGAGTCGGTATCGGCGCTGGACGTGTCCATCCAGGCCCAGATCGTCAACCTGCTGCTCGACCTGCAGCGCGAGCTGGGCGTGTCGTTCCTCTTCATTTCGCACGACATGGCCGTGGTGGAGCGCATCAGCCACCGCGTGGCCGTGATGTACCTGGGCCAGATCGTGGAAATCGGGCCGCGCCGCGCCATCTTCGAGAACCCGCAGCACCCGTACACGAAGAAGCTCATGGCCGCGGTTCCCATCGCCGATCCGCAGCGGCGGCACCGCGAGCGCTCGCTGCTGGTCGACGAGATTCCCAGTCCGGTGCGCAAGGTGGGCGACGATCCCGTGGTGCAGCCGCTGGCGCAGGTGGGCGAGGGGCACTTCGTGGCCCGGCATCCCATCGGCGTGTATTGAAGGGCGCGCTTCCCCGCCGCCGGCGCGCGTCTTTCGGGGCGTCGCCGGCGGCGTTTCCGTCTTTGCGGCTGTCCTGGGCAGACGCCTCCGCCAGGAAGCGCCGCCAGCCTGTTTGTGGAACAAACAGTTCAGGGTAAACATTAATGGATCATGTGTTTCATTGGCGTTTACGATGCAGCACGCAGACGTAGAACCGCCCAGGGGAATCCATGCCATACCGACTGAAACACGCAGTTGCCGCCCTGTGCGCCGCCGCGGCCGCGCTGCTCGCGCCGGCCAGCCACGGCCAGGATTTTCCTTCCAGGCCGCTGCGGCTCGTCGTGCCCTCCGCGCCGGGCGGGTCGCCCGACACGGTCATGCGCCTCCTGGCGCAGGAAGCCGCCAGGCGCCTGGGCCAGCCTGTGGTCGTCGAGAACAAGCCGGGCTCTTCCGGCATCGCGGGCATCCTGGAGGTATACCGCGCCGCCCCTGACGGCTATACGCTGGGCTACGCCAACAACGTCACGCTGGCCATCAACCGCAGCACCTTCGCCAAGCTGCCCTACGACCCGCGCGAACTCAAGCCGGTCGTTTTCGTGCTCAAGGTGGCCAATATCCTGGCGGTCAATCCGGAAATGCCGGTGCGCAGCCTCGCCGAGTTCGTGGACTACGCGCGCAGGCATCCGGACGAGGTCACCTACGCCTCGCCGGGGCAGGGCACTTCCGGCCACCTGACGGGCGAGCTGCTGGCTCAGTCGTCGGGGCTGAAAATGGTGCACGTGCCTTACCGGGGCAGCCCCGCCGCCACCACGGATGTCATCGGCGGCCAGGTCGACGCCATTTTCGACAACACGATCAGCATCACGCCCCACATCCGGTCCGGCAAGCTGCGCCCGCTGGCCATCACCAGCCTGCGGCGTTCGCCGCAGTTTCCGGACCTGCCCACGGTGGCCGAAAGCGCGCTGCCCGGCTTCGAGGGCGTGGCCTGGGGCGGCATCGTGGCGCCGCCCGGCACGCCGGACGCGCTCATCGACAGGCTCAATCGCTGCTTCAACGAGGCGCTGGCGGACCCCGCCGTGCGGTCGCGGCTCATGGCCATCGGCAACGACGAGATCGTGGGCGGCCCGCCGCAGGCGCTTTTCGACTATGCGGAACGGGAAACCGCCAAATGGGCCGGGGTGGTGCGGGCCGCCCGGCTGCCGGTGCAATAGGCAACAGGGCGGCCGGACGGGGGCGCGATTCAGCGCCGTTCCAGGGCCAGCCGCAGGCCGAAGGCGATGAACACGCCGCCGGTCAGCCGGTCCAGCGCGCGCATGACCGCCGGACGGGACAGCCAGCGCGCGAGCGGGCGGGTCGCGGCCACCAGCACGGCGAACCATGCCACGCCCAGGGCGGCATGGACCGCGGCCAGCAGCAGGCTGAACGACAGCACGTCGGCGCCGGCCGGAATGAACTGGGGCAGGAAGGTCACGTAGAAAATGCCCACCTTGGGATTGAGGGCGTTCGTCAGGCAGCCGCGCAGAAACCAGCCGGACGCGCCCGCGCGCTCCGCGCGCGCGGCCGGCACCGGCACGGGGCCGGCCGCGGCGGCGGGGCCCGCGCTCCGGCCGGGCAGGGTGCGCCACAGCAGGCGCGCGCCCAGGTAAAAGAGGTAGACCGCCGCGCACAGGCGCAGGACGTCGTAGGCGCTGCGCGACACCGCCAGCAGCGATCCCAGGCCCAGCGCCGCGATCACGCCCCAGAGCAGGCAGCCCGTGCAGATTCCGAGGCCCGCCATCAGGGCGCGGCGGCCGCCTTCGATGGCGGCGGTGCGCAAGACCAGGGCGGTGTCCAGGCCGGGCGTCACGGTCAGGACGGCGGCGGCGAGCGCAAAGGCGAGCAGGGCGGCGGTAGCGGTCATGGCGGGCAGCGCGTCGGGGCGGTGGCGCCAGTGTAGCGCCGGCCGGGGGCGGTATCATTGCCGCCTTCCCATATTTTTCCGCCGGATTCGCCCATGGCCCTGCGCGCCACCATTTACAAGGCCGACCTCAACGTCGCCGACACCGACCGCCACTATTACGGCAGCCATGCCCTGACCGTGGCCCGCCATCCCTCGGAAACGGACGAGCGCATGATGGTGCGGCTGGCCGCCTACGCGCTCCACGCCAGCGCAGACCTGGCCTTCACCAAGGGCCTGAGCGAAACCGACGAGCCCGACCTCTGGGAAAAAGACCTCACCGGGGCCGTGCGCCGCTGGATCGAGGTGGGACAGCCCGAGGAGCGCCGCATCCTGCGCGCCTGCGGCAAGGCCGAGGAAGTCATCATCTACTGCTACGGCGGCTCGGCCAGCCGGATCTGGTGGGACGGCGTGCGCAACAAGGTGGAGCGCGCGCGCAACCTGCGGGTGGTCAACCTGCCCTCGGAACAGACCCGCGCGCTGGCGGCGCTGGCCGAACGCACCATGCGGCTCAACGCCAATGTGGCCGACGGCGTGCTGTACCTGTCCGCCGACAAGGGCGAGGTCACGCTGGAACCGCAAGCCTGGCGTTAGGGCGTGTCGGCGCGCCGCAGGCATGCCGGCTTTCGCTCCTCAATTAATTAATGCCGAAACGCGCCGCAACGTGACAAAATGTCAGCGCGTCCGGCTTGACTCGGGGCGCGACCGGAGCCCATTTGCCATCACGACGGGACATGCGCGCGACACGTGAAACCGCCATGCCGCTGCTTGCCGAAGGCGGCGCGGAACCGGCGGCGGCGTCCGCAGCGGACGCGGCGCTGCGGAGGCTGTGCGGGCTGGCGGCCAGCCATTTCTCCGTCGACCTGGCGCTGGTGACTCCGGATGCCGAAGCCGCCGCCTGGCCGGCCGGCGGGGCGGGCGCCCCGCTGCCGCAGCCGTACGCCCACTGCCATTTCCATGCCGCCTGCGCGCTCGAAGGCGCCGACGGCCGCCCGTTGGGCGCGTTCCGCCTGCTGCGCCGGCAGCCGCGGCCCTGGTCCGGCGAAGACGTGGCGGCGCTGCGCGATTTCGCCGTGCTCGCCGCGGCCGTGATGGCGCAGCGCGCCCCGCCGGCCGGCGACGAGTCCTGGCGAGACGAGGCGCGCAAGCTGGAACTGGCCGTGGAGGGCAGCGGCACGGGTGTGTGGGACCGCAACGTGGTCACCGGCCAGATCCATTACTCGGCGGGCTGGAAGGCCCTCCTGGGCTACGGCCCGCACGAGCTTTCCGACCGCATCGAAGACGCCTACGGCCGCCTGCATCCCGACGACGCGGCCTACGTGCGGGAAGCGATGCAGGCGCATTTCGACGGCAAGACCGACGCCTACGAAGTCGAGCACCGCGTGCGCTGCAAGAACGGCTCCTACAAATGGATCTGCAGCCGGGGCAAGGTGGTCAGCCGCGACGCGCAGGGCCGGGCGCTGCGCATGATAGGCACCACCACCGACATCACCGCCATGCGCGTCATGGCCGAGCGGCTGCAGCGCACGGCGGACCTGGTGGTGAATCTTACCGATGCGGTGCCCGGCCTGGTATTCCAGTTCCGCTACCGCGGCGACGGCGATTCGCGGTTCACCTACGTGAGCGCGGGCATCGCCGACATGTTCGGCCTGACGCCGGCCGAGGCGGTGGCCGATCCGCTGGCGGTGGAACGCCGGGTGCACGCGGAAGACCTGGCGGCTTACCGGGCCTCGCTGCGCGCCGCCATGGCCGGCCAGGCATGCTGGCGCCTGGAGTTCCGCGTCTGCCTGCCCGGCCTGGGCACGCGCTGGCGCCAGGGGGAGGCCCGCCCGCAGACCGGGCCGGACGGCGACATGGTGTGGCACGGCTTCATCACCGACATCACCGATCGCAAGCGGGCCGAATTCGAGCTGCGCGAACTGGCCGCCACCGACGCGCTCACCGCACTGCCCAACCGCCGCCATTTCATGGCCCGCATCGCCGAGGAACTGGCGCGCATCCGGCGCCACGGCGGCCCGGACGCCGCCGTGCTGATGTGCGACCTGGACCATTTCAAGCGCATCAACGACACCTGGGGCCATGCCGCGGGCGACAGCGTGCTCCAGCAATTCGCCCAGACCTTGCGCGGGCAATTGCGGACCAGCGACGTGGGCGGGCGCATCGGGGGCGAGGAGTTTGCCGTGCTGCTGCCCGGCGCCGCGCTCGACGACGCGCACCGTTTCGCCGTGCGCCTGCAGGAATGCGTGGCTGCCTCGTCGTTCACCGCCGGCGGGCGCGGCATCGCGCTGACGGTCAGTATCGGCATCGCCGCCATGCACTGGCGCGACGAGAACGCGGAACTCGCCCTGAACCGCAGCGACCGCGCGCTCTACAACGCCAAGCAGCGCGGGCGCAACCGCATCGAATGGCAGGCCGATCCGCCGGCGGGCGCGTCGCGCTGAGGGCGGGCGGCGGCCTTCAGTCTTGCAGGAAGCGCGCCGGCATGGCGTCGCGGTACGGGAACATCCCGAAGTACGGCCGCGCCTCGCGCAGCACGCGGCGCATCGACGGGCGGGCCAGCAGGCGCTCGAAGTAGGCGGCCAGGCCGTCCAGCGCGGGCGGGAACGGATGCACGATGGCGGCGTAGAACAGGGCCGGGGCGGCCGCGCAGTCCGCCAGCGTGAAGGCGTTGCCCGCCGCCCAGTCGTGGCGGCGCGCGCGCTCGTCGATCATGGCGTAGGCGGTGTCCAGGGTCTGGCGGGCGGCGGCCACGCCCTGCGGGTCGCGCGCGTTTTCCGGGTGCAGGCGGTCGAGCACGATCTTCTGCATCGGAACCGAGACGTACTGGTCGAAGAAGCGGTCCCAGAGCCGCGCCTGCAGCCGGGCGTCGGGATCCTGCGGCAGCAGGGACGCGGGGCCGGGGCGGCGCGCCTGGACGTACTCGATGATGATGCTGCTTTCCGGCACCGCCCGGCCGGCGTCTTCGTCGCGCAGCAGCGGGATCTTGCCCACCGGCCATGCGTCGCGCACGGGCGCGGCCGATTCGGGGTCCTGCAGATCCACCGTCACCGCCCGGAACGGCACCTCGCTTTCATAAAAGGCGATCAGCACCTTGTGGCAGAACGACGCCAGCGGGTGCAGGTAGAGCGTCAAAGCCATGGCATGTCTCCTTGCCTGGGGGGCAGGACACTATAAGCCGGCCATGGCGGCGCGCGGAAAAAAGTTCAGCGCGCGCCCGGCGTGCGCTGGTGGGGCCGCAGCGGCGGGGCGGGGCGCCGCCCGGCGATTTCCCAGAAAGCGGGCAGGAAACCCTCGGCCACCAGCAGCGGCTCGCCCAGGCGCCAGAATACCGAGCGCCGCGCCCAGACATCGGCGCGAGCGCCGGGCCGCGCGGCCAGCACACGGGCGGCGGTGGCGTGAAAAGGCACTTCCGGCGACAGCCGGCGGCAGGCGAAGGGCGAACGCTGCACCGTGCGGTCGTGGTAGAGCATGTCGGCCAGGGGCCGGGTCGAAAGGCGGCGCATGCCCTGCCAGGGGCCGTGCGAGGCCCGCAGCGGCGTCAGGCTGCGGGCGGGCACGCCGTCCACGCCGTCTATGGACATGAGCACTTCGCGCACCCATACCGGCGAGCCGGCCGCGATGCGCATGGCGCAGGCCTCGTCGGCGCGCGCGCCCTCGGCGTATTCGGCCAGCACCTCGAGCCGCACCCGGCCGAGCTGCCGCAGTCCGGCGGTCAGCGCGCCGGGCCGGAACAGCCAATGGCGCTGGGCGCGGGAGAGCAGGGGAGGCGGACCGGCCAGCCAGCCGGGGGCAAGAGGGGCGTATCGCGCTGCGTCGGTAATCATGGCTGCGTATTATGCCAAGAGGCGGCGGGCGGCCCGCGCATACAATACCGCCCATGGAAAAAGTACGTATCTCCAAGCTCATGTCCGAGCGGGGGCTGTGTTCGCGCCGCGAAGCCGACGACTACATCGAGCGCGGCTGGGTCCGCGTGGACGGGGAAGTGGTTTCCGAGCTGGGCGCGCGCGCCTATCCCCACCAGGAAATCACGCTGGAGCGGGCCGCCCGGGCGCGGCAGACCGCCCGCGTGACCATACTCATCAACAAGCCGGTGGGCTATGTGTCCGGCCAGGCCGAAAAGGGCTACACCCCGGCGGTGGCGCTCATCGACGCGCGCTCCCGCTACGCGGGCGACCGTTCGCCGCTGCGCTTCGAGCGCCGCCATCTCGAGGGCCTGGCGGTGGCCGGCCGCCTCGACATCGATTCGCAGGGCCTGCTGGTGCTGACGCAGGACGGCCGGGTGGCCCGGCAGCTGATCGGCGAGGACTCCACGGTCGAGAAGGAATACCTGGTGCGCGTGCAGGGCAGCCTGGCCGAGAACGGCCTGGCCCTGCTCAATCATGGCTTGTCGCTGGACGGCAAGCCCCTGCGCCCGGCCCAGGTGCGCTGGCAGAACGGCGACCAGCTCCGCTTCGTGCTGCGCGAAGGCAAGAAGCGGCAGATCCGCCGCATGTGCGAACTGGTGGGGCTGAAGGTAGTGGGCCTGAAGCGCGTGCGCATCGGCCGCGTGGCCCTGGGCGACCTGCCGCTGGGGCAATGGCGCTATCTGCGCCAGGACGAGCGCTTCTGACCTCGTTGCAGATTTTTCAGTTGGTTTCGATTACCGTCCCGTTAATCTTTATTTCATGAAAGCGGGAGTATTCTTGCCCTGGCCGTCCGCGCCGAGCCGCTGCATGAGGAACTCGATGAAGATCCGGGTTTTTGCCGGCAGAAGCCGCGTTTCGGTCACCGCATAGACAGGAAACGGCCCCAGTTGCCAATCGGGCAGCACCCGCTGCAACTGGCCGGATTTCTGTTCGGCGGACTGCCCTCCCACCAGCACCACGATGCCCGCGCCCAGCATGGCGAGCCGCCTCGCCATGGCGACGCCGTTGACCGAAAAGCGCTTGCCCGGCGTGAATTCGATGTGCTGGTCCCCGTTGTTGAGCGGCCATCGTGTGACCTGTCCCGCGCCTTTCGCGCGGAACTCGATGCATTCGTGCCGGGTCAGGTCATGGGGATGGCGCGGTTCGCCGTGCTTTTCCAGGTAGTCGCGCGACGCATACAGGTAGGCGGGCAGCATGCCCAGCGGCCGCGCGATGTGGTTCGAATCGGGAAGTTCGCCGATTTCGATGGAAATGTCGCAGGTCTGGAATACGCGCTGCGCGTGGTCCGGATTGGCCAGGTCCAGATAGAAAGTGACGTCCGGATAAAGCCGGGAGAAATCCATGAACGATTCCGCCAGGAAATCCGTGCCGAAATCGGCGGGCATATTGACCCGCAGCGGTCCGGCCGGCCTGTCGACCAGTTTCTGCAGCTCTTCGTGCGCGATCTGCGCCTCGGCCACGATGCGTTGGCACCGCTCGAAATACAGGCGGCCGGCGTCGGTCAGCTCGACCTTGCGCGTGGTGCGGCTCAGCAGGCGCAGGCCCACCGAGCGTTCCAGCTCGGCCACCTGCCTCGACAGGGTCGACTTGGGCACGCCCAGGGCGGCCGCGGCGCGGCTGAAGCTGTGCGTCTTGGCGACCTCGACGAAGAGTTCCATTCCTTGCAGGCGTTTCATGGGGGCATTTTGTCATGGAGGCGGAGCTTAAATTGTCCCATAACTGGAACGATGTTTTCGCAAAGTGCCTCTTTGTTTCTCGTGCGGGATAACGCAAAATGCAACTTTTGCAACGCAGCATCATCTCCCGTTCCCCCGTGTACGACATTTTTCCTTCCGGCGCCGCGGCCGCCCGCCGCCCCGGCGGAATCCTGTTTACCGTCGGCCGGCCCCGCGATCCCGCGGCGCCGCGGCCCGACTTTGCAGCAAAGGGGTAACTCTCTTGGAAATCGGAATGCAATCTATCAACAAGCACAGCGCCCTGTGGCGCAGCGCGGCCGTAGCGACGCTGACCGCAACGGCCCTGACCCTGGCCGCTTGCGGCAAGAAACAGGAGGCGGCCCAGGCGGGCAAGCCCCAGGTTACCGTCGTTACCCTGGCTACCCAGCCGGTTTCCCTCAGCACGGAACTGCCGGGCCGCACCTCGGCCTACCGCGTGGCCGAGGTGCGGCCGCAGGTCAACGGCATCATCCAGAAGCGCCTCTTCACCGAGGGCGGCGAGGTCAAGACGGGCCAGCAGCTCTACCAGATCGATCCCGCGCTCTATCAGGCCAGCTTCGACAGCCAGAAGGCCGCGCTGGCCCGCGCGCAGGCGCAGCAGAAAACCGCGGCGCTGCTCGTCGAGCGCTACAAGCCGCTGGTCGCCACGCGCGCGGTCAGCCAGCAGACTTACGACAACGCGGTGGCGGCGCGCGACCAGGCGATGGCCGATGTGCTGTCGGCCAAGGCCGCGCTGGAGACCGCGCGCATCAACCTGGTCTACACCAAGGTGCTGTCGCCCATCGAAGGCATCATCGGGCGTTCCACGGTCACCGAAGGCGCGCTCGTCACCGCCAACCAGAGCGCGGCCCTGGCCACGGTGCAGCAGATCGATCCCATCTACGTGGACGTGACCCAGTCCAGCGTGGAACTGCTGCGCCTGCAGAAGGCGCTGGCCAGCGGGCAGCTCAAGCGCGCCGAGGGCGAGCAGGCGGCCCAGGTGGCGCTGACACTGGAAGACGGCTCGCAGTACCCGGTGCCGGGCAAGCTGCAGTTCTCCGAAGTGACGGTGGACCCGAGCACCGGCTCGGTGCTGCTGCGCGCGGTGTTCCCCAACCCCGAGCACCGGCTGCTGCCCGGCATGTTCGTGCGCGCCCGGCTGGCCGATGGCGTGGACGCCGACAGCCTGCTGGTGCCCCAGCGCGGCGTCACGCGCAACCAGCGCGGCCTGCCCACGGCGCTGGTGGTCAACGCCGACAACAAAGTGGAGCTGCGCGAACTCAAGACCGACCGCGCCATCGGCGACAAATGGCTGGTCACGTCCGGCCTGAAGGCCGGCGACAGGGTCATCGTCGAAGGTCTGCAGATGGTGCGGCCCGGCATTGAAGTCGTGGCCAACGAAGCGCAGGCCGCGGCGCCCACGCCCGCGCAATCGCAGGCCGGCGCAGCCGCCGCGAAGCAGCAGTAGTCAGGGAGCCTTGCATGGCAAAGTTTTTTATCGACAGGCCGGTGTTCGCCTGGGTGATCGCGATCGTGCTCATGATGGCCGGCGCGCTTTCCATCCTGCAGTTGCCGGTGTCGCAGTACCCCAACATCGCGCCGCCGGCCATCGGCATCTCGGTGACCTATCCGGGCGCCTCGGCGCAGACCGTGCAGGACACCGTGGTGCAGGTGATCGAGCAGCAGATGAACGGCCTTGACGGGCTGGAATACATCTCCTCGGAAAGCAATTCCGACGGCAGCATGAGCATCACGCTGACGTTCCGCCAGGGCACCAACCCCGACACCGCCCAGGTGCAGGTCCAGAACAAGCTGTCGCTGGCCCAGCCGCTGCTGCCGCAGGAAGTGCAGCAGCAGGGTATCCGCGTCACCAAGGCCACGAAGAACTTCCTCATCGTGGCGGGCTTCGTCTCCACCGACGGCTCCATGACCAAGGAAGACCTGGCCGACTACGTGGCCTCCTACGTCCAGGATCCGATCAGCCGTACGCAGGGCGTGGGCGACTTCCAGCTCTTCGGCTCGCAGTACGCCATGCGCATCTGGCTGGATCCCGACAAGCTGGTCAACTACAACCTGACCACTGTCGACGTGGTCAACGCCATCAAGGAACAGAACGTCCAGGTTTCGTCCGGCCAGCTCGGCGGGCTGCCCGCCGTGCGCGGCCAGCAGCTCAACGCCACCATCATCGGCCCCTCGCGCCTGCAGACGCCCGAGGACTTTGGCCGCATCCTGCTGAAGGTCAACGCCGACGGCTCGCGGGTGCTGCTGGCCGACGTGGCCCGCATCGAGCTGGGCGGCCAGACCTACGCCATCGACAGCTTCTACAACGGCAAGCCGGCTTCGGGCCTGGCGATCAAGCTGGCGCCCGGGGCCAATGCGCTGGACACCGCGCAGAACGTGCGCGACACCATCAACAGCCTGAAGCCGTACTTCCCGCCGGGCATGGACGTGGTCTACCCATACGACACCACGCCCTTCGTGAGCCTGTCCATCGAGGAAGTGTTCAAGACGCTGGTCGAGGCCATCGTCCTGGTCTTCCTGGTGATGTACCTCTTCCTGCAGAACTTCCGCGCCACGCTGATTCCGACGCTGGCCGTGCCGGTGGTGCTGCTCGGCGCCTTCGGCGTGCTGGCGGCCTTCGGCTACTCCATCAACACGCTCACCATGTTCGGCATGGTGCTGGCTATCGGCCTGCTGGTGGACGACGCCATCGTGGTGGTGGAGAACGTGGAGCGCGTGATGGCCGAGGAGGGGCTCACGCCCAAGCAGGCCACGCGCAAGTCCATGACGCAGATCACCGGCGCGCTGATCGGCATCGCCATGGTGCTGGCCGCCGTGTTCGTGCCCATGGCCTTTTTCGGCGGGTCGACCGGGGTGATCTACCGCCAGTTCTCCATCACCATCGTCTCGTCCATGGTGCTGTCCGTGCTGGTGGCCATCGTCTTCACGCCGGCGCTGTGCGCCACGCTGCTCAAGCCTATTCCCAAGGGCCATCACGGCACCAAGCGCGGCTTCTTCGGCTGGTTCAACCGCAAGTTCGAGGCCAGCAGCCACGGCTACGCCAACTCCGTGGCGCGCGGCCTGCACCGCACCAAGCGCCTCATGCTCATCTACGTGGTCATCGTGATCGCCATGGGCTGGATGTTCATGCGCATTCCCACGGCCTTCCTGCCCGACGAAGACCAGGGCATCCTGTTCGCGCAGATCCAGACGCCGCCGGGCGCCACGGCGGAGCGCACCAAGCAGGTGATCGACACCGCCACCAAGTACCTGCTCGAAAACGAGAAGGACGCGGTCGCGTCGGTGTTCGCGGTCAACGGCTTCAACTTCGGCGGCCGCGGCCAGAACGCCTCGCTGCTGTTCGTCAAGCTGCGCGACTGGGAAGAGCGCACCGATTCGTCGCTGAAGGCGGCCGCGGTCGCCGCCCGCGCCAACGCCCATTTCCGGCAGACCATCCGCGACGGCATGCTGTTCGTGGTGCCGCCGCCCTCGGTCATGGAGCTGGGCAATGCCAGCGGCTTCGACTTCCAGCTCATGGACCGCGCCGGCGTGGGCCACGAGAAGCTGCTGGCCGCCCGCAACCAGCTGCTGGCCGAGGCGGCGCAGAGCCCGATGCTGGTGGGCGTGCGTCCCAACGGCATCGAAGACGCGCCGCAGTACGAGCTGAACATCGACCGCGAGAAGGCGCGCGCCCTGGGCGTGGCCGTCTCGGACATCGACGCCACGCTGGCCACGGCCTGGGGCTCGTCGTACGTCAACGACTTCATCGACCGCGGCCGCGTCAAGAAGGTGTTCGTGCAGGGCGAGCCGTCCGCGCGCATGCTGCCCGAAGACCTGAACAAGTGGTACGTGCGCAACCAGGAAGGCGGCATGGTGCCGTTCTCGGCCTTCGCCACCGCTAAATGGACCTTCGGTCCGCAGAAGCTCAACCGCTACAACGGCGTGCCGTCGTACAACATCCAGGGCCAGGCGGCGCCCGGCTACAGCTCGGGCGCGGCCATGCAGGAAATGGAGCGCCTGGCGGCCAAGCTGCCGACCGGCGTGGGCTACGAATGGACCGGCCTGTCGTTCGAAGAGCGGCTCTCGGGCGCCCAGGCCCCCGCGCTCTATGCCATCTCGCTGATCGTGGTGTTTCTGTGCCTGGCCGCGCTGTACGAGAGCTGGACCATCCCGTCCGCCGTCATGCTGGTGGTGCCGCTGGGCATCATCGGGGCGCTGGGCGCGACTTTGCTGCGCGGCCTGTCCAACGACGTGTACTTCCAGGTGGGCCTGCTCACGACCATCGGCCTGGCGGCCAAGAACGCCATCCTGATCGTGGAGTTCGCCAAGGAGCACTACGAGCAGGGCGCCAGCCTGACGGAAGCCGCCATCCATGCGGCGCGCCAGCGTCTGCGTCCCATCCTGATGACGTCCATGGCGTTCATTCTGGGCGTGGTGCCGCTGGCCATTTCCTCCGGCGCGGGCTCGGGCAGCCAGAACGCCATCGGCACCGGCGTGATCGGCGGCATGCTGACCGCGACCTTCCTGGCCATCTTCTTCGTGCCCGCCTTCTTCGTCGTGATGCTGCGCGTCTTCAAGGTGCAGCGCCAGAGCGAGCGCGGCGACAAGCACGCGCCCGCCGCCGAGGGTCCGCTGGGCGAGGAAGGACAACCGAAATGAATTACCCGATGAGAACTTTGTTGTCTGTATCCCTGGCGGCGGCCCTGGCGGGCTGCTCGCTGGCTCCGACCTACGAGCGGCCGCAGGCGCCGGTGGACGCGGCCTATCCCTCCGGCCCCGCCTATGCGCAGGCCGAAGGGCAGGGCGCGCCCGGCGTGAATGCCGCCGACATCGGCTGGCGCGACTTCTTCGCCGACCCGCTGCTGCAGCGGCTCATCGAGATATCGCTGGCCAACAACCGCGACCTGCGCGTGGCCGCGCTCAACGTGGAGGCCGCGCGCGCGCAGTACCGCATCCAGCGTGCCGACCTCATGCCCAGCGTGGGCGTGGCGGCGCAGGAATCGGCCCAGCGCACGCCGGCCGACCTGTCCTACGGCGGCCAGGCCACCACCAGCCACAGCTACCAGGTGGGCGGGGCGCTGGCGTCCTGGGAGATCGACCTCTTCGGCCGCATCCGCAGCCTGAGCGACAAGGCGCTGGAAACCTACCTCGCGCTGGACGAGACGCGCACCGCCACGCAGCTCAGCCTGATCGCGGAAGTGGCCAACGCCTACCTCACCCTGCGCGCCGACCAGGAACTGCTGCAGCTCACGCGCGAAACGCTCAAGAGCCAGCAGGATTCATATGCGCTCACCAAGCAGAGCTACGACCAGGGCCTGTCCACGGCGCTGGATCTCAGCCAGGCCGAGGTGTCGCTGCGCACGGCCGAGCGCAACCTGTCGCTCTACACCCGCCAGGCCGCGCAGGACCGCAATGCGCTGGTGCTGCTCGCGGGCCAGCCGCTGCCGCCCGACGTGGCGGACGGGCTCGACCGCGCCGCCCGGCTCGACGACGGCATGCTCGCCGCGAACCTGCCCGCCGGCCTGCCGTCGGACCTGCTGGCGCGCCGGCCCGACATCCGCGCCGCCGAGCACCAGCTCAAGGCGGCCAACGCCAACATCGGCGCGGCGCGCGCGGCGTTCTTCCCCACCATCAGCCTCACCGGTTCGGCCGGCACCGCCAGCGCCAGCCTGGGCGGCCTGTTCGACGCGGGCTCGGGCGCCTGGAGCTTCACGCCCCAGATCACCATGCCCATCTTCGCCGGCGGCTCGCTGCTGGCGGGCCTGGACCTGGCCAAGGTGCAGAAGAACATCCAGGTCGCGCAGTACGAGAAAGCCATCCAGACGGGCTTTCGCGAAGTGGCCGACGCGCTGGCCGGCCGCGGCACCCTGAACCGCCAGATCTTCGCCGAGGAACAGCTCGTGGCCGCCAACCAGCGCTCCTACGATCTTTCCGAGCAGCGTTTCCGGCAGGGCATCGACGACTACCTCAGCGTGCTCGATTCCCAGCGCGCGCTCTACAGCTCGCAGCAGGTGCTGGTGAACACCCGCCTGTCGCGGCTCTCCAACCTCGTCACGCTCTACAAAGTGCTGGGCGGCGGCTGGAGCGAGCGCACCGTCAGGTCCGCGCAGGCCGAAGGCGGCTGACGGGGCAGGGCGGGACGCTCTGCGAGCCCGCCCCGCTCCCGAAGAGGCAAGAAAAAAGCCGATCGCGCGATCGGCTTTTTTCTTGCGCTGACGCGTCAGGCGCGTTTCTTGGCAATCAGCCCAACGACGAAAAGCACGATGATGGCGCCCACGACCGAGCCGATCCAGCCTGCCGGTTCGCCTGGCGCGTACCAGCCCAATTGCTGGCCCAGGAAGCCGGCGACCACCGAGCCGATGATGCCCAGGATGGTGGTCATGATGATGCCCATGTTCTGGTCTCCGGGCATGATGGCGCGGGCGATCAGCCCGACCACGAACCCGACGATGATCATGATGATAATGCTCATGCGCTTGCTCCTTGTCCAAAGGAAAGTTGGGCTTGCGCAGTGATGATACCCATGCCCGGCGCGGGGCGGGTGTAACAACACGTATGCGGAACGCCGGGCCGCTCAGGAAGCGGCGTCGACGAGCCGGGAAAGGTCGTGCACGAGGGCTTCGGTGCTGTCGGTGTCCGAAGCCAGCAGGCGGGCCTTGCCGCGGTTGTCGAAAATATAGACGCCGCGGCTGTGGGTCACTTCGTACGAGTCGGGGGCGTCGCCGGGCCGGGGTTTTTCGATCTGGTAGGCGACGCGGTAGCGGCGCGCCAGGTCGGCGATTTCCTTCTCGTTGCCGGTCAGCCCGATGGCGTTGGCCGAGAAGGCGTCCACATAGGCTTGCAGCACGTCGGGCGTGTCGCGGTGCGGATCGACGCTGACGAATACGATGCGCACGTCGGCGGCCTTGTCGCCGAGCTTCTGCAGCACGGCGCTCAGTTGCGCCATGGTGGTGGGGCAGATGTCGGGGCAGCTCGCGTAGCCGAAGAACAGCAGCACGGTCTTGCCCTTGAAGTCGTCGGCGCTCACGCGCTTGCCGCCGGCGCCGGAAAGCGAGAACTTCAGATCGGGCAGGTGGCCCTTGACGTCGTGCAGGGCCCACGGTTCCGCGGCCGGGCCGCAGGCCGCAACCAGGACACAGAGGGCGAGAAGCAGGCCGCGCCATGCGCGGAGGGCAAGCGGGATTCGCATGAGTCGGACAGTCAGCCAGGGTCGATCCCGGATTCTACCCGTGCGGGCGCCCGGCGGCTTTGTCCTGGCGCAATCCCGCCGGGGCGGGCCGATCGGGAAAACGAATTAAGAAAACTCTCTAAATTGTGAGCAGTTGGGAGAATCCCCCGTATTATCGCGGCGATGAAATAAAGTCGGGGTTCCGTCAGCCATGATAAGCATTCCCAACGCCGCCGGCGCCAGCAACAGTAACATGCAGTCAACCCAGGTCCCAATCACGTTCCCCTACCAGCCGGTCGTGCTGGACATCCTCAGACAACGCGGCGCCGCCGAGGTGCTGGACGCCCCATGCGGCGACGGCTGGCTGGGCAGCGCGCTCAGGCGCCATCCCGATCTCGCCATCCAGCTCGACGGCCTGGGCCTCTGGGAATTCCCCGGGCCGGACGGCGGCTACCGCCATGTGGCCGAACACGATCTCGACACCCCGCTGCGGGGCGAGCGCGCCTATGACGCGGTGGTCTGCTGCGAAGCCATCCATCTCCTGACGAACCCCGGCGTGCTCGCGCAGAGCTTTTACCGGGCGCTGCGGCCCGGCGGCACGCTCATCGTCACCACGCCCAACACCTGGTATTTCCGCTCGCGGCTGCAGTTCCTGCTGCGCGGGTTCCATTCGGGCTTCCGGCCCATGGTGGGGCGCCAGCGCGGCCGCGACTACATCACGTACTTTCCCTGGAATTTCCCGCAGTTGCACCTGTTGCTGCATCACTATGGCTTCCAGGACATCACCCTGCACGAGGTAGACGAGGTCAAGCCCAAGCGGGCCATCGAGCACCTGCTGGCGGTGCCTTCGCAGCTGTACTACCGGCGCCGCATCCGCCGCGCCGAAAACGAGGAATGCCGCAGTTTCTGGCGCCAGGCGGCTTCGCGCCAGTCGGTGCACGGCCGCTGGCTGGTGGTTTCGGCGCGCAGGCCCGCCGCGGATTGAAGCGGCCGCTCCATGGCAACGGGGCCCGCGCGGCGGGCCCCGGTTCCTGCGTCAGGCGGCCATGCCGCTGTGCCGCAGCAGCGCGTCGATGCGGGGCGCGCGGCCCCGGAAGGCGGCAAAGGACTCGGCCGCCGGGCGCGAGCCGCCCACGGCCAGCACTTCGCGGCGAAAGCGCGCGCCGGTTTCGGGGTCCAGCGTGCCGAGGACATTGCCGGGCTGGCGCGCCGCCGCTTCCTCGAAAGCCTCGTAGGCGTCGGCAGACAGCACTTCGGCCCATTTGTAGCTGTAGTAGCCCGCGCCGTAGCCGCCCGCGAACAGATGCGAGAAAGCATGGGGCAGGCGGTGCCACGAAGGCGGGAAGAGCACGGCCACCTCGGCGCGCACCTCCTGCAGCAGGGCCAGCACGTCGGCGATGGAAATGCCCTGCGGGCGGTCATGCATGAGCATGTCGAAGAGCGCGAACTCGATCTGGCGCACCGTCTGCATGCCGCTCTGGAAGTTGCGCGCGGCCACCAGCCGGTCGTAGAGTTCGCGGGGCAGGGGCTTGCCCGTGTCCACGTGGGCCGACAGCTTCTGCACCACGGCCCACTCCCAGCAGAAGTTTTCCATGAATTGCGAGGGCAGCTCGATGGCGTCCCATTCGACGCTGGCGAAGGCCGCCGCGCCGGGCTCGTCCACTTCGGAGAGCAGGGCGTGCAGGGCGTGCCCGGTTTCGTGGAACAGGGTGATGACGTCGTCGTGCGTGAGCATGGCCGCCTTGCCGCCCGCCGGCCGCGAGAAATTGCAGGTCAGGTAGGCGACCGGCGTCTGCAGGCGTCCGCCCGCCACGCGGCGGGTGCGCTCGCTGTCCACCCAGGCGCCGCTTTGCTTGCCGGCGCGGGCGTACAGGTCCAGGTACAGGTGCCCGATGAGTTCGCCCGAGGGGCTTTCCACGCGCACACCGCGCACGTCGGCGTGCCAGGACGAAACCGGGGTTTCGCGCAGCCGCACGCCGAACAGCGTCTCGATCACCTCGAACAGGCCGGACAGCACCTTGGGCTCGGTGAAATACTGCTTAACCTCGTCTTCGGAATAGGCATAGCGCGCCTCGCGCAGGCGCTCGGAGGCGTAGGGCACGTCCCAGGGCTGCAGGTCGGACAGCCCCAGCTCGGCGGCCGCGTAGGCTTTGAGCCCGGCCAGGTCGCGTTCGGCATAGGGCTTGGCGCGCGCCGCCAGGTCGCGCAGGAAGGCGGTGACCTCGGCCGCGTCGCGCGCCATGCGGGTCTGCAGCCGCAAGGCCGCGAAGGTGCCCAGGCCCAGCAGCCGCGACTCCTCGGCGCGCAGCGCCAGCAGCTCTTCGATGAGCGGCGAATTGTCGTAGCGGGCGTCGCCCTGCTCGGAGGCCACGGTGCCGTAGCCGCGGTAGAGCGCCTCGCGCAGCGCGCGGTCGCGGGCGTACTGCATCACGGGCAGATAGCAGGGCATCTTGAGCGTGAGTTTCCAGCCGGCCTTGCCTTCCTGTTCGGCGTCGGCGCGCGCGGCCTGCAGCACGTCGGCCGGAATGCCGGCCAGGCGCGATTCGTCTTCGACGTGGAGCGACCAGGCGTCGATGGCGTCCAGCACGTTTTCCGAGAACTTCTGCGAGGACTGGGCCTCGCGGTCGGAAATCTCGGCGTAGCGCTCGCGGTCCGCGCCTTGCAGTTCGACGCCGCTCAGGCGGAAGTCGCGCAGGGCCAGTTCGACGATGCGGCGGCGCACGGGGCTCCACGAGGCGAAATCGGCGGACGCGGCCAGGCGCTGGTACTGCCGGTAGAGTCCTTCGTGCAGGCCCACCCAGGTGGAGAATTCGGTAACCCGCGGCAGCGCGGCGTTATAGGCCTCGCGCAGCTCGGGCGTGTTGACCACGGCGTTCAGGTGTCCGGCCACCGACCAGGCGCGCCACAAGCGTTCGGAAGCGGTGTCCAGCGGCTCGATCACGGCCTCCCAGGTGGGGGGCAGGGCGGGATCGGCGGCGCGGTCCACCGCCAGGCGCGCGCCGGCCAGCAGCTCCTCGACGGCGGGCACGATGTGCGCGGGCTTGACGGCCGCGTAATCGACCAGGTCTGAAACGGGAGCGAGAAGGGGATTCTGGGTCATGGCCTGCACGCGTAAAGAAAACGGGAATAGGTAAAGGGTGGGGGCTGAACGCGGGAAATCAAGCGCGGCCGGCGCGGCGGACGCCAGAGAACGGGCTTTGCCGGAAAGGCCGCATCGGCAAGGGTTCACCGGAGGATCCCGCCGGCGGGGCGGGGCTCGCCGGCCGGGAAAGCGGCGCGCCTTCCCGGCATGGCGCGCGCGTCAGCCCGCGGCGCGCTCGGCCGCTTCGACGGTGTTGACCAGCAGCATGGCGATGGTCATGGGGCCCACGCCGCCGGGCACGGGCGTGATGGCGCCGGCGACTTCCTTCGCGGAGGCGAAATCCACGTCGCCGCACAGCTTGCCGTCGGGGCCGCGGTTGATGCCCACGTCGATGACGACGGCCCCAGGCTTGATCATGGAGCCGTCGATCATGCCGGGCTTGCCCGTGGCCACCACCAGCACGTCGGCGCGGCGGGTCTGGGCGCCCAGGTCGCGCGTCTTGGAATTGCAGATGGTGATGGTGGCGCCGGCCGCCAGCAGCAGCATGGCCATGGGCTTGCCGACGATGTTGCTCGCGCCCACGATGACCGCCTCGGCGCCGCGCAGCGGCACGCCTTCGGATTCCAGCATTTTCATGACGCCGTAGGGCGTGCAGGGCCGGAACAGCGGCTGGCCGGTCATGAGCAGGCCGGCGTTGCTGATATGGAAGCCGTCCACGTCTTTCTCGGGCGCGATCGCCTCGATGACGCGGTGGGCGTCCATGTGCTTGGGCAGGGGAAGCTGCACCAGGATGCCGTGGATGGACGGGTCCTGGTTCAGCGCGTCGATGCGGGCCAGCAGCTCGGCCTCGGTCATGTCGGCCGGGTACTGCTCCTTGACGGAATGCAGGCCGGCTTTTTCGCAGGCGGCGACCTTGTTGCGCACGTACACCTGGGAGGCCGGGTCTTCGCCCACCAGCACCACGGCCAGGCCGGGACGCACGCCCCGGGCCGACAGGGCCGCCACGCGCCGGGCGACTTCCTCGCGGATGCGTTGCGACAGGGCGGCGCCGTCGATGATTCTTGCGGTCATGCGCGGGCCTCCGCGCGCCCGGCGCGCAGGCCAGGGGTCAGGGGCTCGCGGCTTGCGGAACCGCCTTGGTTCGGCCGGATGGCGGTCATGCGTGCGCCTCCGGCTTTGCCAGGGCGACTTTCATCAGGTCTGCTACGGTGGTCACTTCGAGTTTTTCCATGATGTTGGCGCGATGCGCCTCGACGGTCTTGATGCTGATGCCCAGGTCGTCGGCGATCTGCTTGTTGAGGCGGCCGGCGACGATGCGCTCCAGCACCTGCTGCTCGCGCGCGGTCAGGCGCGCCAGCATGGCTTCGTGATCCTTCTGCGCCTGGTGCTTGCTCACGCGCTCGGTGGCCTGCTCCAGCATGCGGGCCACGATCTCGCGCAGGTCGGATTCGTTGAACGGCTTTTCCAGGAAGTCCACCGCGCCTTTCTTCATGGTCGACACCGCCATGGGCACGTCGCCGTGGCCGGTGATGAAGACGATGGGCAGGGGCGCGTTGCGGGCGATGATCTGCTCCTGCAGCTCCAGGCCGCTCATGCCGGGCATGCGCACGTCGGCGATGAGCACGCCCACCTGGGCGGGGTCGTAATCTTCGAGGAAGGTCTCGCCGCTGGCGTAGGCGCGCACGCGGTAGCCATTGGCTTCCAGCAGCCAGCGCAGCGAATCGCGTACCGCTTCGTCGTCATCGACGATGAAAACCGTGCTCGACAGGGGGGGCGTGTTCATGCATGCAACTCCTCGGACTGATCGTTCTGGGCCTGCGCCTGGGAGGTTGCGCAGGGCAGGGTGAAGCGGAAGATGGTGCCGCCGGCGGGGTTGGGATCTGCCCACAGGCGGCCGTGATGCGATTCGATAATGGTACGGCAGATATTCAATCCCATGCCCAGGCCCTGGGACTTGGTGCTGAAGAACGGTTCGAACAGGCGCTCGGGCTCGGCCAGGCCGTGGCCGCGGTCCACCACCGCCACTTCGATATGCTGCTCGTGCGGAATGACCGCCACCTTGAGTTCGTCGGACTCGCTCTTTTCCATGGCCTCCAGGCCATTCTTGAGCAGGTTGAGCAGCACCTGTTCGATGAGAATCGGGTCGGCCAGCACGTCGGGCGCGTTCGAGGGCACGAAGCTCTCGATGCGGATGCGGCGCTTGCGCGCGTCGATTTCCGCGAAGCCGATGGCGTTTTCCACGATGCGGCCGATGGCCACGCGCTGGCGGCGCGGCTCGCTGCGCTTCACGAATTCGCGGATGCGGCTGATGATCTTGCCGGCCCGCTCGGCTTGCGAGGCGGCCTTTTCCAGCGCCGGCAGCAGCATGTTGGGGCTGGTGTGGCCGGCTTTCACCAGGGCCACGGCGCCCATGCTGTAGTTGGCGATGGCGGTCAGCGGCTGGTTCAGCTCGTGCGCCAGCGACGAGGCCATCTCGCCCATGGTGGTCAGGCGGCTGGTGAGCTGGATCTTTTCCTGCTGTATGCGGGAGGCTTCCTCGTGATTGCGCCGCTCGGTGATGTCGCGGGCCACCTGCATGCGCACGCGCCGGCCGTCGGTCCAGGCCAGCATGCGGTGGTGCACCTCGAACCAGCGCTGCACGGAGGGCGCGAACACTTCCACCGATTCGTCCGTGAAACGGCCCCGGCGGCCGGCCAGCAGCTCGTCGTGGCCGCCCGTCTGGGCGCCGAACACGCGCCGGTACGTGCGGTTGGCGAACAGCAGCTCCAGGCCGTCGTGCGTGTCGGCGGTGACGGAAATCGCGTCGTCCAGGCCCTCCAGCACGGTCATGAAACGCTCGTGCGCGGCGGTCAGCGCCTCGCGGATGCGCTTGGGTTCGGTAATGTCGGTCATGGAGGTCATCCAGCCGATCTGGTTGCCGTTGGGGTCCAGCAGCGGCGACACGTACATGCGCGCCGTGAAGCGCGAGCCGTCGCGGCGCTGCGCCTCCACTTCCAGCCCGCTGCTGGGCGTCTTGCCCGACATGAGCACATCCAGCGTGTGCTGGTGCTGCTCGTGGCGGCCGGGCACCCAGTAGGGGAAGGGCGGGCTGCGGCCGATGAGGTCGGCCTCGTTCCAGCCGATCATGCGGCAGAACGCCGGATTCACGTAGGCGATGCGGCCTTCCATGTCGAGCACGCGCATGCCGGTGGACATGGAGTTCTCCATGGCGCGGCGGAAACCCGTCTCGGCGATGAGCGCGGCCTCGGCGGCCGAGCGGAAGCGCGTGTAGCGCCACAGCATCAGCAGGCTGATGACAATCACGCACGACAGCGCCAGCACCACCCAGATGAGGCGCTGCTGGCGCATTTCCTGGTCGATGGTCACAAACATGACGCTGTCGTCATGGATGCGCTGCAACCAGAAAAACACCCCCATCACGCAGATGTACAGGACGAGCACCAGGGCGGGCGTCAGCCAGTACACCCCACGCCGGCGCGTGCGGGCGTGATCGTGAAACGGAGTGGGTATATTCGACTTTGGCGCGCTGGACATGGAATTAGGCTGGGAATGAGTCCGCATTTTAATTCGTGTCGGGACGTAATTCCCGGAGACCGGGCCTCTCTTTTGCCATAGTCCGCAAAGTATGACGAAATCGCGGTCGCAGGTGTTCAGCTTTTCGTCAATTTTTCACATTATAAAATGCCGTACCGCAACATGAAATTTTCCTTGCGGGCGATCCGTCTTCTTTCTTAGAATGCCCGCTGATAGGGAACCGACCCTGCAGCGGTCTTTCTCGATACAGCCCGACCCATCCTGCCGTGGCGGCCCGGAAGATCCCGGCCGGCGCGCCTGGTCCGCGAGTACATCGACATATACATCGAATAAGCGGGCGTGGTCATGAACGAACCCCAACAGGAGACACACGATGTCCTCTTACGCCCAGGCCGGCGCCGTGCAGGCCGCCAACGACGAAGACACCCAAGAAACCCAGGAATGGCTTGAAGCCCTGGCGGCAGTCCTCGACCGCGAAGGGCCGGAGCGCGCGCACTACCTGCTGGAGCGCCTGATCGACGAAGCCCGCCGTTCCGGCGCGCACATCCCGTTCTCGCCCAATACCGCCTACGTCAACACGATTCCTCCCGGCCTGGAGCCCGCCCACCCCGGCAACCTCGAACTCGAGGCGCGCATCCGCTCGTACGTGCGCTGGAACGCCATGGCCATGGTGGTCAAGGCCAACAAGCACAACCCGCCCGACGGCGGCGACCTGGGCGGCCACATCGCCTCGTTCGCCTCGCTGGCCACCATGATCGGCTGCGGCCAGAACCACTTCTGGCACGCCGAGACGGAAGACCATGGCGGCGACCTGGTCTATTTCCAGGGCCACACCTCGCCCGGCATGTACGGCCGCGCCTATCTCGAAGGCCGCCTCACCGAAGACCAGCTCAACCACTTCCGCCAGGAAGTCGATGGCAAGGGCCTGTCGTCGTACCCGCACCCCAAGCTGATGCCGGACTTCTGGCAGTTTCCCACGGTGTCCATGGGCCTGGGCCCGCTGATGGCCATCTACCAGGCGCGCTTCCTCAAGTACCTGCACGCCCGCGGCATCGCCGACACCAGCAAGCGCAAAGTCTGGGTGTTCTGCGGCGACGGCGAAATGGACGAACCCGAGTCGCTGGGCGCCATCGCCCTGGCGGCCCGCGAAAAGCTCGACAACCTCATCTTCGTCATCAACTGCAACCTGCAGCGCCTGGACGGCCCGGTGCGCGGCAACGGCAAGATCATCCAGGAACTCGAGGGCGACTTCCGCGGCTCGGGCTGGAACGTCATCAAGCTGATCTGGGGCGGCTACTGGGATCCGCTGCTGGCGCACGACAAGGAAGGCATTCTGCGCCGCATCATGGAAGAAACCGTGGACGGCGAATACCAGGCCTACAAGGCCAACGACGGCAAGTTCGTGCGCGAGCACTTCTTCGGCAAGCATCCCAAGCTGCTGGAGGCCGTCTCGCGCATGAGCGACGAAGACATCTGGCGCCTGAACCGCGGCGGCCACGATCCGCACAAGGTCTACGCCGCCTTCGACGCCGCCGTCAAGCACCAGGGCCAGCCCACCGTCATCCTGGCCAAGACCATCAAGGGCTATGGCATGGGCCACGTCGGCCAGGCCAAGAACCCCACTCACCAGCAGAAGAAGCTGGAGCTGGATTCCATCCGCGAGTTCCGCGACCGCTTCGCCATACCGATCCCGGACGACAAGCTGGCCGAGCTGCCGTACTTCAAGCCGGCGGAAGACTCGCCCGAGATGCAATACCTGCACGAGCGCCGCAAGGCCCTGGGCGGCTATCTGCCCAAGCGCCGCCAGAAGGCCGACGAGCAGCTCAAGGTGCCGGCGCTGGACGCCTTCAAGGCCGTGCTCGAACCCACCGCCGAGGGCCGCGAGATCTCCACCACCCAGGCTTTCGTGCGCGTGCTCAACCAGATCCTGCGCGACAAGCAGCTCGGTCCGCGCGTCGTGCCCATCCTGGCCGACGAATCGCGCACCTTCGGCATGGAAGGCCTGTTCCGCCAGATCGGCATCTACGCGCCGGAAGGCCAGAAATACGTGCCGGTCGACAAGGACCAGGTCATGTATTACCGGGAGGCGGCCGACGGCCAGCTCCTGCAGGAAGGCATCAACGAAGCGGGCGCCATGAGCTCGTGGATCGCGGCGGCCACGTCGTACTCCTCGAACAACCGCATCATGATCCCGTTCTACATCTACTACTCGATGTTCGGGTTCCAGCGCATCGGCGACCTGGCCTGGGCCGCCGGCGATATGCAGGCGCGCGGCTTCCTGCTGGGCGGCACGGCCGGACGCACCACGCTCAACGGCGAGGGCCTGCAGCACGAAGACGGCCACAGCCACATCCTGGCCTCGACCATCCCGAACTGCGTGTCCTACGACCCCACGTTCGCGCACGAACTGGCTGTCATCATCCAGCATGGCCTCAAGCGCATGGTGGAAGACCAGGAGAACGTGTACTACTACCTGACGGTGATGAATGAAAACTACCCGCAGCCCGGCCTGACCCCGGGCGACGAGGAAGGCATCATCCGCGGCATGTACAAGCTGAAATCGCACGGCAAGGGCAAGAACCGCGTGCAGCTCATGGGCTCGGGCACCATCCTGCGCGAAGTCCTGGCCGCCCAGGAACTGCTGGAGGCCGACTTCGGCGTGGCTTCCGACGTCTGGAGCGTGACCAGCTTCACCGAGCTGCGCCGCAACGGCCTGGACGCCGAGCGCCACAACATGCTGCACCCCGAAGACAAGACCCCGCAGGTCGCCTACGTGACCGAACAGCTCGCCAAGACGGAGGGCCCCATCATCGCCTCCACCGACTACATGAAGCTGTTTGCCGACCAGATCCGTCCGTTCATGCCCAAGGGCCGCGAATACAAGGTGCTGGGCACCGACGGGTTCGGCCGCTCGGATTTCCGCTACAAGCTGCGCGAGCACTTCGAAGTGGACCGCCATTTCGTGGTGCTGGCCGCGCTGCGCGCGCTCGCCGACGAAGGCAAGGTTCCCGCCTCCAAGGTGGCCGAAGCCATCAAGAAGTACGGCATCAATCCGAACAAAGCCAACCCGCAATACGCCTGAGGGTAAAGAGACATGAGCAACGTCGTGCAAATCAAGGTTCCCGACATCGGCGATTTCAAGGAAGTGGAAGTCATCGAGGTGCTGGTGTCGGCGGGCGACACGATCAAGGCCGAGCAGAGCCTGATCACCGTGGAATCGGACAAGGCGTCGATGGAGATTCCGGCCTCGCAGGGCGGGGTGGTGAAGTCGGTCAGCGTGAAGGTGGGCGACAAGGTGTCGGAAGGCTCGGTGATCCTGGAAGTGGAAGCGGCCGAAGGCGGCGCCGCGGCGGCCGCGCCGCAAGCGCCCAGGGCCGAGGCCGCCCAGCCGCAGCCCGCCCAGGCCGCGCCTGCCGCGCCGGCCGCCGCCGAGCAAGCCGCTTCCTCCGGCCCGGTTGAAATCCAGGTTCCCGATATCGGCGACTTCAAGGAAGTCGAAGTCATCGAAGTCATGATCTCGGCGGGCGACACGATCAAGGCCGAGCAGAGCCTGATCACCGTGGAATCCGACAAGGCTTCCATGGAGATCCCCGCTTCGCAGGGCGGCGTGGTCAAGGAAGTGAAGGTCAAGGTGGGCGACAAGGTGTCCAAGGGCTCCGTGATCGCCGTGGTCGAAGGCCAGGCCGCGCCCAAGGCCCAGCCGGCCGCCGCCGCGCCCGCACCCAAGGCCGAGGCCGCCGCGCCCGCGCCCAAGGCGGAAAGCGCCGTGCCGTCCGCGCCGGCCCCTGCCGCGCGTCCCGCGCCTACCGCCGCGCTCGAAGACCCGGGCCTGAAACCCGGCCAGCTGCCGCATGCCTCGCCCTCGGTGCGCAAGTTCGCCCGCGAGCTGGGCGTGAACCTCAGCAAGGTCAAGGGCACCGGACCCAAAGAACGCATCACGGCCGACGATGTGCGCGCCTACGTCAAGCAGGCGCTGGCCTCGGGCGCGGCGCCGGGCGCCGCCGCCGGCGGTTCGGCCGACGGCGCGGCGCTGGGCCTGCTGCCGTGGCCCAAGGTGGATTTCACCAAGTTCGGCCCCATCGAGTCCAAGCCGCTGTCGCGCATCAAGAAGATCTCGGGCGCCAACCTGCACCGCAACTGGGTCATGATCCCGCACGTCACCAACAACGACGTAGCGGACATCACCGACCTGGAAGCCCTGCGCGTCACGCTCAACAAGGAAAACGAGAAGTCCGGCATCAAGGTCACCATGCTGGCCTTCATCATCAAGGCCGTGGTCGCGGCCCTGAAGAAGTTCCCGGAATTCAACGCCTCGCTCGACGGCGACAACCTGGTGCTCAAGCAGTACTACCACATCGGCTTCGCCGCCGACACGCCCAACGGCCTGGTGGTGCCCGTGATCCGCGACGCCGACAAGAAGGGCATCCTGGAAATCGCCAAGGAAATGGGCGAGCTGTCCAAGAAGGCCCGCGACGGCAAGATCTCCCCCGCGGAAATGCAGGGCGGCTGCTTCTCGATCTCGTCTTTGGGCGGCATCGGCGGCACCTCGTTCACTCCCATCATCAATGCGCCCGAAGTGGCCATCCTGGGCGTTTCGCGCTCGGCGCACAAGCCGGTCTGGGACGGCAAGCAGTTCGTGCCGCGCCTGATCGTGCCGCTGTCGCTGTCGTATGACCACCGCGTCATCGACGGCGCCGCCGCCGCGCGCTTCAACGCCTATCTGGGCGCCGTGCTGGGCGACTTCCGCCGCATCGCGCTGTAAACGGGGAGCCTCATGAGCAATACCGTGCAAATCAAAGTTCCCGACATCGGCGATTTCAAGGAAGTGGAAGTCATCGAGGTGCTGGTGTCGGCGGGCGACACGATCAAGGCCGAGCAGAGCCTGATCACCGTGGAATCGGACAAGGCGTCGATGGAGATTCCGGCCTCGCAGGGCGGGGTGGTGAAGTCGGTCAGCGTGAAGGTGGGCGACAAGGTGTCGGAAGGCTCGGTGATCCTGGAAGTGGAAGCGGCCGAAGGCGGCGCCGCGGCGGCCGCGCCGCAAGCGCCCAGGGCCGAGGCCGCCCAGCCGCAGCCCGCCCAGGCCGCGCCTGCCGCGCCGGCCGCGGCCAGTTACTCGGGTTCGGCCGATCTGGAATGCGACATGCTGGTGCTGGGCGCCGGCCCCGGCGGCTACTCGGCCGCCTTCCGCGCCGCCGACCTGGGCATGGCCACCGTGCTGGTCGAACGCTACGACACGCTGGGCGGCGTCTGCCTCAACGTGGGCTGCATCCCGTCCAAGGCCCTGCTGCACAACGCCGCAGTCATCGACGAGGCCCGCGAACTGGCCGCCCACGGCATCAGTTTCGGCGAGCCCAAGATCGACCTCGACAAGCTGCGCGCCTACAAGGACAGCGTGGTCGCCAAGCTGACCGGCGGCCTGGCCGGCATGGCCAAGGCCCGCAAGGTCACCGTGGTGCGCGGCGTCGGCGAATTCGCCGATCCGCACCACATGACCGTCACCGCCAAGGACGGCAAGACCCAGACGATCCGCTTCAAGCAGGCCATCATCGCCGCCGGCAGCCAGTCGGTGAAACTGCCGTTCCTGCCCCAGGACGACCGCATCGTCGACTCGACCGGCGCGCTGCTGCTGCGCGAAATCCCCAAGAAGATGCTCATCATCGGCGGCGGCATCATCGGCCTGGAAATGGGCACCGTCTATTCCACGCTGGGCGCGCGCCTGGACGTGGTCGAAATGCTCGACGGCCTGATGCAGGGCGCCGACCGCGACCTGGTCAAGGTGTGGCAGAAGAAAAACGCCGGCCGCTTCGACAACATCATGTTGAAGACCAAGACCGTGGGCGCCGAAGCCAGGAAGGACGGCATCTACGTCAGCTTCGAAGGCGAAGGCGCGCCCAAGGAGCCCCAGCGCTACGATCTGGTGCTCCAGGCCGTGGGCCGCAGCCCCAACGGCAAGAAGATCGGCGCGGACAAGGCGGGCATCGCCGTTACCGACCGCGGCTTCATCGAAGTCGACCGCCAGATGCGCACCAACGTGCCCCACATCTACGCCATCGGCGACATCGTCGGCCAGCCCATGCTCGCCCACAAGGCCGTCCATGAAGGCCACGTCGCCGCCGAAGCGGCCGCCGGCCAGAAGTCGTTCTTCGACGCCCGCGTCATTCCCTCGGTGGCCTACACCGACCCCGAAGTCGCGTGGGTCGGCCTCACCGAAGACGAAGCCAAGAAGCAGGGCATCAAGATCGAGAAGGGCGTCTTCCCCTGGGCCGCTTCCGGCCGCGCCATCGCCAACGGCCGCGACGAAGGCTTCACCAAGCTCATCTTCGACGCCGAAACGCACCGCATCCTCGGCGGCGGCATCGTCGGCACCCACGCCGGCGACCTCATCAGCGAACTGGCCCTGGCCGTGGAAATGGGCGCCGACGTCGTCGACATCGCCAAGACCATCCATCCGCACCCGACCCTGGGCGAATCCGTCGGCATGGCCGCCGAAGTCGCCGAAGGCGTGTGCACGGATTTGCCGCCGATGAAGAAGAAATAAGTCCGCGGGCAAGCCGCAGGGTGCAACGGAAAACGCCGGTTCCTCCAAAGGGCCGGCGTTTTTCTTGATCGGCTGGCGCTTGTGGCGAGCGTGACGCGCTTATTGCGGCGTCCGACAGGCTGTGGGCGGGCGCAGGCGCTGCCGGTCGTCGCGGCCGGTCAGGCGTAGGTGTCGATGCGCGAACCCAGCGTTGCGTCCACGGCGAGCACCGGCAGCGATTGCATCAGGGTCAGGGCCGTATCGGCCTGCGCATCCAGGGCCTTTTTCAGCACCCGGGCCTGGATCTCCTGATTGACGTTCGCGCCCTGCAAAGCCAGGGCGGTGTCGACGGTGCTGCTGAGGGTAGCGTCCATATTCAGGAGTTCCTGTGCATGAGGGGCGGCGCAAGCCGCGGTTGCGCATTATGGCGCGGACCGGGCGCGGCGCAAAGCCAAAGCATTCCGCGGACGCGGGCGTCGCAGCGTCATGCGGCGACGGAAATGCCGCGTTTGCAGGGCCAGCGTGCCGGCGCCACCGCGATCCCGGCATGCTGGTCCAGCGCCACCAGGGGCCGCATCAGGCGTTCCGGCGAAATGTTCCGCAGCTTGCAGCGGCGGACCCGGGGACGTTGGATTGCGGCATGCCGGCGATGGCGGCGGCCTCGGCCTGGCTCAGGCCGCGACGGCCGGTGAGTTCATTGAACTTCGATTCGGGCGCATGCCCGCTCAAGGCCGGTCCGGGCACTCCTTGACCGCGCCCCAGGCGCGATGCGGCGCGCAGTACCGTTCGCGCGCTTCCCAGGCGCATTCCGGGCGCTCGAAGAACCCGCGCTCCGCGCAGGCGTCCAGCGCCTGGCGCAGTTCGCGCAGCCAGGCCCGCGGGTCCTGCGCCGGGATCTCCGTAATGCGCAAGGCAGAGCGCGGACCCGCCGCGGCGGGGGCCGCCGCCGGCGTCCCGGGCGCGTTGTCGTCCGGGGCGGCAGACGCTCGCCGCGCCGCGTCTGCGTCTTCGTGCGGGGCGCGCGGCGGGTCGGCGGATGCAGGGCTGTCCGGCCTCGGCGAGGCCGGTTTTTCCTCGCCGGCCGGCTCGGTAAGCGGCGGCGCGGGCGGTCTTTCTTCCCGGGGCGGCGCCGGAACCGGCGGCACGGACGGCGCTTCTTCGCCGGCCGGCGCCGGAGACGGCAGCGACTCGGCCTGCAGCGCGGGCAAGGCCTGCAAAGGCAGCGGCACCGGATTCGCGGCGGGCATCGCCACGTGGCTGCCGTTGGGCGTGCTCCAGTAGACCACCAGCAGCACCAGCGCGCCGTAGATGGTCAGGGTGTACAGCACCGTGATCGTGGCGCAGCCCAGCTTGCGCCCGGTAATCGGCGGCGCCTCGCGCCGCAGCGCCCGCAGCCAGCGCGCCATCGCCGCGCCGGGCGCGGAAATCAGCCACCAGCACAGGCGTTTGAGCGGATGCGGCGCGCGCGCAGGCGGCAATTGCGCCTGCACCTGCGCCGCCAGCAGCTCGCGCAAAGCCTGGTTTTCTTCCTGCAGGCGGCGGGTCTGCTCGTCAGGGGGCGGCCGGCCTCGCTCAGTGGAGGGCGGGGACGAATCGGACTGCGCGTTGTGGGGAGAGGTGCCGCTCATGAATAGAAAAAAAATGATACAAAAGCATGCGACGGCAATTATGGGTGTGTCCGATGGGCATCAAAAGGGGGAGAAGATGGCAAAAATCCACCTTCCACGGCCGCTTGTCAAGGCGGGGCCGTGGCTTCTGCAGGCAGGGTCAGCGGGTCCGGCCTGGTTTGGGCAGATGCACCAGGTCGGTGACCTGGTGGCCGACGAATACCAGGCATGTCAGCGGGGAGTTCGTGAATTGTCCTCGTTCGTCGGCATAGGGCGTATTGCAGAATAGCTGGATGGTGCCGAACGAAAAGTTTCGGTACCCGCACAGCCACCCTGCGGATTCAGGTTGGGAGATGTTTGCTTTGGTGCACTGGCCCAATGAGGGAAAGTCGGCGGTAAGCAGGCGGTCCTGGTCGGTCCATTTGTCTGGCAGGCGGTGGAGCGCGGGTCTGGCCGATTCTCCGCCCAGATCGGCGATCCCCGTAGAAGCCAGCGTCATGTGATTGAGCTGCTGCGGAATTGCGTTCATGAGTATGGCCGAAATTGCGGGGGGAATCAGCAGGATCATGGCGAATGTGCTGGCCGACATTGGAGAATGGCCGGCTGCTTTGTCCGTTCTGTACTGCCAGGTATAGACAATTCCGGGCACCAGCGCGCCCAGAAAAGCGAATCCGATGACGCCAGCACTGAGAAGCGCATTGTCGAGCTCTTTGCCGTAGCTTCGCATCAATAGATACAGCGGAATCAGCAGAAGGAAAAGCGCAAATAACCCAGAGATCAAGGCCAGAAAGCCCATCAGGAATGCGCGCCCACGCCGCGCACGCTCGCCGGCGGGCGGTTTGACCCCGGCGGGAGGGCGTGTCCAGACCGCGATGGCAACGGGAAGCGCCAGCGCAACATAGACGAGATAGAACCATGGGCCCGGAACAGCCGGCAGGCGGGTCAGAATGAAACTCCAGACGGCGGCACTCAGGCTTGTGCAGAACCAGGCGTATGCAAGCCTTCTCGGCGCACTGCCTGAGCCGTATAGAGAGGCAAGCATTGCGATCAGCAGCGAAGGAAAGGCCAAGCATAGTATCCATAACAGCCATACCAGGCTGCCTATCAGCAACAGCGCACCCAGTCCGGCAGTGGTGCTGATGGCGGGCATCAGCAGGGCTGGATAATGCAAATTCGCCACATGCGTCCACAGTAGCATGATGGGCGGAATGAAGGCCATGGGCAGCAGCCATGACGAAAATGGCGATACCGCCTTGAGTATGCGCAGCACTAGTTTGATGTTGATCGCAGCCGCGGCCGGCCGATCAGATATCGATGGCGGTGGATTTGCGGGATGGGTATGCGCACTGGCCTTCGGGGAAGTGACGGCTGGGCGTCCAGATATAAGGTCCGCCTCCATTTTTTGGCTCAGCATATGGACTGCGACCGATGGACCGATCCACAAGACCGTCAAGACGAACGACATGGCGTATGCGGCCCATTGTGATGGCGTCCAGTTTCCCCAGGTACCGGAGTCTTGGGTCGCAGTGAGGCAGGCATAAAGCAGTGCGCACAGTGCGGCCTGCAGCAGAACAATAAAGGCGGCGTTGCCGTGTTCGCGCAGATGCCGATATGACGTGACATAGTCCGTGGTTCTTTTTCTAGTCCAACTTCCGCCCGATGTGCGGGCCTTGGCGAGATCGCTTGCAAACTTGGCCGCGGGAAAACCGCGCTGCGTCGCGCGGACGATGCGGAGCAATTGAATGAGGCTAAAGATGAGGACGATGCTGAGTGCGGCGACGGCGAGCCATGGCTCATTACGTTGCACCAGGTGTTTGGCGACAAGCAGTGCGCTGCTTGCGCCAATCAGGAAGACGGTTGCGGCCGCCGGCGTAGACGCGCGGCGCAGTGCGGACGAATCCGCTGCTTCCAGCGAGCGCGTCGCGTGGAACACAAGAATGGGGAGCGACGCCAGGTACGCGAAGGCGAATCCCCCACCTGCCCAGACGAGCAGTTCGGCCATGCCGAGGTTTTTGAAGGTGAACGGTTCGGCAAGGATTCCGGCGGCTGGCAGCAGGGGCGAAAAGAATTCTGGCACGGCCAATTGCAGCCAGCGCAGAAACAGCATGCCAGTCATGGTGGGAACCAGATAGCGGATTGCGTAGTGCTCCCACCAGCGGTTATTGCGAAGAAGGGCGGGCTCTGTCATGTTTCGGAGTCTCTTTTTCGAAGAGGCGGATGCAAACAAGCCGGCTTGCGCCGGCTTGTTGCGCCCGGATATGAGAATCCGGTGCGAAAGATGGAGCGGGCAGGCCTGCAGCCTGCCTGCCCTGACCGTCGGTCGTTGCTGCGGATTAACGCAGCAGCGACAGCACGGTTTGCGGCACTTGGTTGGCTTGCGCCAGAACCGAGGTGCCGGCCTGTTGCAGGATCTG
>Ga0180220_1000227_pt1 | contig 85792 bp, 84 predicted proteins | sample eDN5th37CBELigBY_FD_151335 | JGI IMG/M metagenome (GOLD analysis project Ga0180220, IMG submission 151335) | Enriched backyard soil microbial communities from Emeryville, California, USA - eDNA 5th pass 37_C BE-Lig BY (version 2) (version 2) | ecosystem: Environmental > Terrestrial > Soil >...
TCGTCATTTAATAGTTCTTCTAAAATATAAAGGTCATGTATCATTAAATCCTGTACAACATCAATACTTTTTAGTTTTTTGTCGTACTGGCTCATTCTTTGCATATAAATAGCAATAATTTTATTTTTTGATATTTCCTTTTTTAAAGCTTGAATTAACGGGTTAAAAAGTTCGATATGACCAACCTGGAATTTCAGGCCTGCTTCATCCGCTTTTTCTTTCAGTATCTTAGCTTGATCTAACGAATAAGCAATGGGTTTTTCCATTAATATATGGACCTTATGTTCTATACATAATAAACCTATTTCATAATGAAATTCGGTTGGAACGGCAATACTTACTGCGTCTACTTCTCGTAGTAAATCTATTACACTGTCAAACATTGGTACATGAAACTTTTTTGAAACTAGACTTGCTCTATTTTTATCATTGTCATAGATTCCGACTAATTTGCAATGATGAGATAAAGAGGCATATGTCATAACATGCTTTTCTCCCATATTTCCTATTCCGATTACACCGACTTTCATATAATACCTCCTAGATGCCTTAATTCTATTTTTAGCTTATGCTTGACAGACATATAGAGTTATTGTCTTCGTCGGATTATAACGAAAAATTGGCGATTGTCATAAATAGAATACACATTGTTAGCCATTACATCTTTTCCTGACATTTATTTTTACTTTTTTAATAGGCAACAAACTCATAGGATGTTCTTCATGTAAAAAATACTTTTAAGCTATCCTTTTTTATATAATTTTTATTTCGTATTCATGGTTTTAGAAGGGGAGGAATGTAAATGAACAGTTTTCCGGAAAGTACAGTATTAGGTAAAAATGTAGTGATAGAAGAAGGGGTTAGAATTGGGGAAAATGTACAAATAGGCCATAATACAGTTATCCTTAAAGATACTCAAATTGGAAATAATGTAAAAATTGGCTCTAATTGTGTATTAGGTATTGTACCTGGCGGGAATCAAAAAATGCGAAAAATAAATAATGGTGAAAAACCGCTAATCATTCATAATGGGACCAGGATAGGAAGTTTGGTATCGATTTATGCTAATTCTGTTGTAAAAGAAAATGTTTTTATAGGCGATCAAGCGAGTATTAGAGAGAATGTAACAGTAGGGGAAGAGTCAGTGATAGGAAGGTCGGCAATTATTGAGCTTAACACGCAAATTGGTAAAAGATGCACCATTCAGACGTTAGCATATGTAACTGGGGATACAGTAATAGAAGATCAAGTCTTCATTGGACCATGTGTATCGATGTCAAATGATAAATATATGGGAGCGAAAGATTATCATTTAAAGGGCCCTTATATTAAAGAAGGAGCGAAAATAGGTAATAATGCTTCATTATTGCCAGGTATTAGTATTGGAAAGCGAACAATCGTAGGAGCTGGATCCGTTGTTACAAAAGATATAGCGGATGATGAAATAGTTGTTGGGATACCCGCTAAAAAAAGATAGAGTCAGTGTTGGTCTTAATCAACACTGGCTTTATCTTTTTAATTTATTATACAGAGTTATTTGAATTCAATAAAATATTAGACATGATCTCAGATGAATGACCATCACCGAAGATTGAAGGATAAAGAGAAGGTTTCTTTATGTTTGTAACAGCCTGTAAAATCCTTTCTGAATCAGATGCACCTACTAGTGTGTTCCATTTGGAATCAATGGTTTCCACCCACTCAGTTTCATCTCTTAGGGTAATACATGGGACGCGCAACATATAAGCTTCTTTTTGGACTCCTCCTGAATCTGTTAAAATAGCATTAGCATCATTTTCAATTTTTATCATATCAAAATAGGAAAGAGGATCAATGGTTTGAATATTTGAAGTGTAAAGCAAACTCGATAAATTCATTTGGCGAATCTTTTCTTTTGTTCGTGGATGAATTGGAAATATCACTTTTTTATCTAGCTTATTAAAAGTTTCAAGGATTGTTTTAAGACGATGATCATTATCCGTGTTTTCCGCTCGGTGAATAGTAGCAAGGTAGTATTCGTTTTTGATTAGGTTTAAGTCTGATAAGATTGTTGAATGCTTGAGAGCATAGGATTTATAAAAAAGGATGGCATCATACATAATATCTCCAGTAAAAAAAACTCCACGCTCAATTCCTTCTTTTTTTAGATTGTTCACAGCAGTTTGAGTAGGGCAAAAAAATAATGTTGAGAGATGGTCTGTTACAACTCTATTAATCTCCTCTGGCATTTTTTTATTATAGCTTCTTAAACCAGATTCTACGTGTGCAATAGGAATATTTAATTTAGCTGCAGCTAAACTTCCTGCTAACGTGGAGTTTGTATCCCCGTATACAACTACAATATCCGGTTTTTCATCCATCATAACTTCTTCAAGTTTTGAAAGCATTTTAGAGGTTTGTTTACCATGGGATCCAGAACCGATTTTTAAATGATAATCCGGTACTGGTAGCTTTAATTCTTGAAAAAATATAGCAGACATATTTTCATCATAATGCTGTCCTGTATGAACAATAACCTCTTTTATATTAGGTTCTTGATTCAATATTTTAGATAGCATACATGCTTTAATAAACTGTGGCCTTGCCCCTACAACTGTAAGGATCTTCAACATTAATTCCTCCTTTTTCTATAAAAATAGAATGATGATACTATTCTATTTTTAATAGGAAAAAGGGTTACTTATCATTTTGAGTTAAAGATATTCGTCTATTTAAAGATAATTTGAAAAAGAACCTAAAATTTTATCATGTAGTTTATTGTCCCTTACGAAGGCTGTGTTAATTGAATAAGATTTATTAACATAAAACTGAAACTACGGGGGATTTACACGATGAACTTTCGATTTAGAAAAACTAATTTGCTTATATTTGACTTTGTACTCCTTAGTATTTCTTATTTTTTATCATTTCTTTTTGTTCAATCAGTTGAAGGAAACATCATGGTATTTAACCCTGAAATATTCCTATCCTGGTTTTTTTATTTGTTCGTTAGTTATCTGTCTCTAACAAAATTCAGAACATATAAGACAATGTGGGAATACTCTGGTATTCACGAAATTAGAACTTCTATAGTAGCCATTGTCCTGGCAAATTTGGTATTTCTTGTTTACTCATTTATTTTCTTAACTGAATATATGCTTATTTTTACAATCCCATTATTATTCATTCTTTCCATATTTACGATTAGTGGATGCAGGATTATCTATCTGGCAAAAAAGCAGACTTTTCCGTCTAATAAACATAATAAAAAAAGAGCGTTAATCATTGGAGCAGGTGATGCAGGTACCAGAATTGCGCAACAAATTCTCCGTTCAAAGGATTTAGATCTTTCTCCAATAGGCTTCATTGAAGATGATCCTTCCAAACAGAACATGGAGATATTCGGAATTCCGGTCCTTGGAGATAGGAAAAAAATAAAAAGCGTTGCTAAGCAATACGGGATAACAGACATAATCATTGCCATCCCATCACTATCCAAAGCTGAAATGTCTGAAATCGTTAATGAGTGTAAAAAAACAGATGCAAATGTGAAAAGCTTGCCACCAGTTAAAGAATTGATTAAGTCTGATATTTCACTTGATAATTTACGAGATATCGACTTAAAGGACTTAATTGGCAGAGTACCAATTCTTCCAACAAAACGCTTAAAGGAATACCTAACATGTAAAACAGTTTTAATTACAGGTGCCGGTGGTTCGATTGGAAGTGAGCTATCTAAACAGGTTGCAGAATGTAATCCAGATCACTTAATCCTGTTAGGCCATGGAGAAAACAGCATCTTTAATATTGGAATGTTCATAAAAGAAAAATACCCAGAGCTGAATTCAACGATGATTATTACGGATATACAAGATAGGAGCTTACTAGAACAAGTATTTACTAATTATCGCCCTCAAATAGTGTTTCATGCAGCAGCCCATAAGCATGTGCCTTTAATGGAAATTAGTGAAGGCTCAGCTATTCGCAATAATGTATTTGGCACAAAAAATATAGCGGAAATGTCAGATCGCTTTCAAGTAGAACGATTTGTTTTCATCTCAACAGATAAAGCAGTTCATCCAATAAATATGATGGGTATGACGAAACGGATTGGAGAGTTGATTATTCAGCATTACTCTCAAATGAGTAAGACAAAATTTTCTATAGTACGATTTGGGAATGTGTTAGAGAGTCGCGGGAGTGTTATTCCGATTTTCAGAAAACAAATTGAAGCTAAAGGTCCGGTTACAGTCACACATCCTGACATGGTGCGTTATTTTATGACAATTCCAGAAGCAGTTAAGCTGGTTTTGGAGGCGGGGGCTTTATCTGAGGGAGGAGAAATCTTTGTATTAGATATGGGTGAACCTATTAAAATTGTAGAATTAGCTAAAAAGTTAATTAGGCTATATGGCTACGAGCCAGATGAAGAGATAAAAATAGAATTCACAGGTGTTCGTCCCGGTGAAAAATTAACGGAAACATTATTTTATGAACATGAAAAAACAAAGATGACAGAGCATCCCCATATTGTTATAGCTTTACCGACTAAAATGGCCTCATTTAATCTTCAACAAGATTTAAATAGGCTTGAAGAAGCTATTATAAATGATCCAGCACAATTACGAATTCTTATAAAGAAAATGATTCAGTTCAACTAAAACTAAAATAGGAAAGTTGAAAAAATCAAAGATTAAGGAGGGAGACAACTTGAACACCAATAGAATATTTCTCTCACCTCCTCATATGAGTGGTGATGAAATGAACTATGTTCTTGATGCATTTGATTCAAACTGGATTGCCCCACTAGGACCTCATGTTGATGCTTTTGAGAAAGAAGTTGCTGATTATGTGCAGGCAAAAGGTGCACTTGCGTTAAGTTCAGGAACAGCTGCTCTTCATTTAGCCTTAAAGCTATTAGATGTTAAAGAAGGTGATATTGTTTTTTGTTCAACACTAACTTTTGTAGGAAGTGCAAATCCAATCCTTTATTTAGGGGCTCAACCTGTTTTCATTGACTCAGAGCCAAACAGCTGGAATATATGTCCAAAGTCTTTGGAAAGAGCGTTTGTTAGTATGAAGAAAAAAGGACGGTTGCCAAAAGCTGTTATCATTACAAACCTTTACGGTCAAAGTGCAGATATGGATCCTTTGATAGATATTTGTAATAGCTATGATGTACCAATTATAGAGGATGCAGCTGAATCATTGGGTGCAACTTATAAAAACAAAGCGAGTGGAACCTTCGGTAAATTTGGTGTTTTTTCCTTTAACGGAAATAAAATCATCACAACTTCAGGCGGAGGGATGCTTGTTTCAGATGATCTAGAAGCCTTAGAAAAAGCACGTTATTATGCAACTCAATCACGGGATCCTGCCATACACTATCAGCATAGTTCAATTGGCTATAATTATCGACTAAGTAATATATTGGCAGCGATTGGAAGAGCGCAGCTAAAAGTATTAGATAAAAGAATCCAAGAAAGGAGAAATGTTTTTTTAAAATATTGTGAAGAACTTTCAGGTGAAAAAGGAGTAACATTTATGCCAGAAATAAAAAAAGGTTATTCTACACGTTGGTTAACCGCGTTAACACTTGATGAAGACTTAACTGGTATTCATTCAAAAAATATGATTGATATCATGTTAAAGAATAATATAGAAGTGAGACCTGTATGGAAACCAATGCATTTACAGCCATTATTTAATAAATGCGAATTTTTTTCGTATGAAGAAAAAAGTGTTTCCGAGCATTTATTTACAAATGGAATTTGCTTACCATCTGGTTCTAATCTAACTGAGCATGACCAAAAAAAGGTAATCACTTGCTTTAAAAACGCAATACAAGAAAACCGTATTTAGAAGCAGTTATCCGTATCTCCGTTAGAATGTAAGAAATTAGATAAGGTGAATAGGAAGACTTTGTATCATGACTGAAAGTAGTAATGTGCCGTGCCAATAATTATCTACTTTCGTATCTTATCAACAAGAGTATACATCAGAACAGTTAGGAGTAAAGGTTCATGTCAAAGCTGATAAGTAAAATTATTATCCCAAAACCAGCAGAACAGTTTGATCCAAAAGAAATTGGACGTATATTACATTTACCATATAACCCCGCTGGTCAAATGAGCACGCAATCCTTACAACTAAAAAAATTAGGGGTATCTGCATCATTTTGTAATTATTATGAATCGAAGTTTAAGTATCCTACCGATATTTCCTCACCAATAGCTAATATACCGATCAATAAGAGGAAAAAGTATCTGCTGAATTTTGCCAAAAAAAATATTAATCATTTTGATACCTTTCATTTTCACGGAGGACAATCGTTTACAAGTGCTTTTTATACAGATTTGCCGCTAATAAAAAATAGTAGAAAAAAAATGATTATGAGCTATTGGGGGTCTGAAGTACGGAGATTTTCAATTGCTAAACAGAAAAATCCATTTGCTATTGTAAAACTTTATGATGAAGAGCTTATAACATCAAGACTTGCTAGAGTTTCACAATTTATTGATACGGTCATTGTGCCAGATCATGAGCTTTTAGAATATGTTTATGGGTATTTTAAAAAAGTTTATATTGTAAGGGCATCTGTAGAGGGCAGTAAATTTCAACCTTCATATCCAAGTGAAGGAAATCAAAAACCACTTATTATTCATGCACCAAGTGATCGTAGAATTAAAGGTACTGAATTCATTTTGAAAGCAATTGAAAATTTAAAAAGTAAAGCAGACTTTGACTTTAAACTTATTGAAAATATGTCAAATGCAGAAGTGATAAATTGGTATAAAAAAGCAGATATTGTAGTGGATCAACTTCGCTTAGGTATTTATGGAACAGTTTCAATAGAGAGTATGCTTATGGGGAAACCTGTCATTTCTTATGTAAGAGAAGATTTAAAACAAAAGTATCCCCCGGGACTTCCGGTCATTTCAGCAAATCCACATACGATAGAAAAAGAGCTTTATAACTTAATTAAAAACCCTAAATTAAGATATGAGCTTGGTATAAAAGGACGTATATATGCTGAAAACAACCATCTTCCAGAAAAAATTGCGAGACAGTTAATAACTGTATACAAAAGTTTATAAAAACAATTGGAAAGGATTAATTTTATGAAAAAAGTATTAATCATCAGTTATTTTTTTCCACCAATTGGGGCAAGTCAACGAACGCTTAAATTTGTTAAATACCTTCCTTCTTTTGGTTATTTACCTATTGTTCTAGCGCCAGAGAAATCAAATTATATTCGAAAAGACCCTACAATGCTTGGTGAGATTCCGGCAAATTGCAAGGTTATAAGACTGCAGTCATGTGAAGCCATTCCAGGGAATCCATTTGTAAGAAAGGAAGATTTCGCGAAAGGCTGGTATCCACAAGCGATAAAAGCAGGACTTCGAATTATTGAAAAGGAAAAGATTGATATAATTTATACAACAGCACCGCCAAATATCTCACATGTCATCGGATTGAATTTGAAGAAACTTTCAAATACACCTTGGGTAGCAGATTTTAGAGACGAATGGACAACAAATCCATTTATCAAAGGAAAATTTGATGCAGATTTAACAAATTATAATCAAAGGCTTGAAAAACACGTCTTATCTTTAGCAGACGGTGTTATTTCTGTAAGTGACCATATATGTGATATATTAAACAAATTATCAGGGGGGCAGCCTAGAGAAAAATTTCATACGATCATGAATGGATACGATCCTATGGATTTTACGAATCTTAAGCCAAGGTCAAATAATAAAAAGTTTACAATTTGTTATATGGGGTCCTTATATGGAATTAGAAAAACATTTGCAATGAAGTTTTTTACACTTCTTGAGGAATCATTAAAATCAAAAGTTTTCAATCCCAATGAAATTGAATTATTAATTGTTGGTGATCCAGTAAAACATATCGGATCTACATTAACTAAGATTACGAAAAACACTGGCTATATTCATCACAAAGACGCCTTAACGAAAGCTGCATCCGCTGATCTACTATTATTACTAATTAACCCTCAAGAAGGAAATCAAACAGTAACAAGTAAAATATTTGAATTAATTAATTTAAAGAAGCCAATCCTTGCACTAGTCCCCCCACACGGTGTCCCGGCAGATATTATTAGAAAAACTGCAACAGGAACTGTAATTGATTCTTCTTTTCCTGAAAGGGCAATTGAATCTATTAAAAAATCATTCCAAGAATGGAAAACAAATACTGGATCATACAAACCGAAGTATTCTGAAATACAGAAATATAGCAGAAAAACGTTAACTTCTCAGCTTGCTAATATAATGGATAAAGCCATTTCAAAAAAATAAAAAGGCCATTTAGTATCAACTTAGGATTTCTAAATTGATTGATCAAGCTAGATTATTAATAGGAAGAGGTGATTTGAATTGAACATTGGCCAACTTACACCCATGGACCTAACTATAAATAACTAGTTAATGACGCACTTGAAAAATATAAAGGCAGAAAAAATTTACACTCTTATATAAGAAAATACGAGCCAGCAGGGGATTATTTAAATTTGGGAGCAAATAAAAAATTTAAGGAGTCTCCGAACATTCTATTCGATTCAAATGGAATCCCAAAAGTGAAGTACGGCAACGATTTCTACTATAATCCAGTAACGGTAAGTCAGTTTGCTCTTACCCTTCACGGTAAATACGAAAGAGGAGAGGACACAGTATCTTTATTGAAAAAAACAGTTAATCTCTTAGCTGATCTCCAGGATTCTACAGGTGCATGGCCTTTCCCTTTTACTTTTCGATATTATAGAAAAGTATTTCAACCAGGATGGGTATCGGGTATGGCGCAAGGTCAAGCATTAAGTGCCTATGGCTTGCGTATGTAGTTACCAAAAGTAAAAAGTATATAAAATAGGGGAATCGCTGCTTGGAGTTTTTAATGAAGCCAATTGATGAAGGCGGTACTTTAACTACTCTAAAAGATATAGATAAATCTCTTACAAATTATAATTTCTTTGAAGAATACCCAGTTGAACCTTCACCATATACCCTGAATGGTTTTCTTTTTACTCTACTTGGCCTTTATGACTGGTGGAAGTTAACAAAAGGTGTTAATAAAAATTATGCACTACTTGCAGAAAAATACTTTAGTGAAGGAATAGAGACTTTAAAAAGAATTCTTCACTATTATGATGTTGGAGGATTTTCAACATATGACTTGGCACATATAGTTTATAAAATGGATCCGAAAATCGATGGTAATTACCATTCTATTCATATATATTTATTACATGCTCTTTATACGGTAACTGGAGATAAGGTTTTAAGGGATTTTGCAAATTTGTGGACTTCCTATGTAAGGAAGTAGCCAACTATTAATGTCTTTTTATTATTCTCGCTGGTGAACCAACTGCAGTGCATTTGTCAGATATACTATGGATAACTGTTGAACCAGCACCTATAATTGTCCACCTTCCAACGGTTACACCAGGAATAAGAACAGCGTTTGCTCCAATATGTGTCCCTTCAGCAATTTTCACGTTTCCTGTAAGGGTGGCTGAAGGGGAGATATGGACATAATCATGTATTTCATTATCATGTTCAATCACACATGATGTGTTTAAAATGACATGGTTACCTATTATTGAATTTGCATTTATGACAACATTTGGCATAATAACCGTCCCATTGCCGATCTTCGTATTATCACTAATATGAGCGGAAGGATGAATAAAGGTTTCAAAGTTATCAAGGCTAATATTTAGTCGATCAATTATTTTCTTCCTTATTTTGTTATCTCCAATACAAACGATGATCTTAAAGTTGTGTTTTTTCTTCAAATCGATAATGGATTGAATAGGTCCATAGATGATATCGTTAGTTTTACTGACTGTCTGATATTTATCATCAAATATAGCGAAAATTTTATATGTAAGATGTGCCATTATAACATCACGAACTACAGAGTGATGCCCCCCTTCACCAATTAATGCGATATTTTTCATGATCCTCAAATACCCCCTAATTCAGACTTTACCGATCATACTTTATCATATTAGTAAACTCTAATATTATGCGTTTTTTAATTTATAAATCACTTCTCAAAAATTCAATCTTTTAATAGGAACGAAAGTCCAATCGATATAAGATATTTTACATAGACTAATAATAAGGAACAAAATAATAATGAAAAGAGGTAGACAACGTGATAGACGAAAATCAATCTTTGCAGAATGTTGCTGTTGTTGGACTCGGTAAAATAGGCCTTACCTTAGCAGCAGTATTTGCTAATAACGGATGTAAAGTACATGGTGCAGATATTGATCAAAAAGTCGTAACATCAGTAAATAATGGAATAAGTCATGTGAAAAATGAGCCTGGACTCGAGAAGTTAGTAGCTGATGCGCACCGAAATAATACATTAACTGCCACAACGAAAACATCTGATGCTGTTGCACAATCAGACATTGTGATCGTCATTGTTCCGGTATTAATAGATGATAAAAATGCTGTTAATTATCGTTTTATTGATTCAGCAGTAGAAGAAATAGGAAAAGGTGTCAATAAGGGTACATTAGTGATATTTGAGACAACATTGCCGCCAGGTGATTCAAGAAACAGGTTTGGAAATAAAATTGAGGAAATTTCAGGGTTGCGAATGGGCATCGATTTTGATTTAGCATATAGTCCTGAAAGAGTTTACTCCAATAGAATCATAGAGGATTTACAAAACTACCCAAAAATTATTGGCGGACTAACGGAGAAAAGTCTTAAGAGGGCATCAGCATTTTATAAAAAGACCCTTAATTGTGACATCATAGAAGTAAGTTCGTTGGAAACAGCAGAGTTTGCTAAAGTTGCTGAGTGTGTGTATCGTGATGTTAATATTGCCTTAGCAAATGACCTAGCCAAATTTGCTGATAGTATGAATGTTAATATTCTGGAAGTGATCCATTCAAGTAATAGTCAGCCATATTCACATATCCATCAACCTGGTATCGGTGTAGGCGGACACTGTATACCGATATATCCTTTCTTTTTTATTAATAAGGGGTTAGTCGAAGGTCTTACTCCATTATCAAGAAAAATAAATGATAGTATGTCAGAATACGCTATTTCTAAAATCGAAAAAGAAATAGGTTCACTCCAAAGGAAGAATATCCTTATTTTAGGCTTATCCTATCGTGAAAATGTGAAGGAGACAACAAAGTCTACATCACTTGCAATCATTGATCTCTTGAAGGGTAAAAATGCTAATGTATTTGTAACAGATCCTTTATTTACAAATGAAGAAATAAAGAAATATAATGTATATCCATTTGAAATCAATGATCATAATGCTGCTTCTGAAATTGATATCATCATACTTCAAGCTTTTCATGATGAATTTAAAATGTTAGATTTCGAGAGGTTTACTAATTGTAAATTTATATTGGATGGTCGAAATAAACTACAAAAAGAGAAATTCCTAGATTTAGGAATAGGTTATTCTGGCATAGGTAAATAAAAGACAAAAGGGGGGAACTGTAGAAAGGAGGTTCAATAAAATGAAAAAACAAAACAAACAGAAACTGATTCCTATGGTTGACTTAAAAGAAGAGTTTCATTTCATTAGTCATTCGTTAATAAGAGCAGTAACAGACGTTATCGAAAGTGGTGCTTTTGTTTTAGGAGAAAAGGGTAAAGAGCTTGAAAAAGAGTTGGCAGATTATTTGCATGCTTCATATGCACTTGGTGTAGCAAACGGAACAGATGCATTGTATATAGCGTTAAAAGCACTTGAGATTGGCAACGGTGATGAAGTGATTACAACTCCATTTACCTTTTTCGGTACAGCTGAAGCAATTGCTCAGGTAGGTGCTACACCAGTTTTTGTGGACATAGAAGAGGAGACTTATAATATTGATCCTAACAAATTGGAAGAAGCGATTACACCTAGAACGAAAGCGATTATAGTCGTGCACTTATTTGGCCTTTCAGCAAAAATGTCACAAATCATGCAAATAGCGAAAAAACATCAAATAAAGGTGATTGAAGACGCGTGTCAAGCGATTGGCACTGAGTATCAAGGGAGAAGGGTAGGTTCTATTGGTGATATTGGATGTTTTTCGTTTTTTCCATCCAAAAACTTAGGAGCTTTTGGAGATGCTGGTTTAGTTGTTACCAATAATGTGGATCTATACAAGAATATGTATATGCTGCGGAATCATGGGAGTGATAAGAAATACGAGCATTCATTGATCGGATTGAATAGTAGACTTGATGAAATACAGGCAGCTATTTTACTAGTTAAACTTAAATATTTGGATGTATTTTTGCATATGCGAAAAGAAATTGCAAAAAGATATTCAGAGAAGATTAACAGAGTGATGAAAAAACCTAAAATATATGAAGACAGGGAACATACTTTTCATCAATATTGCATTGAAATTGATCAACGAGATAAACTTTCGGATTATCTAAAGGAAAATGGAATATCCTCAGCAATTTATTATCCTGTTCCTTTACATCTACAAAATGCGTTTAGCTATTTAAATTATAAGGCGGGTGACTTTCCTGTTGCTGAAAAAACGGCTAAACGAATATTAGCATTACCAATATCCCCGACGATGTCAATAGAGATTCAAGAGAAAATCATTACAGTTGTAAATAACTTCATTGAAGAGAGAGAATAAAAAATAGCTGTCTTTTGACAGCTATCTTTTATTTATTGGTAATGTCATATTTTACATAAAACGGTAGGTATTACTTTAAAACTTGGGATCATTACCATTGTTATTTTCAATTATCGTTAAGTCTTTAGTCATTTCTAATAAACTTCTTTCTACGTTGTGAAGGGTCATATATTGTGATTCTAATTTTACCTCGTAGTCAAAAGACTCTCTTATTAGTTTTTTTATTTGCGTTTCAATCTGTATTAATATCATTGTTTCATCATTAGCCGAAGTAATTAATTCAAATGTTGGTAAAAATGTTTCGATATCATTTTGAAACTTTTTTATATTTTCAGCAATCTCATTTTGGCCGGATTTTAAAGCTATTATTTCAGCTTTAATTGAATTTATCATTTTTTCCAGTACGTTTTCTTGATTTTTATCGTTTTTCGTTTCTAATAAAAGGTTAATAATTTGTTCATTTCCTTCTTTTAATAGCTTAAATTGCTCATGTAACTGCTTAGTGTTTGAAATTAGTTCGAGTTTTTCATCATTTAGATTAGCGATCATTTTTTTCAGATCATCACTTTTATTTTTTTGCTCCAGGATTTCCTTATCTAGTTTATTTATTTGTTGATCAAGTAGTGTTATTTTATTGCGTTGTTGCTCAATAAACGTATCTTTTGATTCTAATTCTTTTTCTAGCTTTTGCTTCTTAACATTCGTAGAGTTTAATAATTCAGCAAGTTTTATCTCTAATTGTTCCTTTTCTAAATTGATATTTTCGTACTGTAATGACATTTCTTTGTGACTAGTTTGGTAGTCTCTTAATTCAGCCAGATTTTTTTGGTTTTCCTTTTGGAGATTACTATGTTTTAGTTGTATTTCATTGATTAATGATTGTTTTTGATCTATTTCATTCTTAAGAGAAAGTAGTTCTTCTTTTAATTCGTTGTTTATCGCTTCTAGATTTGATTGATTTTCTGTTAAAGTAGATATTGTTTGTGTGAAATTTTGGTTTTTGGATGCCAACGTCTCTATATCTTTTTTAAATCTTGTGGATGTATCGTTGTATTCTTTCTCTAGCTGTTGATTTTTACCTACTTGCAATTGATAGTTTCTAAGTAATTCTTCCATCTTTTGAGTTGTGTTATCTAGCTGAATAGATAAGGAGTTATTTTCTTCGATAAGTTTTGCATTTGCTAGTTTTAGTTTCCTCAATTGAGAATAATGATAGTTATTTTCATAGTCCTCCACTTGTGCTTTATATTTAGCAAGCTCTGATTTCATATGGATAAGTTTCTGGTGAAGTTGTGTGTTTTCTATATGTATCACCCCATTCAATTCATTTTCATGAAAGTTTTTGCAAACTTTGCTGTTCTCATAAACTTTGGGCGGTTTATTTCCGCTCCAATCAACCTATAAGGTTTTTGGATATAGAACAATTTAAAACCTTCAATCATTTTTCAATATGGTTTTCAAAATTATCTATTCGTTTAATTGATATTAGCCTTAAGTATGTTGATAATTTCTTCATATAAGACTTTATTTTTATTCATCATATTATTAAATTGTTCGATCATTTCATCAGGAATGACTGTATCTTCCATTTCAGCTTGATTAATTCTTTCTTTGTGGTCAATTTTAGTATGAAATAAAGATAAAATGAGTAATTGCAATGTAGTACCTTCTAAATGTATAGAACTGTTGTCATCTTTTTTCATATGTGATAGTTGTTTTACAATACTTTTTGTTAATTCATCTATTATTTTTTCATTTTCATTTTCCTCAATAAAATCCATGAAAAATTCCTCCCCTTATGAGTTCCCGATGATACTAATAGAATTTATTGCAGGAACTCCTTCCTTGAATTCATCACTATAAGTAAAACCTAAAATATTTCCAGTGTAAGACTCTGTTGGGAGCCATTTTAGTTGAAAGTTCTGAAATGAGATCATTTGAGAAGGACCAATAGTATCCTTATTGATTGGCTTTAGCCAGTACATATTATGATCAGATGTATCGTTCAACCGTTCCCAGCCATCTGTCATTTTTGAGCTGTTTTGAAGTTTTGGACTTATTATTTTACCGGATAATTGAAATGGATGCTTCGGAGAGAGTTGTAAACAAATATAAGGGTTTGTGATTTGATTTTGCCCTATGTTGTGAATGATAAAGGAACCGATAATTAAATTTTCACTGTCGATATTGTGTGAAAGATTTACTGTGTATGTAAAATAACTCATTAATTTATATTCATTTTTATAAGTGGGTGTTACTAAAATTAATTTTTTTATTTCATCTAAATAATTTGTTGTAGAACGCTCATGCTCTTTCATCATTTCTTGGAGTTTAATCAAGTTGTTTTTCATTAATGGCACTCCTTCAATCAAAAATAGAGAGAGGGTATTTTCCTCTCTCTATCCATATGCATTATTATTCCCCGTCATCACCATTATCAGGGAATAGTACAGGACATTGTGGTGGCATTGTTGGTTGTGGACAAGCAGGTGTTGGTAAAATATCTCTTGGTTGACAGAAGTCAGCAACAATCTCAAGAGTAACAGGGAAAGTTGATTGAATGCTTTGACATAAACGTACTGTTACCAGTGCATCGAATGTATCAGTAACTTCATCACATTCGAATGTACAAATAAAGCAATCTAAGTCAGTATACGTTACAACAATATCTGTACCTTCTGGTGCACATAAAACAACTTGTTCACAGCGTGAGAAGTCAAAAGAAGCTTCTTCAACACCTGCTGCTGTTGGGAAAAAGAATGTTACTGTAAAGTTTTTACGGATAGTGACCAATTGAAGAGTTACAAGTGCTCCATCAATGACAAATTCTCTATCTTCACGATCTAAAACGTCGACTGGGCCAGGTGTAACTTCACAAGTAACGGGACCAGTGATTTCTTCACATGTTAATGGATCTTCACCAATAATAGGCAATGCTTCGTCAACAAAAGTTAAATCAAAAGTTGCCTCATTAACAATCCAGTCATAAACCTTCGTCGTGTTAATACAAAGGAGCTCCTGTCCTCCTGTTAAGTTTTTTGCTTGCATATTGCAAACACCTCCGAATTAAGAATAATTTCTTTTCATTTGTAGCATATGATTAGTAGTAAAAATGGTTCTGTGTTTCTACCTAGAATATTGTTTTTGTGCCATAGTCACGGATACCTAAAAACCTGCACAATCATTTGTTGAAAGGGAGGGTTTTGAAGTGAATAAAGAGAAGAAAGAACAAACAGTAGAAATAGAAGCTTTGAAAGAAAAAGTGCAGTTGTTTAAACAAACATTACAATCACTAAAAACTGGTGATGTAGCAAATGATTATCTCTTTATGAAAAAAGAGTATAAAGATTTATTGGAAAAGGTTTCGAATTTTGAAAAAATAGCGATTTCAATGAAAAGTAACCAAAGTGACTTGAAACAACAAGTTGAGAGTTTTTCAGGAGTCCTTATGAAGATAAATGAATCATTAGAAAAAGTATTAGTAAATGTAAGTGGATTAAGTGAAAAAATTGAGAGCTTTGATGAAAAAATTGAAAATATAATAAATACAAAGCATGAGTTAAATAAAATTAAAGAATTAGAAGATGAGAGTATAAAAATATTAAAGAATGAAGTTTTAGATTTAAAAAAACAACTTGCCGAAAGTGAAAATTCAACAAAAATGAAGCACACACAACAACCGTCAAACTATCAAGAGTTATGGAAAATGCTAAATTCTTCAAACAATTTAAGTAATGAAAGAAGATATGAAGCCCATTCATCGTGGAAACTCCCACAAATTGAAAGAAAACCACAACCTAAAAGAAAAAGTCCTAAACGAAATGATTTAAAAGGTAATCAAGTTGATCATTCAGTGATTAATAATGGGGAGGAAACAATATCAAGTGAGAAAGGTGATCAAAAACAAACGGATATCGTTCAACATCTTCATCCATCACAATTATCAAATTCTAAGATGACAAATGAGAAAAATGCACAAGAAGGTGGCATTATTGAGAATAATGATGATAAAACACATATAGATCATGAGCAAATCGTATTTGATGAAGAAGGTGAAAAAAAAGAAGACAATAAATACTCATTTTTTTCTTTACTACAAAGGAGTAAATACTTTGGAAAATGATCAGATTATGTTTTCTACAAGTTGTTATGAAGATATGTTGAACCATTGTCGTTCTAGCCTTCCTTATGAAGGTTGCGGGATATTATCAGGTGTTAATAATTTTATTTGTTCTAATTGGAAATTAAAAAATGAAGTGAGATCGGATAGACATTTTTTTGTTGGTAAAAAAACTGTAAGTGAAACATTACAAAAAATTAAAGAAAAGAAAGAAACAGTGTTAGCCATCTACCACTCCCATCCAACTACAGCTCCTATTCCTTCATACGCTGACTTAAAAAACCATCCAGACAAAAAAATAAAAATGATTATTATATCGTTTAAACGAAAAGTGCCAAATGTAAAATGCTACACGGTAAAAAATCAAATGTATATTGAAAGTCCATTTTTTGTGGACCCTGTGGATTAGTCCATACGTTATAGTGATGTTTGCTTATAATATACAAGGTAGTAAGGAGCGTAAAGAAGTGTATAAAGGAGCTTTTTATCCAAATTTCATAACATATTTTAATAGGAATAGTTTAAAAAGTCTCCATATTCTACCCCCACATTCAGCTTTTTCTTACTCCTAAATAGTTATTTAAAAAGACATAAAGGAGATGAAGTCATTGAGCATATATATTAGTAAACGAGAAGGGCAAAAAAGCATGCCGACAATAGTTAAAAGAAATAAAAAAGTGGTGAAAACATCCAAAAGTAAACAACAAAAGGTTGTAAAAGGCGGTTGTTGTTTCAAAAGGAAAGGGTAAGTTCATTTCATCTATAAACGGATAGATCCTCTAAGCTATGACCTCGATATTTTCGGGGTCAGTTTATGATATCCCAACGCTGTAAACTGATCAGATTTTGATTATGTCATAGCTATTAGTTTCATCTCATATGATAAAGGAGTAAAGTATTATTGAATTAGTTTCACTATCAAATTAAAATAATTATAAAAAAGTATTGATTTTTATTTGAGACATGTTATTATAGATTCATAGCAAAACAAAATATGAGGTGATTCTTAAATGACAAATAACAGACTAACTACTAGCTGGGGTGCTCCGGTAGGGGACAACCAGAATTCAATCACAGCAGGAAATCGCGGCCCAACATTATTACAAGATGTACACCTTTTAGAAAAACTTGCACATTTTAATAGAGAACGTGTTCCTGAGCGTGTTGTTCATGCGAAGGGTGCAGGAGCTCATGGTTATTTTGAAGTAACAAATGATGTAACAAAATACACAAAAGCTAATCTTTTCTCAGAAGTAGGAAAACGTACTCCATTATTTATTCGTTTTTCAACAGTTGCAGGAGAAAATGGTTCAGCAGATACAGTGCGTGATCCACGTGGTTTTGCCGTTAAATTTTACACAGAAGAGGGGAACTACGATATCGTAGGTAACAATACACCAGTATTCTTTATCCGTGATGCAATCAAATTCCCTGATTTTATTCATACACAAAAGCGTGATCCGCAAACGCATTTGAAAAACCCTAATGCAGTATGGGATTTCTGGTCATTATCCCCAGAATCATTACACCAAGTAACAATTCTTATGTCAGATCGCGGAATTCCAGCTACACTTCGTCATATGCATGGATTTGGAAGTCATACATTCAAGTGGACAAATGCTGATGGTGATGGAGTATGGATTAAATACCACTTCAAAACTGAACAAGGTATAAAAAACATTACGCCAGAAGTGGCAGCCAAAATTGCTGGTGAAAACCCAGATTATCATACAGAAGATTTATTTAATGCAATCGAAAAAGGCGATTTCCCAGCTTGGAAATTATATGTACAAATTATGCCTTTAGAGGATGCTAATACTTACAAATGGGATCCATTTGATGTAACAAAAGTTTGGTCACAAAAAGATTATCCGCTAATTGAAGTAGGGCGTATGGTGTTAAATCGTAATCCAGAGAACTACTTTGCTGAGGTTGAGCAAGCTACATTCTCACCGGGTACTTTAGTTCCTGGTATTGACGTATCACCTGATAAAATGCTTCAAGGACGTCTATTTGCTTATCATGATGCACACCGTTACCGTGTAGGTGCTAACCACCAAGCACTACCAATTAACCGTGCTAGAAATGAAGTGAAAAACTATCAGCGAGACGGTCAAATGCGCTTTGATGATAATGGCGGAAAATCAGTTTATTATGAGCCAAACAGTTTTGGAGGCCCAACTGAAACTCCTGAAAACAAACAAGCTGCATACCCAGTATCTGGAGTAGCTGAAAGTGTTGCATATGATCACAATGATCACTATACACAAGCTGGTGACTTATATCGCCTTATGACAGAAGAGCAACGCGCACACTTAGTGTCAAACATAGTGGCTGCAATGAAACCAGTTGAAAGAGACGATATTAAATTACGTCAAATTGGTCATTTCTATAAAGCAGATCCAGAATATGGAACTCGAGTAGCTGAAGGCTTAGGCTTATCTGTACCAGCAGAAGTAAAATAATTATCAAGATAAAATAAAAATAAATTAGTTTACGATTCTCATATTATTCTCAACTATTCTCATTGAAAAAAGCATCCAGCCTTGGATGCTTTTTTTCATCTTGATATTTCTCTTTAACGGGCAGTATGAACTCCACCTCAAGGCTCTAAGTTTAAGAAGGTAAGAGTGGATAACTTGCCTGTAAAGGTCCGATTGGTTCAACAAACCATCAGTGAGGGATGAGGAAAACCCCAATGATGGAAGTTTCACCTTATAATGTCACAACATTAGCAAAAGCTTCGCTATGTTCACGACGCTCTTTCCGAACATTTCTTCGCTGTTGTGCTGTATTAAACAGCATTACCTCCTCATCTGATTCAGGTACTACTTTTGGGACTTGCTGGGGTTTCCCTTGATTGTTTAATGCAACGAATGTTAAAAATGATGTTGCAGCAAGTCTTCGTTCACCTGTTTTTAAATCTTCTGCGATGACCTTTACAAAGACTTCCATCGATGTACGACCAACAGAAGAAACATAGGATTTCAAACTAACAGAGTCGCTTTGACGAATCGGGATTAGAAAGTCAACTGAATCTGTAGAAGCTGTTACGACCTCACATCTTGAATGCATTGAAGCTGAAATAGAGGCAACATCATCGATATAGCTCATTAATTTCCCGCCAAATAACGTATTATGGTTGTTAGTATCTAATGGAAATACTCTGCTTGTTTTAATTACAAGGGATTCTTTACATGTTTTTTCGGTAAGATTTGTCATCGCTTTACTCTCCTAACATGTCATGATATAGATAACATTATTGGTTCTTTTATTAACATCGTCAATTTAATTGTTTTGCATTCTAACATTGTTTTTATATGAAAACAAAAAATGCTCTAGAACCAATGTGATTCCGAGCATTTTTATTTATGATTAATTTTGTTTCCACCATTCATCAAACATAGAAGCTGGTACTTCGCGCTTATGCTGGGTGATGAGGTAACGATTTTCGATCTTTTCCGCTACTACAGAATCGACTTGTTTTCCTTCAAGGTAATCATCTAATTGATCATATGTTATACCAAGCTCTGTTTCATCTGCTTGTAATGGGGTATTGTCTAATAAATCTGCAGTAGGCGTTTTAAGATATAAACGCTCAGGTGCATGTAATTCTTTTAGTAGTTGTTTACCTTGACGTTTTGTTAAACCAGTAAGAGGTAATAGATCGGCTCCACCGTCGCCATATTTCGTGAAAAAGCCCGTAACTGCTTCTGCTGCATGATCTGTACCGATAACCAATAATCCTTCTTGACCGCCGATTGCATATTGAGTGATCATTCTTGTCCGTGCCTTTACATTTCCTTTATTAAAATCTGTGAGTGTTTCCCCCATTGATTTCTCATAATGGTGTGCAAAGGCATCGACAGTACTTGAAATGTCAAATGAAACACTTTTATCAGGTTTAATAAAAGAAAGAGCTAATTGAGCATCATCTTCATCTTTTTGAACTCCATAAGGAAGCCTTACCGCTGTAAATGTTGCATCATGACCTTCACTGCGCAATTCTTCAACAGCTAATTGAGCTAATCTGCCGGATAATGTAGAATCTTGACCACCGCTTATACCTAGTACAAAGCCTTTTGCACCAGTGGTTTTCAAATATTCCTTTAAAAACGTAACACGAGCCTTTATTTCTTCCTTAGGATCTATTGTTTCCTTTACATGCAGTTCACTCATAATTCGTTTTTGTAACCTCATTTTACATTAAACCTCCAATTGAAATTATTTTTTGGGTTCAAAATTTACTTATTGTTTTTAATCATTTCGGACACTTTTTGTCTTACTTCTTCAATATTTCTCATTTTGTTTTCCCAGCATTCCTGACTTAAGTCAACAGGGTATTCTTCAGGATGTAAAGCACGTTTATATTCATCCCAAAGTAACTCAAGGTTTGCAATTGTATATTTTTGCATGTCCTGTAAGGAAGGGGAGTCATATATAAGCTTTCCGTTGTCAAAGATTGGATGATGTAACTCCTTTGCCTCAAAGTTTGTGACAAATTTACTTACAAATGTATGAATAGGGTGGAACATTTTTAGTTTCTCTTCGCTTTCAGGATCTTCATGTTGTAACGTAATATAGTCACCCTCAGATTTATGGTTTAACGTATTGATAATCCGATAAACCTTTTTTAAACCCGGTGTTGATACTTTTTCAGGATTTCCACTTATCTTTATCGTATCAATCATTTCTCCGTTATCATCTTCAATTGAGGCAAGCTTATATACAGCACCAAGTGCAGGCTGATCATAGGCAGTGATGAGCTTGGTGCCAATTCCCCAAATATCAATTTTTGCTCCTTGTGATTTTAGATTAATAATTGTAGATTCGTCTAAATCATTTGAAGCAATAATCTTTGTGTCATGAAAACCAGCTTGATCAAGCATTTTTCTTGCCTCTTTTGAGAGGTAAGCAAGGTCTCCGCTATCTAGACGAATGCCTTTAAACTCAATTTGATCTCCTAATTCCTTTGCTACTTTAATAGCATTAGGAACACCTGATTTTAATGTATCATATGTATCAACGAGAAATACGCATTCTTTGTGACGACGGGCATATTTATGGAAAGCGACGTATTCATCTTTGTATGCTTGAACAAATGCATGAGCATGTGTCCCTGAAACCGGAATATCAAATAGTTTTCCAGCTCTTACATTAGATGTAGCTTGAAATCCTCCAATAAAAGCCGCTCTCGTTCCCCAAATCGCAGCATCTAATTCATGCGCACGGCGAGTACCGAATTCCATGACTGTGTCGTCTCCAACAACTTGTTTGATTCGAGCGGCTTTGGTTGCAATTAATGTCTGGTAATTAACAATGTTTAATATAGCTGATTCAATTAGTTGCGCCTCAGCTAAAGGGGCCTCGATTCGGATAATGGGCTCATTTCCAAATACCATTTCTCCCTCTTGGACTGAGTAAACATTACCGGAAAATCGCAAAGTACTTAAGTATTCTAAAAAGTCATCTTTATAGCCTAATTCTTCACGTAAATAGTCTATATCGCTTTTGGAAAATTGAAATTTCTCCAGATATTGAATGATCCGTTCAAGTCCTGCAAATATCCCATAGCCGTTCCCAAACGGTAATTTTCTAAAATATACTTCAAATACCGCCTTACGATTATGCATGGAATCTTCCCAATAGGATTCAGCCATATTAATTTGATAAAGATCTGTATGGAGAGCTAGACTATCATCTTCATAATGTGTATTCATTTTTTTCCTCCAAGTTCGTTCAATTTTTCACATAGACCGAAATGGTCAACTATTTAATGAAAAAATGGAGGTCCATAGGTTCATTAAATAAGTAAAAAGAGTGAAATTATATCACTTTTGCATTCAAGCATGAAGTAAAGTGTTGTAGTGCCCATTCATGCCCTGCTTGGTTAAAGCTAGCAACAGCATTTTTATGGACAACAATAGAAAATCCCCTGTTGTAAGCATCAACTGCTGTATGTAGAACACAAATGTCCGTACAAACCCCGACAAGGTGTATTTCCGTGATTCCCCGTTCATTTAATTTTAATTCTAAATTAGTTCCGGCAAAAGCACTATAACGTGTTTTATCCATCCACTGCACATTCGTTTTCTCTTGATTGCTTATGTATATGTCCTGAAGTTTACCATATAAAACTCTTCCTTTTGTACCTCTAATATTATGAGGGGGAAACAACGCTGTTTCAGGGTGAAAATGATCATCCTTTTCATGTAGATCCACAGCGAATACGACATAATCATTGTTCGCAATAAATTTAGTCGTAATATTTGAGATTTCATTCTCAATATCTTGACCGGGTTTCCCACAAGTTAACGCACCATCATCTGCAACAAAATCAAATGTGTAATCAATATTAATTAATGCCTTTTTCAACTTTCATACCTCCTTAATAGTATGAAAAACAATGTGTGATGTAAATAAAAAGCAATGAGAACGATAAAAATTAGAATCTATCTGAAATTATTGGATAATATTTAATTTTACACGATCTCTTTATTTTATCAAATATGGAAAATGATTTGTTAAAAAGGAGCCATTGCATAAGAAGAATGAAAGAGATATAGAAAAGAGCTGTCTGCTCAATCGTCAGACAGCTCATCTTTTGTTTATCATTTACGGATTTGTTGACCATAATCCAGCTGATTTAACGAAGATTCTAGGGTGTAGTTTTAATTGTGCAACCATAAACTCTGCAAGGTCTTCTGGTTGCATGACTTTTTCTGGATTTCCATCCGTAAGGTTTTCTTTGTATGCTAATTCTGTTGCGACAGTACTTGGAGTCAGTGCTGTTACGCGAATATTATGCTTGCGAACCTCTAAAGCTAGTGATTCTGTTAATCCTAATACACCGAATTTTGAAGCACTATAAGCACTAGTAACAGGTGCACCTTTTTGACCAGCTGTAGATGAGATGTTAATGATATCTCCGCCATTTTTATCAATTAGCTGTGGTAAAACAGCACGTGTAACATAATAAACACCCATTAAGTTAATATCGATAATTTTCTTCCACTCTTCTGGTTCAAGCTCAAGAAATTTACCGAATTTCCCAGTCCCGGCATTGTTGATAAGAATGTCTACCGGACCTAAGGAAGCTTTTAATTTTTCGACAGCGGCATTAACTTCTTCCATTGATGAAACATCTGCAGTTGCATAAGCTGTTTTCACGCCAAATGCTTCAATTTCTTTTGCTACTTCTACTAAATCATTTTCTGTACGTGCTAATAGCCCGACATTTACTCCTTCTTGTGCAAGGGCAATAGCTGTTGCACGACCAATACCTTTTCCGGCTCCAGTAACAAGAGCGACTTTACCTTTTAAAGATTGCGCCATTTTTATTCGGCTCCTTTCAGTATGTAAGATGCGCTATTATCTTACATACTGAATTAGGTAAAGTCAAAAGAACTGCTTTATCAGTTACAGATCAAACATCTAAAATAGAAATTGCCTTCAATTATTTGATATGATGGGGTTGAAATGAAAACTGGAAAAATTTAAATTAAAGGAGGTTTCTAATGAACAAGGAATCCATTTTAATTGTTGAAGATGAAGAGAAAATTATCAGATTACTTGAACTAGAACTGGGCTATGAAGGATATGAAACTGAAAAAGCAATGGACGGAGTTAGTGCACTTGAAGCTTATCGAAAGGGTAGTTTTGATTTGATTTTACTAGATGTGATGCTTCCTGGTTTAAGCGGTATTGAATTACTTCGTCGCATCCGTGTTAAAGATACATATACACCTGTTATTTTGCTTACAGCAAAAGGTTCTGTTGAGGATAAAGTATCAGGGTTAGATTTAGGAGCAAATGATTATATTACTAAGCCATTCCAAATGGAGGAATTACTTGCAAGAATTCGTGCAGTGTTGCGAATGAGTTCAAATATTCCTCAAAAAAGTGAGCAGGATCATTTGGATGATTGGCTAGTTGCTGGGGAATTAAGGCTTAATGAAAAAACAAGAGAAGTGGTAAGAGGGGATCATGAAATTGATTTAACACCTAAGGAATTTGATTTGCTTTTATTCCTTCTTCGAAATAAGAGGCAAGTACTTAACCGTGAGCAAATACTTGAGGCAGTATGGGGGTATGACTATTTTGGTGATACAAATGTAGTTGATGTGTATATCCGATACATACGTAAAAAGATTGATTTTCCATTTGATTATCCATTCATTCATACAGTACGTGGCGTTGGTTACGTCTTAAAGGAAACCAAATGAAGCTTCGTAATAAAATCAATTTATATACTGCCTTTTTATTTATTTTCCTAATCCTTCTCATGAATACATCCATTTACATGGTGTTTAGCAATATGATGATTCACAATGAGCTTGAACAAGTAAAAGCTGAAACAGAAAAAACAGCAATAGATGTTAGTAAAGGAATAAAGCAAATAAATCCTAATGATTTGCTCCGTGCATATGTACCGGTTGATGGGATGATTGAAGTTTTATCAGCAGACGGAAATCCAGTCGCAACGATTACATCAAACTCTGAAACAGTCTTAAGTAAAAAGATGGGGGAATATGATACGGGGGAAAGAAGTGAAATTATTACTTATAAGAATAAGCAATATGCCTTTTCCTCAATTCCTATAATTTGGTCAGATGGAAATATTGTGAACCTGCAGTTAACCAGCAGCATGGACACGGCGAATGAAGTTCTTTCGGTGCTAAAAATCGTTTTAGTTGTTGTAACGATTATCGCGATAATTCCAGTCATTTTATCTACTCATTTTTTGAGTAACCTGATTTCACGTCCGATTAAAACCATGACGGAGACCATGAAGGATATTCAAGAAAGTGGAAAATTCAAACGTATACAGCTTGAAGAAAACTCGAAGGATGAGCTTTCCGTAATGGGGAAAACATTCAACAAAATGATCGATCTCCTCCAATCAAATTTTGAAAAACAGGAACAGTTTGTATCAAATGCGTCTCACGAACTAAAAACCCCTTTAACGATTATTGAAAGTTATGCAGATTTAATGAAAAGAAGAGGGAAACAACAACCGGAAGTAATTGATGAATCCATTGAGGCTATTCATTCAGAAGCTGTCAGAATGAGAGACTTGATTGAACAGCTCCTTTTATTAGCTAAGCATGATGAAAAATGGAATTTAGAGATGAAAGAGATCAATATAACTGAATTAGTGATGGAATCGTCTACTATTTTTCAAAATGCCTATGGAAGAACAATTGAATTAGAATTTACTGACACGGTTTATGCCACAACAGATGCACAGAAGTTAAAGCAGTTGCTATTTATTTTTTTAGATAATGCGAAAAAATATAGTGATGAGAATATTTCTATTTATATAGAAAAAAACGATGGACAACCTTGTATCCGTATATCAGATAGAGGGATTGGAATTCCAGGGAGTGATATACCAAAAGTCTTTGACCGTTTTTATAGAGTGGATAAGGCACGAACACGCAGGCAAGGAGGAAGCGGTTTAGGACTTTCAATGGCAAAGGAAATTGCTGGAGCTATTGACATAGAAATCCAGCTTGAAAGTGTTGAAGGAGCAGGAACAACTGTGACACTATTCTTGTGAAAATTTCATGAAAGTAAGATAATGCTTCTCAGCAAATTCTCATGTTTCTATCCTAAACTTAAGATTATAAAAAGTAATGGAGGTGAAAAATGATTAGGAAAAAATGGTTCTTATTTTTGGGTTGCATCATCATTGCCGGCTTGGTTCTCTTTACGAGTATAAAAATATGGGGTCCAACATCAGAAGCACAAGCCTTAACTGAACAAGAGGCTAAAAATAAGGCATTAGAAAAATATCAAGGTGAAATTATTGAAACATCCAGAAAAAAGAATGAGTATCATTTTGTGCTAAAAGCAGAAACGGGGACGTACCTTATAATCATTGACGAAATTAACGGAGATGTTGTGTCTATTGTGCAAAAAGAACAAAATAATAAAAATATAGCAGAAGAAAATACAAAGGAACTTTTAACGGAAGATGAAGTGAAATTGAAAATTACTAAACAAGGTACCATTAAATCAATTGAACTTATCCAAGAAGAAGCCCCGTATTACCAAGCAATTGTAGAATTAGAAAATGAAGAGCATACATTGTCAATTGATCCGTACACAGGTGATATAATAAATTCAATTAAAACCTCTCAACGACTTTTATCAGAATCTGAAGCAGCGGAGGTAGCTCTTGAAAAAGTTCAAGGAGAAGTAGATGATGTAGATTTCATAGAACGTGAAGGACAAACCCCTTATTATCTCGTTGAAATTGAAACCAATGATGACCGTGATGCTACAGTACAGATTGATGCATATAAAAAAGAAGTGATATCAGTTACGTGGGGAGATCAAGAAGATGATGAGGATTCTTAAGAAATCTTAGAGTTTTCTCATCAAATTTTAATCTTCCTTTCCTTTTCCTCTCATTTAAGCTGGTTATAGTTAAGTATGTAAGAACAAAACAACTAAGGAGGAAAATGAAATGAAGAAATTGATCACACTCTCATTAGCAACGGTAGTGGTATTAGGTGGTGCTGTAGCGATTAACCATAGCTACGCTCAAGAAAAAATTGAAAACATCGGGATCCAAAAAGCAAAAGAGGTTGCATTAAATAAGGTTGACGGAGTTGTTGAGGGGATAGAACTGGAAAATCGTAACGGTCAACCTGTGTATGAAGTGGAAATTGACAAAGGTCAGAAGGATTTTGATCTTTATATCGATGCAACTACAGGAAAAGTAAACAATGTTCAAGAGAAAGACGATGACGATGATGATATCAACGCTGCAATCATATCGAATTCATCTTTTATTACAGAAAAGGAAGCAATTGAATTAGCGAAAACGAAAATTAATGGAGAACTTATAGAGATTGATTTCGATGAAGATGATGGCAGATATGTGTACGATTTGGAATTTAGAACAGCTACCGGGAAAGCGGAAATAACAATTGATGCGAAAACAAAAGATGTTCTGGAATTTGAAAATGATGATCATGATGATTAAGCAATAACTCACTGAAAGAACCTTGTATGAAAAAGGTTCTTTTTTTATATTAAAAATTTTATGGATAATTGTACAAAAAACTAATGCTATCGCATATGAAATTTGACAGCAAACGAAGCTTTTATTTAGATTGTGATGTAAAATTATTAATGTTGGTGTATAAATATTAGGGTTGTAATCAAAATTTATTGCGAATTATATCTAAAAATTTACAAATACACCAATCTTTCATTAATTAACAATGCATGTAAACGTTTTCTACAAAAATATTATAAAAATACAGAAAATTTAATAGAAAAACACTTGTCAAATTTACAATCTTTAAATATAATAAACTCATGTTATAAAAAACGACATAGAAATGAGAGGTTATCTAACATGAGTGAAGCGGTTATTTCAAAAGGTAAAAATGATACGGAAATTCTTGCACAGATTAAAGAAATTATCAGCTCTAAAAGTGTAGAGCTTATTCATCTACAGTTTGTAGATATAGAAGGTATTCTAAAGAATGTAACTGTTACTGTAGAACAATTAGAAGATGTTGTAGCAGGGAAGCAAATGTTTGACGGTTCATCTGTTAAAGGTTTCTCTCCAATTAACAAATCAGATCTATACTTACAGCCAGATCTTTCAACATTCGCAGTTTTACCATGGTCAGTTGAAGAAGGGTACTCTGAAGCTCGTTTCCTTTGTTCAGCAGTGAATCCTGATGGTACTCTTTTTGAAGGAGATACTCGTAACGTATTAAAAAAGACTGTTGAGCGTGCAGCTGACAAAGGCTACACAATCTCTGTAGGTCCAGAATTAGAGTTTTTCTTATTCAAAACAGATGCTGACGGAAATCCAACTCAACAATTAGATGATAACGGCGGCTACTTTGAGCCATCACCAAAAGACTTAGGTGAACGCGTTCGATTAGAAATTTATCGTGCATTAAAAGCGATGGGCTTTACGATTGAAGCATCTCACCATGAGGTTGCAGAAGGTCAACATGAAATCAACTTTAAATATGCTGATGCATTAGGTGCAGCTGATTTAGCAACTACATACAAATGGGTTGTTAAAACAATTGCTCAAAAATTTGGTCTGCATGCTACTTTCATGCCAAAACCAGTATTCGGAATCAATGGTTCAGGAATGCACGTAAATATGTCATTCTTCAAAGATGGCGAAAATGCATTCTATAATGAAAATGATAAATTACAATTATCTGATGAAGCATATTCATTTATCGCTGGTTTAGTTGATAATGCGAAAAACATTGTTGCTGTAACAAATCCACTAGTAAACTCTTATAAGCGTTTAGTTCCTGGATATGAAGCTCCTTGCTATCTAGCTTGGTCAGCATCTAACCGTTCAGCATTAATTCGTATCCCAGCGAAAAAAGGTATGGCAACTCGCGTAGAGCTTCGTTGCCCAGATCCATCTTCAAACCCGTACCTAACATTTGCAATCATTGCATCTGCAGGTCTTGAGGGAATTGAAAAAGGCTTAAAAGCTCCAGCTTCTATTGATGAGGATATCTTCCACATGACAGAAGAGCGCCGCGCTGAGCTTGGAATTGAAAACCTTCCAGGAAGCCTTGAAAAAGCAATTGCAGAATTCGAAAACGGAGAAATCGGTCGTAAAACACTCGGTGATCATGTATATGGTGAATATGTAGCTGCTAAAAAAGCAGAATGGGATAGCTATCGTACAGCTGTTCACTCTTGGGAAATTGAAAATTATCAATCAAAATTCTAATCTGGAACGATCAAAAAAACAGGTGAAAATCTCACCTGTTTTTTCTGTTGGATAAGTGTAAGAATATACAACTTCTACTTAATGAAAAGTTTCGAATCTCAGTTTTTGAAACTATTTTGATTCCTAATCGTAAGTAAGGAAAAGAATAAATTGAGGTACAAAAACATGGAAGATGTGTTGAAATCCTTCAAGAATATTTATACTGAATTAAAATCTACATTTAGATGGCATGCCGATGATAATATTTTTAAGTTAGTAGCTGCCATGTACATCGTTCATCACAAAAAATTTAATCTTACAAGATATCAAACTCTGACAAATGATTTAAAAAACAAAGTTGGGGTATTTTCTTATTTGAAATCATCACAACGATTTACAACAGCTGCCACATTAGATATTACATGTCCAGACCTTAAACAAGGGTTTGAAAAATTGATGAAAATATACGAGGGTTTGATAGAATCAGGTTTTTCACGAACTCCATACACATATATAGCTGCAGGCACCCTTTTAAAGAATGAAGATACTATGATTCATAAGCTTGCGAAAAAATCTCATGATATTTATCGTGGGATGAAGGAACATCATTACTTTTTAAACTGGTTCTGCTGATTACCCACTTGCAACACTTTTAGCTCAAGGGAATGGAGATGTCGCGGAATCAATTGACCGAATTGAAGTATATTATGAACTCCTACAAAAAATGGATTCGAGTAAAAAGATCTTATTATCCTTTTGTTGGAATTTTGGCGTTGTTTGATCAACCTGATGAACAGATTTACTTGGTTTTGTCTCTTTTACAAAACTTAAATACTGATAAGCAATTTAAATGGAAAAAAGATATAAACTTTATGACGGCAGTTGTGCTAATTATAAAGGAAAAGATTGATCTAGGTGACATCGCGATTACGGGCTTAAACACATCGATTGAAGCAATTATTCAAGCTCAACAAGCTGCGATGGTCGCAAGTATTTCTGCTAATACTGCTTCAACAAGCGGTGGGGGAGAATAAACGAATCCTAAAAAATGGATTCGTTTATTTTTTATGGGAAAATTCGAACTTTTCTATTGGAAATTGGAAGAAGTTCACATATACTTAGGTTAATGAGTAAACAAAGGTGAATAACTTATTTTTGTAAGCGCTATATAAATTTAGGTGAAGAACTAAATAGAAAAAGGAGTGGGTATATCAAATGTTGCCAATTCATGAAGATTTAAGAGGAAAAGTAGCTGTTATTACAGGTGGAGGTGGAGTTCTTTGTGGTCGAATGGCGATTGAACTAGCTAGACAAGGGATGAAGGTTGCCATTTTAAACCGTACATATGAAAAGGGATTGGCTGTTCGAAATGAAATTATTGAATCAGGTGGAGAGGCTCTTGCGATCGAATGTGATGTACTAAACGTTGAAAGTGTTAAAAAAGCAGAGCAGAAAATCTATGAAACCTATGGTAATTATCACGTGTTGATTAATGGTGCAGGCGGGAACCATCCAAAGGGTGTAACCTCTAAGGAAATCTTTGAAATCACTGATTTAGATAATAGTGATATCACAACTTTTTTTGATCTAACAACAGAAGGGTTTCAATCAGTCTTTAATTTAAATATTATCGGTACGTTGATTCCGACGCAGGTATTTGCTAGAAGAATGGTTGAAACGAAAGGGACGATCATCAATATTTCATCGATGAGTGCACCGAGCCCCATGACAAAGGTTCCTGCGTATAGCGCAGCGAAATCAGGGATTGAGAATTTTACAAAATGGCTAGCAGTTCATATGGCAGAGACAGGTATTCGTGTAAACGCAATTGCACCAGGATTTTTTCTCACAAAGCAGAATGAGAGATTATTAAAAAATGAAGATGGTAGTAATACCGAGAGAACAGAAAAAATCTTAGCACACACTCCAATGAGAAGACTTGGGGATCCAGAAGATTTATTAGGTACACTTTTATGGCTTATTGATGAGAATTCAAGTAGATTTGTGACTGGAATAAGTGTGCCTGTTGATGGAGGATTTATGGCTTATTCTGGTGTATAGAGTAGTTGATAATTCAATGCTTTTATTCATTCTAATTGGCTTTTTGTTTAAAAAAAACGAGATAAACTAATTTTTTAAGAAAAAACTTAGTTTATCCAATAGACAAACTAACTGGTGAGTGGTATTATATTGGTGTAAGGAACAAATAAGATAAATTTTAAGGAAAAAAGACTTAACAAAAACTATTTGTAATATGGTAAAGTTTCTATTGTTGGAAGCGGTATCAAATAGTTTGGGAGTTTTAAAGTTTATTAAATCAGGAGGCATATAACATGGCTTATTTTGAAAAAGTTAACCAAATTAAATTCGAAGGACCTGGTTCTGCAAATCCATTATCATTTAAGTATTATAATCCCGAAGAAGTTATCAACGGGAAAAAGATGGAGGATTTACTACGCTTTTCAGTTGCGTACTGGCATACATTTACAGCAGATGGATCTGACCCATTTGGTGTAGGTACTGCTATTCGTCCATGGAATCATTTACAAGGCTTAGATTTAGCAAAAGCTCGTGTAGAGGCAGCATTTGAATTTTTTGAAAAACTTAATGTACCATTCTTCTGTTTCCATGATGTAGATATTGCACCTGAAGGATCAACATTAGCTGAAACAAATAAAAACCAAGATGTTATCGTTTCAATGATTAAAGAATATATGAAAACAAGCAAAACGAAGTTGCTTTGGAACACTGCGAACATGTTTACAAATCCAAGATATGTACATGGTGCTGCAACTTCTAATAATGCAGACGTTTTTGCTTACTCAGCTGCGAAGGTTAAAAAAGCGCTGGAAGTTGGTAAAGAATTAGGTGCTGAAAACTATGTATTCTGGGGCGGCCGTGAAGGTTATGAAACACTTCTAAATACAAACATGGGATTAGAATTAGATAACCTTGCTCGTTTCTTCCATATGGCAGTAGATTATGCAAAAGAAATTGGTTTTGATGCACAATTCCTTATTGAACCAAAACCAAAAGAACCTACTAAGCACCAATATGATTTTGATGTTGCAACTGGATTAGCATTCTTACAAAAATATGATCTAGCAGATCATTTCAAATTTAATATTGAAGCAAACCATGCAACATTAGCAGGTCACACATTTGAGCATGAATTACGTGTAGCACGTGAAAATAACATGCTAGGATCTGTTGACGCAAACCAAGGTGACACGTTACTTGGCTGGGATACAGATGAATTCCCAACAGATTTATACTCTACTACATTAGCAATGTATGAAATTCTAAAAAATGACGGCTTAGGAACAGGTGGATTAAACTTCGATGCAAAAGTGAGAAGAGGTTCATTTGAAGCTGAAGATCTTTTCCATGCACATATTGCAGGAATGGACACATTTGCGATTGGTACAAAAGTTGCGAATAAACTTATCCAAGATAAAGTTCTTGATAACTTTGTCGAAGAAAGATATAGCAGCTATACTAAAGGAATTGGATTAGAAATTGTTGAAGGAAAAACAAACCTTCGTAAGCTTGAGGAATATGCTTTACAATTACCAGAAATCAAAAATGCTTCAGGCAGACAAGAGCGATTAAAAGGAATTGTAAACCAATACATCATTGAAACATTAGCGAATGTAACGGTTTAATCGTATTAGTTCGTCAAAATAAAAGCGCAAGCGCCTTGGTTAGCCCCGACAAGCTTTATACGATTTTGAATAAAAGGTGTTTTGCCTTCAATTCAAAATTGGCTTATGACCTCGAGGCAGTTCTAAAATCGCGACGTCCTGTGCTTCGGGGCTAGGCGCTGGAGCTAGACAGCAAAATTAAGTGCAAAACTTATAAATGCTGATTCTATAAAAAAGTAGGATGACTCACAATAGTAGGACCAAGATTTTGATAGTCACGTATGCTGTGATCTAGATCATCATGGTTAGACTCTTTGCAAAGAGTCATCCTATTTTATACTATCAGAAAGATTAGATTTTATGGATGATAGGATAAAAAAACTAAGGCTTATGCTATTAAGACTTGGCGATAAGCCAAGTTTTTCTAAGAATACAGCTAAATTAAGCAGATAAAAGGAAAGGGGAAAACTTCTTGATCAATTCAACTAATCTCCGTGTCGAGGAACCAACCTTGGAAGCAGCGTATCATTGTTGGCTACAATATAATAAGCTTGACGAATTACTATTAAGGCAATATAAGACATATTGTGAAACACTCATCATTCTTGATCAATCACCAATTATTCAATCAGCAAAAGAAGAGCTTATCCTAGGGATATCATCTATGATTGATCATCCTCCATCTTTACATGCAGTTCCACTAGAAAAACCATCAATTGTTTTAGCAACTTATGAGAATAACCAATTAAAAGATTATGGAATTAGTACATCGAATCTAGAAAACTTAAAAGATGATGGCTATCTTATTCAAACTGTTACATACAAAGATCAAAAAACAATAGCGATTATTGGAAAACAGGATAAAGGTGTTTTATATGGGGCATTTCATTTTCTAAGACTTATGCAAATGCACGAAAATCTGAATGAATTAGCAATCATTGAAAGTCCTACTAACCAAATCAGAATGATCAATCATTGGGATAATATGGACGGTAGTATTGAGCGTGGGTATTCAGGGGATTCGATTTTTTATAAAGACTATGAATTTACACATGATACAAAAAGGATTAAGGATTACGCAAGGTACCTTGCATCAGTCGGGATCAACAGTTTATCCATTAATAATGTAAATGTGCATAAGGTAGAAACAAATCTAATTACAAAAGAAATGCTTCCAAATGTCGCTGAAATTGCAGACATAATGAGAGGCTATGGGATTACAACTTATCTTAGTATCAACTATGCTAGTACAATGGAAATTGGAAATCTACCAACAGCTGATCCTCTTGATAAAGACGTACAACAATGGTGGATTGATAAAACAAAGGAAATTTATCAATATATCCCTGATTTCGGCGGGTTTATTGTGAAAGCGGATTCAGAGCACCGTCCAGGCCCATTTACATATAACCGCACCCATGCTGATGGAGCGAATATGTTAGCCAGAGCTCTTGAACCGTTTGGGGGACTTGTTTTCTGGAGATGTTTTGTATACAACTGTCTTCAAGATTGGCGTGATCGAAAAACAGATCGAGCAAGAGCGGCATATGATCATTTTAAACCATTAGATGGAGAATTTATGGATAATGTAATTCTTCAGATTAAAAATGGGCCAATGGATTTTCAGGTAAGAGAGCCTGTTTCACCTTTATTTGGAGCTTTGCAAAATACAAACCATGTTCTTGAATTTCAGGTGGCACAAGAGTATACAGGACAACAAAAGGATTTATGTTTTCTTGTTCCGCAATGGAAGGAAGTATTGGATTTTGATACGTATGCAAAAGGAGAAGGGACAACAATTAAAACGATTGTTGATGGATCTCAGTTTGATTTAGCTTATAGTGGTATTACAGCTGTATCAAATATTGGAAATGATTTGAACTGGACAGGTAACACGCTTGCACAAGCAAACTTTTACGGATATGGCCGTTTAGTTTGGAATCCCGATTTATCCTCTGAGGAAATAGCAAATGAGTGGGTCCGAATCACATTTGGCCATGATAAAGATGTTGTTGGATCTATTACAAACATGCTCCTTCATTCTTGGGAAATTTATGAAAATTATACGGCACCACTTGGCGTGGGTTGGATGATTAATCCAGGACATCATTATGGACCAAATATAGAAGGTTATGAATATTCATTGTGGGGAACATATCATTTTTCTGATTGCTTTGGAACAGGTGTAAATCGATCGATTAAAGATGGCACAGGCTATACGTCACAGTATTTCCCTGAAAACACAAATCTTTATGACTCAATTGATACATGTCCAGATGAGTTATTACTATTCTTCCATCATGTCCCATATCGTCACCAATTAAAATCCGGGAAGACAGTCATTCAACATATTTACGATACACACTTCCTAGGAGTAGAACAAGTAGAGGATATGATTCAGAAGTGGAAGCAGCTTGAACAGAAGATTGATTCTTATCGATATCAAAATGTATTAGAAAGATTTCATATGCAATTAGATAATGCTATTGAGTGGAGAGATCGAATTAATACGTATTTCTATAGGCATTCTGGAATTCCAGATGAACGAAATCGTACAATATATTAAGTTTCTTACCGAATGTTAAATAGAAATTTATAGCGTCTTTACTACCATACTAGTATAACTAGGATGTTATATAACTTTTTACAGAAAGGAAATGGTGTTTTGATTAATATTGCCATAATTGGTACAGGTGGAATTTCAACGGCCCATGTAAAAGCATACCAAGCCATATCTGAAGCGTGTAACATCGTTGCTTTAGCAGATATTTATCCAAACAAAGCAAGATCTCTTGCAGAAAGATTTTCATTGGATTGTATAGTTGTAAGTGATTACAGAGAATTATTAGATAATCCCAACATTGATGCTGTTTCCATTTGTACGCCGCCATTTACCCATGCTCAGATCGCAAAAGATTTTCTCCGAGCTGGAAAGCATGTATTGGTTGAAAAGCCAATGGCTTCTTCACTCCAAGAATGTGATGAGATGATAAAAGTGGCTAAAGAGTCAAGTCGATTATTGTCTGTTGTTGCTCAAAATCGTTTTATGAATCCAATAATGAAAATGAGTTTTCTATTAAAAGAAAACATTATTGGTAAAATTGCTCATGCTCAAGTTGATTCTTATTGGTGGAGAGGCCATAGCTATTATGATTTGTGGTGGAGAGGTACATGGGAAAAAGAAGGTGGAGGATGTACACTTAATCACGCTGTTCATCATATTGACATGCTTCAATGGATGATGGGGATGCCAAAAGAGATTGTTGCAATGACCTCAAATACACTTCACGATAATGCAGAAGTAGAGGATTTATCAGTTGCGATTTTACAATATGAAAATGGTGGTTTAGCACAGGTAACAAGCTCTGTTGTTCATCATGGAGAGGAGCAGCAACTTATTTTTCAAGGAGAAAAAGCGAGAGTTTCTGTGCCGTGGAAAGTAAAAGCTCAAAAGTCACGTGAGAATGGCTTTCCATTCGAGGAAAGTGACACTAACATTGAAATGAAAATTCAACAATTTTGGGATCAAAGCCCATCCTTAAAGTATGAAGGCCATACAGGGCAAATTCATCAGTTTGTTGAAGCAATAAATGGCAAGGAATCTTTACTTGTTGATGGTGTTCAAGGTAGAAACACTTTGGAGCTTATTACGGCTATTTATAAATCTGCCAATGATGGTGTGCGAGTAACCCTGCCACTTAAAGCTGATGACCCATTTTATACAAGAGATGGAATTCTCGCACATATTAAGCATTTTTATGAGAAAACAACGAGCATTGAGAATTTCACTGATTCTAACATTACAACTGGTGGACATTACGAGTAATGATGTGTCTTGGAAGGAGGATGTTATGCAAACACATGATGGTATGAATTATGCACCGATTGGAAAATATGATCCTGTTGTTCAAAAGGGTGATTTTATTTTTGCGGCCATTGGGTTAGATCATGGACACATATACGGAATGTGTAATGGGTTAATTGAAGCTGGAGCTGAACTAAAATGGGTGTATGATCCTGATATCCAAAAAGTTGAGAGATTTTGTGAATCCTTTCCAAATGTGAAGATTGCTGCTTCAGAGGAAGAGGTTCTTAAAGATCCATCTGTTCACTTAGTTGCAGGAGCAGCCATTACATCAAAACGTTGTAACTTGGGATTGCGAGTCATGAATGCGGGTAAACACTATTTTACGGACAAAGCACCCTTTACAACAATAGAGCAATTACAGGCCGCAAAGGATAAAGTGAAAGAAACCGGACTTATTTGGGCTGTTTATTATAGTGAACGTCTTCATAATGAAAGTGCGATTTTTGCAGGACAGCTTATTGAAGAGGGTGCGATTGGAAAGGTTGTTCAAGTGATGGGCACAGGTCCACATCGTACAAATCCAAAGTATCGACCGGATTGGTTTTTTAAAAAGGAATATTATGGTGGTATTTTATGCGATATTGGGAGCCATCAAATTGAACAGTTCTTGTTTTATACAGGAGCTAAAGATGCCAAGGTTGTTCACAGTAAAGTAGGAAACTATAAATATAATCAATATCCAGAGCTTGAGGATTTTGGGGATGCTAATTTAATTGCTGATAATGGGGCTACAGGCTATTTTCGTGTTGACTGGCTAACACCTGATGGTTTAAGTACATGGGGAGACGGAAGGACAATTATTTTAGGTACAGAAGGTTATATTGAACTTAGAAAATATGTAGATATTGCAAGAGAAAAAACAGGTAGTCACTTATATTTAGTCAACAAAGTCGGGGAAAAACATTTTGATGTAAATGGAAAAGTAGGCTTTCCTTACTTTGGCTCACTCATTTTAGACTGTTTAAACGGAACAGAAACAGCCATGTCACAAGAACACACATTTAAAGCGGCTGAATTATGCTTGATTGCACAACGTCATGCGATTGTTGTGACAGCATCAGATGAAATTAGGAGCTAGATCGTCTAGGGGCTTGATTATAATCGTAAGGACAGGTCAAGACAAGCCTAAAAAATAGAACAAACACCTGTCCTAAATTTTTTTATTGTTATTTTCAATGAACGGTTTATCTTTCTTTTATCTAATAGAATATATTGAAATTTCAGAAATATTAGGTTAAAATTAACATACTACCATACTAGTATTTTCGAAAAAGATAGGTCTTTACATAACAGATGATCGAATCAATGGAGTTTTATTCGATCGTCTACCATACTAGTATTGTAGAAAACGGGAAATGGAGAATCGGAACAGACCTTTTGTAAGCGCTTTATGATTGTGTTTACTTAAGAAGCAGGGGGGTTAATATGGCTGAAATAAAGGTTGAAACAGCTGGGAAGTCAAATGTTGTGTTGAAAAAAAGTAAATTAGCAATGACAGGCTCTATTATTAAAAGAGATTGGCAACTATACTCTTTGCTGGTTTTGCCAATTATCTACTTGATTATTTTTAAATACGGTCCAATGTTTGGGAATATTATTGCCTTCCGTAGATTTATGCCAGGAGGGAAAATATACGGGGAATCTTGGGTAGGACTTCACTATTTTAGAATGTTTATCAATGATCCAACATTTTGGAATGTTTTTAAAAACACACTATTACTTGGTGGATTAACATTAATTATTTGTTTTCCAATGCCGATTATTTTTGCTTTGTTATTAAATGAAATCAAAGCGAAAAAGTTTAAAAAATTTGTACAAACAGCATCATATTTACCGCATTTTTTATCAATCGTTATCGTTGCTGGGATGATTCTACAACTCACAGCAGTTAATGGAACAATTAATTCGATTGTTGAGTTTTTTACAGGTGAAAAAATTGCATTTATTCAACAAGCAGAATGGTTTAGAACCATTTACATTACTTCTGAAATTTGGCAAACGATGGGATGGGGAGCCATTTTGTACTTAGCCGCGTTAACGACAATTGATGAATCCTTATACGAAGCTGCAAAGATGGATGGTGCAAATCGCTGGAAACAAACTCTTCATATAACAATACCGGGAATTCTTCCAACAATCGTGGTTTTACTTATCTTAAATATCGGAAGCTTTATGTCAGTTGGTTTTGAAAAAATCTTACTATTATATAACCCATTAACCTATGAAACATCAGATGTCATTTCTACTTACTTATATCGTGTCGGTTTGGAATCTAGTAACTTTAGTTATGCAACGGCGATCGGGTTATTTGAATCTATAATTGGTTTAATCTTAGTTTTATCTGCTAATGGAATTTCCAGAAAGCTAACTGAAAGAAGCTTGTGGTAGGGGGTGCAGTCATGAAAGAGTCAAAACAATATAAGGTATTTAAAGTGTTCAATGTATCGATTTTACTTGTCATTGTCTTTTGTACACTTTATCCATTTCTAAATGTTATTGCCCAGTCTTTTAGTAGTGAATCCTATATCAATGCCGGGAAAGTAACCCTTTTCCCAAGAGGGTTTAATATTGACACATACAAAACAATTGCAAGTGATAATATGTTTTGGATTAACTATAAAAATACTGTTGTGTATACGGTAGTCGGTACAGCAATATCTATGTTTTTAACAACAATCTTTGCTTATGCATTGTCAAAGAAACGTTTAGCAGGAAGAAAATTTTTAACAGTATTCGCTGTATTTACAATGTTTTTTAACGGTGGATTGGTCCCGAACTATGTTTTGATTAATAGCTTAGGATTTGGTAACACCATTTGGGCTATCGTTATTCCAGGTGCTATTAGTATCTATAACATGTTGATTATGAAGTCTTTCTTTGAAAATATGCCAGAAGAATTAGAGGAAGCTGCCTCTATTGATGGGTTGAATACGTATGGAATTTTACTCAAAATTGTTCTACCGCTTAGTAAAGCAGTTATTGCAACAATGATTTTATTCTATGCGGTCGGCCATTGGAACTCATGGTTTCCAGCCTTTTTATATTTAGATCAAAAAGAATTATTTCCTGTTACAATTTATTTGCGAAATTTAATTGCAGGTGTTTCGGGAGCTACAGCAGCAGGAGCAACTTCTGCCGATAACTTGACACAAATATCTGCAAATATTAAATCCGTAACAATGGTTCTAACGATATTACCGATTTTAACCATTTACCCATTTGTCCAAAAGTACTTTGTATCAGGAGTCATGCTTGGATCAGTTAAATAACAAAATGAGGGTTATCAATAGGTGGTTTTTATCCGTCACTTTGTGGCGATGAGACTCTCATTAAGAGAAAGCAATTACTTTCTTTTAATGAGCGTCTTATCGCCCTAATAGGATTGATAAATACGCTTAGATTAAAGGCTGTGTCAAAACGATTTGTTGATTTATAAGTTAGTTGGTACTCTGCAGAAAGGTTTTTACACAGTCAATAAAAAAGAAAAACATAACAAAGGGAGGAAAAGAAATGGGGAAAGGTCTAAAAGGGCTAAAGTCTGCATTTAGTGTGTTGGCTTTATCAGCACTTGTCATTGCTGGATGTTCAAACAATGAAACATCAAGTACAGAGGAAAGCAAAAATCAAAAGGGAGCAATGGAATCGTATAGTGTAGGGGATACATTTAAAGCAACTGAAGAATTCGAGCTTCCAATCCTTTTCATGGATCAACCTACATATCCTTACAAGAAAGATTGGCTTTTATGGGATCATATTAAAGAAACAACAAATGTTACATTAAAACCAACCATTGTACCTTATAGTGACTACACGCAAAAACGTAGTTTGTTAATAAGTTCTGGAGATGCACCACTCATTATTCCAAAAACTTATCCTGGTGAAGAATCTGCATTCGTTTCTTCTGGAGCAATCTTACCAATTAGTGATTATATGGATAAAATGCCGCATTTCAAAGATAAAGTAGAGAAATGGAATTTAGAGGATGAACTAGAAGGATTAAAGCAAAAAGATGGCAAGTTCTACTTATTACCAGGTTTACATGAGGCTGTGTGGCCGGATTGGACACTATTAGTAAGAACAGATATCTTTGAAAAGCATAATATAGAACTTCCAAAAACATGGGATGATTTATATGAAGCTATGAAAAAATTAAAAGAACTTTATCCGGATGTTACACCATTTTCTGATCAATTCAAGTTTAATAGTACACTTAATATCGCAGCGACCAACTTTGGAACAAAAGCTGGATGGGGATTTGGAAATGGCTTAACGTATAATGAGTCTAAGGATGAGTTTGAATACACAGCAACGACTGATGAGTATAAAGAGCTGCTAACATACTTTAACAAACTAGTTGAAGAAGGTCTTTTAGATAAAGAAAGCTTTACACAAGAAGACGATCAAGCGATTCAAAAGTTCGTAACTGGTAAGTCATTTATTATTAATGGAAATTCGCAAACAATCAATTTACACCGAAATGATATGAATAAAACATTAGGTGAAGGTAATTACTCAATCTCTAAAATTACTGTTCCAGGAGGTCCTGCTGGAGATTTAATGGCTGGATCCAGATTAGAAAACGGAGTTATGATTTCTTCAAAAGTAAAAGAAAGTGAAAACTTTGATGCGATCCTGCAGTTTATTGATTGGCTTTATTATAGTGATGAAGGTCAAGAGTTTACTAAGTGGGGTGTAGAAGGCACAACATATACAAAAGCGGAAGACGGTAAAAGAACTTTGGTTGAGGATATCAACTACAATGGTTTAAACCCTGCAGGAACAAAGGATCTTCGAAAAGATTATGGATTCTCTGGCGGTGTGTTTGCTTATGGAGGTACAACAGAATTACTTCATTCCATGATGAGTGAAGAGGAAATTAAATTCCAAGAAGATATGGCAAATCGCAAAACAGTCGTACCTGCTGAACCGCCGATTCCATATTCAATTGAAGATCGTGAGCAAGTAACATTATTAAGTACACCATTAAAAGATACTACAGACCAAAACACCTTGAAATTTATCATTGGTGACCGTGATTTAAGTGAATTTGATGCATTTGTAAAAGAACTTGAAGGTCAGGGCTTACAACAATATGTAGACCTTGCAAATAAAACATATAAAGAGTATAAAGAATCTAAGTAATATCTCTAGGTTGTCCCTTTTATGAGAAGAGGCAACCTCCTTTACAATGAAACTATTAAAAGATGGTGATGAAGATGGAGGAAAAAAATCAATTTGGTGAAGGAGTCTTATTTACCTTTACAAATTATGTTTATGCTTTTTTATTAACAAATATATATTTCATATTAGCTAACAGTGTGTTTATCTTTTTCTTTATGACACTAGAGCCTTCATTTTCAAATATTCTTCTCTACTTTCTTGCTCTAATACCCGCAGGTCCAGCGATTTCAGCTCTGTTTTATTCAATGGAAAAACTTGTGAGAACGAAAGAGCTTTCTCCAACACATGACTTTTTCTACGGATATAAAAAGAATATTAAAGATATTCTATCCATCTGGTTACCAATTCTTTTGGTTTACTTTATTTTATTCGTAGATTTACAGTATCTTCGACAAACACCAACTGAAGTAAATCAAATTTTATCCATTGTGATTTTCGTGCTTATTTTAGTTTGGACAATGTTGATTTTAAATGCAATTGCGATTAGTTCCCGATATAAATTTAGAATGAGAGATACTTGGAAACTATCCGTTTATTACAGCTTTTTAAAGGTGAAAAACACGGTAGGGAATATGCTTATTCTTTTTATTCTTGCCTTTGTTACAACAGTTACAACTGACTTTTTAATCCTTTTCGTTTCAAGCATTGTGGTATTTTTACTTGCTCTGAATACAAAAGAAATGCTCTCAGATATTGGGATGAACTTCTTAAAAACGAGTCCAAACCAAGCTAACCAAGATCAAAATATTTTCGCCAAAAATAACGAAAAGCAGGGATGAGGATCATGAGCATTAAAGTTAAAGATGTTGTGAAACAGTTGGAATCCCCAGCTGAAAATGTCGAATCAAAGGTGGATTCCCTAATATTTGGAGATGAGAATGATGAAGTAAAAGGAATTCTTGTTTCGTTTATTGCTTCACAATATGTGATAGAATATGCACAAAAAATAGGGGCAAATTTGATTATTAGTCATGAAGGAATCTTCTTTAGTCATACAACAAATGAAAGAATTCTCAAAGATAATGAAGTATATACTGAAAAGCTTGAGCTTATTAAGCAATCTGAAATTTCCATTTATCGATTTCATGATTATGTTCATAAATACAATCCTGATCAAATAGCGGAAGGACTTGTTCAAAAATTAAATTGGAATTCATATGTTGAGGCATATAAACCAATATCGACTATTCTTACAATCCCTCCTATGTCAGGGGAAGAAATTGCAAAGTACGTAAAAGATAAGCTAGATATTCCATTTGTTCGAGTTGTTGGTGATTTAGCATCTTCATATTCAAGGATCGGTTTATTGGTCGGATACAGGGGAGGCGGTGAGACAGCCATACCATTATTCGAAAAAGAAGACCTGGACTTGATTATCATTGGAGAGGGACCAGAGTGGGAGACACCGGAATATGTTCGTGATGCAGTATTTCAAGGAAAGAAGAAGGCACTAATCATGCTCGGCCATGCTGTTAGTGAAGAACCAGGGATGGAATTTGCAGCTAACTTGCTTCAATACCATTTTCCCTCGATTCCAGTAACATTTCTTTCTGAAAAACAACATCAGATTAAAGTGATTTAGTGTCTTTATGAATAAAAGGAAAGCAAATTTCATATATTTTGAAAATATCAATGGTAGGCTATCTACCATACTAGTATATGTAGTATACATAATTTTCACCTTAATAAATAGATCAAATCTACAAGATCGAGATTTTTTAATAGGTAAATAGAACAAAGCAGGTTATGGTGATTTCCTCAGAAGGCGAGCATCCTGGCGCGAAAATCCAATCCGCACTACTTGTTAAATAGCAACAAATTACTGCCAATAAAACCAAAACTTTAATAAAAGGAGGCAATACCAATGAAAATTACGTTTCGATGGTTCGGGAGCAAAGATGATAGTGTAACTCTTGATCAAATAAGACAGATTCCAGGGATGGATGGCATCGTAGGTGGACTTCATGATATACCAGCAGGAGAAGTATGGCCGCTTGACCGAATTCTTGAATTAAAGAAAGAAGTAAATGCTAAAGGGCTAAATCTTGATATAATTGAAAGTGTAAATGTTCACGAAGATATCAAACTTGGTTTACCAACACGTGATCATTATATAGAAAATTATCAGCAGACAATCCGTCATTTAGCACAAGCTGGAATTAAAGTGATTTGTTATAACTTTATGCCTGTTTTTGATTGGATCAGATCTGATCTTGCTAAAATATTACCTGACGGATCAACAGCCCTTGCTTATGAAAAAGAGAAGATTGAAAGTGTAGATCCGGATGTTCTTATTAAAAAGGTAGAAAACTCATCAAATGGTTTTTCGTTACCTGGATGGGAGCCAGAAAGAATTAAAAAGATTAAGAGAGCGTTTGAATTATATAAAGATGTCACAGAAGAAGATTTATTTGATCACCTCCAATATTTCTTAGAGAAAATTATTCCTGTGGCTGAGGAACATGATGTAAAGATGGCCATTCATCCCGATGATCCACCATGGTCGATTTTTGGTTTACCAAGAATTGTGACGAATTTTCAGAATTTAGAAAGAATTGTTAAGCTTGTTGACAGTCCATCTAACGGTTTAACATTATGTTCTGGATCACTCGGTGCGAATCCTAAAAATGATATCCCTGCGATTATGCGTTATTTCTCTAGTATTAATAGGATACCGTTTGCCCATATACGAAATGTGAAAATTGAAGAAAATGGAGACTTTGCAGAAAGCTCTCATAGAAGCTGTGATGGATCCTTAGATATTTACGAGATTGTAAAAGCTTTACATGATACTGGTTTTTCAGGATTTGTAAGACCAGATCATGGACGTATGATTTGGGGAGAGCAAGCACGTCCTGGATACGGATTATATGATCGTGCACTAGGCATTATGTATCTGCTAGGTATATTTGATAGCTTAGAAAAAGCCAGAGTGTCAGAGAGAAAAAAACGCGGAACCTCAAATTTATAATAAGGAATAGGAAAGATTAAGAGTTATTGGAGAGGATTCAGCAGACATGTTTATATAATGACAATTAATAAAAATATAAATTTGAACTGTTATTTTGGAAGATTGGAGAGTTTTATATGTATATTGACCACAAACATAAATCATCTACAACAAGCAATCAGGTGTATGATGAATTAAAATCCCAAATTTTAAACTTGCAACTTGCTCCAGGTACAAGTATATCTGAAAAAGAAATGTCTGATAAGTTTAACGTAAGTCGTACTCCTGTCAGAGAAAGCTTTTTGCGACTAGCGAGAGAAGGTCTATTAAATGTGTTTCCTCAAAGGGGGACATTTGTTTCCCAAATTGACTTGAATTTAGTGGAAGAAGCAAGGTTTATGAGGGAACATCTAGAAAGAGCTGTTATTCGATTAGCTTGTGAGGAATTTCCTAAAGAAAAATTACTTGCTTTGGAAATGAATCTTAGTATGCAAAAAGTTTGTATTGAACAACAAGATTATCAAAAGATGTTTGAGCTGGATGAAGAATTTCACCAGACGATCTTTATCGGCTGTCAAAAGTATAATACATGGTCAGTTATTCAACAAATGAATGTACACTTTAATCGAAGTCGAATGCTAAGATTAGCAACAGACTTTAACTGGTACACAATCTTTTTGCAGCATAAAGAAATTTTTGAAGGCATCAAAGAAAAAAAACCTGATAAAGCCGAAAAATTAATGCAAGAGCATTTAATGCAGGCGGTTATTGACAAAGAATATTTAAAACGAACTTACCCGAATTATTTTAAATAGTATTTTTTTCAAGGTGCTTTCATGAACTTGACCTGCATAAAGCGCCTGATTTTTTTATTTATCATAGTTAGTAGGTATAAACATTGTAGTAAATGAGGGGGAAATATGAATAAAAAGGAACTTTTTAATGATGGATGGGAGTTTGCAAAAACAAGTTTAGATAGTGATCTGGATCATAATTTAATAAGCTTTGTACCTATAGATATCCCTCATGATTGGTTAATCTATGATACATTAAATCTGTATGAAAACAGTATTGGTTGGTACCGAAAAAAATTCACAATACATAAAGAAGATCAGCAAATTTTATTATCTTTTGATGGAGTATATATGGATTCATCACTGTATGTGAATCATCAATATGCAGGCGAATGGAAAAACGGCTATTCTTCCTTTGAACATGATATCACAAATATGTTAGTAGATGGAGAAAATGAAATTTTACTAAAAGTTGTGCATCAAAGTCCAAACAGCAGATGGTATTCTGGAGCTGGGATTTATCGAAACGTATGGCTAAAAACACGAAATAATAATCATATTGTAACAGATGGAATATACATATCGACTAAAAAAGAACAAAGTAGATGGCAAGTAGAAATCGACACAGAAATTAACAATCATGATAATGTCGTTATTACTCATACTCTCTTGTATCAAGATGATATTATTGCTACTTCCTCAGATGAGGTTGCAGTAAAACCTTCATCTAGTGTAAATCAACAAGTTTTAGAGGTTGAGAATCCAGGACTATGGGATACAGATTATCCTCATCTATATGTGTTGAAAACTCAGTTATTTTTGAAAAACAAGAATGAAAATGAGAGTTTAGAAGAAATTGAGATTTTATCACAAAACATAGGATTTAGAGAAATTCATTTAGATCCGAGTGACGGATTACGCCTAAACGGAAAGAAAATGAAACTAAATGGTGTTTGTGAACATCATGATTTAGGAGCATTGGGAGCTGCATTTAATAAAACGGCTTTGAAGAGAAGATTTCTGATATTGAAAGAAATGGGTGTTAATGCTATTCGAACAGCTCACAACATGCCTGCTAAAGAACTAATGGATTTAGCAGATGAGATGGGTTTTCTTGTTGTAACAGAAGCATTTGATATGTGGGAAAGATTAAAAACACCATATGATTATGCAAGATTCTTTAAAGATTGGGCATATCATGATGTGAAAAGCTGGGTGAAGCGAGATCGAAATCATCCTAGTTTATTGATGTGGAGTATTGGAAATGAAATCTATGATACACACGCTGATGAAAGAGGCCAGGAAATAACTCAGATATTAATTCGGTACGTGAGAGAGTTTGATCCAAAGGGGAATGCAAGCGTTACCATCGGATCGAATTATATGCCGTGGGAAAACGCACAAAAGTGTGCGGATCTTGTGAAGGTTGCAGGTTATAACTATGCTGAAAAATATTATCAAAAGCATCATGAAGAGCATCCAGATTGGGTGATCTATGGTAGTGAAACGGCATCTGTAGTACAAAGCAGGGGCATTTATCATTTTCCTTTTGAAAAATCAATTCTCGCTGATGATGATGAACAATGCTCAGCACTAGGAAATAGTTCAACAAGCTGGGGAGCAAAGTCGGCGGAATCTTGTATTCTAGCAGAAAGAGATACACCATTTTCACTTGGTCAATTTATTTGGACTGGATTCGATTATATTGGAGAACCAACTCCATATCATACGAAAAACTCTTATTTTGGTCAGATTGACACAGCAACCTTTAAAAAAGATTCGTACTATATCTATCAATCAGCATGGACAAATTACAAAACAGCACCAATGGTACATATATTTCCTTATTGGAATTTTAATAAAGGACAAATGATAGATGTTCGAGTTTGCTCCAATGCGCCGAAGATCGAATTATACCTTAATGGTCGTAACATTGGTACACGTGATATAGATCATGAAAATGGTGAAGATCTAGTTGGATGGTGGAAAATTCCATATGAAGATGGTGAATTAAAAGCATTTGCTCTTGATGAAACAGGTAAAGTGATTGCGACAGATGTACGAAGGTCATTTGGTGATGCAAAGAAAATTTGTTTAAAACCTGATAAGAAAAATATAACAGCAAATGGTACAGACCTATTGTTTGTTGAAATATCAATGGAAGATGAACATGGAAACCCTGTTGAGGATGCATCAAGCCGTGTACATGTTCATGTGGATGGAGCAGGGCGACTAGTTGGATTGGATAATGGAGATAGTACTGACTTCGATCAGTATAAGGGAATCAGTAGAAGGTTATTTAATGGAAAACTAATGGTGATGATCGGTTCAACATTAGAACCTGGGAAGGTTTTTCTCGAAGTTTCTTCACGAGGGTTAGAAACACAATCTATTGAAATCGAATCTTTTCCAACTCAAATTCGATCTATACAAGGAATCACTGTAGCTAGTAAAAATCAAGAATTGCCAATTGTTATGGGAAGTAAGGAAGAAATACCTATCAGAAAAATCGAGATAATAAGTGATTCTGGCCAATTCTTTAACAAATTTAAGACCGAATTGATAGTGCATGCAAAAATTCACCCAAATGATGCAACATATCAAGATGTTGAATGGAGTGTCGTGAACGAATCTGGAATAAAGTCGAATATAGCGACGGTTGAAGGAAATGGAAAGGAAGCAAAAGTCACAGCATTAGGGGATGGAGAATTTCGACTTAGATGTACAAATAGAAATGGCACTGAAAAAATCAGGCTGATTTCACAACTGGAGTTTAAGGCAGAAGGACTTGGCAAAGCCTATAAAGATCCATATGAGTTTATTTCTGCAGGACTTTATGAGTATAGTAAAGGTGAAGTGACCAATGGGAACGAGAGAGGTGTAGCAACAAGCCGGGATGGTGAAACACAAGTAGGCTTCCGAGAAATAGATTTTGGTCCTTATGGCTCTGACACGATAACCATTCCAATTTTTGCATTGTCAAGTGAAGAATATTCCATCCAAATTTGGGAGGGCATGCCTGATGAAGAAGGAAGTGAATTACTGGCTGATGTCATATATCAAAAGCCTTCCAAATGGAATGTTTATCAAGAAGAAACTTATCAATTATCTAAGCGGCTTCGTGGAATTACATCATTATGTTTTGTTCTTAAGCAAAAGGTTCATATAAAAGGATTCATATTTGAGAGAAAGAATAGAGCGTTTGAAAAGAATATGGCGACAGACTGTGACCATTTATATGGTGATACCTTTACCATTACAGAAAACAGTGTAGATGAAATTGGAAATAATGTATCACTTGAATTCGAGAATTTGAACTTTACCGGTGAAGGCACAACGAAATTGACCATATTTGGTCGATCACATCATGATAAAAATACAATTCAGATTTTGTTTTCAGGTGACGAAGGAGAAACTAAACAGATCATTGAATTCGCAAAATCTGATGAATATGAAGAAAAGATTTTCAATATTGAAAAGATAACAGGCAAACAAAAAGTGACCTTCATTTTTTTACCAGGATGTCATTTTGATTTTGGATGGTTTTATTTTGAAAAGTAAACAATTATGATTAGAGGCGGACGGCAGTTAATAGTCGATTTCCATTTAAGGGAATCGACTTATTTGTCGCATATAGTCATTATATCCTATGAAAAGTAATCGTGTGAATAATTAACTAGGTGAATAGTCTATTTTTAGAATATCAGACAAAATGCATGGTTATTCTTTTGGAAAATTGATATAGTAATTTTAGTGGAAAAGATTTCTCTTTTCTAAAAGATTGTTGTTTTTTAATAAGTTCATTGAACATAAACTAATTAAGTTGATTGGAACGGATATGGGAGACTCATGAAGGCACTGTGCGACGAGGGGGGCTCACCGCCTGCCCTATTTAAGATGTGTATCGCTCCAATCAACCATTTTCACGAACTTATTACAAAGCAACAAAGTTTGGGAAAACAGCCTACAATTAATAGTAAGTGAAGGTCGGATACAATATGTTTTTAAAATCATCAATATTAGAAAGAGTTTTTTTTCAATCAAGGATTCCACAAATGATTTTTGAATATAACTTTAAAGAAAATGTAGCAAATGAGGCATTTTACCAATTCATAGGTTACTCAAAAGTGGAATGGGATGAATTAACGTTAGAAGATATTTCACATCCGGAAGATTATCAGCTTGATATGCAATTGTATCATGAAGTATTTACTGGAAAACGTCCATCTTATCAGATGGAAAAGCGGTATTTCCATAAATCGGGTGAAATAATATGGGGGTCTTTAAACGTAACAGCTATCGAAGATCCCTATTCAACTAAAAAGTATTTTTTAGCTCAAATATACGATATAACTGAACAGAAAAATCTGGAAAGAGTATTAACTGACAATGAACAGAAATATAGGCTATTAGCTGATAACTCATCAGATATTATCAATCTGTATTTACCAGATGGCAGATTTTTATATAGCTCACCTTCTATTACTCAAATTCTCGGGTATGAGACAGATGAACTAACCGGAGATGTCCCTTATCTTTATATTCATCCAGACGACATTTCTTATGTCAAAAAGAAGCATTTGTCTTTACTTGAAAACCGAAATCCTATTCTTATTACGTATCGATTTAAACATAAAAATGAATCATATATTTGGGTGGAATCAAGTGTTCGATCCATAGCGGATGAGCGAACAGGTGAAATGACCGGCTTAATTTCTATTTCGCGAGATATTACGAGCAGATTAGAAAAAGATAAGTTATTGCAAAAGTCTGAAAAATTAGCGGTTGTAGGACAGCTTGCAGCTGCCGTGGCACATGAAATTCGAAACCCACTTACATCGATTAAAGGTTTTATGCAATTATTTTCTCAAACAAAAGAATATAATAAAGAATATATGAATATTGTTCGTGATGAATTAGATCGAGTTGAGGATATCATTTCAGAATTTTTAACGATGGCAAGAACGCAGGCAGAAAAGAAAGAAGTGCTTGATGTAGATAAATTAATCAAACAAGTCATAACTCTCTTAAATACACAAGCTATTTTAGTTAATAAAGAAATTAAATATGAAAATGTGATTACAAACCCGATTGTAAAAGGGGACAGAAGCAAGCTTAAACAAGTATTTTATCAAATCATTCAAAATGGATTAGATGCGATTGAAGAAAAAGGAACTGTCTATGTTAGAATGTCAAGTTATGATCATCTGTTAAAGGTTAAAATTATAGATAATGGTCGCGGAATTTCAAATGATCGTCTCAAAAACATAGGTGAACCTTATTATTCCATCAAGGAAAAAGGAACAGGCTTTGGTTTAATGACAAGCTATCAAATTATTGAAAATCATAATGGGAATATTGAGATCGATTCAATTGTTGGTAAAGGAACTACAGTATCTGTTACACTTCCAATGTGAAGAGTTGAAACAGAGGTGATAAAGAACATGTATTTCGTTGTTTTAGATTTAGGTTGCGCTGAGTGTGGAGAAAGCTCTAACATTCTTGGGATTTTTACTTCTATAGAAAAAGCTAAAAAAGCAAGAGATGATTATAAAACTGTGAATAAACTTGATGAGTATTCAGACCATGAATTTTTTATTTACAAAATAGATGCTTTAGATAAAGTGTACCAAAATAGTTTTGAACATTTAGTTGAAGAATGAAACAAATGACCTTTTTCTACATATATTGATTGAAAAAGGGGAATTTCCTTATGATAAAATATTATTGCTCAAAATGTATGTTATTACATGATCAAGAGCAAATGTGTATGAAATGTGGAAATTCAGAACTTAAACATATATCAATAAGTGTCCAAAATCAAAAGGAAAAGCAAATCGAGGAAAATGGGTATAAATGAATTTGATAAGAAGGCTCTCCAAGTACGGAGAGTCTTTTTATACTATTAGAAAGTATAAGATGATAGTGAAAAACTAAGGTTCTTTGGTAGCGATTACTTTTTTATCTGTAATTGATTACGAGTGGAGAGGGTTGATGAAATGAGGTGAACTTTGATATTTTGACCTCTAAGATGCCATTTGTCAGAGTGGCAACTATTTTTTTCTTTTCGATCGGAAATGGAAGGACGACCGTTCTTCGTCGCTCATTTCCAACTTGTTCTGAATCACAAACTGAGATATGGAGATGATCTTGATTAACTTCTAAGTTAATCCTTTCTATTGTCATTTCTTCTCCAAGCTCTGCTTCAACGATAAACTCTTCACCGGTTTCGAACAAATCAAGACGAAACGTTTGCTCATCTAGTAAATTTGTAAATGGATCTGTAAAAAATTGTGTCATCCATTCCTCGATACCGTTAATGTCCATTGGTTTCGAACATTTTTTTTTATTCATTTCAATTGACCTCCAAGACTTCTTCTCTAAAAAAACTAGATCCCTTTAACATTTACATTATTCAAAGAATCTTATTTTTGTGAGGGTTTTAAAGTCCATTGAAGAAAATTTGAGAAAAGATAACTAATGATAAATTCTGACAGCACTTGATTTTACTTCATTAAAATAAAAAAGAGAATGAGATTACCCATTCTCTACAGTTCCCTACATATCATGACTTTGATTGTTCTTTTGACGAGTATGATTTGCGTTTTTTACTTTTTTGGAGCCATCTAATGGTTCTGGTTGGCCGGGGTTGTTTCCTTTAGGTGCATTTTTGCGCATATCTTTTCCTGTATTTTTGTTTGTCATCTTAATCCCTCCTACCTAATAGGATGAGTCAAAAATAAAAAAACATGCGAAGTGAAGACTGAATAAATTGTTTAATAAAAGCACATCCTAATATATGGTACTAATTGATGATGAAAGGGAAGTGAAGAGTATGCCTTATAACAAAAATAACCAGCAATCATTTCAAGCAGCTCAACAAGGTGCAACCCAAGCATTTGATGCTTATAAAAATATTGTGAAGGATAGCTCAGATTATGGGCATCAACTTAAACACCTAACAGAAGAAGTAAACGAAGCTTATCAACAAATTAATAATGCACTAGAAAATGCTTCTGAAACACAAAGGGAACGATTAGAACAATATCAACGAGATCTTGAGCAAATCATTCGCGATGTGAATCAAACAGAATAATACAAAACGACGGAAACCCGTCGTTTTTTGTCGTTATAAAAGAATCATTATTGATTTTTTTTGCGTTTTTTATTGTTCTGCTTTTGAGCTGCCGTTAGAGGTTCATTTTGTAATTCTTCATTATAGCCTGTACCAATTCCTTGAGCGCTTGCATCATTCATGCCCAATCTTACATGGTTTGCCTTACGTTTTGCCATTTCTTCGATCACCTCCCGCCTTAAAAATTAGCTTGTCACAATTCACAAGAAACATTCAAAATGGCATAGATTATCGTTTTTAGTAAAAAATTTAGAAAAAAATGAAAAGTTTTTATCCTTTTTACTTCAAAATTTGATATAGTAGAAAAGTAAAACTAGTACGCTTTCATAAGGAAACCTTATACATATCAATAACATCATTGTTATTTACTTATGTTACTAGTTGTATTAAGATTAAATTGTGAAAATTAATTAAAAATGGGGTACCATCCTTCGACATTTGTCGATCCTTGATCTTTTTAAGGGGGAGAATTTATGACTAATCAAGTGACTACGAAACAAGATGCTTTCCAAGCACGTAAAAATTTTACGGTTAATGGAAAAAAGTACAACTACTACTCATTACAAGCTCTAGAAGATGCTGGAATTGGTAACGTTTCACGCTTACCATATTCAGTAAAGGTTCTTTTAGAATCTGTTCTTCGTCAAGTAGATGGCAGAGTCATTACAAAAGAACATGTTGAAAACTTAGCAAAATGGGGAACAAGCGAATTAAAGGATATTGATGTTCCTTTCAAACCATCTCGTGTTATTTTACAAGACTTCACGGGTGTTCCAGCAGTTGTAGATTTAGCATCATTACGTAAAGCAATGGCTGATATGGGTGGAGATCCTGATAAAATTAACCCGGAAATTCCAGTTGACCTGGTAATTGACCACTCTGTACAGGTTGATAGAGCTGGAACTCCAGATGCTCTTCAATTCAATATGGATCTTGAATTTGAACGTAATGCTGAGCGCTATAAATTCCTAAGCTGGGCAAAAAAATCGTTTGATAACTATCGTGCAGTCCCACCTGCAACTGGTATCGTTCACCAAGTAAACTTAGAGTACTTAGCAAATGTTGTTCACGCAGTACAAAACGAAGATGGCGAATTTGAGGCTTTCCCAGATTCATTAGTTGGTACTGACTCTCATACAACAATGATCAATGGTATTGGTGTTCTTGGATGGGGTGTTGGTGGTATCGAAGCGGAAGCCGGCATGTTAGGACAACCATCTTATTTCCCAGTACCAGAAGTTATCGGTGTTAAATTAACTGGTGAGCTTCCAAACGGAACTACAGCTACTGACTTAGCATTAAAAGTAACACAAGTATTACGTCAACAGGGTGTTGTTGGTAAATTTGTTGAATTCTTTGGTCCTGGTGTGGCACAGCTTCCACTTGCAGACCGTGCAACAATTGCGAACATGGCTCCTGAATATGGTGCAACTTGTGGTTTCTTCCCAGTTGATGAAGAAGCTCTTAATTACATGCGCTTAACTGGACGTGATGAAGAGCAAATTAAAGTAGTTGGAGAATACTGTAAAGCAAATGGATTATTCTTCACACCAGAAAATGAAGATCCAATCTTCACGAAAGTAGTTGAAATCAATCTTTCTGAAATCGAAGCAAATTTATCTGGTCCTAAGCGTCCACAGGATTTAATTCCGCTTTCAATGATGAAGGATAAATTCCATGAACATTTAGTTGCTCCAGCTGGTAACCAAGGCTTTGGTTTAGAAGCAACTGAAATTAACAAAGAAATCACTGTGAAATTCAAAAGCGGTGAGGAAACAAAAATGAAAACTGGTGCTATCGCAATTGCTGCGATCACTAGCTGTACAAATACATCTAACCCATATGTACTTGTTGCTGCAGGTCTTGTAGCGAAAAAGGCTACAGAACTTGGCTTAGAAGTACCGAAATATGTTAAAACATCTTTAGCTCCAGGATCTAAGGTTGTTACTGGATATTTACAAAACTCAGGTCTTCTGCCACATCTTGAGCAGCTTGGCTTTAACTTAGTTGGTTACGGCTGTACTACTTGCATCGGTAACTCCGGTCCTCTTGCAGATGAAATTGAAGAGGCAGTTGCAGCTAATGATTTACTTGTAACATCCGTATTATCAGGTAACCGTAACTTTGAAGGTCGTATCCACCCTCTTGTAAAAGGTAACTACCTTGCATCACCACCACTAGTTGTGGCTTATGCATTAGCAGGTACAGTTGATATCGATCTACAAAATGATTCACTTGGTAAAGACAAAAACGGCAATGATGTATTCTTCAATGACATCTGGCCAACAACAAGTGAAATTAACGAAGTTGTTAACAAAACCGTAACACCTGAGCTATTCAGAAAAGAGTATGAGCAAGTATTTGATGATAATGCTCGTTGGAACGAAATCGAAACAACAGATGAAGCATTATATGTATGGGATGAATCATCAACATACATTCAAAACCCTCCATTCTTTGAAGGCCTGGAAGCTGAACCAGGTAAAGTTGAAACTCTTAAAGGTCTACGTGTTGTAGCAAAATTCGGTGACTCTGTCACAACTGACCATATTTCACCTGCTGGTTCAATCGGAAAAGATACACCGGCTGGACGCTACCTACAAGAAAATGGTGTAACTCCGAGAGAGTTTAACTCTTATGGTTCTCGCCGTGGTAACCACGAAGTAATGATGAGAGGTACGTTTGCAAACATCCGTATTAAAAACCAAATTGCTCCAGGTACAGAAGGTGGTTATACAACTTACTGGCCAACTGGTGAAGTAAAATCAATTTATGATGCTTGCATGGATTACAAACAAGATGGAACAGGACTTGTTGTATTAGCTGGCAAGGATTATGGTATGGGTAGTTCACGTGACTGGGCAGCAAAAGGTACAAACCTTCTAGGTATTAAAACAGTTATCGCTGAAAGCTTCGAGCGTATCCACCGCAGTAACCTAGTGTTAATGGGTGTTCTTCCTCTACAATTTAAAGAAGGAGAAAATGCAGAAGTACTTGGTTTAACTGGTAAGGAAACGATTGAAGTTGAAATCGATGAGACAGTAAAACCACGTGATTTTGTGAAAGTTACAGCTACTGATGAGGCTGGAAACAAAAAGGAATTCAAAGTACTAGTTCGTTTCGATAGTGAAGTGGAAATTGACTACTATCGTCATGGCGGAATTCTTCAAATGGTTTTACGTGATAAATTAAAAGGTTAATGTGTTATGAAAAAGGGAACGGATTTATTCGTTCCCTTTTTGTTGTATAGAATAATGATAAAATGTTTGAACATTGGATAACTGCTTTGACATCCAACTCCAAAGCACAGGATGTGCAAGTGCAGTCTTTGCGACAGGACGTTGCTATCCTAGACTGCCAGCGCCTATCGCCTATCAAACTTCAGATCATCTCCATTCGATAAGTCAACATTGGTTCGCATCGTTTACCCTGTTTCCTAAATCTTTAGTCGATGCTCCTCCAGTTTGTACGGCGATGACCAAGGCGCTTGCGCTTTTCTTATTGTTTTTGGCTAAAATACGAAAATTAATGCGTTATCATTGTTCTTTTCATAAAACCATGCTTAAATGAGAAATAAAGTATACATGAAAGGGCTATTGCATGTACGATGCACTTCAACTTGGACCGTTTACAATTCAATATCTGCTTATTATTTACATAAGTTCGATCTTGGCCACATATTTTATTTTAGATGGCTTCATACATGAATCGGAAGTAAAGACATTTTATAAGCAACATTATATGACTTTTTGGTTTATTCTTTTCATTACTTATAAATTTAGCATTGTAATATTCCAACCACAGCTACTCTTAACGACAAGGTGGTTTTTCTTTACAGGAGGGAAATCAGGTTTTTATCTTGGGCTATTACTAGGAGTGCTATTTTTAGTCTGGAAAAAACAAAAGGATAAGATACCTTATAAAGCCTTTATCAAATCGTTGGTACTTCTTTTTTTGTGTTTTACGGTAGTTTTTCAATTAACGAAATTTGTTGTGTTGTCTTTTCTTTAGGAGGTAAATAAATGAAAAAGGTTTTAGCAATTTCTATTTTAGTATTTCTTGTAGGGTATGCAATTTATTTCGCAATTAATCCTAGTAACCCAAAAGTAGGTGTATCGGAAGGTAGTACAGCACCTGATTTTGAATTAAAAACTCTTAGTGGAGACAGCCTGAGTTTGTCGAGTGTGAAAGGAAAAAAAGTCATCATCAACTTTTGGGCTACCTGGTGTCCGCCATGTCGATCTGAAATGCCAGATATGCAAAAAATTCAAGATGAACACAAGGATGATGTAGTTGTTTTAGCTGTAAACTTAACAAATTCTGAGAGCAGTGTAGATACAGTGAAAAAATTTGTGGACGAGTTAGAACTTACGTTTCCAGTATTATTAGATGAAAAGGGAGAAATCAATAATCAGTTTGAAGTCCTTTCATATCCAACTTCTTATTTTGTAGACGAAAATGGAGTCATTCAAACAAAATTTGTTGGGGCATTATCGTATGATCAAATGAATGAATTTCTTAATAATCTTTAACCGAGCCGATCAATATGGTTCGGTTTTTAATATTTCTAATTAAACAATTTTCATTGATCGCACTCTTAATAGACAGTAAGATCAATCGCAAGCTTTTAGAGTTTACTTAGAAGGTAAGGTGGGGGATAACTGCCCTGAAGGTCCGATGGTTTAAAAACTAAACCATCAATAGGGGGTGAAGAAAATCCCGCTGATAGAAATTTCACATTATTTTCACAACAATTGATTTAAAAGTCAGAAAATTGGGTATCCTTCTATTAAATAATACGGAGGTGTAATCAACATGAGAAAGACAAGAAAAAAATCATTTGAAGAGTTAGTAAAAGAAAATAAACAGCAATTATTACAAGATCGAGAAGCACTTGATTTACTCGAAGAGCGGTGGGAGCAGCGTATTCTTAAAAGGCTGGATTAAGGTTCAATCAAGAATTGAAAGGGCAATACAAATACCAATGATTTATCCAATCAGTTTTTTTAACAGGCTTTTCTAGTCATCGTTTCGTTTCATACAGGGTATTCTACTTGGTGAGGAGGCGATAACAATGGCAGGTCAAAATGATACTCAAACTCACTTTAATCCAAATCATGTAGGTACAAAACCGCGTGGTTTCGGTAATAATAAAGGGAAACAAATGCAGGATACATCTGGAAAACATGCTCAAGTGATTCAAACAAAGGGCGAGTAAATAGGTACAATCGTTAGATAAAAAATTCCCTATTATAAAACAAAAACGTGTTTAAAATCTTCTTCAAAAAAGCAGACTAACATTGTTTCATTGCATTTTAAATGATAATACACAATGAGAGGAAGGATACACGATGGCAAATCAAACTAGACCAAATCCAGATGACCGTTCTGATAACGTAGAAAAGCTTCAGAGCATGGTTCAAAACACAATTGAGAATATTGAAGAAGCACAAGATACCATGCAATTTGCTAGTCCTGAAGAGCGTGAGCGTATTGAAGCGAAAAATCTTCGCCGTGAAGAAAGCATCAACGCTTTACGTAATGAAATTAAGGATGAAGCACAAGCGCGTGAAAATGGCTATCGTAATGATCAGTAATTTAAACCAGGCTTTTAAGCCTGGTTTATTTTTTATGATCAGAAAGTATAAAAATTTTATGAATGACAGTATAAGAAAAGACTAAGGCTTTGGCCATTAGGACTTGGCTGTAAGCTAAGTTTTTCTAATTAGCCACCCAAAAAAAGTTATGATATCATTGTTTGAAGCAATGTTTTATGGAACAAGAGAAGCAAGGAGAGAAGAAAGAATGCACATATCTAAAGCAGAAGTTGAAGTACGGTATGCGGAAACAGACCAAATGGGTGTTGTATATCATGCGAATTACTTAATTTGGATGGAAGTAGGTAGAACAAAGCTTATTCAAGACCTTGGATTTTCTTATGCAGGAATGGAAGAACAGGGGATAATCTCACCTGTAATAGACTTAGAAATTTCTTATAAGAAACCTATGCGCTATGGAGAAACAGCTACAGTTCACACATGGATTGAGGAATATAATGGGATCAAGAGTGTATACGGATATGAAATATATTCACCATCAGGAGATCTTGCTGTTCAAGCAAAATCAAGTCATGTTTGTGTAAACAAAGATACATTTAGACCCGTAAAATTCAAAAAAATGTTCCCAGAGTGGCATGAAGCCTATGAGAAGGCGAAAAAGTAAATGGCATTTGGCATTTCCCGCAAGGAATTACATAAATGGAAGTATGATATTGATCAGGGGAATATATCTTTTTTAACTCATTTTTGGTTGGATGATCGCTTTCCAGATAGTCATTGTGTCACGAAGGTTGGCTGTAATGATATTGAAAAATTAGCTAAATGGGGAGCACATTATGGATTGAAGAAAGAGTGGATTCACCATTATAAACATTATCCTCATTTTGATTTAATGGGCACCACACAAATGAACATATTGAAGGAATACGGTCTTGACGATCATATTGAACGATTTAAATTGCATAAAAAATAATGCTTATAACACAATAGAGGGAGATTTTCACTTGGTAATTGATACAACTGGAAGTGGAAATTCTCCCTTTTTCTGTGTCGTGCATTTATTTAACTTTAGCAATTTCTATTACATAAATGAATTATTTTAATTATAGTGAAAAACAGGCTCCTCGCCATCTTCATCTAAATCAACATGTAGATCATGTTCATCAAAATACCATAGATCACGGTTTTCAACAAAGAACGTTATGCCTTTACTTTCGACACTTGAGCCTATTTCTTCTGGGCTTTGCTTAACAACTCCAAGTGAAAAGCCTTTTTGCACATTACTACATCCACCATATCTAACAAAAAACTGGACCATGTCACCTTTCTCAAGCTGTAATTCATTTATATACCAATCTGCTGCTTTGTTATCAATGGTAATTTTCAAATCCGGAACACTCCTTTTCATTTTTCAACTTGATTTCATTATAATATAGATGCGTTAAGAGGGCTAATGATGAACCCTAAATGATAAACATAAAGAAGAGGATGAAGTAAAGGCCGAGTTTCTCCTTTCGAAAATACTCTTTCCTTACTTTATCCTCTCTTTTTATAGCCACTTGACTTTAGGTTCTGTTTTTTCAATAATCCGTTTAATATTTGCGCGATGACGATAGACAACAAAGCCTGTTAACAGGGTAATGACAATGATTAGTGGAATATCTTTTGTAAATAAGCTATAAATGATCCCATATACTCCTGCAAGCATTGAAGAAAGTGACACATATTTTGAAATATATAGGATAATAAAAAAGAAGGCTAACATCGTAAGAAACATAATTGGTACGTAAAGTAATAGTACTCCTCCTGATGTTGCAACTGCTTTTCCACCTTTAAATTTTGCGAAAATTGGGTATGTATGTCCAATTACGGCAAATATCCCAACTAATAAGGGACTTAGGTTCTCTAAACCAATTAATAAAGGCAAAGCTGCAGCTAGTGTCCCTTTTAAAATATCTGCACCTGTTACGAGTAAACCGGCTTTTATTCCCAGTGTTCGGAAAGTATTTGTACCACCTAAGTTACCGCTCCCGTGTTCACGTATGTCGATTCCATAACCAAGCTTGCCTACTATAAGGCCTGATGGAATGGATCCTAGTAAATAAGCTAAGATAAAAATAATGGCTTCAATCATGTTTGGACTCCTTTGCGTATTCTTCCTATATTCTATCATGACCAATGATAAAAACACTATGAGAGAATAAAAAAAGATAAAAACTCTCATGTTATAAGTAACATTGATACGACGTACATAGTATAAGAGTTGCGTTTTAATTCCATACAAAAGGTATCAAAACGTTTATCCTCCTCTTAACCGGCAGTAAGACCCCCACCTCAGGATTTTGGATTATACAAAGAATCTTGAAGTGGGGATGGATAACTGCCCGTAAAGGTCCGATTCAACTAACCAACAGTGGAGATGAAGAAATCCCCACTGTTGGAAGTTTCACTTTATTATGTAACGATACAAAATCATTGTTTGCCACGGTTCTAACTTGTTATGATTGAAGGATAAAGGAGATGGATATAATGGGGATTGAAAATCCAACAAGAGAAGAAATAAGTCAAATTTTGAAAAATAGTAAAAGGATAGCAGTTGTAGGCTTATCAAGTAATCCTGAGCGTACATCTTATATGGTTAGTAAGGCGATGCAGGATGCAGGATATGAGATTATTCCTGTAAATCCTACTGTCGATGAAGTGTTAGGTCAAAAGGCAGTTGCTTCATTAACCGAAATTAAAGAACATGTAGACATTGTCAACGTATTCCGCCGTTCAGAACATTTACTGGAGGTTGCACAAGAATTTTTAAAAATTGATGCAGATGTATACTGGGCGCAGCTGGGACTAGAAAATGAAGAAGCCTATCAGTTGCTTAAAGATAACAATAAAACCGTTATCATGAATCGTTGTATTAAGGTTGAGCATGCTATGACAAAGTAATTTATATGCTCATTTTTAAGAAAATCCTTGTCTTAACAAGGATTTTTTACTTTATTAAGCGAATAATGTTTCCTAAATCAAATTTACCATATACAATAAAGCATGGATAACAGGAAATGGGTAGGATAAAAAGCCTATGAAATTTTTGTTCTTGATTTTCTAATTATTTGTGGGGGTTGTCGATCTGCAAATTATTGTATAAAATACTAAAACATGCGTTCTTACGTGAAAAAGATTTAATTGTTTGTCACTGAAAGGGGTTTAAGTCGCTTGGGAAAGAAGCAGCAGTTTGAATATAATGATGATGCGATTCAGGTCCTTGAAGGTCTTGAGGCAGTCAGAAAACGTCCTGGTATGTACATCGGCAGTACTGATAGTCGAGGTCTGCATCATCTCGTATACGAAATCGTTGATAACTCTGTAGATGAGGCTTTAGCTGGTCACGGAGATCATATAATTGTCAAAATACATAAGGATAACAGTATTTCTGTTCAAGATAAGGGTCGAGGAATGCCTATTGGTATGCATAAACTCGGAAAACCTACTCCTGAGGTTATATTAACGGTCCTTCATGCAGGAGGAAAGTTTGGACAAGGTGGATATAAAACAAGTGGCGGTTTACATGGTGTAGGTGCGTCAGTTGTTAATGCTCTCTCAGAATGGCTTGTTGTGACCATTCAACGTGATGGCTTCATTTATGAGCAGCGCTTTGAAGATGGAGGAAAGCCGGTGACAACCCTAGAGAAAAAAGGGAAAACTAGCAAAACCGGAACAAAAATTCATTTTAAACCAGATCCGACGATGTTTAGTACGACTACGTATAACTTTGAGACATTAAGTGAGCGTCTCCGTGAGTCTGCCTTTCTTTTGAAAGGGTTTAAAATTGAATTAATAGATGAACGCCATGATCAATCGGAGGTCTATCATTATGAAACAGGGATTGAAGCGTTTGTAACATATTTGAATGAAGAAAAGGACGCTTTACATCCAGTGGTCTCATTTGAAGGAGAGCAAAATGGAATTGAAGTTGATTTTGCTTTTCAGTTTAATGATGGTTACTCAGAAAATATTTTATCCTTCGTCAACAATGTCCGTACAAAAGATGGCGGAACCCACGAGGCTGGTTCGAAGACAGCGATGACAAGAGCTTTTAACGAGTATGCAAGAAAAACGGGCTTGTTAAAGGAAAAGGATAAAAATTTAGAGGGTTCGGATATCCGTGAGGGACTTTCTGCTATTATTTCAGTACGAATTCCTGAGGAGCTTCTTCAATTTGAAGGACAAACCAAAGGTAAGCTAGGTACAAGTGAGGCTCGATCTGCGGTTGATGCGATTGTGTCCGAAAACCTTTCTTATTTTCTTGAAGAAAATCCTGATGCAGGAACTCTCCTAGTTAAAAAGGCAATTAAAGCGTTCCAGGCTAGAGAGGCTGCACGTAAAGCACGTGAAGAAGCACGAAGCGGAAAAAAACGAAAGCGTTCTGAAACGACTTTAAGTGGAAAGCTTACACCTGCTCAATCTCGAAACCCATTAAAAAACGAACTATACCTTGTGGAGGGTGATTCTGCAGGTGGTTCTGCTAAACAAGGCAGAGATCGCCGCTTCCAAGCAGTTCTTCCACTAAGAGGTAAAGTTATTAATACTGAGAAAGCAAAGCTGGCTGACATCTTTAAAAATGAGGAAATCAATACGATTATCCACGCAATTGGTGCAGGAGTTGGCGCAGAATTTTTAATTGAAGATATAAATTATGATAAAGTTATTATTATGACAGATGCCGATACTGATGGTGCTCACATTCAAGTACTGCTCTTAACATTCTTTTATCGTTATATGAAGCCTCTTATTGAGAACGGGAAAGTATTTATTGCCCTTCCGCCATTGTATAAAGTAAGTAAAGGTACAGGGAAAAAAGAGGTTATAGAATATGCATGGTCTGATGATGAATTAGATGACGCGATTAAAAAAGTTGGTAAGGGTTATATGATTCAACGTTACAAAGGTCTAGGTGAGATGAATGCAGACCAGCTGTGGGAAACAACGATGAATCCAGAGTCTAGAACACTTATTCGAGTAAAAATTGATGATGCTGCCCGTGCAGAACGTCGTGTTACCACACTTATGGGAGATAAAGTAGAGCCTAGACGTAAATGGATAGAAAATAACGTGGCATTCGGACTTGATGAAGAAACAAATATATTGGAAAATGAGCATTTATCGGTCGCAGAGGAGGTATAGGTTTTGGCAGATTCAGTAGAGATATATCGAGATTTACCTCTTGAAGATGTGCTTGGTGACCGTTTTGGACGTTATAGTAAGTACATTATTCAAGATCGTGCACTCCCAGATGCACGTGATGGATTAAAACCTGTACAACGAAGAATTTTATATGCAATGCATGTTGACGGGAATACAAATGATAAAAACTATCGAAAATCAGCAAAAACAGTTGGTAATGTTATCGGGAACTATCATCCACATGGAGATTCATCTGTATATGATGCTATGGTACGGATGAGTCAGGACTGGAAGGTACGTAATCTTCTTATTCAAATGCATGGTAACAACGGGAGTATTGATGGCGACCCGCCTGCTGCGATGCGTTATACAGAAGCAAGACTTTCAGCAATTGCTTCTGAATTACTGCGTGACATTGAAAAGGAAACCGTTGATTTTGTTCCAAACTTTGATGATACGAGTAAGGAACCATTAGTTCTTCCAGCGATGTTTCCTAACCTTTTAGTCAATGGATCAACAGGTATTTCAGCTGGTTACGCGACAGACATTCCTCCTCATCATTTAGGAGAAGTCATAGATGCGGTTATAAAACGTATGGATAAACCTTCATGTACTGTTGATGAGCTTATGTCTGTCATAAAAGGACCGGATTTCCCAACAGGTGGAATCATTCAAGGTGTTGACGGGATTAAGAAGGCTTATGAGACAGGTAAAGGGAAAATCATTGTTCGTGGTAAAGCCGAAATCGAAGAGATACGTGGTGGAAAACAACAAATCACCGTTACTGAAATCCCGTATGAAGTAAATAAAGCAAATCTAGTAAAACGGATCGATGAATTCCGAATCGAACGTAAGGTTGAAGGGATCGCTGAAGTCCGCGATGAAACAGATCGCACAGGTTTGCGCATTGTGATTGAGTTAAAAAAGGATGCAAATGCTGCAGGAGTTCTTAATTATTTATATAAAAACAGTGATTTGCAAATAACGTATAACTTTAATATGGTCGCGATTCATAATCGACGTCCAATGTTAATGACCTTACCTTCTATTCTTGATGCCTATATTGAACATCAAAAGGAAGTAGTATCAAATCGGTCAAAATACGAACTGCGAAAAGCGCAAGAACGACAGCATATTGTTGAAGGGCTTATCAAAGCCTTATCCATTTTGGATGAAGTCATTGCGACAATTCGTGCTTCAAAGGATAAACGAGATGCAAAAGATAATTTAATTCAAAAATATGAATTTTCAGAGCCGCAAGCAGAAGCGATTGTGTCTTTACAGCTTTATCGCTTAACAAATACAGATATTACAGCATTGAGAAATGAAGCAGAAGAGCTAGCAAATAAAATACAAGAACTAACAAGTATTCTTAATGATGAAAAAATCTTGTTAAAAGTCATTAAAAATGATCTTAAAAAAGTAAAGAAAACATATGCCGATGATCGACGCTCGGTCATTGAAGCCGAAATTGAAGAAATTAAAATCAATCTTGAAGTGATGGTAGCATCAGAAGATGTGATCGTAACTGTGACGAAAGACGGTTATGTAAAACGAACTAGCCAAAGGTCTTATGCAGCATCAAATGGTCAAGACTTTGGTATGAAAGAAAAGGATCGTTTACTTTCTAAAATTGACATTAATACAACAGATGTTGTGCTGTTGTTTACGAATAAAGGGAATTACCTATACTGTCCGGTGCATGAACTGCCAGATATTCGCTGGAAGGATCTCGGACAACATATTGCTAATATTATCCCGATCGACCGGGATGAAGAGATCATTAAAGCGATTGCTGTGAAAAACTTTGAAGATCCTCACTTTGTGACATTTGTGACAAAGTCAGGTATGGTGAAAAAATCAGAGCTTAGTCAATATAAAGCACAGCGATATTCAAAGCCGCTTGTTGCTGTTAATCTAAAGGGTGACGACACTGTAGTTGATGTTCACCTTACAACTGGTAATGATGATCTATTCTTAGTAACACACCTGGGATATGGATTATGGTTTACTGAAGAAGAAGTAAATGTCGTTGGTCCACGTGCTGCTGGAGTAAAAGGCATTAATTTAAAACAAGATGATTATGTTGTTAGCGGGAATGTATTAAAGCCTAACACTAAGGCATTTTTAGTGATTGCCACTCAACGAGGCGCAGTGAAAAAAATGTCAGTGAATGACTTTGAAAAATCATCAAGAGCAAAGCGTGGATTAATCATGCTAAGAGAACTTAAAAATAATCCACATCGAATTGTGGGAGCTGCAATCGTTTATCATAAAGAAGAGTTTTTCCTTGAATCAGAACAAGGTGTTATTGAAAGTGTAGATGTTTCAACATTAAGAGCAAATGATCGTTATAGTAACGGATCTTTCCTCATTGATGAGCAAGAGGCTGGACCTGTAAAGGAAACCTGGATAAAAAATATAGAAGAACATGAGAAATGATATAGCTAAAAGGGCTGATCCATTATATTTGGATCAGCCCTTATTTTCGTTATTTTTTTTGAAAATAATCTGTAAACGCGTGAACAATTTCAATACCTTGATACGTAAATAAACTTAAGGCTGTAACTGAAAACAACACGATTGGAATCATTCTTACGACAAACATCATTTATATAACCTCCAATTTAAAAAATTTATTTATTAGGGGATGATTGATATAAATGATTTTTTGAAAAATAAGATGATTGATAATAAACAGCATACAGGAATTGTCTAAACCGTTGTTTCCGAATAGAAAAATAGCCAAAAAGCAATAATGTTATCGCGATCAGTAGTGTATATTCAATTTCTGGTGCTGCGCTAAATAAATCGAAATGCTTATGATCTTCCTCTTCAAATGTTGTCAATCCAAATGCTGCGTCATTTTCTATGGCGAATACCTTACCAAGACTAATAGGATGATGGACTTGCGACATTGAAACAAGATGTATGCTAGATATGAAGATCAATAGCAAGAAAAAAGATTTAAGTAGCAAACGATGTTTCAATGAACTCACCCCTTTGCCATTTCATAGACCTATCTTAATCCTTTTTTTGTTCTTTGAAAAGATATTTGTTTATTTTTTAACGTGAAATTGTGATGAAAAGGCTAACATCACTAAAAAAATAAATTTCAAATTATATCTGCTAATAAATGGTATAATTTAGATGTTTAAGATAAAAAAAGTTTTCTAGAGAAAAATAGGAGAAGTTATGAAAAAAGCTAATAAATGTTATAAGGTGTTTATTCCTTTTTTCGCATTTTTGATTTTCTTAGTTGGTAGTTTGATTTTTTTAAATACATATAAAGTAAATTATCAACACAAATTGCCACTAACCCTTTCAATAAACCACGATGATGTTGACTTAGAAGATATTGCTTATAAATTTTGGTTTGAATTGGTAATGCCTTATAAGGAAAGTCAAACTCCTCGTTGGGAGAGGCTGGAGGATGTAAGGTTTAACAAGTTTCAACCCCTTGCTGGAGATACTAACGAATTCGCTATTGCAGTTTCATTTTGGGTAAAACCATCATCCGAATGGTGGAGTATTTATCATAATTGGGGTAATAAGGATAAAGATGGCACAATACATGATATACAGTGGACAATGAGAATAAAGAAAACTTCTACAAATGAATATACGTTGATTAGTATTGAGGAAACAGATAAGTCTATATCAGGCTTAGCACCTTTAAAAAATCACTTTCAAAAAGAAGCTGGAATCGATGTTAAAAGTGATAAAAATCAATATATGATTGAGGGTGACAAGTTGCGAATCACCTATAATAACGGAAAGGAATGGATTGATGTCCCTGTAAATGTTGACGAGCTATTTGCTGGAGATTATAACGGATCTAATAATCAATTAATTTCAGGTAGTTATCAAATTGATCCAGAACGAACAGCTTTTACTCTTATTGAGGAAAATAATAATCTAAGTAATGGAATTGTAAAAGTTATTTCTTCAATTGATCAAGGTAAGACTTGGCAGGAAAGTGTAATTCCTTCAGCTCTACCTTTTGTGAGACTTCGATTACTTGGCTATTTATCAGATCAAAATGGATATCTTATTTTAACAGGTGATCGCACGATGAGATATGAAGCACATGAAGTGTTTATTACATCAGACGGCGGAACGATATGGAAAAAGGTGAGTTCAGTACCAGATGTTTACAAGTTTGTAACAGATGGAGGCTTTATTGATCATCAACTTGGGTTCCTTTCATTTGGAAGTATAAATGTGATGGATAAACCGTCAAGACCTTATTTATTCAGAACAGAAGATGGCGGTGCTAGTTGGAGTGAGGTAAAGATTCCAATTCCACCCGAATATCAGGAAATATTTATCGAAGCTCAGATGCCTGTCTTTGATGGACAACACGGAGCTCTTTTAGTCAATCAAGGTCCAAGCGGTGATTTTCAAGGTGGTAAAGTAATGGCGCGATTTACTTCCTTAGACGGTGGAAAATCGTGGAGCTTTGCGAATCTAGTTTCCCCTGAATAAATGTAGTGACGTTCATATCAAATTAGGAATGAAACAAAATATCTAGAAATCACGTCTATTTCTTTGAATCTTGAAAAATGAGGTATTATGATGGCAGTGAAAAGTAAATGGAAACGTATGTACAAGGTTCTATCACTATTTTTTTCAATATTTCTCAAAATCTATTGGTACAAATTAAGCAAAAAGCCAGAAGCTGAGTGGGAAAAATTATGGATTGAGATCGGAAAGAAATTTCGTAAAACGTTATTTGAATTAGAGGGCTTACTAATTAAAATTGGGCAAATATTGAGTATCCGTTCTGATTTACTTCCTTCCGGTTTTATCAATCAAATACAGGATTTAACTGACAAGGTTCCACCTTCGAATTGGAATGAAATCGAAAAACAGCTTGAAAACGAATGGGGAGAAAAGCCAGCGTTCCATTTACATTCGATTGAGAAGCATTCCATCGCTTCAGCATCAATAGGAGAGGTGTATAAAGGAGTTTTAAAGGATGGTACAGCTGTTGCGATTAAAGTACAGCGGCCCCATATTCAGTCGATCATTCAAACAGACTTTCGAACTTTAGGGATCATTATATGGTTTGCTGACCGATTTGTGCCAGTACCAAAGGGTTTTATTCATTTTAATGTGTTATTCAAAGAATTAAAACAGGTGATCGAACAAGAATTAGACTTTCAAAAGGAAATGAAGACTCTTTTACACTTTAAGGAACGCTATCAATCCACTGATATTGTAAAAATACCATCTGTTTACACGGAATTGTGTACACCGAAAATTCTTGTCATGGAATGGATAGAGGGAATAAGGATCACGAATGAGCACCAAATTGATCAGCTCCCCTTTAGCCGAGAGGAGCTTGCTAAAAGATTGATGAGTGTTTTTCTTCCTCAATGGTTAGAGCCAGGAATGTTTCATGCTGACCCTCATCCAGGAAATATTCTTTTTTCAGCAGATGGTAAAGTCATATTATTAGATTTTGGCATGGTTGGAGAGATTTCCAAAAAGGACGCCACTTACTTTCAGAATTTAATAGGCAGTTTACTTGCTAAAGATTATCCAAAAGCAGTAGAGAGCCTGTACCATTTAGAGTTTTTACATTCCCAGACAGATTCTGGAACGATAGAAAGATTGTTAGCTGAACTGGTGTCCTTTGATCCAACTCAACTAAAGGAAGCTGACTTACTAGCATTGAATCTCGAAATGAATGATCTAATACAGGCGTTACCAATTCAAGTTCCAACTAGATTCGTATTTTTAGGGCGATCAGTTGTCACCATTGAGGGAAATATACGACAATTAGCGCCTGATCACGAATTATTAGAGCTTGGTAAGCCTGTTTTTATGAAATGGTTGCAAACGCAAGGTAGGAATAAATGGTCTTTTATATGGCATTGGGCCCAGTCTCAACCATTATTTAAAATCATTCATTCTGCAACCGAGTTCCTTCAATTACCTAAAAAGTACGAAATGCTAAAAGAAACCGAACAAAGAAGACATTTTCAATTTACTATGCTTGAAAATAATAAAAAGCACTGCTTTCAACTTGTTTTAGTCGGCTTAATTGGCATTGGATTTGGTATTGCTTCTTCTCATGCTATAATGTGGAAATTATCATGTGGGTTAACCTTCATCTCAGCCATAGGGTATATAATATGTGGATACAGATTAAAAAAATGGATGAAATATATGCAAGAAGCACGTTGAATATATAATGAATAAGGCTAAACTCGATCAAACCTGAGTTTAGTCTATTTGTTATGTTTTTATCACTAGTATAGGAAGCTAAACATTGCGTCTATACTTTAATATCGTTATCTATTTTTTGGGGGGTTCCAATTTGAATCGAAATAGAAACATTTGGGCAGGAGTCTTTTTTGGAATCGGGTTTGTCGCATTTATAGATGAAACTGTATTTCATCAATTATTACATTGGCACCATTTTTATGATCAATCAACAACAGATATTGGATTAATTTCAGATGGGCTTTTTCATGCTTTTAGCTGGTTTGCTACAGTGATGGGCTTATTTATGTTCGCTGATCTACGTCGTAAAGGGCAGTTTTCGATAAAAAGGTGGTGGGGAGGTTCCTTGATCGGATCAGGCAGCTTTCAGCTTTATGATGGAACGATTCAGCACAAGCTTATGAAAATTCATCAAATTAGGTATGTTGATTCCGTGATCGTTTATGATGTGGTATGGAATGCGATCGCTCTAATATTGCTCATATTAGGAATTTTTCTTGTCTATCATTCTAAAGAACAAGAAAAGCTAAATAGAGGTAAAATGACACATGATCAATAATTCTCATCAAGATAGTGTTTTTCATATTAGCCATTTATTTTTACTATTTCTATTCATCATGGTTGCAGGATATTTAGTCGCAACCATCTTCTTATATCAGAAGGGGAAGAGATGGCCGATCATCCGATGTTGCTTATGGTTACTCGGATGGGCATGTATTGGTTCGACATTTGTTGGACCAATAGCAGATCAAGCACTCCATCATTTTTTATTTCATATGATTGGTCATATTCTGATAGGAATGCTTGCACCACTTCTTCTTGTATTGGCTAGACCAATGACTCTGCTTTTTAACATTCTGCCAGTGAAGTATGCTCGCAGGTTAACAACAGTGTTAAAAAGTTGGCCATTTAAGGTACTTTCTGATCCAACTGTAACAGCGGTCTTAAATATTGGCGGGTTAGTGGTCCTTTATAAGACAGAACTCTTCTCGTTGATGCATGATCATTTCATTTTAGCCAGTCTCATCCACCTCCATATGTTTTTAGCAGGCTTTGCTTTTACTTTTTCTATTCTATGTATGGATCCAACAGCACATAAAAGGTCGTTTACATATCGGGCCATAGTATTAATTTTAGCCATTGCAGCTCATGGATTACTGTCAAAATACATGTATGCACATCCACCTCTAGGAGTTTCCCAGAAAGAAGCCGAATTAGGAGCGATGCTTATGTATTATGGTGGAGATGTGATTGATCTTGGGCTTGTTTATTTCCTTTGTCAAGAATGGTATCGCGTAAGAGGAAGAAGACTAGAAATTCATAAAAAGACATCTTATTATTTAAAAGGATAATTTCGTTCACTTCATATACCCCTTTCACAAACATATGGTAAACTTTAGCTAAAAAGGGATGTTTGAAGGAGGGGGAAAATGAAGAAAAAAGTTGTGTTAGCTGGAGGAACAGGTTTCATAGGACAATTTTTCGAAAAGAAATTTCTTGAACGAGGATATGAAGTAGTGATCATTTCAAGACGACCACAGCATGTTTCTTGGGAGAATGAAAAAGGAATTGTTGAGGCATTAAATCATGCGGAGATGCTTATAAACCTTGCGGGAAGATCAGTAAACTGTCGGTATAACGAGAAAAATAAGCAAGAAATTATGAACTCAAGATTACAAACGACTAAAAAGTTAGGAAAAGCAATTAAAAAGTGTACAGTACCACCTAAAATGTGGATTAATTCAAGCACGGCTACAATCTATCGTCACGCTGAGGACAGGCCGATGACAGAGGAGGATGGAGAAATTGGAACAGGTTTTTCAGTAGATGTCGCTACTGCATGGGAAGAGGTGTTCTTTTCATTTAACCTGCCAAATACAAGGCAAATAGCCTTGCGTATTGCGATTGTTTTAGGAAAGAATGGAGGAGTTATGACTCCATATCGAAATTTAGTCAAATTTGGCTTAGGCGGTATTCAGGGAAATGGTCATCAAAAATTCAGTTGGGTCCATGTAGAAGATCTATTTCGAATTGTCCTATTTTTACAAGATAGACAAGATCTTAAAGGTGTGTTTAACTGCTCAGCTCCGCACCCTGTTAGCAACCAAGAGCTAATGAAAAAACTTCGAACGATCATGAATATTCCTTTTGGCCTTCCTGCACCTAAATGGATGCTTGAACTAGGGTCAATCCTTATTCGTACAGAAACTGAGCTGGTGTTAAAAAGTCGTTGGGTTTTACCAGAGAGACTTGAAAAAGAAGGATTTATATTTACTTATGATAATCTTGATAAAACATTACATGAAATTTTAGTAGGTTAAAGGATATATATGTAAACCTTAAAGGAGCTATAACAGGGTTAGTCGTTCCTGCTTATATGGACATTGATTTGATTGAAGATTATAAAAGAATAAGCTAAGGTAAAAACATCTACAGATGGGAATAACCGAATTTGTAGGTGTTTTTTGCTCTTCTCTGAAATCGAAAATTTAGTGCTTTTCAAAGATTTTCCTTTTATCATATAACCAAAATCGCTATGATAGGGTATAGAAATGTGAGGAGGAGTTTTATGTTTGAGTTAAAGGACGTAACATATAAAGATATTTTAACTATACGTTCTCTACATATACCAATGGGGAAAATCACTTGTTTTGTCGGTGAGAGTGGTGCAGGAAAGTCTACGTTAATGAAAATGTTGAACATTATGATCTCGCCAGACCAAGGCGAAATTTATTATAGTGGTGAGAATGTAAGAGAAATAGATCCGATTCATCATCGAAGACGTGTGATTATGCTTGAACAGCAACCTACTATTTTTGAAGGAACTGTAAGAGATAATTTGAATATCGGACTAGTATTCTCTGGGAAAGATGAAAAACCAGATAAGGAATTGTTAAATGCATTACATCTGGTCTCTTTACAAAAGGAGTTAGACGAAGAGGCTCAGACATTATCAGGGGGAGAAAAGCAACGACTCGCTCTTGCGCGAGTATTTCTCATGGATGCAGAGGTCTATTTGTTAGACGAGCCAACATCTGCTTTGGATAAAGAAACAGAAGAAAAAGTTATGAAGAATTTTTTTTCAATTATGAAAGAGAGAAAGAAAACCGTTGTTTTTATTTCCCATTCAAACGAGCTCATCTCAACCTACGGTGAAAATAAAGTGACCATAGTAAAGCATGAGGTGAAGGATAATGGATAGTGTAATAAGAGATATTGAACTATGGAGACTTGCGGCAGGATATTTATTTATTCTTCTATTAATTGTATTTGTGAAGTGGCGTGGATTAAATAGAGAAATTCGAATTGTCGTATCAACTGCTAGAATGACAATTCAATTAGTGCTTGTCGGATATATTCTTACATATATTTTTAAAGAGCCGAACCCTTTTCTTATTACATTTATCGTATTGTTTATGTTGACCTTCGCGATATTTAATACATATAAACAGGTAGGCACAAAATTATCAAAAAAATTAAAGCGAATAGTTGCGTTGTCCATGATAGTTGGTTCCCTAGTAACCTTATTCTATTTCAATGTTGTGGTCATTCATTTCCAACCATGGTATGAACCTCATTATTTAATCCCAATTGCAGGGATGATCATTGGTAATTCAATGACAGGGATCACACTTGGTGTGAAAAATCTCGTTGATGGGATGCAGAAGCAAAAACATCTTATTGAGGGAGCTCTCATGCTTGGTGCAACACCAGAAGCTGCAACAAAATCTGTTGTAAACTCTGCTTTTGATTCGGCTATTCTTCCAACAATTAACAACATGGTAGGAATGGGAATTGTGTTTTTACCTGGGATGATGACAGGGCAAATATTAGCTGGAATTGATCCGATCATCGCAATAGAATATCAAATTGCTATTCTTTTAGGTATCACAGGAAGTGTGGCTTTAACAGTTATGGTGTTTACAACCCTTGGATACAAAACATTTTTCAATAGTAAACAGCAGTTTAAGGTTTAAGAATGATTTGCTAGGAGGAGGTTTACATGAACCTCCTCCTAGCAGTATGTATGAACGCTTATCTATTAATTGGACGTTCTAGAGTTAGAATTTCATCCTCTAAAGAAGAGAACTGCTGATCAACAACATGCTTTGCATCCAATACTCCTGCATTATAAAAATGTGGTGCAAGTGACTCCTTCACAAAATCAAGTACTCGTTCAGCTGCAAACTCAGATATCTCCTCTTCTCGCTCTTGAGAAAAGAATTCTTGAATATCAGAAATCATTAATTGCTGCTGTTCCTTAGTAAGTTTAATAAACAATACATTCACCCCCTCATCATAGCTATACCATAAAACGTTTTTTTATAAAAGAATAGCTAATAAAATACTATTAAAAGATTTTTATTTTCCTCGAGGTTCACATCTTGACATGTTAAAGTAAACCCACATTTTATAAACGAATTTATAAGGATCATTCTTGTACTAAATAATGGGAGGAGTTAATTTGAATTCATGTGTGTTCTGTAACCCTGAGCTTGAATCAAACCAAAATATTGTGTTTAGTAACGAACAATGTATGTTTCTTCAATTAATTGAAGCACAGGTAAGGGGCAGTCAACTTGAAGGGGCTGGAGTCATTGTTCCCAAAAGTCATAGAGAAACAGTTTTTGAATTAACAGCTGAGGAGTGGGGAGCTACCTTTTCTCTACTAAAAGAAGTGAAAAAATATATTGATAAAAAATATAAACCTCAAGGCTATAATCTTGGCTGGAATTGCGGAGAAATAGCGGGTCAGCATATTTTCCATGCTCATTTTCATGTATTACCTAGATATAGAGATGAACCTTTAGCTGGAAAAGGTATAAGGTATCTCTTTAAAGGTGCTGAAAATAAAAGAAATGGATTTAAAGGAGATGAGAATAACACATAATTCTCGACCTTTAAAGAGAAAAACACGAGTAATGAACATCTAAATGTAAATTAAATTGTTCAAAATTAACATTTAAGGGTTGAAAATTTTCTAAATTCATTATAAGATTAGAAAAATCAGATAAATCCAATAATAAAACGCTGTGATCGGGAGTATTAAGGAATACTAATTGTTTAGAGAGCTGTCGGCTGGTGAAAGACAGTCAATTAATTCCCCAACTCGCCCAGGAGTGGTAGGACTGATATATGTAGGTCTTAACGGTTGACTACCGTAATAAAGTCTTTAAGTGGGTTCATTTTATTTATTAAAATGAATCAAAAAGAGTGGTACCACGTAGGCAAAGCCTGTCGTCTCTTATGAGATGATAGGCTTTTTATATTTTTAACGAAACAATAACTATGATGGAAAAGGTGGAAGTCAAAATGAAAAATATTGAAAAGTATTCTAGAGGTTACTTTATGCCCCCAGTAAAAAGTCTAAAATGGACTGAGAAGGAGTATATTACCGAAGCTCCTACGTGGTGTAGTGTGGATCTTCGCGATGGAAACCAGGCTTTGGTCGTCCCGATGAGCCTGGAAGAAAAATTAGAATATTTTCAATTACTTTTACAAGTAGGTTTTAAGGAAATAGAAGTTGGTTTTCCAGCTGCATCGGAAACAGAATATGCTTTTTTACGTGCATTGATTGAACAAGATTTAATTCCGGACGATGTGACAATTCAAGTGCTAACACAGTCAAGAGAGCATATTATACGTAAAACCTTTGAAGCTCTGGAAGGTGTAAATAAAGCGGTGGTTCACCTATACAACTCGACATCTGTCGCGCAGCGAGAGCAAGTATTCAAGAAATCGAAAGAACAAATTATTGACATTGCCGTAACTGGAGCAAAAATGCTGAAGAAATATTCTGCTGAAACAGAAGGGAACTTCCAATTTCAGTATTCCCCAGAGAGCTTTACAGGAACTGAAATGGAGTTCGCGCTTGAGATTTGCAACTCGGTTCTTGATGTATGGCAGCCTACAGCTAATAATAAGGTAATTATCAATCTCCCTGCTACTGTCTCGATGTCAATGCCTCACGTTTATGCGAGTCAAATTGAATATATGAGCGATCATCTTAAATTCCGGGACAATGTGATCCTTTCAATCCATCCTCACAATGACAGAGGAACCGGGGTTGCAGACGCAGAGCTTGGAATGCTTGCCGGAGCACAGAGAGTCGAAGGAACATTGTTTGGAAATGGGGAAAGAACAGGTAATGTAGACATAGTTACACTTGCATTAAACATGTATTCACATGGAGTCGATGCAAAGCTGAATTTTGATCATATCCCTAAAATTATTTCCGTTTATGAAAAGTTGACAAGAATGACAGTTCACGAAAGACACCCTTATGGAGGCGAACTTGTATTTACTGCATTTTCCGGATCCCATCAAGATGCCATTGCCAAAGGAATGAAATGGCGTGAAGAAAAAGATAGTCCACATTGGTCCGTACCTTATTTATTAATTGATCCAATGGATATTGGCAGAGAATATGAAGGGGATATTATCCGAATTAACAGCCAATCAGGCAAGGGCGGTATCGGTTATATACTTCAGCAAAAATATGGACTTGACTTGCCTGCTAAAATGCGTGAAAACTTTGGATATAGCGTTAAAAATGTTTCGGATCGCAAGCACAAGGAGCTTATGCCTAATGAAATTTATGATATTTTCATGAATGAATATGTAAATATAAATACACCTGTCGAGTTTATCGATTACAACTTTACTGCAAATGACCAATATGAAACGATCGTTTCGATTCGAATGAATAATGAAAAACATGAGTTTATCGGTACGGGGAATGGGCGACTAGATGCTATAAGCAACGTTCTTCAAACCCAATTAGGTATCCAATTTAAAGATTTAGTCTATAAAGAGCATGCGTTAGAAATAGGTTCTGGATCAAAGGCTGTATCTTATGTAGGGATTACGGCAATTGATGGTACAGTATATTGGGGCTGTGGGATTGACGTAGATATTATGACTTCATCTGTAAAAGCTTTGTTTAGTGCTATTAATAATATGGTGTCCGAATTAATTCCTGATGAAAGGGAGCTTATCCTTTCAAAAAAATAATCATATTTCGCGGAGGTACAATGAGTCTTAAGTAGGTCCTCATTGTATTGAGGCAAAATGGAGAATATTAAATGCCGATAAAATACTGAAATTTAGTAGGTTATCGGCTTTATTATTTATTAGAATTAAAAATATAAGTGAACATACTAACTTAAATGGGTCCATTCATTCACAATTGGGCAGGATTTTGTTGAAAAATTAGATGTTTTTTAAAGTTAATGATACAAAAATAGTTTAATGTCTTCATTACGATCAATAGTGGCAAGTAATATATCGCTTACATTTACGTTATATGTTGTTTTAATTTTATTTAATAGCCATTGTTCGTCTTTTCCAAGTTGTCTTAACTCATTGTAATAGATCTTTTGTTCTTTAATAATGATTTTAGGAAAATCAAACGGTTTTATTGTTGAATTGAAATTAGAATGAGTGATCGGCATGTGTTGAGGATAAGGGAATACGGAGATGCTACCTCCAGGTTCCCATAATGCTAGCGCTACTTTTTGAATATCTTCAGTTTTCTCCTTCCGCAGTTCAGATAAAAGAATATCAATTGATATTCTAGCTTTATTTAAATTTTTGAAATTAATTTTTCCATATTCAATTAGTGGTATGGGATCAGGATCAAAAATTTTTCGTAGTAGATTCCACCTTAGACTCAAATATACCCCTGTAAGGTATAAAATGACTAGTACGCTCATGGTAATCATAGAACCTTTTAACCCTAACTGTTCATCTGACAAAGGATGGGCAATAATGTTTCCTATTAGTAACGCCATTACAAAATCCAGAAATCTTAACTGTGAAATTGATCTTTGTCCCATTAGTTTAGCTACGATTACTAAAAAGAAGAAACCAATAATTGCTCTTAAGCTCCATTGTACGGCGTTAAGCGATTCTTGACCGCTAAAAAAATCCATAATTTCCACGTCCTGATTCTCTAGTTGTTTATCAAATTGCATTTAGGTCATTGTTATTCTTTGCCTTTTAAAAGCAGATATGTGTTCAAAATTTATAACCTTTTACAAAATGAACATGTTAAATTTCATTTTCAAATATGCAAAAGGCAAAAATATAAATTATTTTTTCGGAAAAATAGGTATTATTCAACATCGGGCACATTTCCGCAATCACTATAAATCAGAATTTATGCCCGCTTTTTTGTTGTTCCAAACTATCCGATAACTGTACATAAACGTCAACAGCCCATTATTAATTTTAAAATCAACATAAATATGAAGACGAATAAAGTATTTTTTATATGGGAAAATATATAAAAAAAGAAAAAGTGATAACTCATGCAGATAATTTACCCAATAATCTTTTTACTAATTTCATTAAAATGGAAAAATTGGAAACAATATTATCCTACTGTATTATTTATGGTGGTAGGAAATCTTCTATATAGCTTCTTGTTTAAAGATTATCCATTGTGGAGGTTCGAACATACTTTTGAAGAAAGGCTTCTTCCTACGAGGATGAGTATTGATTTGTTAAAAACCTTTACATCCTTTCCAATATTAGCTTTCACTTTTCTTTCGCTTTTTCCTGAGGAAAGAAATCTAGTGAAAATTCTTCTGCACATTCTGACTTGGACATTTTTATTTTGTGTAATTGAATTTATTTCTAAATCCTTAGGGATGATAACTTACCATCATGGCTGGAATATGTGGTGGTCATTAGTGTTTAATTTTGCAATGTTTTCTCTTTTATCCATTCACTTTAAAAGACCTATTATTGCATGGGTGCTTTCTGCTATTTATATTTTGTGTTTATGGAACATTTTTGAAATAAATTTTGAACTTCTCGAATAAATAAGGATATCTGATTGCATTTTATGTTAAGGCGGGTATTTAATACAGTTTAAAAATATCCTTAATATTTGTTTTAATTAACAATATCAATTGAATAAAAATCTCCATTGTTTTCATAAAATGTATATGATACAGTATCAACATCACTTATTAAAGGTGTTTAATAAGTTTTTATTCAGTACTTATTAAAGGCTTTTGATAAGTGTTTTTATTCGAAACTTATTAAAGTTCTTTAATAACACTATTTTAAGGCGGTAATCCATGTGAATACGACTCCAAAAACATTGAGAACGGAAATCCTTCGCAGTATTCGTAAATCTCTTTTAGAGCTTGGAAGTGCAACTAAAGTAGAACTTAGCGATAAATTAGGAATTAGTTTCCCTACAATAAGTAAATTCTTAACTCAGATGGAAAAGAACGGAGAACTTTTTTCAGTTGGACTTGATGATTCCAGTGGTGGAAGAAGGGCAAAAAGGTATACATACAATCCGGAGTATATGTTAGGATTGGCGATTTTTTTAGAGGGGACAGAGACAAATTATATCGTCTTTAACTGTTTAGGAGAAATAAAGGATGCAGGTAAAACGTCAAGTGCATTAAAAGATGACAATTTAAAATTATTAACTGAGTGCGTTGAAGAATTAATCGAAAATTATCCGAAAATAAATTCAATAGCAATCGGTGTACCAGGTTCCGTTAATAATGGACAGATTATTTATATACCAGGGTATGAGCATCTTCAAAACTTTGATTTAAAAGGTTACTTGGAAAAACGTTTCTCACTGCCTGTTGTCATAGAAAACGATATGAATGCGGCAGTACTTGGATTTCATGATCGAAAGGCTTATAAGAAAAATAAATCACTTATTTATTTATATTCAGGACAAAATGGTCCAGGCGCTGGAATTATGGTAAATGGAGCAGTTGTGCGAGGCAGCACTAATTTTACAGGTGAAGTTTCATTCGTTCCACTTTATGATGACCGAAATTTTCAGCAGGCTGTAGAAACTGGAAATTGGACTAAGAAATCATTTATATGTGAGGAATATGAGATCGACGCCATTAGCAGGTTAGTAGCTTCATTTGTATCAATTATAAACCCTCATTCGATTATTTTTTGCGATGATGAAGTCAACCAATTTATCATAGACCAAATTGTTGAACGAAGCTTAAAGTATATTCCAGCAGAACATCTTCCCGAGTTTATTATGAGTGATTGGAAACAGGATTATTTATTTGGATTACAAAGTCTTGGTCTTGATCTCATAATCTCCGGTATTAGCAGTTAAAAAATTATTTAATATCGAAAAGGCGGGGTTTTATAATGGCTACATTTTTTTTAGTAATTATCTACTTGGCTTTTATTAGCTTGGGTTTACCTGATTCATTGTTGGGGGTAGCGTGGCCCACGATGAAATCGGACTATGGTGCGCCGCTTGAAACGGCCGGATTACTTTTTATGACGATTGCAGCTGGTACAATTGTCTCCAGTTTAGCTAGTGGAAGAATTCTTAATCGGTTCGGAACAGGTATTGTTACATTTTTCAGTTGTTTAATGACATCGGGAGCACTCCTTGGCTTTCATTTTGCCCATTCAATTTTCTGGTTGTTTATTTGCGCTATACCACTTGGATTAGGGGCAGGTGCAGTTGATTCGGGATTAAACAATTATGTAGCCTCACATTATAAAGCTCACCACATGAGTTGGCTTCATTGTTTTTGGGGAGTTGGAGCTACACTGGGTCCCATCATTATGGCTCAGTTTATTTCAGGGCAACATTCTTGGAGAAGCGGGTATCTAGTCATCGCCGGTCTTCAGTTTGCATTAGTTGTTATTCTATTTTTCACTTTACCTTTATGGAATAAGGTTGGAGGAAACAGCAATGGAATCTCAACTAATGAACCTGAAAATACAAAAAGCGGATTGGTTGATGATGATACGGATAACCGAAAACCTATGAAGATTAAGGGAGTTAAACTAGCTTTAGTATCTTTCTTGTTTTATTGTGGCGCAGAAGCAACGATGGGACTATGGGGAAGCAGTTACCTGGTAAATATGAAAGAATTATCCGCAGATGTCGCAGCAAGATGGGTTTCCTTGTATTTCGCAGGAATAACAGTTGGAAGGTTTATAACAGGTTTTATCACCTTGAAAATAAGTAACCGTACCCTTATTCGGATGGGGCAATGGGTTGCATTAGCTGGTGCCATGCTCCTATTCCTGTCATTGCCGGCCACTTTCTCACTTATCGGTTTTATCATGGTTGGATTAGGATTAGCACCTATTTTCCCATGTATGTTACATGAAACACCATTACGATTTGGACAAAAACATTCTCAGACAATAATGGGTTATCAAATGGCTGTTGCTTATACAGGTAGTACCTTTCTGCCACCTCTTCTTGGATTCATTGCAGCACACTTAACAATTGGAATCTTCCCATTTGTCATTGCAAGTTTCATTGCAATTATGCTCTTAGGTTCTGAAAAATTAAATTTACTATTAAATAGGAACAAATTAATAAACGTAAAAAATAACAACTCCACAGTTATTTAGTCGGGTTTCTTATATTAAATCACGAGCAAGAATTTGAAAAACGCTAAAAAATAACACAACATTTGAGGAGAGTCACCGAGATCAAAATAGAGCATGTGGCAATCTGAGTAAAAGACTTAGAAGCTATGAAAAGGTTCTATGAAACGTATTTTAATGGGACTGCAAACTCAAATTATCATAATAAAGTTAAAGAATTTGAATCTTATTTTCTAACGTTTGACAGGGGTTCCTGTTTTAATAGTCCTTAAAAACAAGAAGTGGAAAAGTTGCATGTTTTCTTTAAAAAATGACGATTAGGAGATGTAAATAATGAAAACAGAAAAACAAAAAATGTTGAACGGTGAACTTTATAATGCTGCTGACCCTGAATTATGTAGAGAAAGATTGAATGCCAGAGAGTTAACAAGGTTATTTAATCACTCACTTGAAACAGATAAAAACCAAAGAACGGAATTATTAAAAAAACTGTTCGGTTCCACAGGAGAGAATATATATATAGAACCGACGTTCCGATGTGACTATGGCTATAACATACACGTCGGTCAAAACTTCTATGCTAATTTTGATTGTGTTTTTTTGGATGTTTGTGAGATTCGGATTGGGGATAATTGCTTGATTGCACCAGGAGTTCACATTTATACAGCGACTCACCCGCTAAATACAAAAGAAAGAATATCAGGTGCAGAATATGGGGAACCAGTAAATATCGGTGATAATGTTTGGATTGGAGGGAGAGCTGTAATTAACCCTGGAGTTAACATAGGAAATAATGTTGTTATCGCTTCAGGTTCAGTCGTAACAAAAGACGTACCGGATAATGTGGTCATAGGTGGAAATCCTGCAAGGATAATTAAAAGGACCAAAGAATAGATTACAAGTTTAGGTGTAAATCATAGGATTTAATTAGTGGTGGTGACTGATATTGATAGAAATTTTATTGAGGATAAGGTAATGATTATCCATTAGAAATACTAGTCAGCATTAAACTAAAAGTAAAATATCAACTATCCAAACCGGAAAAATTTATATAAATTGGTTCAAATCCTATTTGTTAAAGGGTTTGAGCCGTTTTTTGTCATTCAAAAACCATGTCTCATTTCGAAAAAAAGAGAAAAATGATGAAATTAATGTTATAGTTAGAAAGAAATTTTAAAAGTGAGTAGGCGAATAACATGATTGAGATAAAAACATCGCAAATAAGTGATGGAGAATTCAATAGAGGGGTATTTGCTACATGTGATATCAAAAAAGGAGAGCTTCTACATGAAGCACCTGTTATTGCGTATTCAAATGACCAGCATCAACACATAGAGAAGACTATACTTGCTGATTATGCTTTTGAATATGGGATAAATCACACGGCTATCCTGCTTGGTTATGGAATGTTGTTTAACCATTCTTATCAACCTAATGCAACGTATGAAATTAATTTTGAAAATCACACATTTGACTTCTATGCTTTCACTGATATAAAAGCAGGAGATGAGATATTAATCAACTATAATGGTGATGTTGATGACAAAGAGCGGCTTTGGTTTAATTAGGGATAAAAAGGATAGAAAAATAAATCAGTAATTAGCTCTTAAATTGAAAAAATCTATCAAGTTTTCATGTGCATTTCAATATGGAAGAATGACTAGGGGCCTATATAGGTCCTTTTCTTTTTTTAATTCATACAAAATCGGTATCGCAAATAAACCCAATAGTGGATAAAATACTAATATTGAACCAGGACTATGTTTTCTTCTTATAAATATAATTCTTAAGAGATCCATCATTAATATTTTGATATATTATACGGAAATATATTGACAGAATTTTATGATACATATACATTTGAACGGTTGGGCATATTTGGATAATTAGAGCAAAGGAATGTGATTAAGATGAAAAAGAAAATTTACTTTAATCATGATGGCGGTGTAGATGATTTAATTTCATTATTTTTATTGCTTCAGATGGACAATGTTGAACTTACAGGTGTTTCGGTTATTCCCGCAGATTGTTATTTAGAGCCAGCAATGTTTGCGAGCCGAAAAATTATTGATCGTTTTGGTAATGGCGGTCTTGATGTAGCAGAATCAAATTCTCGAGGGAAAAATCCTTTCCCGCAAGATTGGCGTATGCACGCGTTTTATGTTGATGCTCTGCCGATTTTAAATGAGTCTGGAAAGGTTGTAACACCAGTAGCAGACAAACCTGCACATCTCCATTTAATACATAAGATTCGTGAAACGGAAGGAAAAACAACTTTATTATTTACAGGACCGCTTACAGATCTGGCTCGTGCATTAGATGAAGCTCCTGAAATTGAAGAGAAAATTGAACGACTTGTTTGGATGGGGGGTACATTCCTTGAGGCAGGAAATGTGCATGAGCCTGAACATGATGGAACAGCTGAATGGAATGTGTTTTGGGACCCGGAGGCAGCCGCGCGTGTATGGGATACAAGCATAGAAATTGATTTAGTAGCACTTGAAAGCACAAATCAAGTACCACTAACTTTAGATATACGCAATCGTTGGGCGGCAGAACGCAAATATCTCGGTGTTGATTTTCTTGGCCAATGTTATGCGATGGTACCACCACTTGTTCACTTTTCAACGAATTCTACATACTATTTATGGGATGTGTTAACAACTGCGTTTATAGGCAAAAATGAGCTTGTAAAGGTACAAACGATTCATAGCATTGTACTAACAGACGGTCCAAGCCAAGGCCGTACAGTTGAAACAGCTGATGGACGACCAGTCAATGTTGTTTATGACGTGAATCGCGACGCGTTCTTCGATTATATAACTGACTTAGCAAGGAAAGTAGAAGAGGACAAATAAAATGATAGAAAAAAAACGAGTCATTATTGATACCGATACTGCCGGAGATGATACAATTTCAATATTAACAGCCCTTCACTATTTTCAAGTAGAAGGTATCATGGTAACGGGTGGAAATGTTCAATTTGATCAGCAGGTTGAAAATGCACTTTACACTGTTCAAATTGCAGGAAAGAGTGGACAAGTACCAGTTTATAAAGGGTATGAACGGCCATTAATGGGGCTCGGTGAAAATCAGCATCGCACAGTTGAGGATGTACATGGTAAGGATGGAATGGGGGATTCATTTTTTGAAAAAGCGGTCCAATCTCCTTCAGATGGACATGCAGTTGATTTTATGATTGAAACAGTACTCAAAAATCCAGGAGAAATCCATTTATTAGCGATTGCACCGTTAACAAATATTGCAATGGCGATCAAAAAAGATCCGACCATTGTTTCCAAATTTCCGCATCTGTATATTATGGGTGGTACAAATAATACGTTAGGAAATATTACACCGAGCGCAGAGTACAATTTCTACGTAGACCCTGAAGCAGCAAAAATTGTTCTTCATTCAGGTATTCCAATCACAATGGTTGGGTGGGAAATGTGCACTCAATATTCAATTATGGATGATCATGATCATATTGAGATCGAAGGTTTAGCCACAAAAGGTTCGCAATTTTTTAAAGATGTCAATAAAGTTGTGATGAAATTTAATAAAAGTGTTCACAAATTAAATGGAACGACACATCCAGATACACTGCTGGCTGCTGTTGCAGCAAATGAAGAAATAATGACAAAATCGAATTTTTATCATGTAGATGTAGAAACAGCCGGTGAACTAACAAGAGGTTACAGTCTTGTGGATGTTAATAATCGTTTAGGGCGTAAAAAAAATGTTCGAGTTAGTGAAGGAATTGATCGAAATGCATTTAAAGAGATGTTAATGGAAGTATTAGGTGCGATAAATTAACGGACTTAATGTAATATTCGATTTGAATTTAATTAAGAAGTGCTAATAGTAAAGGATGTAGGAAACACCAACTAATTCTTTGATATTTTTTCCTGTGAAAACGATCAATTATCTAAACAAGTTCATTATGAATTGCTAGAGAGGATCATTTTATTTAATATTAAAGTTAAGGCTAAGAATTGAATATTGGCGACAATCGCATAATATCGAAGGAGGAAAACATGGAAGTTTTTTTAAAATATTTAGCAGGTATTGATAATCCCGACCATCGCAACCGAACAGAGGAAATATTAGCATGGGTTGCGGAAAAGTTCCCAAATTTAGAACCTCAAATCAAGTGGAATACGCCAATGTTTTCCGATCATGGCACATTTATCATTGGCTTTTCCACAGCAAAGCATCATTTAAGTGTTTCACCCGAAGAAGTAGGCATTTCGCACTTTGCTGATGACATTAAACAAGCTGGCTACTCCGCTACGAAAGGCTTATTTCGAATTCCGTGGAATGAGCCGGTAAATTACGAATTGCTTGAGAAAATGATTGAATTTAATATTCAGGATAAAGCAGAATATACGAACTTTTGGCGGAAATAATATATCAC
>Ga0180220_1000229_pt1 | contig 85312 bp, 59 predicted proteins | sample eDN5th37CBELigBY_FD_151335 | JGI IMG/M metagenome (GOLD analysis project Ga0180220, IMG submission 151335) | Enriched backyard soil microbial communities from Emeryville, California, USA - eDNA 5th pass 37_C BE-Lig BY (version 2) (version 2) | ecosystem: Environmental > Terrestrial > Soil >...
TTGTTAGATTTTCTACTAGGTAAAATTTCTAGATCTCTGTGGTTATCAATATGGTTGATAATCCGTAAATTTGAGCTGTCTGATACATTATTGGCTATTCTGTCTCACGTCCGAACGAGTGGTTTGTCCGGCGTGGGGGAAGGTCAATGGTTACTGTAGTCCATGTCGAGCGAACTGGCGCCGGTCCGGAGGGTGCATCAAACCCCTTTCCCCACGAGGGTAGTGAAACGCACGCGCTCATACGTGTAGACAATATTTCCCACATCTTGTCTGCCTATGGCGCCGTCGTCGCGCATGCGGCGATCGCCAGTCTGGATCTCGTCCTTGATCGGCTGCGGTCTGAAGCCTGTCTGGTGCGGGTGTGGCGACCGGGGCTGATCGAGGTCTCGTTCGGGCATCGATCCCACGCCGAAGCAATGGCTTTGGTCGAAGCCTTGCTTGACGGCCTTTCCATCGAGGCAGTGAAGATCGAGGGGCTGAGTCTCCATTTGACCCTGTCCTGCGCAACGGGCGGTGCATCGGATGAGTATGCATTGCCGCCCTACGCCGCGGCCGGAGATGATGAGGCCTGGGCCCGCGAATATCGGAAAGCCATGCATTTGGCCGCCGAAGCGCTCGCTGCACTCCGTGAGGGCCGGCTCCTCATGGGCTGGCAGCCGGTTCGGTCCGCTTTATCGCCCGCTGAGGTCCTTTATTCGGAGGGATTGGCGCGCCTGACGACGAGCAGAGGTCGGGTTTTATCTCCTTCCCTGTTCATTCCTGCGTTGGAGGTGCTCGGCATGGCGCGCGTCTTCGACCGCCGTATCGTGGCCGCCGTGGTGGATGAGTTGGAGCGGTCTCCTGCTGCGATATTGGGCGTGAACATTTCCAGCCAGAGTGCGCGGCTCGATGCGTGGTGGTACTCGTTATTCACGCGGTTGCGGCAGAGGCCGGGTGTGGCGCAGCGCCTCATCATCGAAATTACGGAAACTGCGCCGCCGGCACCGGGCGTGTCTGATTTCGTCAGTGTCTTGCGCGGGTATGGCTGCAGAGTGGCGCTCGATGATTTCGGTGTTGGGTGCGCATCGGTGCGGAGCGCCATCAGGATTGCGCCAGACATCATCAAGATTGACGGCTCCTTTGTGCGGCACCCCGCTCTTTTCGGGAACAATTCCGCGCTTCTGGACCATCTGATCGGCGTCGCCGGCGCTGTTGCCTCCATCGTGGTCGTGGAGGGCGTCCAGGATGAGGGCCAGAGCCGGATGGCGGCCGATCTGCAAAAGCGCCTGACCGCGTCCGGCGGCTGCTGGCAGCAGGGGCATCGGTTCGGTCGCGTCAGCGCATGGCGGAGCTGCCGTTACAGCCAAAAGGAGGCGGAGTCAGTTCAGACTGTGCCGCTCCAGGACCTCTCTGCGCCCGCAGGAGATTTTCGCGCGCAAGATTGGTTTTTCCCGATGGCATGCGCTGGATGAATATTTCCGAGAAACGAAATTGTAACTTCAAGTAAAATTTAGAGAATCAAAAATGGTTTTATAGAATTTTTTCTTTCAGAAGCTGGTTCTGAAATAAGTTCATGGGTGATTTATTTATCACCTCAAGTTCATTGGAATTGGAATGAGCGTGAGGCATCGTCATATTCTTTTTGTTGCCGCCATGTTGTCCAGCGGTGCGGCGTATGCGCAGCAGGCTGTCGATCCGGGCCGGATCGATGAACGGTTGCGTCAGCGCCCGGCCGAGCCCGGTGTCTCTCCGCTGGTCGTGCCGGAACTGCCGCAACAGGAGGTTGCGCCTGAAAGCTCACTGCCTGTCACGTTGACGGCGGTTCGTTTTGAGGGGGCGACGGTCGTGCCCGTCGAGACGCTGGACCATATAGCGGCACCTTATCTCAATCGCGAAATGTCGCTTTCTGAGCTGTTCCGGCTCGCCGAAAAGGTCACCGCTGAATATCGCCGCCGCGGCTATGTGCTGTCGCGCGCGATCGTGGCGCCGCAGCGGATCGAAGGTGGCATTGCCACCATCAAGGTCGTTGAAGGCTTTATCGACCAAGTGCGCGTTGAAGGCGATGCCGGCGGCTACCGTCCTTATCTGGAGTCCTATCTGGCGCCGGTCCGTGGCGAAAGACCGACCTCCGGCGAGGATCTGTCGCGTGCTCTGCTGCTTGCCCGTGATTTGCAGGGGGCCGATGTCCGGGCGGTCCTGACTCCGTCAGAAACCGTGCCCGGAGCGGCCGATCTCAGTCTGGTCGTGAAGCGCAAGCCGGTCGAAGCCTTCGCGGCGATCGATAATCGCGGATCGCGCTGGCTGGGCCCCGTGCAGATTTACGCGGGCTTGATGCTGAACGATCTGTTCGAGGCGGGTGGGCGGCTGGCCATTACGGGCGTTGGTGCACCGGCTCAGGGCGGCGAGCTGGGTTTTGTTTCGGGCACTTATGATCAGCCTATCGGCGGGTCGGGCCTGCGCGCCAGCGCATTCGCCAGCTATGCCCGGACGCGGCCGGGCGATGAGTTGCGCGCGCTGGATCTTAAAGGTGAAAGTTTCAGCTGGGGTCTTGGTCTCCAGTATCCCTTTCTGCGCAGCCGCGCCACCAACATCCTCGGTCGGCTGAGCTGGGTGTCGCGCGACAGCAACTCCCATAACATCCTGCTGAACCCGATCTTCGACGACAAGATTCGGGCCCTCAGCGCCGAACTGCTGGTCAATCACGCCGATCAGCTGAGTGGGCAGATTACGGCGCGCGTCTCTGTCACGCAGGGGCTGGACGCTTTCGGGGCCACCAAAGATACGGATTCGGCCAAGTCCCGCGCGACGGCATCCGGCAGATTTACGCGTTTCAATGCCGAAGCCACGCGTATCCAGCCTATCTATCGCGGACTGCACCTGCTCTTGGGCGGCGCCGCGCAATGGACGACAGACAGTCTGCTCGCATCCGAGGAGTTCGGGTTGGGCGGCACGCAATATGGCCGTGCCTACGATCCGTCCGAGATTACCGGCGACAAGGGTCTCGCTGGCAAGGCGGAGCTTTTCTACACCATCTCGGCCGCAGGTATGGGGTCGGTCGAGCCCTATGTCTATTATGAGGGCGGCCGGGTTTATCAGAACGACCCGTTGCCGGGAGAACCGAGGCATTCAGGGCTCCAGTCCGTCGGTGCCGGCCTAAGGGTCGGGATCAAGGGGCGTATCGGCGTCTCGATGGAATATGCCCAGCCGATCCGCCGTGACGTGGCCGCCGAGGGTGGCCGCGATGGGCGGATCTTCCTTTCCTTCAGTGCAGCTTACTGACCGCCAGCGATGTCACGCGCGTGGGCAATTAATTTTTTGGAGAGTTTGAGATGAGTCAGCAACCCCCTGCTGGAACGGTCCTCATTCCGAACCGCCGTAGCACGCTCTCCGGTCGGCGCGCCGCATTGATGATGTCCGCGGCCGTTCTCGCATTGACCAACGCATCGCCGCTTATGGCGCAGGACGCCAATGCGCTGCCGACGGGCGGCGCTGTCGTCGGCGGATCCGCGACCATCGGCACACCCACGCCGCAGGCGACGCTTCAGATCACGCAGACGAGCGATCGGGCGCTTATCAACTGGGATAGCTTTGACATCGGCTCCGACGCGCAGGTCAATTTCGCGCAGCCGGGTGCCAGCGCCATCACGCTCAATCGCGTGGTCGGCGGCTCTGCGCCTTCGCAGATCGCGGGTAAGCTTACGGCGAACGGGACTGTCGCGGTTATCAACAGCAATGGCGTGATGTTCGCCGGCACTGCCGACATCAATGTCGGTGGGCTCATCGCGAGCGCCGTGGACATCTCCGACGCGGACTTCATGGATCGCGCCACGCTGAGTTTCGGTTCGTCGACCGATGCCACGGGCGAAATCGTTGTGAGCGCGGGGGCCGGCATCAGCATTGCCGATCAGGGGCTTGCTCTCTTCTTCGCGCCGACCGTGCGCAATGAGGGCATGATCACTGCCCGGCTTGGCCATGTAACCCTTGCTTCCGGCAGCAGCGCCACGATCGATCTCGATGGCACGGGCTTCCTGGAGATCGGCCTGGGTAGCGAAAATGCGCTGGTTGAGAATGGCGGGTCGATCACGGCGAGCGGTGGCACCATCCGCATGACTGCCAAGGCTGCCAGTGCCACGATCGACCAGATTATCAACACCGGCACTCTGTCCGTTGCGGGAGTCAGCGTCGATCCGGGCGGCATCATTACGCTGTCAGCGGACAAGAATGTCCGCCTTGGTGGCACGATCGATGCGGGCACGATCGGCTCTGCGAACTTCGTGGCCGGCAACGAGATCGAAGTGGCGTCCAATGTCTCGGCCAATGGCAATATTGCGTTGACCGCGCGTCACATCCTTGGTGCGGGCGACGTCAATGTTGCCACCGGCGCGCTCAGCCTTGCACTCGACATAGGTGGCGCGGACACGTCGAGCGAAGGCAATTTTGTCGGCGATGCGCTGGGCGTCATCGGCACTGGGGCGGGCGGCGCCACACTGGATCTCGGTGCGGGGATCTATGCCGCGGGCGGAACGATTAGCCGCGGCAATGTCACTGTCGACGGCGGCGGCGTGGCGACAATCCGCGTGCCGATCAACGGCAGCGCGATCAACGGACTGAACGTCAATGCAAACGACGCCACCGTCACGGGTCTGACCTTTACGAGCACATTGCCTGAGGACACTGCCGCCTGGGATTATGGCTGGGGCAGCTCGATCACCCGCGGCATTGCGGTCGGCAATGGCGTCAATAATGCGACGATTACCGGCAACACCATCCGGGGCGTGCGCAACGGCGTTCTCGTCGATGGGCGCGGTGCCACAACCCTGTCGATCACCGGGAATGTGATCGACAACACCAAGAGCGCGATCTCGGTGCAATATGTCGACGCCTCTGCGCCGGGCTGGACGATCAGCGGCAATGACGATGGGGCCTTCGGCAATGAATGGGGCATCATCCTTCACCTGAACGGCGTCTGGAACGGGACCACAACGACGTCCGGTGCCGGCCTTCTTGGCGACAATCCGTCGCTTGATGAGCAGGCGCGGTTGCTGGCGCTCAGCAACGCCAATGGCGGCATCTCGGTATACAATCAGGGCTACACGGCTTCCAACCGCACGCAGGTGTTCGTCGATCCCAATGGCGGCGTGAATGCTCAGGGGGCGGCGCCAACGCCGATCGACACGATCCAGGGCGGCATCGATGCCGTTGTGACTGGCGGGACGGTGAATGTGGGCGCCGGTCTTTTCGCCGAGACGGTCTCAATCACCAAGGGCCTCACGCTCCGCGGAGCGGGGATGGACACAACGGCCATCACCGGCGGCATTCTGCTTTCGGGTGTCCTCAGCGATCTTGCACTGAGCGATTTTACGGTCCGCGGCTCAGGCGGCACGTCAGTGATAAGCGGTGGTCAGGTAACGAATCTCACCGTTGATGCTGTGCGGATCGACGCAGAGGGCGTGGTCGGCCGCCATGGCTTCTCGGGAGGGCGGTATGGTGGTGATATCTCGATCACCAATTCCGAGTTTCTCAATATCCGCGGCTGGTCTGCCTTCGATACCCGCAGTGGGGCAGGCGCCGCGACCGACGGGACGCAGATCGCAAGCGCTGTTTTCTCGAATAATCTGCTTGATAACACCATTGGCCACATCGCCTTCCGTCAGCAGGCGGGGGCAGGCACCTACCCCGTTGTCACCATGGCCGACAATATCGTGCGCAACGCCGGGAATTCCGACGAGTCCTTCGGCGCCATTTTCAAGGCCTTCAGGGCTGCTCGGGTGGACTTTTCCGGCAACAGCGTGAGCGATGTCGGCATCAGCAGCTGGACGCCCGCTGGGGAAGCCACCTACGGTGCCGTGCTAATGACGCGCGATGTCGGCACGCTCAACGTGACCGGCAATACCTTTACCGACAATCACCAGGTCTTCGCGGTCGAGCCCGGCTACGGCCTGCCGGGGGTCGTCAATTTCACAGACAATAGCTTTTTCAACAATGGCTATTCGATCTACCTCCCGGGCAATCTGGCGAGTTCCGGAACGATCAGTTTCGCCGGCACCAACAATTTTGTCGCTGGTCCGGATACGGCCCAGCATATCGTCTGGCGCAGTGTCAGCGGCCTCGATCTGACCGGCGTTTCTTTCGATGGAACCCGGGCGAGCGAGCTCAGTCTGAACGATCTGTTCGCGGTCGAGGATCTCATCACCCATGGCGTCGATGTGAGTGGTGCCGGGCTCGCGCGTGTGGTGGCGGGGCAGCTGTACATCACGCCGGGGGCAGGGACGGACAGCATGCTGCGCGGCGTGGCGCTGGCGGCGGTGGGCGACACACTCAATATTTCCGCCGGCACGCATCAACTAACGAATACCCTGCTGTTGCAAAACAATATTGCCGTTATCGGACAGGGCCAGGGCGAGACGATCATCGATGCGAGCGGTCACGGCAGCTATGGCATCCGCGTCAAGTCGAGCAACACCACGCTGAGCGGCTTCACGCTCTACGGCTCCTCGGTGCCGACGGGTAATTCCAACTACGGGATCAAGGTCGAATCCGGCGGGGACGCATCTGCCCGCAATCTTGGCTTCTCGATCAGTGATGTGACAATCAGTGGCTCGCGAAAGACAGGACTCGACATCAACTCGGCGGTCGGTGTGCTCATTGACGGCGTGACCGTGATGGGAGTGACCGCAGGCAACGGCATTGCGATTACCGACAGCGCAGACGTGACAGTGCGAAACAGTCACACGTCGGGCAATGCCTGGGGTGGACTCGCACTTTACCAGTCGAACAACCTTGCTGGCGGGGGGAGCAATCAGCGGCTCACCGGCATCATGATCGAGGCAAATAATGGCTTTGGGGAGGCGAACGGCCTTTACCTCCAGGATTCGTCGGCGTTGTTCGATCCTGGCACGCTGAACATCCAGGGTTATGGTTTCACCGTCCGGAATGCGGAGCACCGACCTGACGGCGCGCAATTCACCTATTTCCAGAAAACCCGACAAGCCGCGTTTGACTATGGCGTGAACCTTGATGCGCCCGGGGCAAGCATTGTGCAGGGTTGGACCGGCAGCGCCAATGATGCCAACTTCTATGTAGGGCAGGGCGCGCTTAACGGTGGAGGCAACGCCGCGCTCTCGATCCAGGCAGCCATTGGCGCCTCCAGCGATGGTGCTGCCATCCATGTCGCATCCGGCACCTATGCCGAGCAGGTCTCGCTGGCCGGCGCGCGTGCGCTGGACTTCGGCGACGTAACGCTCGAGGGGGTGGCGATTTCTGGCTCCGGCAGCAGCCTTGTCGGTAATCTGAACCTCGCAAGCGCCGGTTTCACCGCGAAGGCTGCGGTGGTGCTGAGCGGCGATACCAGCATCCGGTCGCTTGGCGGCATCAGCATTGCAGGCCTAACCGGTAATGCCGCTCTGACGCTCGCAGGCGAGACGGTGAGTCTCGGCCAATCGTCATTGAGCCGCCTCGATGTCACCGCGGCCAGGATCAGGACGGCAGGCGTCGTGACCACCGATGCGCAGCATTATACGGGGGCAACCAGTCTGGGTGGCAGCTATACGGCGCGCGAGTTCTTGCTCGATGGCGCGGCAACGCTGACGGATAGCACGACGGTTGCCGTATCGGGCACAGCGCGCTTTGGCACGGTGAACGGTACCGTAGCGGGCGGTCAGAACTTCACGCTGAACGCCGGCTCGGCAACGCTGGGATCACTCGGCAATGAGGTTCGCCTGGGTGCCACTGCTGTCACGGCCAAGCAAACGGTGCTGAGCGGCGCTCGCTACGCTGCAAATAGACTGAGCTTTATGGGGCGCGATGCTGATGCCACCGTCCGGCTGACTCAATCCTTTACGCGTTTCGATGCAAGCCTGGTGGATGGAGATGTCTCCATTGGCGCCCATCTGATCGGCACGGCCAGCGGTCAACAGAGTGTCGAGATCACAGCGGGAGCTGGACTGGCCGGCGCAGCGAATGAGGGAAATATCTCGCTCGGTAACGTGGGCAGCGACGTGCTGCGGCTTGGTGGCCTCTCCGTCACCGGCGGCAATTTCTCCGCCGCGACTGTGAAGCTGGCGGGCAATTTCAACTCAAAGTTGAGTGGTAATCAGGTCTTCACGTCCAACACCCTCGATACGCTTGGCGATGTAAGCGCTTCTGTCGCCGGCAATGAAAGCGGCCCGATCCGCGCGGGTGGTTCCGTCGCTGTCGCCGCAGGGGGATCGGGCACCGGTTCGATCATCGCGGGTGGCCCCGTGCAGCTCAGCTATACCACGGACGTTGAGCGTGAAATTTCCTCACAGGGCAGCGTATCGGTCGTGTCGGACGGCGCGATCAGCGGCTCCATCAACGCCGCCGGTCCTGTCGAAGTCAATGCCGCCGGTCCCGTCAGCTCGTCCGTGACGACGGGGGGCGCGGCAAAGATCAAGTCAGCCGCCGGGGTCTCGGGCAATGTAACGGCCGGAGGCAGCGTAAGCGTCACGGCGTCGAAGGGCGACATCAGCGGCTCGATCAACGCTGCGGGTCCAGTGGACGTCAGCACCGACGAAGGTTCGGTAAGTTCTGCCATCTCCACCACCGGAGACGCGTCGGTCAAATCCGGATCGGGCAGTATTTCGAGCACGATCAATGCCGGGGGCTCGGTAGCCGTGTCGGCGCCCGGGGCAGTGACCAGCACAATCAGTTCGGGCGGTTCGATCAGCGTCACTTCGGATACGCCGATCGATGTCCAGGTGAACGGCGGCGCGGTGAGGGTCAACGCACCGGGCGGAAAGGTGGGGGGCGTGTTCAACGAGATCGCCACCGATGACGGCGGCTCGTTCGTTGTCAACGATCAGCCGGTGGTAGGCAGCGGCAAGATCAATCCACGGCAGATCATCGTCGACAGCTTCCTTCGCCCGGTGGGAGGAACGATTGGTGCCTCGGGCGAGATTGTGCTGCCGTCCAATTTTGCGCTCGGCCTGATCGCACCGGCTGGCCAGGGTGCGGCTGTGCGCCCGCCGGTGGTCGTCAATAATGTCGAGGACCTCGGCGATCTGCTGAGGCGCGGCTACACGGCAATCGTCATCCGGATCGATGAAAGCGGCGTCGGCATCAAGCATGAGCTCGCGTCCGGAGAGGTGCGCTGACGATGCACGATTCTTCCGACCATCCGACGCGGGGGGCATCCTCATCATCGCCGCCCGACGCCCCACCGCAAACCAGGCAACTTGGCTCGCAGAAGTCCGGCCGCGCGGCGAGCAGTGGGCCGGAACGTAAAAAGACCGCGGACATCCACATTCTGCGGCCATTTGCACCTGGAAGCGATGAGAGCATCGTCCAGTTTTCATTTCAGATCGAAAATTTCCCGCATATTCAATATGCCTACGGGAGCGTTGTTGGCCTGGAAGCCCTGGACGGCGTCCGGCGCATCGCATCGGACATCATCGGCTCTGACGGGACTGTTCTCGTCGATGCCAACGGCGCCCTGCGTATCCTGGTGCGCGATCCCGCCTCTCTGGGCGGCGGCGTGCTGTCGGACGCCTGCCAGAGGCTGGTCGAAGCCTTTTGCGAGGCGCTGCCCATGGTCGCGCTTCATACCAGCGCGGGCCCCATCTGCCTCTGGGTTTCGGGCGCCTGGTCGATCAGCAACAGGCCTGCTGCCGATGGCACGCAGACCTCGTCGGAGACTGGCGGGACTTCTCTCCGTTTCGCTGGTGGCTCGCCGCAGGAAGACGCGGCCTGGGCGGATCGCTACCGGGCCGACATGGCGCTGGTTGTAACCGTGATGACTGCGCTTGAGCGCGCTTTTGCCGGTCATGCGGAGCAGTTGGCGCTCTTCTGGCAGCCGGTGTGCGATGGCGAGAGGGTTCTGTATCGCGAAGCTCTGGTCCGTTTCATCGACGCGAACGGCGTGGCGCGATCCCCCGCCGATGAGATTTTGGCGCTCGAGCGGCTTGGCTTCATTCGCTTCCTCGACCGCTATGTTGTGGCTCGGGTCGTCGCGGAACTTGAGGATTCCTCGAATGTCTCGCTAGGCGTAAATATCTCCGCCCAGAGCGTGCGCGGCGATTGCTGGTGGGACGACGTAGTGCATCGCCTGAACCGCCGCAACGATGTTGCCAATCGCTTGATCCTTGAAATCACGGAAACGACCACGTTCCCGAACATGTCGGAGGCGGTTCGCTTCACGGCGCGCATGCGACGCTTGGGATGCAAGGTCGCCCTCGACGATTTCGGCATGGGCTTCACGTCTGTGAGGCAAATTCTCGCGCTCTCTCCCGACATCGTGAAGCTTGACCGTTTCTTCCTTCGGCGGGCGGGCCTGTCCGCCAAGGACCGCGCCACCTTCCTCCATCTGGCTCAGTTTGCTCAATCAATGGATGTCACGGTCGTGGTGGAGGGCGTCGAGACGCAGTCCCAGGCAAAACTGGTTCACGAAGCCGGGGTGCGTTGGCAACAGGGCTATTATTGGGGGCGGCCTACCACCTCGCGTGCATGGTTGGCGCAGGCCTTCGATACTGCGCCCGCCGCCCGCATCAGCGATGGCTCTCCGATCGCCGGGGCCGACACTGTTCCGTCATCGGTGGAGGTCGGCTTGTGAGGCATCTTGGCTCCTATGATGGCCGGTATCGCTGGTTCGGCCGCGAAGGCCTTTCCGCGCGGCGCGCGCAGGGGTGGCCCGACGACGGCCACAAATTCATTAAGGGATGTTTTCTGGTGGGGACGCCCATTTCTCTGCTGCTTTGGTGGGGCATCATTGCCCTGGTGAGGAGCGTCCTGTGATGGACGCCGGTATTCCTTTTCCCCTTTCACCGCAAAGCAGCTCCCGCTCGACAGATATCGGAGTCGTGCATGCCGTGCCGAGCGACAAAACTTCCCTCGGGTCGCGCCTTGGGGGGGCGAGGCGCAACGTCTTTCCCGGCGGCAAACCGTGTGAACGGCGTTGCGTCTCGTCTTGGATATGCGGGCCCGGGGGCCGGTCAGTGGTGCAGCATCCCGCTGGACGCGCGCTGCCGGGAAATTCTTCAGAACACTAGGCAGGACAATTGGTAGGCAATGGTGCAACTAGTCCGTCAATATCTGGGTCGGTTCGCTCCCTTCGACCGCGAAAGGCACGACAAGAGCCGCGCGCAGGATCTCTTCGAACGGGCCGCGCAGTTTCGCACGATGGCGCGGGATATTCTGGCTATGGCTGACGAAGCCGAGGCGGAAGCAATGAGTATGGTCGGATCGACCTTCGACGATGTTCCCTCCAAGTCCGAATATAACGTTCGATCCAGAGGGCGCTTCATGGAGAGCGCTAAATATCAATATGAATCCCGTCGTGTCCGCGAGCGTTTCTTCGAGAAGAAGATCTTCGGAGAGCCAGCTTGGGATATGCTGCTCGAGCTCTATGCCGGCGAACTGAACGACGAAAAAATATCGACGACGAACCTGATATTGTCGTCATCGGCTCCCAACAGCACCGCGCTGCGGTGGATCAAGCATCTGGAAGATGCCGGTCTGGTTACGAAGCAATCGTCTCACCTTGATGGTCGAGTTCAATATCAAAGAATAACTAAAAATGGATTCGAAAGTATGACGAAATATTTCGAATCAGTTTCTGAAAAATATTGATATCAAAAATTTAAGTAGTAATCAGTTTAATCTGGATTGGTGATTATGGCTAGGCTACTCAGTATCTTCTCGAGGAAATTCGATTCCGCCGTCCTGGCTCTTAATTATGACGGCGAGAACGAACAGGGCGCAATTCCATTCATTGAGAAAAATGGAAAGCTCGACGCCGCGCTTTTCGGCGATCTTGGCGAGAAGACCAGCGATATCAGATCGATCTTCACCGATCTTGACGGGAGGCTGGCCCACGTAGCCGCTCTGGCTGGCGACATCACCGACCTGCGTCAGAAATTCGGCTATTTCCTGAAGCTGTACCATGATCTCGCCCTGCTCAACGTGTCGTTGGGACGGGAGAAGGAGCGGCTGGAGACGGAGGGGCAGGCAATCGGGCAGCGCGCAGCGCAGCTTGAGGAGGACTATGAACGCCTCCGCGCCACGTCGGATGACAGCCAGGTGAGGCTGGACAAGGCGCTCGCCAACATCGAGGCCTACGAGCAGAATGTACAGTTGCTCGGCGTCGCAAAACGCGAGCTGGAGGCCAAGCTCGATCAGGCGCAAACGGCACTGATCGCTGCCGCGGACGAAGAAGCGGTGCTGCGCAGGGAATGTGACGCATTGAAGGCCAGGATCGATGGCGATGAGCTGCGGATCGACGAACTGTCCGAGCGATATCAGGACAGTTTCGAAGAGGCCACCAGCCTGCGCGAGCGCTGCCAGGCCTTGGAGGACGAACTGCGGCTCAAGGAAGGGCAACTCGCCTCGATGAAGGACGAGAATGTCAAGCTTGCGCATGAGGCGCATCAACTCGGCAAGGAAAAGATCTATCTGGAAAAGCTGGTCAACGACGGGCGCGCGGAAATGTCGGCCAGCTTCGATCGTCACCAGAAGGAAATCCGGCTTCGCGACGAGCAGTCTAGCGAACTCAAGAACGAACTGAAATTGGTGCAAGCCAGTGAACATGTGCTCCAGAAGGTCAATGTCGATCTGAAGAGCGAGAATGAGAAGCTCAGCCGGGAACTGCGAGACATCACGGAGACCAACCGGCAGAACGAGGTTCAAATTGCCCGCTATGAAGCGAAGGTGACCAGACTCGCCGCAGATGGCGAGGCGGCACAGGTCGCCCGTAAGCAGCTTGACCAGGCGCGCCTCGCCATGGTCAGCCGCGTCGAAGCTTTGACCCAGGCGCTCCGGGCCAGTGAGGTCGATATCCGGCGACTGGAAAATGAGGTGTCCACATTGAGCCAGAAGAACCTGGATATCGAGACGAGCTATGCCGCTTCACTCGACCAGCTCAGCTTGCGGATTCACGAACTTGAGGGGCAGCTCGAGCATCAGGTCAACGAGAATGCCTATCTCTCGTCGAAATTTTCAAAGGACGGCACAATCTAGTCTGTCTGCCGATCAAATGGAAACCTCAGGACGCCGCCGATCTGAACGGTGGCGTCCTTTTGCGTGGACTTGTCAGCTTCTCTTGGGCTTTCTCCTGGGAGGATTCCTCAGCAGCCCGAGGGCAGTGAGAAGCAGTGAGAGCACGAACAGGCTTTTGAGCACCGCTCGTGCATCCATCCAGTTAACGAAATAATAGGCAGTCACGAGCGCGCCAAAACCGTAGCCGAACGCCGTCCACGCCGAAATGGTGCCATTGACCGACCCGGCGCTGCCGCGACGACGAATGAGCATGGCCGTGGCATAGGGTGGGATTGCCGAGAGCAGCAGAAGCGGCGGCGAAAACAACAGGCAGGCGACCAGAGTTCCGGTGCCTTCCCGGCTCCAAAATGTCCAGTTCAACTGAAGCAGGTAATCGGCCAACACACGCCCATAGACAGCCAGTGCGCCGGACAGAAGGGACGCTGTTCCCAGGGTGACGATCAAGCGCTTCATGTGAAGTATGCCTCGGGCCATCAGTCTGCCGACAAATCGGCCCAGTGAGAGGCTCAACATGCTGGTGAAGAGCAACGCCCCGAAGGCTGCGGTGGCATTGCCCAGCCAGTGATTCAAGAGAACGAAGGCCGACACTGCCAGCGCGGCCGAATGATATCCGCTCCACAATGAAAACAGGTAGGGAAGGCGCCGATTCTTCTCTAGATTGCTAGTATATATGAACGTCGTCATTACCATTTACCGATCATGCCAGAATTGGAGCCATGATATGTTGTGGGGCTGGGAGTTATTTCTCCCCGAAGGATTCGGACATCGTCTTGATGAGCGGTTTAGCCAGAAACTTCAGGACCGTGTTCTTGCCCGTCTGAATTTCGGCAGTGGCGGTCATGCCTGGCTGAATGGCGACCGTTTTGCCCGGCCGCTTGTGCATGGTGTTTGTGTTGGCGTGAATGTGAACACGATAATAGACCTGCTCGCCATTGCCTTTCTGCTCCGTCAACGTGTCCGGGCTGATGTAGATCACCTTGCCTGACGCGGAGCCGAAAATAGATGGGTCATAGGCGTCGAACTTGACTGACGCGTTCTGCCCGAGCAGCACATTTGCGATATCGGCCGGTGAGACCTTGGCCTCGACGATGAGTTGCTCGCCCGTGGGGACGATCTGCATTACTTCGTCGCCGGGCCGCAGCACGCCGCCAATCGTCGTCAGACGGACATTCTTCACGATGCCGTCGGTTGGCGCCTCGATTTCGGTGTCCCCAAGCGATGCCAGCCGCTGGGTGAGAGTCTGCTCAGCGGTAACAAGACCCTCTTCCGTCTTCACATATTCGGTCTGAAGGTCCTGCAGATATTTGTTCTGCTTGTTGGCGATCTGGCCTTCGACATCGGCGACCGAGCGTTGCAACCGGATGATTTCCGACTTGCTTACATCTCCATTGGCCAGGAGCGGCATGTTCATGTTCAGCTCCTCGCGGGCGAGGCTGAGCATGGTGCGCAGCGCGGCGATGTCCTGCTGCTGGGCGCTGCGCCGCTTGATGAACAACTGGCGCTGGCTTTCGATGAGATCGGGAAAGTCGCTGATGTCGGAAGGAAATTTCAGAGGCTTGTTGAACAACTCGGCCTCGATCCGGCTTCGGGCAGCCTTGAGCGCCGCCAGCTTGGCGCGGCCTTCCTCCACGGATGCCTCGATCTTGACGCGGTCGAGTAGCACAAGCTTCTGACCCTTGCGCACTTCGTCGCCTTCTTTCACCAGGATGGCCTCGATCACGCCGCCGTCATTGCTCTGGAGGACCTGGACACGGCCGGCCGGGATCACTTGCCCTGTGGCGCGGCTCACTTGATCGATCTCCGCAAAGGCTGCCCAGGCGAGAAAGCTTGCGAGGCCAGCCGCGGTGATCGCGATGATCGACGTGGATGATCTGCGAGAAACAGCGGCCATGGTCAGGATACCCGATGAAGAGAGGGGCGCTGCCCGACAGCCGGCGTAGAGGCCTTGCCGCGCATCATATTGAGCATTGCACTGCTCGGCCCCTGATGCGCGATCCGGCCGTCCTTTATGATCAAGACATCCCTGACCAGCGACAACAGCGGGAGTTTGTGCGTGATGAGGATCAGGATGCCGTCGGCCGGCAGACCTTCCAGCAATGCGGTCAGCACGCGTGTTTCCGTTTCCTGATCGAGATTGGCCGTCGGCTCGTCCATCAGCAGCAGCTTCGGGCGGGCGAGCAGGGCGCGGGTCAGGCCGACCAGCGTCCGCTGGCCCCCGGAGAGCCCCACACCGCCTTCGCTGATGGGCAGGCCGAGGCCCTGGGGATGGTCCTGAATGACCTGAATGAGGCCGGTCTGATGAGCGGCCGCCATGAGCGCCTCATCGCCCGGATCTGGCAGCCCGAGCACAATATTCTCACGAAGCGTACCACTGATCAGGCGATAATCCTGCGCAATGTAACAGCAGGCGGTGCGCAGATCGTCTTCGGAGATCTGAAGGATATCGACGCCATTGAGCAGTACATGTCCCTCTTCAGGCGCATAGAGGCCCGCGAGCAGACGCAGCAGTGTCGATTTGCCCGATCCGATGGGGCCGATCAGGGCCAGGCGGCTGCCGCTTGATATGGTCAGCGCAGGGATCTCGATGCCCTCCCGCGCGCCACGATGCTTGAAGCTCAGGCCCTTGAGACGCAGCTCGGGCGTCGTGATCGAGAGTCGCGTCGGAACATTGTCGGCATGATGATCCGTGGCCATCTCCAGCAACCGATCAAGTGCGTTAAGCGAGGCGCGTGTATAGCCCCACTGGATGATCATGTTGGGCAGGGATGTAACGAGCGGGCCATTCACGCGACCGCCGATCATCGTGCAGGCGATGAGGCTGCCCTGTGTCAACTCGCCGGAGCTGACCAGATGGACGCCGACCAGAATGACGCCGACATAGGCCATCTGCTGGAAGACGGAGAAGGTGCTGCCCGCGATGGAGGACCAACGGCGCACGTGCTGATCGTTGTCATGGACGTCCTCCACCAGACGATTCCACCCCGCGAGCATGTGCCAGCCGCCTCTGTTGGCCTTGAGTGTCTCAGAGGCATCCAGTGCCTCGACGAGAATGCCGTTTTTTCGGTTGCTGCTTGCCTGCCCTTTGTCCGTTGCGGACTTGATAAGACGCGCGAAGATGAAGGCTGCCAGCAGCGATGTCGGGAACGCGACGAGCGGGACAAGCGCGATGGGGCCACCGATGGCCATTATGACGACGATAAACATCAGCGCAAAGGGGAGGTCGGCCAGGCAGAAGAAGGACGCGGACGTCATCATCGAGCGAATCTGGTCCAGCCCCTTGAGCTGCGCGGCCATCGTGCCGATGCCCGGCGGACGCGCGTCGAGGCGGACGGCCTGCATCCGGGCGAAGAAGAATTCCGACATCTGGGCGTCGATCTCGCCGGCCTCGCGATCGACGATGAACGAACGCGAGGTACGGATCAGGAAATCGATGAGCATCGCGATCAACATGCCGGCGGTAAGCACCCACAGGGTTGCGAAGCCGCTTCGCGGGATGACCCGGTCATAGACCTGCATTGAATAGAAGGAGGTCGCCAGCGCGATGATGTTGATGACAACCGTCGCCACGGTGGCTTCGACCAGCAAGCGCCGCCGGCTGAGCAGGGCGCGTGCGAAGATACGCAGCGCGCTTCCATGAACGGGCGGGCGGACGGTATTGGGAAGGGCCGGTTTTATCAGGCTGACGATGTCATCCCAGGGGCGCGACGCAACTCCGTCACTACTGAAGATCCGAATTTCCTGCTCACTGGTCCACTGATCGGCGATGCTCCAACCCGTCTGCTCGCAATAGGCGAGCAGTGGAAAATGTTGGGGCTTTGGCCTGCCTTGGAACGTCTCGGGGGGCGTCCAGCCTGCTGCTTCGCTGAGGCGAGTAATGGCATCGGGCTCGTGCAGGGACAGCTCTGCCGGAATATTGACTGCCCAGTCGGGTGCAAGGCGTGCGTCGACCCGGCGCGCGTAGGCGGTGACCATTTCAATGATGGGGGAAGTCACTGCATATCTCCGCCATCGTCAGGAAATGGCCAGCTGCCGCTACGCATCAGCAGCCGGTCCCGGGCTTCGTTCGCACTGGCGGCGGCGTCCACCGCGTCGCTCTCTGCGCTCGTGCCCTCCCGCACGGCGTTCATCACATCGAGCCAGGTGCGGCGCCCACTCGTAAACTGGCGGACGTAGGATTCCGTCACCCGCGCTGTGGCGCCCCGCGCGATGTTCGTGCTCTGGATGCGGTCCCGCGCTGACTCATATTCCGCAACATCGAAGATGGTCCGCTCGCGCAGGTTCCGCTCCGTGGCGGCAATCTTGAGTTCGGCTGCCTCTTGCCGCAGGCGCGCGGCGCTTGCGCTGGAGAAGCTGGAGAGCCCGCCGCTGGACTGCGCCTTCAGCACGAGCCCGACACGATGCCCGTAGGTTTCGTCGTAGCTATACTGGCCGCTGAGCTGCGGCAGGATGGATGCTCTGGCGGATGCCGCTTCGGCGCGCGCCGCCTCAGCTTCGGAGGTCAGCCGTTGCCGGGTCGGATCGAAGGCCAGCGTGCGCGCGACCAATTCGTCGCTATTCAGCTCGACAGGAGGCGCGTCCGGAGGCGGTGGGCCTGGATCGAGACCGGGATCGCCGACGAGTTCGCGCAGCTTCTGCAAGGCGTTCAGCCGTTGCGCGGCCGTCATCGTCACCTGCTGCTGAACTTGGGCTGTGCGGCTGCGCGCAAGCTCGAGGTCGGCCTGCGGGCTCACCTCCTGCTGAACTCGTCGCTCCATCGTCTGCACGAGATTGCGATGCTCGGTGAGGCTTTTTTGGAGAATCTCATATTTGCGATTGAGGCGATGATATTCGCGATAGCTTTGCGACACATCGAGCATGACCTGGAGCACGGCCTCCTGATAAGCCGCGATCGATGCCAGGCGCTGCGCCTTGGCGCGCTTGATGGAGCTGGAAATGCGCCCGCCCGTCCAGATCGGCTGGTCGATCACCAGGCTGGTCTGACGGCTGTTCGCCCTCTGGTCGAGCCAGAGGCCCTGAACCGAGAAGGACGGAAAGGCTTGCCAACGCGCGGCGCTTACATCTGCTCCCGAAGCGCGCACGGCTGCGCGCGCAGCCGCGATGGATGGGTGCGACGTTGCCGCTCGCGTCAGAAGAGTCTCAAGATATTGGTCGCCGACTGGATTAGTAGCGATTTCTTCGGCCGGCCTATTAGGCCCGCCAACCGGTGGTGCGGCGTCCGCGACGCCCGATGCGACGAAGGCTCCGGTTGCAGCCAGCAGCGGGAAGGCCAGTCGCGACGGCCGCCTTTTGCCCGGAATATAGTGAAACAACGCCACGCTCCTGGATGACTCTGGATCTGTCAGGGAATGGCGTCGGCACTATCCTATCGAAATAAGGGGTGCACAAGATAATTGGTACCAAATTGACATATTTTGAAGTCAATATGGAATATAATTTTAATATTAATTTCTAAAATCTGTCCTTATTTGGTGCAGTTTTTCTGTGAATGTCAATTGAAGTGGAAAATGTAAACAGAGAACTGCGCAGAAATATATATCAAATTTTGGGTTCCATGCTGTCATTCCGGGACAATCTTCAATCGGCAATCGTGGAAATGCAGTGCTAGCTGCGACGATGTGCCGGGCCGCCAGGGGGCGGTGGCCGGGGGGTGGTTGTTCGGAAAGGTGTTGCTGAAAATGGCACTCGTCGCTCGTATCGTGCCCGCAAATGGCGGTCGTATCATCGAAAAGCGTCTTGGGAAGGTGGCAGGCAAGCTTGCGGTTCCCGATGGCGCGCGCCTGGAGATCGTTGACAGCGAAACCGGGATGCACGTTCGCCCCGATGCCGCCAATGCTTCCGAGCAGGGCCTGCTTCTCACGTTCGCGACCGTCGATGGTGATGTCGCGCTCGAGCTAAGCGGCGCAGTCGCCGGGTTCGCCGAGGCGCTTGCCGAGGCGGCGTTTGCCGATGCTGCGGCGTCTGCCGATGCTACGGCTGCGGATCAGGTCAGCGAGGAACCGGAAGCGGATACGGCCAGTGAGTCTGGCGATGACGGCGCTGAGAATCGTGCCGGCTTCAGCCCCGTGTTGCTCGGTATTCTGGGTCTGGGCGCACTCGGAGGAATTGCTACAGCTGTCGGTAGTTCCGGCGGCTCCAGCGAGAAGGATACGACCCCGCCTGCGGCGCCCGCGTCGCTCGCCCTCGCCGAAGCCGACGATACTGGCGCATCGGCGAGCGATGGCATCACCAAGAATGGCTCCGGCCTTACCATTTCCGGCAAGGCGGAAGCGCAGGCGCGCATCGAGCTGTTCGACGGTGCGACCTCGCTCGGAACCGTGACGGCGGACGCCTCCGGCAATTTTACGCTGGATGTCGTGCTTCCCGAAGGGGTTCACAGCATTACGGCGAAGGCCGCCGACGCTGCCGGCAATGTCAGCGCGGCCTCGTCGGCACTCAACGTCACCGTTGATACCACGGCGCCGAGTGCAGCGATTGCAATGAGCGCGACGGAGCTTGCGGAAGGTGAAACGGCAACGGTCACGATCACTTTCAGTGAGCCGGTGACGAATTTCGGCATTGAAGATCTGACGGTCGGCTCGGGCACGCTGAGCGGTCTGGTGTCGAGCGATGGCGGCCTCACCTGGACGGCGACGTTCACGCCGGACGAAAATGTCACGGACCTGACCAATGTCATCGCCTTGGGGGCGGACTACACGGACATAGCCGGAAATGCGGGCGCAGCGGCTGTCAGCGACAATTACGCAGTCGAGACCCTGACCTTCACCGTCTCGGATGGCGACAGCGGCTCGGTTGATTTTGGCGGTTCCGCAACAGGTCCGATCACGATCACGCTGAATGGGGCGGATGAGGCTGTCTTCAGCCGTGGTGGCAAGTTGGCGGACTCTGTCGTCGGTTCCATTTCGACCAAGACGATGAACGTCCCGGAAGGCGGCGAGCTCAACATTGCTATCGATGGCGAGGCGGCGAGTGACACCTTCACGCTCAACGCGCCGAATGCGGCCACGTTAGTGTTCACCGGCAATGGCGGTGCTCTGGACGACGCGCTGAACATCATCATCGAGAGCGCCACCGATAATCCGGACCTGCGGACGTTGAAGATTGATACGTCCCAGCTCACCGGGGTGGAGACGATCCGGTTCGTCTTCCCGGAGGACGCAAGGGACGTTGTCAAGCTGACGGCTGACAGCAATCTTTCGGGTTTCAGCACGATCGAGGTCAGTAAGGGCGGCGTCGATCTGACTTCGGTCGAAATCCAGCCGGGTGTCGAGTTCATCGTCAACTCAACGCTGATCGTGACGCTGGACCAGTTCGAAAAGCTATCGTCGATCGTCTCCGTTACGGGCCTTGGTAAGCTGTCGATCAATCTGACCGCTGAAGAAGTCCAGTCGCATGCCCTGGAGAACTTCCTCGCATCCAATGCGGACAAGCCGCTGCTGATCGGAACGACGGTGACGGTGCACAACGCGAAGGGCGCCAGCATCCCGGTTCCGGAGGGGCTTGATGCCATCTCTTATGATGGCATCCCCGGGCTTTCCGATCGTATTGAAGCGCTTGAGCATCAGGTGAGCCATCTTGGCCTCGATGACATCGCCGACCTTGGCAGTGCGCTCAATGAAATCGATCGGGCGATTGCCGCCTTGGAGGCTGCAATAGGCAACGATGGTGAGTTGGCCGCGCGCATCGCCGCCCTGGAGGGCAAGCTGGACGGTATTGCCGACACCGTGACGGCCTATGTCGATGAAGCCATTGGCGCCGTGCAAGAGCAGCTCGATGATCTGGGCATTGATGGTGTCACCGATCTGGCCGGTACGCTGGCCGCGCTGCAAACCTCAATTAATGCGCTGAACACTCTCACGGGCGAGGGCGGCGACCTTGATGCGCGCATTGCTGGCCTGGAGGACAAGCTGGACGGCATCACGGACACGGTCGTGGACTATGTCCGTGAGCTGGTCGACGGGCTGAAGAATGATGCGGAGGGTGAGGAGGGGCCGACGCTCGACTCCATCGCCGGCCTGCGAAGCGCAGTCGAGGCTCTTCAGGACCTGGTGGGTGAGGACGGTCCGTTGAGCGGGCAGCTCAGCGATCTTCAGTCACAGATCGATGACATTGCATCGCATATCGATACCGTCGCACCGACGGTGCTCGACGTTGAGCTTTCGGCGACCGGTGCCGATGTGGAGGGGCATCTGAACGCGGGCGACGTCGTGACGGCGACCGTTCACTTCTCCGAAGCTGTTCTGGTGACGGGTCATCCGACCCTGCAGCTCATGATCGGCGACGACATTGTCGACGCGACGTTGGTTGGCGGCGCCGGCACGGACGTTCTGACATTTTCGTACACAGTCCGTGAGCAGGACTATGATGCCGATGGGATCAGTGTCGGCGAGGATGCTCTGAAGGTCGGCGAGGATAGCGGTATCACCGACAAGGCCGGCAACGCAGTTGATTGGCATTTTGCTGGCGCGCCGGCCGGCTCATCGCTGATCGTCGATAACGGTCCGCTCCATCTGGAACGCAGCGCTCTGGACATTTTCGGGGCGACTGCCGACGCGGATTCGGTCATCGTTGGCGTCCTTTATTCCGAAGAAGAAGGAGATGATGGGTCTCTGGTGACGCTCGCGCAATTCGATGCGGAGGGGCGTTTCGAGGTTCCCGAAGGCCGGCTCTACCTTTCCTATCAAGACTGGCTGATCGCCACTGCCGACGGCACCTTGAACGAGCCGAACGGCCAGACGCCCAATGACTGGATAGCCGATCACCTGATTGCCAGCGGCGAGACGGTTTCGATTAATCTGGATGACGCTCTTGTCGTTCGGACCGGCGAAAGCTCGCCAGGTGCTCTATTCAGCGAGGCGGCTCTGCTCGCATTTCTCCAGACCGACGGCGGGAAGTCGGCGTTGGAAGAGGTGGGTCTGTCGGCCGAGGCTTTCCTTAGCGAGTTCAGCAGGCCGCTCAGCAGCCTGTACGAGACGCTGAGCCCGACGATTACGCCCGAGTTCCTGGCGCAGATTGTAGGCCATGATCCTGCCGATGTCATACTCAACATCACCACGCCGCTCACCGTGGCGCAGGCGACGGCGCTGGCTGAGGCGGGCTTCGACCTGGGTGACAATGTCGGCTATTCCATTGCCGATTATTACACCTCGGTGCAGGCCGCGCTTGGCAATCCGGCCCAGGCTGCGGCGCTCCAGCACGCTGACCAGGTGCTGTCGCGCGGCGACGAGCTTGATAACCTCGTGTCGATGACCTCCTTCAACCCGCTCGTGAATCTGCGCAGCGAGCTGGGCGACGGAAACGATGTCTATAATTCTGGCCGAGGTGATGAAGAGATCCTAGGCCAGCATGGCGGCGACACCATCAATCTCACCTATAATGATAACAGCCACGACACGATTACCTTTGAATCCGTGCTCGATGGTCGCACCGGCAGCGTGATCGACGTCATCTATTCGACGAACGAAAAGAATTACCGTGAAGGCAGCATCATCACGGTCACCATCAATGGCCATGAATATGCCTATACGACCACGGCCTCGGGTGAGGACGGAGAGACGCCGGCGGAGGCCCTGCAGCATCTGGCTGACGCTGTGATGGCAAAGCAGGTCGGCAATGATCGGGTGATGGTCGGTATCAGCTATCGCCTCGATCACGGCGATCTGATCCAAGATGGCTTCATCTATGAGGACGAGCTCACCAACGGCAGCTACACAGTGCAGTCCGGCCATTACTTCCTGTCGGCGAGCGAATATTTTGGACTTATCGCTGATGGTGAGGATGTCGATCTCGCTGCCTTCGTTTTCAATGGGCTACGGGGCGGACAGACGTTCACGCTGACCGATGAAGACTACTTCAAGATCTCTAACGAGGAGCACCCGGCCTATTCCTCCACCCTCTTTGAGGGTCAGACGGTTCTGGTCGGCCGGGCGGCCTTTGAGGATTTCCTCAAGCACTATGCCGAGGATTTCGAGGCGCCCGAGGCTCTTCAGGCGTACATGGAAGATGCCGAGCGCTATCGCGACGTGACGCATGTCAGCCTCGATGCGGATCATGGCAAGCTGACCTTCACTGGCGATGTTCCCAGCCACGAAACGTCCGTCGAAGCCGGCTTTGCCGGTTGGCATGACGATCAGCATGATCAACAGGACGCCATCGAGAATCCGGGCCAATCGACCAAGGCATCGATCACCTTCTCGAGCGGAGAGGACGACTATCCTGCGCTGGTGCATGAGGGGGACCTCATTGCGTTCGACCGCGAACTGCGCGTCACGATCAGCGGCAAGACCATCACGGCGAACGTGATGCCGGGCGATCCGGAAGCATCGGTGGAAGCCCTGCGGCAGGCTGTTCTCGCCGCCATGGACCCGGAATCGCACGCGGCGATCACGGCGGCTCACGCGACGATCGATCTGGGTGCTTCTCTGACCGAGGATAGCGAGCTGGACAGCTATGAGCTGACCCTTGCGATCAACGGCATCACGGTGACGCTCAAGGATGATGATGGCGCGACGGTTGCGGACCTGATTGCGGCGATCCGTGGCGTTGGTGGCGTGGAATCCGTCGAGCTGGACGGCCAGAATCTCATCATCACCGGTGAGGTGCGTGGCGAAGTCGCGGAGGAAAACAGCGTGCTGGTTTCCGTGGCGAAGCTGGACGGGGAAGATTGCTCCACTTCGGCCACGGCGGCGGTCGGCGGTTCGCTGAGCGATCTCATTTCCGGTATCGAACGGGACGAAACGACACTCATCTTCACAGGCTTTGTCCCGGATACTGACGATGACGCCCCGGCCTTCACCATCGACAGCGGTGAGATCGACAAGGCGGGCGTGCAGCAGGTCGTGACGGTCAACTTCAGCAACGACGACGCCGATTATTATGCCGGCGGCAAGCTGCATGTGACGGTCAACGGCCAGCCGATCGAAGCCGATATGGTGGCCGGCAGCGCACATGACTCGATGCAGGCGCTGGTGGTGGCGATCAACGAGGCGGTCGGCGAAGACAGCAGTGGCGCCATGCTGCTCGACAAGGCCGTTCTCGAGCCACTGTCGGGTGGCGTCTCGGGGCAATTCGAACTGCATCTCGTGTCGTCGGTCGAGCGCCCCGATGCGCTGCAGTTGACGGATGTGAAGCAGGACTATCGCGGCGAGGAGCAGACGGCGACCATCTCGCTCGAGGATGCGTTCAGCTACACGGCGCAAGCCGGCGAACACGCCGCCGACGCTGATCGCTTCGCCAATGTCTATTATGAGGGCGGCAAGGTCTATGCCACCTTCGTGCCGCGCGTCGATGACGGCAATGGCGGCCTGATGGACGGCGAGCCGGTCACGGTTTCCGCCGACATGGTGATCCCAGGAGCTACATCCGCCATCGCGATCAGTGTGGAGGCGTGGTATTATATCGATCTCAAGGATCTCTCGCTCACGATAGATGGACGAGAATATACTGAAGACGATTTTGCTGATTATCTCTCCGACATGGGGAAGCAGATGGCTGGCAGCAGCGTCGACCCGTCGGTTGCGGCGAAATTCGCTTATTTGCGTGATTGGCTGGAAACTCTTGATGGGGTGGAAGAGGCTACGGTTACTTCTAACGGCGCAGTGACTATTACATATGCTGCGGGAGTGACGGGTACAATCGACGCGCTCAACCTCGTGACCTACGATAAAGATCTAACTTGGCTGACCTATGACAGTACTCTGACCCAAAGCCACGTGACCAACAGCCCGGGGGCGGCCTTTGAGGCGACGGCGCAGGCGCTCGCCGATGCGATCAATGCGGCAGCGCATCAAGTGGTGCATTTCGGGTTCGACATGGGCAATCCGGCCCACGAGGCGCTGTCGCTTGAGACTGCACTGGCGACGAGCGATTCTGCCAATCTCATCCTGATGCAGGTGGGCATCGATGACTTCCAGCCGTCCATCAGCCAAAACGGCGGCGCGGAGGGCATCGAGACGGTCGGGGACCTGCTCGACTTCCTGAACGGTGAATATGCCGGGCATGGCGTCTGGTCGCTAAATGCGGCCGGCAACGGCCTCGACCTGACGGTCGCAGCGGACGCGGTTGTCGATACAAGTGTTCCGCCCGTGATCGGCCTTGGCGATGTCACCGACCTGTTTTCCGCGTTGGACCTTGTCACGACAGACGAGGCGACACTACCCTTCATCGGCCATGCCGAAGTGGGCGAGGACGGCACGATCACCGTCACCGCGGCCGAGGTGGGCAAGGACACGTTCGAGATTTCGCACGTGAACATGGACTATGAGGGTGTCCATCAGATCGCGACCGCGCACTTTGATAGCGATGCCAATTATTATGTCGGCGGCACGGTCTCGATCGACATCGATACTACCCCTGGCGAGGACGGCGGTATCGTCCATGTCCAGGCTAACATGGTGGCAGGCGATCGCGCGGCGACGCTCCAGAACCTAGTCGATGAGATCAATTCCTACACCGTCGGCGGCGAGGACGCCAACACGGCCGCGCAGATCGTCCTCTTCCCCGGCGCGGATCTGAGCGACGAAACGACGAATGGAGGAGGGAATCTTGACGGCAAGCTCTACGTCTCCTCCTGGTCCGTTACGGTCGGCGTAGGGGAAGACGCCCACACCTATTCGGGGCATGGGGAAGCCGTGGTCGCAGATGGTGTCGTGGCGGAATGGAACGAACTCAGCGGGCCTGACGGTCACAGCGTATTCAACGATCTGTCGGACTTCCTTGGTTATATCAGCAATCTTCCGGGCGTCGGAGAGGCGACGTTGGGCGAGGACGGAAGCATCGTCATCACCAGCGAGGCCGCGGGCGGCGAAGCCTATGTTTCCGCCTCGTTCGATGTCGCGTTGTTTGCGAATGACCTGAATGGCCCACATCTGACCGGTTCGGCTTCCGATTATGGTTCGAGCGGCGCGCTCGCGGGCATCATCGACCATGCAGTTCTCGGCGAGGATGGCCAGATTACGCTGGTTTCGGCCGATGCGGCGGAGCAGCAGTTCTCCATCGTCGGCGCCGAAGTGACCAAGGAGCCCGTGCGGCAGGAGGCCACGGCGCACTTTGATCACGATAGCGAAGATTATTTCGAGGGCGGCAAGATCGGCATCACGGTCAACGGCGTTACCGTCGAAACCGATATGTTGATGAAGCCCGCATCGGCAAACGTCTCGGCAATGGGGGGAGAGCAATTGATCGACCCCAGCGTCTATGTCGGCTCCATTGATTCGGAAACTTTCGCCTTTTCAATCACGGTCGACGGGACGACCTATGACGAGGCCAACTTCGCCGCCTATCTGGCGCAACTGCCGACACCGCTCACCATCCCTAACGGTCTGGGCTTCACGAACGCGCCGACCTTCCAGAATCTCGCCGACTGGGTGATGACCCTGGACGGCGTGGACAAGGTTACTTTCGATCCGGCCAACGGGCTTGTCATCACTTTTGATCCGGGGAGCGACGGACAGATCAATTCCCTTGTCGGCCGGGCCTATCCTTCGCCCAGCGGTGTATTCCCGATGGAGTTGTCCGAGTTTCTGGAGACTGGTCACACGTCCGCCGACGGCAGCGGCGACCCCGAAGCCACGCTGGAGGCACTGCGCGGCGAGATCTGGCAGCAGGTAACGCACGCGACAGGTGTCATCGAGGTAGGCGATAGCTGGACCGAAGAAACGACCCTGGAGGGCGAGACGACGATCACCTCCTTGTCACAGAATCCGCAAATGACGAGTGGTCTCGGCATGACAGTCGGTCAACTGCTTACATGGATGCGCGGTCTGCCAGATGTCGCCTCGGCCGAACTGGTAGATGGGAAGATCGTCATCACTGCCGTGGCAGGTCAGGCGCCGTTCAACTTCGAGATTTCCAACGATAACTTCGCTTCCGGCACGCTTTACTGGCATATCGGCAACGATCTCTACGGCGCCTTCTCGTCGGTCACGGGGGGCGAGGGCGGGAATCTCCATTTCACCGCGGCCGATCCGGTCGATGGCTATGGCGAGATCAACGTCACGGACGTCTTCATGAGCGTCCCGGCGCTGGAGCAGATCACGCATGTCGATCTGAGCGATGTGAATTTCGCCACCGGCCTGCATTCCGAAACCGGGGATGGCGGCAATCCGGCGCAGGTGAGCATCACCGTCGCCGGGCACAGCATCACCGCTGAAACGCAGGAGAATGACAGCGACACCGTCCGGGCGCTGGCGCAAGCCATCATCGAGGCGCGTGACGGCGTCTACGCCGGCGAGGCGGTCGTCGCGGAAGCAGGTGACACGGCTGCGATCGTGCGCATTAACCTGCCCGACGGCGTCGATGGCGACACCCGGCTGGTCAAGGATGAGTTCGGGCACGCTACCGAAATTACGTTCGCCGCGCGGTTCTCGAACGATCCGGACGCACCGGTCTTCACCTTCGTGTCCGAGCCAACGCTGGATATGTCCGTCAGCGAGCTGATCGAGATACTGAACGGTGCGCTCGAGAACTGGGCCACAGCCGGCACTCCCGCTAGGCTGATCGGTTCGTTCTCCTATGACGCCGATGCCAACCAGATCGTCCTCACGTCCCATGCGAAAGGCGCGGATGCCTATGTGGCGGTCGACACGGCGTTCATCTCGGAGTTCTGGAACAGTGGCGAAGCCCATATCCAGGCGAACGGAGCCGATGCGGTCCTGTCGCGTCAATTCGATCCGGTGACCAGCGGTGAAGACGGGCTGGAGCAGACGGAGATCGACCTGCCGGACGGGGTGACGGGCGGCAGCTGGATCCATGGCGTCGAAGGAAACTTCCCGCTTGCTGAGGCGCTGACGAACATCCAGGTGACGTTCACTGTGGATGGGCAACCGGTCACATTCGCGGCACCGCCCAGCCTTGACCACGACATGACGGTGGCCGCGTTCATCGCCGCGCTGGACGATCAGCTGACGGTGTTCGAGACTGAGAACCAGACCGGCGATGTCGGCACGTTTAGCTTCGAGGACGGCCAGATTCTGTTCACGCCGGCATCGGACAATGCGGACCTGACGAGCTACCAGGTCACCGCGTTCGGTATCTCCGACTTCGTGGCGCAAGAGCATGTGATGGACCCCGGCGGGGGCATGGTCGCAGTCGGTGACCTCGCCGACACGGGCGAGAGTGGTGTGCAGGTGATGCACAGCGACAACCGGACGATCACGGCGGGCGATCCGATTTCGATGGACCTGGTCGAGGTCGTGTTCACGATCGACGGCGTCGAACAGAGCGCGACCTTCCGGCCCGAGCTGTTCGAGCAGCCGGGCGAGACCGGGTCGACGGTGGGCGATTTCCTGGCTTGGGTTGAGAATCATTTCGATGGCGCGGTGCAGGCTGAGATCGTCGATGGAGACATCGTCTTCTCGGGCACCGGCGGGCATATGCTTGGAAGCGCTGACGTCTCGCTCGAGTTGCTCGACGCGACCCGGAGTTGGTCGTCGGAAGCGGTCGGGCTGCCCGAGGAGTCGGGCAGCAGCAGCAGCATCACACTTGATGCGTTCGCCGGGCTCAGTGGCGATGAGTTGCTGGTTGGAGAGAGCGTCGACTTCGATATCTACGTCGGTGGCGCCACGGCCGGGATGATGATTTCCGTCTCCTACGAGATCGGCGAGGATTCGACGGTCGCTGACCTTCTCGACTATATTGAGAGCTACGCGGCGAGCCAGACAGGCGGGACTGCCTATCTGAACGCTACACTCGGCGAGGACGGCATCGAGCTGAGCGTCAACGGGGGCCCCGACCGGCTTTGGGTGTCGGCCCTGTCGCTGACCGTCGAGCAGGCGCGGACCGGCCAGGTCAGTGACGTGGCGGACAAGCTGGGTACGGTCCACTATAATGGCGAGGACGGCATCGATCTGCACGGTAACGGCACCGGGCCAGACCAGATCCATGTCGGCGGCTTTTCCTACGAACATGTCGATACGGAAAGCAGCACGTTCCAGCAGATCGTAGTCGAGTTCAACAACACGAAGCTCGACGACATCGCGAATGGAGCGCAGGTCAGCCTGACATTGCTGGGCCACACGACCAAAATCTTCGTCAGCACCGACGGAACGCCCGGCGATGGTGAGGTGGATGTCTCGACGGCGCTAGGCAATGCCCGCTCCAACGCGATTCTCGAAGCGCTGGTCACGCAACTCAGAATCGATCATCCCAATGATGCGCTCGATTTGGAGATCGTCCGGGGCTATCGAGATCCCGACAACGGCAACGCGTTCGTGGAAGATAGCATCGGCGGCAGCTCGGTTGTCCTGAAGCTCACGGCGGACGAATATGGCCAGCATGCCCTCGGCAATCCGCAGGATATCGTTGCGAAGATCATCAACCAGGCTGGGACCGGCCAGGAGCAGTTCTCGGTTGTTGCCGAGGAAATCCACGCCGGTGTGGTGCACTTCATCACCGGTTCCGATGGCGGAGAGATCCACGACGGCACGGACTGGACCGGTCAGGGCCAGGCCGGGCGCGATCAATCCACCATCAACTACCATGATAATGGCGGTGAGGATTCGACCGGAAGCTATACGATCATTGATGGCAATGGCAGCCATACGCTCGGCGAGGATCATGGCGGCGACTACGTCAATCTCGATATCAATGATGACAGCAAGGCCGGCGTCGGGCCGGGCAGCCTCGAGCAGGACTATACCAACCCCGGCGATGACCCGAGCTATTATGGTGAGGCAGGCGCGACCGGCGCGAGCGGCGTGGAGCAGACGCACCAGAATCCGGACGGCGGCTATACGGCTATCGACGGGTCTCCGGTGTATAATGACGGCAACGTCTCGACCGGCGAGGACTCCCTCCACGGTGGTGCCGCCGGCTATTATGACAGTGACGGACTCCATACCGATCATCATGATGGTCAGACCCCGGTCGCGGGCGAGGACTATTATGAAGGGGGTTCCGTTGACAGCCATAGCGAGGTCGATGGCGCATGGCATGGCCAGTCATCCGACTCCGACTCCGGCGAAGATGGCTTCCATGTCGACGAGATCAGGGACGGCTTCGCGGCCTTCACCTGGGATAATGCAATCCATCATGTCGTGGCCAATGCGAGTGCGCAGGGTGACATCATCAATCACTTCCAGGTCGGTTATGATGTCATCAACATCGACGGTGCCCTGCGGGCCAGCACGGCCGTCGGCGAAGTGGATCGGATGTTGAGCGACGGCTATTCCGACCTCGATCGCCGTCCCGGACCGCATATCGATCTCGACTTCAACGAGTTCGGTCTCGTCACGCAAGCCGGCAATCACAGCGCAGGGGCTACGGTCGACACTGCCCATCTGTCCAATGCACACGACATTGCCAGCCTGTTGAGCGACGCGTTCTACATCACGGCTGATGGCGAGGATGACCAGCTTAACACCACGATCTTCGCGGTTACGGCTGAGGATGATCCGAACTCCACGGCAATCTGGGTGCATACCCAGTCAAGTGCGGGTGATGGGACGATCGACGCGAACGAGTTGACGATGCTGGCGATCGTCCACTCCACCGGCGGCGACTTCGGCATGAGCAATCTGCAAATGCTGCAGTATCACTACGACGCTCCGCCGCCGCCCTGATCCGACCCGATTTCGTGGGAGCGGCGCGACCGCTCCCACGACAATCCCACTGCCTCCTGATGTCATGCCGCCGAGCGGTATCCTACCCGATTGGGACATGAATAGTGGCGACGATCTCGCTCGTTTCCGACTCTCCGCCGCTCAGCTGGCTGGGCCTCATGGCGGTTGGTTTGCTCCACATGGCTTGGCGACCAGCTCCGCTCAGTGATTGCTCTGCAAGTTCGCTTTCCTGCTTTGGCAGCGTGGAGCGTAGGGCATGAACCGCTCGGCGAAACCCTCGGGGGGCGATAAAAGATCTCCGCCGTTAAGGTTGATGCGCTGCCAGTTCGTTCGCGGTTTCTTCGCGGGGATGCCGCAGCCGTCGCTCGTCCTGAGGCTCTCTGTCAGCGATAACGTCAAGCGCTGGGACGCGCTCCATGATCTGCCTGCCGTGCGCCAGCGGCTGGCGCCTCTTTCGCTTGATCGACAGGGGGTTCGGTTTGCGTCTTCCATCTCGCCGACGGCCGCATCTCAGCGCGTGCGTCATGTGGTCGAGCAGGTCGACCATATTGTCGCCGCGCTCCAGGAAAGCGCGGGGCTCGCGGTTTTCGCCAGGGCACTGGTGACGCGTCTGGTCGCCCCCCGCACCATTCGCGGCACGATCTGGACCGTGGAAATGATGTTTCCATCTCCGCATCCTGCCATTCTTGCGCGGGTAGCGCCGGAATTGGTCCGCATCTTGAACATCTGGCTGGGCGGCAAGCCGTTCGAGATATTGCCGAATGCTCTCGAGAAAGTGGTGGCGCAGCTGGAAAAGTACGCGCCCCGTGGAAAGAACATGCGCCTGTTGCTGGACGCGGCTCACAGGCTGGACATCCCGTCGCGCCTGCTTTCCGGCCGGGTGACGCAGTTCGGCTGGGGATCCCGCTCGCGCCTGATGGATAGCACCATCACGGACCGCACTTCGGCCATCGCAACTGGCATTGCGCGTGACAAGCGCGCGACGAACCGGTTTCTGGCGGCACAGGGAATTCCCGTGCCGAGACAGGTCGAAGCGCCCTCGCTCGACGCAGCCCTTGCGGCTGCGAGGGAATTGGGGTTCCCGGTGGTGGCGAAGCCCGCCAATCTCGATGGAGGCGTGGCCGTAACGGCAGGTATCGAAGATGAAGCGACGCTCCGTCGTGCCTATGAGTTGGCGCGGCGCCATAGCCCTCAGGTCGTGATCGAATCCCATATCGCCGGCCAAGATTTTCGTCTCGGTGTCATTCATGGCGAGATGGCATGGGCCACGTCGCGGGAGCCGGCCGGCGTGCATGGCGATGGTCTCTCGACTGTCCAGCAGCTTCTCGATGTCGCAAATCTGGATGTGCGACGCGGGACGCGAAGCTGGTCGCTCATGACGCCACTCTCGATAAATGAGGAAGCCACGGCGCTGCTTGAGGCCCAGGCCGTGCAAATGGCCGATGTTCCCGAAGAAGGGCGGTTCGTCCGGCTGCGTTCCGCCGCGAACATCTCGTCCGGAGGACGCGCCAGAGATGTTCGCGCGCTTGTGCATCCCGACAATGCGGAACTGGCTGTGCGTGCAGCACGGCTCCTGCGGCTCGACGTGGCAGGAATCGACCTGATCATCCCCGACGTGAGCCGATCATGGCGTGAGGTTGGAGGCGCCATCTGCGAGGTCAACGCGCAACCGCAATTCACGCTTGACGTCCTCGACGCCCCGTTCAAGATCGTTGCGGGACTGTTCGAGGGTGACGGACGCATCCCGGTGATTGTCGTTCTTGGTGGAGCGGACGTCGTCGACTGGGAGGCTTTGCGGGATCAGTTTCTGGCCGTAGGGCTGCGCCCAGGCTTCCTCCGTCCGCCTGTCCCGGCGGCCGAGGCATCTGCTGCTCAGGGGAGCAAACATAGCGCCTTCGAGGCTCTGCAGACATTGCTCGGAGATCCTGATGCCGATGCGGTTGTCGCCCTTGTGGATGATGAAAGCTGGCTGGCGACCGGGGCGCCCACGGATAGGATTGACCTGCTGCTCTGCGCAAGTGGCGCCAGTGCACGGATGCGCAGCCTGCTGGCCCCGATGTGCTCGATTGCCGTGCGTGACCTCGGGGACGGGCAGTTGACAAACATGACGGACATCCAGGCTCTCGCTCAGGAAGCCATGGACCTTCTTTGCTGGCATGACGCGCGTGCTCCCTCAGTCGAGCGCGTCTCGTCCTCCGCCATTTCGGCCTCGCCCTATTGCCGCGCCATGCCGCCCATACCCGGCACCATTGGCTTGTGCATGATCGCGAGGGATGAGGCGCATGTCATCCGGAACAGCCTCGACAGTGTTCTGGGGCTGGTCGATTTCGTGCTCGTCGAGGATACCGGATCAAGCGACGGCACGCCGGAGATTGTGCGCCAATGGCTGGCCGAGAATGGGGTAGCGGGCGAAGTTCTCGAGACGCCTTGGCGCGACTTTGCCTGGAATCGTACGTGCGCGCTCGCGCATCTTCGAGCGCATCACGATGTCGATTATGCGCTCGTCCTCGATGCCGACGATCTCATCGTCCGGGAAGAGGGGTTTGATGTCGAGCAGTTCAAGGCCAGTCTGAGCGCCGACGTCTATGATCTGACGGTTCATTACAATGGCTTGCGTTTCCCTCGGCCCCATCTCCTGCGCAATGCCAAGGCCTTCGGCTTCCACGGCGTTCTGCACGAATTTGTCGATGTGCCGTCTGACAGTGTCGGCAGGGCGGCTGTCAAAGAGTTCCACATCCAGGCCTTTTCGCGTGGAGCGCGCAGCCGAAACCCGCGTAAATATCTGGACGACATCCAGACGCTCGACGCCGCGCTCAAAGTCGAGCGAGAGCCCAGATTGCGATCACGCTATCTCTTCTACCTGGCGCAAAGCTATTCTGATGCGGGCAATGACAAGAAAGCGCTGGAGCTTTTCCTGGAGCGGGCAGATTTCGCGTTCTGGCCGGAAGAAATGTTCGTCGCTGCCTATCGCGCGGCGAAATTGCGGGAGAAGCTCGGCCATCCTGGAGCACAGGTGGAAGCCGCATATCGGCGTGCCATTTCAATCATGCCCGATCGGCAGGAGGCGTATCACGGCTTGAGCCGGTTCTTCCGGCAGACGAAAAACTTTGAGGCGGGATTCCAGGTCGGCAACCAGGGCCTTTTGCAGAAAGCGCGCAGCGGTCTGTTCGTCGAGATATGGATCTATGACTATGGGTTGCTGATCGAGACGGCCATGAACGCATTTTCTGCGCGAAAATTCCGGGAATGTGCGGCGTTGTGCCGGCTGATTGCGGAAAAAAAGGATGTTCCGCCCTCCATTGCCGCGAGAGCCCGGCACATGCTTACAACGATTGCTTCTTCCTAAGTGGTTGACTTGCGACCTCGTGATCGGTTGACCCCCATGCACGGGGGCATGGATGGGTTCTACGCCGCCCCCGAACGACCAAGGCGGTCCGTCGAGCGATACCGCATAATGAAGGGAGTGGTGCGGAAGTGGCGTAGGCGGACCCTGCCCTGGAGGGGCAGGCGAGAGCCTCTGCCATGTTCGATTAGGCGCAAGGCATCTATGAAAAGCTCGGGGTCATCCACCAACGACTTGTTTCGTGCCTAGCGCCGCGCGGCCGGCAGGGATTCCTCTCGACAGCGCCAAGACCGTGAGATCTTATGGAACGGCATCTGTGGACGCCCCATTGGATGCAAGCAGTAAATCGGGGTATGTTGGCACGTAGTCGGATGCTGTCATCTGTCCGGCCTCGATGAGCAGCGCCATAGCTGCGGGCCAGTATGGGAGTTCGCGGACCGGATCCATTTCAGCTTTGCGCGCTTGGCTGGCGCTCTGCCGTTTCCCTGGTTCTTCCAGCCCCGTCTCGCCGACTGTTGTGCCATACCCTCCTTCGACCGCCTACGTCCCCGACGTCTCTGGCCGCTGCCCCGGCTTACGCCGCGACTGCCGCCGGAGCTTTGTAATCTTCCTGCCTGGTGAGCGGCGCCCAGACCATCCTTGCCATCTTGTTCGCCAGCGCGACCGAGACGAGCATGCGCGGCTTGCGCGCGAGCATCCGCTCCAACCAAGATCCGGCCGGCGCACCGAACCGACAAGCCTGGCGCACCATCGAGCTGCCGCCGATGATGAGCAGTCGCCTGATCGTCCGCTCGCCCATCTTAGATATGCTGCCAAGCCGCTGTTTGCCGCCGGTCGAGTGCTGCCGTGGCGCGAGGCCGAGCCAGGCCGCAAAGTCGCGGCTCTTGCGGAACGTTTCGATCGGGGGCGCCAATGCGAGGATAGCCGTGGCGGCGATAGGACCGATGCCGGGGATCGTCATCAGCCGCCGGGCAGCTTCGTCCTCCTTCGCCCGCCGCGCGATCTCACGGTCGCGCACGGCGATCTGCTTGTCGAGATCGGCCAGCAGCTCGACCATGAGCTTGAACATCGGCCGCGCTGCTTCCGGCAGGGTAGAGATCATCTCCTCATCCTCGAGAAGGTCGGCGAGCACCGCCATGTGCGCCCTTCCAGTGGGCGCGACCCAGCCATACTCGGCCAGATGACCTCGGATCGCATTGATGAGCTGGGTGCGCTGACGCACCACCAGATCGCGCGTCCGGAACACGAGGCCGGCAGCCTGCTGTTCCTCGCTCTTCACCGCAACGAAGCGCATGCCGGGGCGCTGCGCTGCTTCGCAGATCGCTTCCGCATCGATCGCGTCATTCTTGTTCCGCTTCACGAACGGCTTCACATAGGCCGGCGGGATGAGCCGTACTTCGTGTCCCATCGCCCGCAACTCGCGTGCCCAATGATGCGCGCCGCCGCACGCTTCGAGCGCGACCACGCAGGCCCTCTGACCGGCAAAAAAGTCGAGCAGCTTGGCTCTCGTCAGCTTGCGACTGAAAACCATCGCACCGCGTTCGTCAGCGCCGTGCGCGTGAAAAACGTTCTTGGCGATATCCAGACCAATTGTGGTAACTTCCGACACGGACGCCTCCCTCAATGGTGTTTCAACACCTCCACTTTGGCACATAGATGCCGTCGGGGGGCGTCCACCCCATCAGCTTTTTTCGTTTTGCGCTGGACCTTAAGGTCTGGTGGGCGATGACGGGCTCGAACCGCCGACATCTTCGGTGTAAACGAAGCGCTCTACCAACTGAGCTAATCGCCCCCGTCAGACGGGGCATGCCGCGTGGCGGCGCGCGGTGCCATATCGGGGCCGGGGTGTGCCGGTCAAGCCGGGCGTGACAGATGGAGTTGGTGTGGAGAAGCGTTGGGCTAGGCTGGCGCGGGCCCCCTCCGCCCATTCCATTCGGATCCCCAAGGGGAAAACAGTTGGGGATCGTTTCAAGCAACCGATCAAGCGCCGGTAGGTCGACGGGTCTTCGCCGTGGCGCGGCCCTGTTTCTCCGCACGCCTTGGTCCCGGCTTGCGCGGAACGGATCGCGGGCGACAGGGCCCAAAGTCTCGTCGCGGCCCCCTGAGCGCTCGTCAGTGTCCGCCGGCTGGCGGGAGCAGGCCGCCATTGCGGCGCACGGCGAGAGTCCACGCCGTGATCGCTTGCGCCGCCTCGTCGGTCAGTTCGATGAAGACGCGGCGCCCGTCTGCCGGATCGTCAATCCGCGCGAAGACGCCGCGTTCAGTGAGCTGGCGAATCCAGCGGAGTGCCGTGGTAGGCGGCACGGCGGCGGCAATGCACAGGCTGGAGACGGAGACGCGCTGCCCCGCCAGGCGCGCGGCCATGAGGTCCAGGATCATGTCCCAAGCCGGATCGGCGAAGAGATCCGCCGGCAGGAACTGTTCGCGCATTCGGCGCGCGCGCAGGAAGGCGCGGATTTCATTGGGGGTCGGTGCGCCGTCCGCGGCGGCGGTGGAAGGGCCCGTCGTCCGGGCGCGCCCCGCATCGCCACCGCGTTTCTCGTCGCCGGCCGTCCTGCCACGATAACTTGCGCGGGGCTCCATCACGCCATCGGACAGCGGTTCGCCGGGAAGGGTGAGCCGCTCGATGGTGCGGGCGAGCCGGCGCACTTCCTCGCTGAGTTGTTCGATGCGGGCGCTCTCGCCTTCGCGCGCGGTGTCGTTGAAGCGCAGCATCTGGACCGTCTGGTCGGCCGCGATGGCAGCCGTGACCAGCAGGCTCACGATATCGCTGGGCTGCGGTTCGCACAGAAAGTCTGTGGAGTCGCTGTCGAGCAGCGCCATCGCGTGATCGATGCCGGCAAGATCGGTGAGGACGATGAGGCGCGTCTCGCCGAGTGCATGCCGGTTTGAGAGCGCGCGGGCACAGCCCGTGTCGAGTGCCTGGCCGCGCAGGTCCATGAAAATGAGGTCGACCGCGACCGTCAGCGTGAGACGTTCGGCAAGCGCCTCCAGCGCCACGGCGCCGACGCAGCGCAGCCCGGCGCGATCGGCCCACCGCCCAAGCGGCGCCAGCGTCTCCGCAGGGCCCGCCATGAGCAGAGTCGGACGGTTGTCCCGCTGGATAAACGGCGCCGGCGCCCCGTCATCCCGCCCCGTGCTCTGCCATGCGTCCGGCGCGCCGCCTCGTGCGCTTTCCCCTGCCGTCATCCATGTCATGACCGATCCCCCGTACTTCATTTGTTCCCGATATGGCCGAAACGCCAAGCAAATTGAACCCATTTTGTTCCGTTTTGGATGGAAGGCGGCTTTTCGGCAGTGTGGACGTAGAAAATCATCCATTATGGATGAGATTGTACGGCGTGACGCCAGAGCGGCACCCTGTCCGCAAAGCTGCGAAGCGGCGGTCCCCATTGTTGACAGCCAAGGCGCAGCCGCTATGCCGCTTCGTGAATATCGATGGTGCCGCTGCGAGCGCGCCTGCCGCCGCGAGGCCCTGACTGGCCGGGCGACGCGCGAGTGCCAGAGGCGCCGCACCCCCGGTTCCGCCCCCTTCGCGTGCGCGGACCCCACGCAGCTTTTGGGAGTATGAGCAGATGACGGCGATCGGACAGGACACGCTCGGAACACGCGACACGCTGGAAGTCGGCGGCAAGCGTTACGACTATTATTCGCTGGCCAAGGCGGCCGCGAAAGTGGGCGACGTCTCGCGCCTGCCTTTCTCCATGAAAGTGCTGCTCGAAAATCTCCTGCGCTTCGAGGATGGCGGCTTCACGGTTTCCACCGACCATATCAAGGCGCTGGTGGACTGGCAGAAGAACCCGGTGACGGGCGCGGAGATCCAGTATCGCCCCGCGCGCGTGCTGATGCAGGACTTCACCGGCGTGCCGTGCGTGGTGGACCTCGCCGCAATGCGCGACGCCATTGCCAAGCTGGGCGGCAACACCAGCAAGATCAATCCACTCGTGCCGGTTCATCTCGTTATCGACCACTCCGTGATGGTGGACGAGTTCGGCACGCCACGCGCGTTCCAGAAGAACGTCGAGATCGAGTATCAGCGCAACCTGGAGCGCTATGATTTCCTGAAGTGGGGTTCCAAGAGCCTCGATAATTTCAAGGCCGTCCCTCCGGGCACGGGCATTTGCCATCAGGTTAATCTGGAGCATATCGCGCAGGCAGTGTGGACGAGCCAGGCGCCCGACGGTGCCACCATCGCCTACCCCGACACCTGCGTTGGTACAGACAGCCACACCACCATGGTCAACGGCCTGGGCGTGCTCGGCTGGGGCGTGGGCGGCATCGAGGCGGAGGCGGCCATGCTCGGCCAGCCGGTCTCCATGCTCATTCCCGAGGTGGTCGGTTTCAAGCTCACCGGCGCGCTGCGCGAGGGTGTGACTGCCACCGATCTGGTGCTCACCGCCACGCAGATGCTGCGCGCGCGCGGCGTGGTCGGCCGCTTTGTCGAATATTTCGGGCCCGGCCTCTCCACGCTCAGCCTCGCCGACCGCGCGACGCTCGCCAACATGGCGCCGGAATATGGCGCCACCTGCGGCTTCTTCGGCATCGACGACAAGACGCTCGATTATCTGCGTCTCACGGGTCGCGAGGAAGAACAGATTGCGCTCGTCGAGGCCTATGCCCGGACGCAAGGCCTGTGGCTGGACCCGACCGCGCCCGACCCAATCTTCACTGACATGATCGAGCTGGACATGGCCACCGTGGTCCCCTCGCTCGCCGGCCCCAAGCGTCCGCAGGACAAGGTGGTGCTGACCGAAGTGGACGACGTGTTCAACGCCGATTTGGCGAACGTCTACAAGAAGGAGGCCGCGCGCGTTCCAGTGGCGGGCAAGGATTTCGACATTGGCGACGGCGATGTCGTTATTGCCGCGATCACGAGCTGCACCAACACCTCCAATCCGGGCGTAATGGTTGCCGCCGGCCTTGTCGCCAAGAAGGCAAATGAGCGCGGTCTGAAACCCAAGCCCTGGGTCAAGACCAGCCTCGCGCCCGGCTCGCAGGTCGTCACCGATTATCTGGCAAAGGCCGGTCTTCAGCCGCATCTCGACGCCATCGGCTTCAATCTGGTGGGCTATGGCTGCACCACCTGCATCGGCAATTCCGGCCCGCTCGCCGAGCCGATCAGCAAGGCCGTGAACGAGAACGACATCGTCGCCGCTTCGGTCATTTCGGGCAATCGCAATTTCGAGGGCCGCGTTTCGCCGGACGTGCGCGCCAACTTCCTCGCGTCGCCGCCGCTGGTGGTCGCCTATGCGCTCAAGGGCACGGTGGTAGAGGATTTCACCGCCACGCCGATCGGCACCGGCAACGATGGCCAGCCCGTCTACCTGAAGGACATCTGGCCGACCAATGAGGAAGTCGCCTCAACCATCGCAACCTGCGTGGACCGTGCCATGTTCCAGGCGCGTTATGCCCAGGTGTACAAGGGCGATGCGCACTGGCAGGCCATCGATGTCACCGGATCGGACACTTATAGCTGGCGCCCCGGCTCGACCTACATCGCCAACCCGCCTTATTTCGAGGGCATGACGATGACGCCGAGCCCGGTTGCCAACATCGTGGACGCCAAGCCGCTCGCGATTCTGGGTGATTCCATCACCACCGACCACATTTCGCCCGCCGGCAACATCAAGCCGGACAGCCCGGCCGGCAAATACCTGATGGACAATCAGGTCGCGAAGGCGGACTTCAATAGCTACGGCGCGCGGCGCGGCCATCATGAGGTGATGATGCGCGGCACTTTCGCCAATATCCGCATCCGCAACGAGATGGTGCCCGGCGTGGAAGGCGGCATGAGCCGCTATGGCGAGGACGTGCTGCCGATCTACGATGTCGCCATGAAGTACAAGGCGCAGGGCACGCCGATGGTGGTGATCGCCGGCAAGGAATATGGTACCGGCTCCTCGCGCGACTGGGCGGCCAAGGGCACCAACCTGCTCGGGGTGCGCGCCGTGATCGTCGAAAGCTTCGAGCGCATCCACCGCTCCAACCTTGTCGGCATGGGTGTGCTTCCGCTCCAGTTCAAGGACGGCGACACGCGCCTCAGCCTCGGCCTGACTGGCGACGACAGCTTTACTATCCTGGGTGTCGCGGACCTCAAGCCCCGTCAGGACGTTGAGGTGAAGGTCACGCGCAAGGATGGCAGCAGCTTCACCTTCACGGCGCTGTGCCGCATCGATACCGCCAATGAGCTGGATTACTTCATGAACGGCGGCATCCTGCACTATGTGCTGAGGAAGCTGGCGGCTTAAGCCGGGTCGGCGCGGCACTGAGCCGCGCCGAGCCGCCTGGGTGCAGCCGCCCTTTGCAGCCAATCTTGCAGATCGGGTGCCTCGCGGAGCGAGCGTGCGCGCTGTTCGCTTGCCCTGTTGGATAATTCCGTGAGCCGTGGCCGAGCCCAGGGCGGTTGCGCGTGTCGGCTGAATTCCAGACGTTTATCTGACGCTACCCCTTTGCCGTCATCTCACGCAATCCGGGCAGGTCCTCGGGCCCGCGCTGTCGCGGTGCTCAGCCTGCCGGCTTGCGGAACTTGAGCGTCATGCGATCGCTCTCGCCGATGGCCCGATAATCCTCTCCGCCGCCAAGGACGGGCAGCAGCGTCCAGACGCCGCGGGGGTGATCGGTCGTATCCTTGGCGTTGGCGTTCACCTCAGAAGCGCCGACGAACTCAAAGCCGGCGTCCTCGGCGAGCTTGCGCACGGTTGAGGCTTTCACATAGCCGCTGCTTTTTTCACGCGCGATGTCCGCGCTCTCGGGCAGGCGATGGTCGACCACGCCCAAAATGCCGCCGGGCTTGAGCATGGCGAACATTTGCGCAAAGGCCTCGGGCGCATAGCCGACATTGTTGCGCTTGTAGCCCATCTGCCAGTTGTGAACGTTGCGGAAGGTGAGCACTATGTCGGCACTGCCGGCCGGCACCGTGGGTTCGCCGGTGCTTGCAGGGAAGGCGGCGAGCTCGATGGCGCCGTAGAGCGCGGCATCCTTCGCCTGAAGCTCTCGCGTGCCCTTGAGATTGTCCGGCCAGAAATCCACGGCCCAGAGCGCGCCCTTATCCTTGAGATAGGGTGCCAGAATCTCCGTGTACCAGCCACCCATCGGCCAGATCTCGACCACCGTGTCTGTGGGCTTCACGCCGAAGAAGGCCAGTGTCTCGGCTGGATGGCGATATTGGTCGCGCGCCATGTTGGCGGCAGTGCGCGTTGGCGCGGCTACGGCCGCCGCCAGTGCGGCGTCGGGCGTCTGAGCAATAGCCGGCGCATAGGCAAGGGCCGCAGCAGCCCCCAGCAGCAGGGCCCCGACGAGGGCGGGACGCGAGCGAAGCGGGGTCATGGGCCTTCTCCTATGCCGATTGGTATCGTGGCGGCAGAATGACCGATGGCGCCGCGTTGGGCAAGCCGTCGCGGTGGAGGAGGCTCTTGCCCGGGGCGGCTTCGCGGGAGGAAAGCCGCCGTCGCCCATCATCTTGAGAGGAGAGGGTAGGGCAATGCGGGGAGACGGCGTATGATTGCAGGCGTGTGTTGCACGTCGCCCCCCGAAGAGGTGGAGCCAGAAAGATCGCGCGCCCGGCCGGAGCGCCGTCCTTAGAGGCAGGCTTCGAGCAGCGGCTGATCGAAGCCGAAGCTGCGCGCTTTCTCCAGCGTGTAGGGGCGCAGGCCCATGGAGCGATATTCGCCGATGATCTTGCCGTCGGCATCTTCGCTCAGATACTCGAACTTGAAGAGCTCCTGCGTCACGATCACGTCGCCTTCCATGCCGATCACTTCGGTGATGTTGGTGACGCGGCGCGAACCGTCGCGGAGGCGCTTCACCTGCACGATGAGATCCACCGAATCGGCGATCTGCTTCGAGATGGCCTCCTTGGGGATCTTGATGTCGCCCATCAGGATCATGTTCTCCATGCGGCCCAGACATTCGCGCGGGCTGTTCGAGTGGAGCGTACACATGGAGCCGTCATGGCCGGTGTTCATCGCGGCGAGCAGATCGAAGCACTCGGCGCCGCGGATTTCGCCCAGGATGATCCGGTCGGGGCGCATACGCAGCGCGTTCTTGACGAGATCGCCGATGGTGATGGCGCCCTGGCCCTCCAGATTGGCGGGCCGGGTCTCCAGCGGCAGCCAGTGCGGCTGTTGCAGGCGAAGCTCGGCCGCATCCTCGATGGTGAGCACGCGCTCGCCGGGATCGATCATCTTCGAGAGGGCATTGAGCATGGTCGTCTTGCCCGAACCCGTGCCGCCCGAGATGACGATGTTGAAGCGGCAGGCCCCCGCGATCTTGAGGGCGGTGCACATCTTCTGGTTCATCGCGCCCCACTGGGCGAGGTTATCCAGCGTGATCGGCTTGGCCGAGAATTTACGGATGGAGATGGCGGTGCCGCGCAGCGAGAGCGGCGGTACGATCACGTTGACGCGGCTGCCATCCGGCAGGCGCGCGTCGGCCAGCGGCGTGGTCTGGTCGACGCGGCGGCCGACCTGGTTCACGATGCGCTGGGCGATCTGGAAGAGATGTTCCTCGTCGCGGAAATGGATGGGCGCGAGTTGGAGCTTGCCCTTCTTTTCCACATAGGTCTGGTCCGGGCCATTGACCATGATGTCGGTGATGTCCGGGTCCGCGAGCAGCTCTTCCAGTGGGCCGAAACCCAGGAGCTCGTCGACCAGCACCTTCTCCAGCGCGAACTGTTCGCGCCGATTGAGCGTGAGCTTGAGTTCGGCCAAAACCTCCATGATGATCGGCCGGAATTCCTCGGCCAGCTCATCCTTGCTGAGCGTCGCGGCGGCCTCGGGATCGACCCGCTCCAGCAGGCGGGGGAGCACCTGTTCCTTGATCTTGTGGACGCTCGCCTCGAAACCCTGCGCCTGTTCGCCGCCGCCATGCTCGGCGTTCATGCGGTCCGAGAGCCGCTGCATTGCTTCGGCATTGGCATCCGCTGCGGGTGGCAGCGCAGTGGCCTGGCTCTCCAGCGCGTCGGGATCGACAGGCGGGAACTGCGCGGCGCCGGCAAGCTGCTGCGGCGTGGCGTGCGCAGCGGCCGGCGGCGCGGTGGCCTGACCCGGCTGCGACGCCCCAAACGGCGCATGCATGGGGCGCGCGACGCCGAAGGAGGTTTTCCCTCCCATTCCGTTCCTGCGTCCGAATGCACTCATAACTGTCGTTTTCCGTCACAGCGCCATGAGCCGGCGTACTGCTGACATTGATAGGTGCGCGGTCTTTAAGAACCACTAACGGAAAGCAGGCAAAACTGCCTGATTATCGCTTCTGTAATGGTGGTAGCGGAGGCGCGGCCGGGCAGGAGGGACAGAGATCGGCACGTACATTGAGAATATAATCCCGCTTACCAGCGCCTTCTGGTTTCCGAGCGAGTAGCCGGTAATCTCGCCGCAGTGCTTCACTCATGAGGCTGGCGGTGTCAGTATTATATACGGGCACGATTTTCTGATTTGAGGTCACGATGATGGCCGGCTTCTGAACGAGTATCCGCTCAAGCTCTGACCGAGTGTCGGCATCGAGGGCAAGTCGTTCGACATCGTTGCTCAAATGGTCCGGGTAGGCAAAGCGCGTCGGCGGAGTACTATCCGTCGTTACATAAAGGATGGAAGGTCCATCCCAGATATAAAGTGGGCCCCGATCCAGGTAGGGTAGAGCCGTGCGAGTAAGATAGGAAATAGTGGTCCGCGATGCCTCATTGACTCGCATTTTGGCGGATAGATGAAAGGGGTTATTCCAGAGCGTCAGAAAGGTCAGGAAGAACAGTCCAGGAAAGAAACCTGCGAAGAGCGGTGTAGACAGCGCCAGCAATGGTGCAATCATCGGCAGGGCATAGTGATCATAGAAGTTTCCGATCGCGCAGACTCCTATGACGGCCGCGACTGACCAGCCGAGCAGAAATAGACCGTCGCGATGACGGGGGCGTTCTAGCAATAGGACGTTCGCTGCAGCGGCAGAAGACAGCAAAAACAGTGGCAACCCTCTGACAACAATATTATTTTGCAGATAAGTGAGATACGTTTCGTCCAATCGTGCGCGCAAGAAGATCGAAATGAAGTTTGCAAAGAAGAAATTCCATCCTTCTCCTATTACCATATAGATTGAAAGAATTGTGACGGTAGGTGCGATAGCAAAACCAGCGTAAAATAGGGCGCGGGTCGTCAAAACCTTCCATGTAGGCGAGAGGTGTCTAGCCCGCCAAAGCAAGAAAACGCCGAAAAATATCCCCTCAAATAGGGCGGTGTATTTGATTTGTATGGCGATGCCCACGAGCGTCATGATCGCTAGGGCGAGCCGATCCAGCTGGCGCAAATCTTCCGCTGCCGCCACTTGCAGGCATAGCCAGGCGGCCAATGTCATCGGCAGATTGTAGAATACAGGCGATTGAGCATTTTGTCCGCCAAAGGCGCAGAGGGATATAAGATAAAGCGCCGCGGGGATCAGTGCGTTGAATGGCAAGATTTGGCGGCGCGCGATAAGCCAGACGACCATCGCCGTTGACCAAGCGAAGATTAGTGCAGCGATTTGTACCGCGATCAGACTGTTTCCACTCAGCGGTCGAAGTAGGGCATAGATTAGAAACAGACCTAAAGGTTTGCGGTCCCAAATGTCTGTGAAGGGTAACGCGCCTTTCCACATCTGGTCGGCCACAAGGAAATAGAATTCCTCGTCGACATGATAATCCGGATTGCCAAAATAGGGAGCACGCAGCACAAATGCCAAGACAAGTAGCACTAATCCGCCAAGCACGGCTGGCTGTGCGGCGGAAGTAGCCAATCTACGGCGCATCGCAAGAGGAAGGGCGGTCATGATGGCCGACGTCGTGTCCAGGTAAGCCAGCGCGTGGCGGCATAGTTCCACACCGTGCCGACCATGACGCCGGCCAGTCCGCCCATCCAGAGGCTGTGTCCCATCACATCGAAGATAAATGCGCCGACGCCAACATTGGCGAGCGCGCCAACCGAGCAGGCGAGCACAAAGCTCACATAGCCGCGCCACCAAGCCCAGCCACGCAAGCGCTGATCGCGGTAGGTGAAACGATTATTAAGGACATAATTGAACGTCATCGCGACGGCGACCGCTATCGATTGTGCCTCAATGAACTTCATGCTAGCCCAAGTCGTGGTTGCCCAGAGCGTTGAAAAATGCACGGTGGCGCCGAAAAGGCCCACCACGCTAAACAAAATCAAACGCACTGGCACAATTCGGCCAACTATCTTGTCAAGAAGTAATTCGATATATTCGACTACGATGATCGCATCGAGCTTCGATGTGCCTGCTACGCGGCTACGGAACACATAAGGTAATTCAGTGAATCGAAGCGGACGAGGTGAGGATGCTACAATATCGAGCAGGATCTTGTAGCCGATGGCCGAAAGGTTAGGCACTGCTTCGAGCAGCGTCTCCCGGCGGATCATGAAGAAGCCGCTCATGGGATCGGACAGCGGGGTGCGTATCACAGGCCGTGCGATCCAAGTTGCCCAGCGACTTATGCGCGAACGAGCCACAGACCAGTTGCCGATACTCCCGCCCGCAGTGTAGCGCGTACCAATCGCCAAATCCTGTCCCTGCTGTGTGATGGCCTCGTAAAGGCTGGGCAATAGCGTCTCGTCATGTTGCATGTCGCCGTCCATCACGGCGAGGACTGGCGCGACTGACGACAAAAAGCCTTCGACCACGGCGGAAGAGAGGCCGCGCCGGCCGAAACGGCGAATGAGCCGCACGCGTCGGTCACCTCGGCCGATGCTTTCGATGAGCTCTGGCGTGCCGTCAGTTGATCCGTCGTCAACGAAGATGGCTTCCCACTGGATGCCAGCTAGAACGAAACTTAACCGAGTTAGTAGCGGCTCGATATTATCATGTTCATTGAGGACCGGAACGACCACCGCTAGCTCCAGTGAGGACGTCGCAGCGGAGAGAAAGTCAACCGGTCTCAATTGTGCCACCACGCTCTATCCCCCACGAGAAGACGCCAGCCCTCAGCCGGGTCAACGCTTTATGGTAGAACGTGGTAAATAAACCCCTATCGGCTCCGTCGATTAAATCCGAGTACGAGGAATCTCACTCCGCCTTTTCGGCCAGCACGGTAAGGCCATTGTCGCCGACCTCGGCGAAGCCGCCCTGCACGCGGATGAGGCGCGGGGTGGCGCCGTCGCGCTCATAGACTTTGAGTTCGCCGTCCTTGATGGTGGACATGAAGGGCGCGTGGCCCTCCAGCACGCCGAATTCGCCCTCGGAGCCGGGGACGACGACCATGTGCACATCCTCGGAGAGGACGAGGCGTTCGGGCGTCACGAGTTCGAAATGCAGAGCCATGGCGGTGCAAAACCTTCAGTCAATGTCTGCCCCGATGGAAGGACGGGGCGCCTTTTGCGTCTCCCCGCACGCGCCGCGGGCGGGGAGATACGTCGTCTTTGAGCGATCAGGCCGCGTCGGCAGCCAGCTTCTTGCCCTTCTCGACGGCTTCGTCGATGCCACCGACCATGTAGAAGGCAGCCTCAGGCAGATGGTCATACTCACCGTCGACCACGGCCTTGAAGCTCTTCACCGTATCCTCGATCTGGACGAACTTGCCCGGGATGCCAGTGAAGACCTCGGCGACGTGGAAGGGCTGCGAGAGGAAGCGCTGGATCTTGCGGGCGCGCGCGACCGTCAGCTTATCTTCTTCCGAAAGCTCGTCCATGCCGAGAATGGCAATGATGTCCTGCAGCGACTTGTACTTCTGCAACGTCTCCTGGACGCGGCGCGCCGTGTCGTAATGCTCCTGGCCGACGACGGCCGGGGTCAGCACGCGGCTGGTCGAGTCGAGCGGGTCCACCGCCGGGTAGATGCCCAGCTCCGAGATCGCGCGCGAAAGCACGGTGGTGGCGTCAAGGTGCGCGAAGCTGGTGGCCGGCGCCGGATCGGTGAGGTCGTCCGCGGGCACGTAGATGGCCTGCACCGAGGTGATCGAGCCCTTGTTGGTCGACGTGATGCGTTCCTGGAGCGCGCCCATGTCGGTCGCGAGGGTGGGCTGGTAGCCCACGGCCGAGGGAATGCGGCCGAGCAGCGCCGACACTTCCGAGCCCGCCTGCGTGAAGCGGAAGATGTTGTCGACGAAGAAGAGCACGTCCTGGCCTTCCTGGTCGCGGAAATATTCCGCGATGGTGAGGCCCGAGAGGGCGACGCGCGCGCGGGCGCCCGGCGGTTCGTTCATCTGGCCGAAGACCAGCGCCACCTTGGAGCCTTCCGGCGTCGGGTTGCCATCCGCGTCCTTGGCGATAACGCCGGCGTCGAGGAATTCGTGATAGAGGTCGTTGCCTTCACGGGTGCGCTCGCCGACGCCCGCGAACACCGAGGTGCCGCCATGGCCCTTGGCGATGTTGTTGATCAGTTCCTGGATGAGCACGGTCTTGCCCACGCCGGCGCCGCCGAACAGGCCGATCTTGCCGCCCTTGGCATAAGGCGCGAGCAGGTCGATGACCTTGATGCCGGTGACGAGAATGCTGGTCTCGGTCGACTGGTCGACGAAATCAGGAGCCTTGGCATGGATCGGCGCGGTGGTCGCGGCATTGACCGGGCCACGCTCGTCGATGGGCTCGCCGATCACGTTGAGGATGCGGCCCAGCGTCATCGGGCCGACCGGCACGGAGATCTGCGCGCCGGTGTCCGTCACGTCCTGGCCGCGCGTCAGGCCGTCGGTCGAATCCATGGCGATGGTGCGCACGGTGTTCTCGCCGAGGTGCTGCGCCACTTCGAGCACGAGCCGCTGGCCGTTGTTGCTGGTCTCCAGCGCCGAGAGAATCGCCGGCAGGCGGTCCTCGAAGATCACGTCGACAACGGCGCCGATCACCTGGCTGATCTTGCCGACATTGTTGGTTGCTGCCATCGGTTTCGTTCCTTGCCTTCTTTTATTCCTGACCAGCACCGGGCTGGCATCTGCTCGTCTCGCTGTCCCACCGGCCACCGCCGTCGAGACAAGCGTCTATGTCCATCCACCGGGCGCTCCGGGCCCAGATGCCTATCGCAATCAGAAGGATGAGTCCTAGAAGGACCGCCCTTCGTGCCGTCAACTAGAGCGCCTCCGCGCCAGAGATGATCTCCACCAGTTCGGTGGTGATCGCGGCCTGGCGGCTGCGGTTAAACTCGATCGTCAGGCGATTGATGAGATCGCCCGCGTTGCGCGTCGCATTGTCCATCGCGGTCATCGAGGCGCCCTGCTCGCTGGCCATGTTCTCCAGCAGCGCCTTGAAAAGCTGAATGGTGATGTTGCGCGGCAGCAGGTCGGCGAGAATCGCTTCCTCGTCCGGTTCATATTCGACGGCCGCGCCGGAAGAGGCGGGCGCATCGGCCGGAATGGCGACGGGGATGATCTGCTGCTCGGTGGGGATCTGCGCCAGCGCAGAGCGGAAAGCCGAATAGAACAGATGCGCCACGTCGAACTCGCCGGCGAAGAAGCGCGCGGAGATGTCCTGCGCGATCGCCTGTGCCTCGTCGAAGCCGGGCGTGCGCACATTGGTCGTATCATACTGGCCGACGATCTTGCCGGGGAAGGTGCGGGCGATCACCGCGCGGCCCTTGCGGCCGACGAGGTAGAACTTCACCGTCTTGCCTTCCGCGATGAGCAGATGGGCCTTGGCGACGGCGGCCTTGACGATGTTAGCGTTAAACGCGCCGGAGAGGCCCTTGTCGCCATTGGCGACGAGCAGCAGGTGCACCTGATCCTTGCCGGTGCCGGCGAGCAGGCGCGGCGCGCTATCCCCGCTCACCTTGGTGGCGAGGCTGGCAACAACCTTCTCCAGCCGCTCGGCATAAGGCCGCGCCGCTTCCGCTGCAGCCTGTGCCTTGCGCAGCTTGGCGGCCGCGACCATCTGCTTGGCCTTGGTGATCTTCTGGGTCGACTTCACCGAAGCGATGCGGCCCTTGAGTTCCTTCAAACTTGCCATGTCTTATGCGTTCCGAGCCAGGGCCAGGCGGCCCGCCAAACCAATGAATGCGGCGCCGAGCACGCCTTCGAACCAGCGCATCGCCCGGCTCTGGCCTACCTTGCGGCCGGCACGGGCGGCGACCAGCGCAAGCATCGTGCACCAGATCATGCCGAGGCCATAGACGATGCCGATCAGCATGGCGCCATAGAGCGGCGCCTGCGGGCCGGTGCCGACGAACTGGGGCAGCGCCGCCAGAAAGAAGACGGCGACCTTGGGATTGAGCACCGTGCTCCAGAAACCCTGGCGGAACGGCGCGCCGAGCGCCATTGCCGTCTCGGCCGCCAGCGCTGGCTTTACAGCGCCGCGCAGGAGCTGGATGCCCAGCCACGCGAGGTAAAGCGCGCCGACGATCTTCACCGTCAGGAAGAGGCCCGGCACCAGGTTGAGCACGGCGAGGAAGCCGAAGCCGCACAGCGCCATGTAGAGCAGGCCGCCCGTGAAGATGCCGCCCGCGGCCGCCATGCCTGCCGTGAATCCCCGACGCGCGGCCTGCCCCGCGACCAGCATCGTGTCCGGTCCGGGAGACAGCACCAGCGCGATCGCGAGGATCGTCCAGGCAAGGAGGCCGTGGTCAGGGCTCACGCCGTTCGTCTCCTCAGGCGAAGGTCTTGCCGAACGCGTCCAGCGCGTCCTTGACCTTGGCCTTGGTGTCGTCGCTGAAGTCGCGGCTGTCGCGGATCGCGGTCAGCAGGTCGGCATGATGGCTGCGGAAATGCGCCAGCATGGCGGCCTCGTAGCGAACGACGTCGGCGGTCGCGATGCCGTCCAGATAGCCGGCCGTACCCGCGAAGATCGAAATGGTCTGCTCCTCGAAGGGCAGCGGGCTGAACTGCGGCTGCTTGAGCAGCTCGGTCAGGCGCGCGCCGCGGTTGAGCAGCTTCTGCGTCGAGGCGTCGAGGTCCGAGCCGAACTGGGCGAAGGCCGCCATTTCGCGATACTGGGCCAGCTCCAGCTTGATCGAGCCGGAAACCTTCTTCATCGCCTTGGTCTGCGCCGAGGAGCCGACGCGCGACACCGAAAGGCCCACGTTAATGGCCGGACGGATGCCCTGATAGAAGAGGTTGGTCTCGAGGAAGATCTGGCCGTCGGTGATCGAGATCACGTTGGTCGGAATGTAGGCGGACACGTCGCCGGCCTGCGTCTCGATGATCGGCAGCGCCGTCAGCGAACCGTTGCCATTGGCGTCGTTCATCTTGGCCGCGCGCTCGAGCAGGCGGCTGTGCAGATAGAAGACGTCGCCGGGATAGGCTTCGCGGCCCGGCGGGCGGCGCAGCAGCAGCGACATCTGACGATAGGCCACGGCCTGCTTGGACAGGTCGTCATAGACGATCACGGCGTGCATGCCGTTGTCGCGGAAATATTCGCCCATGGCCGCGCCGGTGTAGGGCGCCAGGAACTGCATCGGCGCCGGCTCGGACGCGGTGGCGGCCACGACGATGGAATATTCCATCGCGCCGTTTTCTTCGAGCTGGCGGACGATCTGCGCCACGGTCGAGCGCTTCTGGCCGACGGCGACATAGATGCAATAGAGCTTCTTGGACTCATCGTCGCCCGCGTTCGGACCCTTCTGGTTGATGAAGGTGTCGATCGCCACGGCGGTCTTGCCGGTCTGACGGTCGCCGATGATCAGCTCGCGCTGGCCACGGCCGATCGGGACGAGCGCGTCAATGGCCTTGAGGCCGGTCTGCACCGGTTCGTGCACCGACTTGCGCGGGATGATGCCGGGCGCCTTCACTTCCACGCGCGAGCGCTGGTCGGTGACGATCGGGCCCTTACCGTCGATGGGGTTGCCGAGGCCGTCGACCACGCGGCCGAGCAGGCCCTTGCCGACGGGCACGTCCACGATGGTGCCGGTGCGCTTGACCGTGTCGCCTTCCTTGATCTCGGCGTCCGAGCCGAAGATCACGACGCCGACATTGTCCGCTTCCAGGTTCAGCGCCATGCCCTGCACGCCGTTGGCGAACTCGACCATCTCGCCGGCCTGCACATTGTCGAGGCCGTGGATGCGCGCGATGCCGTCACCGACGCTCAGCACGGTGCCGACTTCGCTGACCTGCGCCTCGGTGCCGAAATTGGCGATCTGGTCCTTGATGACCTTGGAGATTTCTGCGGCGTTGATATCCATTTTCTAGCCTTTCAGTCGGTCCCTTGCGGGGCCTTCAGCCCTTCATAGCCTGGGCGAGTGCGTTCAAACGGGTGCGGAGCGAACCATCGATCATCTGGCTGCCCATCTTGACGATGAGGCCACCCATGATGGCGGGATCGACGGTGAGATCGAGAGTGGTGTCGCGGCCGGTGCGCGCCTTGAGCTGCTTGGCGAGCGCGCTGGCCTGCGTCTTGGTGAGCGGGAAGGCGCTGGTCACTTCCGCGCGCGTCTCGCCCTTGTGGGCCGAGAGCAGCGTCTCATAAGCGCGGATCACGGCGGGAATCTGGGCGAGGCGGCGATTGTGCGCCAGGACGCCCAACGTGCGCGTGGTGAGATCGTCCAGCTTGAGCGAGGCGGCGACAGCGGCGATCGCCTTGGCGGCGGCTTCGCGCCCGATGAGCGGGCTCTGCGTCAGCGCCTGGAGCTCGGCCGATTCGGCGAGCGCGGCCTTCACGGCCGCGAGGCTCGCCGCGACCGAATCGAGCGCCTTGCTCTCGCGCGCCAGCTCAAAGAGCGCCAATGCGTAACGCCCTGCCAGGCTAGCCTGAATACCGCCGGAATTCTCCACGCGCGTCTCTGCCTCTCATCGTCGAAACTGAATGTGCGTCAAAAAGGAGGGCAGCGGCACGCGCACCCTCCTGACACGCGGGGGCGGTTAGCAGGCGCCGTGCTGCGATGCAACCCGATTGCGTCCGTCGGCCGTCTCGAAGGCGAAGCAGGACTGCGCCTGTGCGGGGATGCGGGCGCCATGGCGGCCCGGCAAAAACGTTAACGAGCGTTGGCCATCTTGCATTCGGCTTCGTGCGCCACGGAGGCAGCCTCATGAAGGAAGATGCCGGAGCCGGCGAGTTGGTGCTGATGGTGGCGGCTTCGCGCTGGCTTGGCGCCGGGCTGCTCCGCCGCAAAGCAAACCGTGCGCTTCGCCTGCCCCCTTTTGGGGCGGGGCGGTGTTGTGCCTCTATTCCATGGTTGGTTGAGCCGATCCGGTACGTTTGCGCAGGCGGGGTTCCGGGGCGCACTGAACTGCTGCTCTGCCTTTGGCTCCTGCCTTCGCAAGAGCACTGACCCTTCTCTTAATCGGCCAGGCCTCAGTGCTCGTCTGCTGTTGCGGCCGGCGGCGCGGGCGCGCGGCTGAGTGCACAATGATAGACGAGCCGCTCATTGGGCTGGCTGGGCAGCAGCATTGCGATCTCGCCCTGGAGACGGCTCAGTTCAGCCAAGCGTTGTGGATCGGCCGTGCAGCCGCTCCACGACAGGCTGGCGCGCAGGGCACGGGCCTGCTCGGCAACATCCGCGCTCACCAGATATTTGTCGGAGCGGTAGGTGCCGCTTGCCGGATCGAAACGGCGGACGGAGACGGACGCTTCGGTGTTGGGGACGATCGTCCGCGTCCAGCCTCTGCCATCGCGCACCATCTGGGTCTGGCCGTTGAGGCAGCCCTGGCCGTTCCAATGGAACGGCACGTCGGCGGTGTCCGAGACGGTGATGCGGCTCAGCGCCATATCGATGCGGCAGAGATTGTCGCCTACATGTGCGCTGGAGGCGGCCGTAGCTGTCGCATTGTCCGCGGTGTTGTCCGCGCCGGCGGCATTATCCGCCGCGTCGATACTGCCGACGCTGTCGAAGCTGGGGCGCAGCAGGAAGGCGAGAATCGCCGCCAGCACCAACAGCCCAGCGACTGCGGCGAGCAGCTTCACGCGCGCGCCGCCGCGCGAGGCATCGAAGAAAGCGGCGCCGCCCGCCACGGTGCCGCCGAGCAGCAGCAGCGCGGCCAGCGCCATCATGTTCTCGCGCCGCGCGATCACATGCTGCTGGGCACGCTCGCGCTCGGCAATGGCGGCCTCGCGCGCGGCAATTTCTTCCTGGCTGGCGCGCGCGGCGGCCTGCGCCCGGGCCTGCTCGTCCGCGATCTTCTGCGCCGCTTCGATCTCGGCCAGCGAGCGGCAGGGCTCGATCGAGCGCTGGGGCTGAACGCCGGCCTTGCGCAGGAAGCCGGCAATCTCCCGGTCGGAGACGGCAAAGCCATATTCCGCGTCATTGCCGTCCGAGACGGAGCCGAAGCTGTTGACGCCCAGCACCCGGCCGCACTCATCAACCAGCGGTCCGCCGCTGTTGCCCGAGGCGAGCGGCGCGGTGTGCAGCACGGTATCGAACTGCTTGGAGGCGCGGCCCGCCGAAACGGTGCCGGTGGTGCGCACTGGGCTCATCGGGTGGATGATGTCTTCCAGGTTCATGCCCTGCGCGCGGTCGACCGAGCCGGGATAGCCGATGGCCGTCACCTGCTGCCCGTCCTCCGGGACACCGGTAAAGAATGTGGCAACGGGCAGATAGGCATTCGCGTCGAAGGCGATGAGGGCCAGATCGTTGCCCGGCGAATAAGCGACGACACGCCCGCCGAAGCTGCGCGAACCTTCTGCCGGGATGATGCCGATGACGATGTTCTGCTCGGTGCGCGTCACTTCCACGACATGGGCGTTGGTGAGGACGCGCCCGGGCGCGACGACGACACCGCTGCCATGCCCGACGAAATAGGCGCTCTCTCCATCGGTCGCGACCAGTGCCACGCGCACCACGCTGCGCGAGGCGGCGGCGATATCTTGGGCATCGGCGTGCAGCGTCCCCGGCGTCAGCAGCACCAGCATGAGGAGCATGGCCCGCAGCAGGCGGAGCGATGAGGAGCGGACGCGAGTGCGCAGGGTCATGGGCGCCTCTCATAGAAGGACTCCGGCGCCGGTGGAAGAGCGCGCGGGTTTGAACGCAAGCGATGGGAAGCGGCGGCGGTCGATTCGGCTTAGGGCTTGTGTCGCAGGCATCACTGCCCGACATGGGGGCGGGCCACAGGAAAGGCCGGACGGATGACGACGCACCCGCAGAGCGAAATCGACGAAGCGAGAGCACTGGCCGCATTCGAGGCGCGCGACCGCGCCATGGACGGGCGCTTCGTGGTGGCGGTGCGCACTACCGGCATCTACTGCAAGCCGAGCTGCCCGGCACGCCGACCGCATCGCGCGCATGTCGAGATCTGGCCCGACGCCGCCACGGCACGCGACCGGGGCTACCGGCCCTGCCTGCGCTGCCGGCCGGACGATGTGGGGAGGGATCGGGCGGCGGTCGACCGCGCCGTCGCGCTCATTGAGGCCGGCGTCGCGTCCGGAGAGGGCGCTCCTACACTGGCAGCGCTGGCTGGGCTGGTGGGCTATGCGCAGCATCATTTTCAACGCCTCTTCACGCGCCAGCTCGGCGTTTCCCCGGCCGCTTATGCCCGCGCACTGCGGGCGGACCGGCTGGCGCAGGCCCTCGCGCAGGAAGGACGAATCACCGACGCCATCTACGATGCGGGCTATGCGGCGCCCAGCCGCGCCTATGCCGATGCCGCCGGGCGGCTGGGCATGAGTCCCACAGCCTGGCGCAAGGGCGGAGCGGGCAAGACCATCCGCTTCGCCGTGGCGCAGAGCACGCTCGGTTCGCTGCTGGTCGCGGCGACGGACCAGGGCCTGTGTCGCATCAGCTTCGACGAGGATGAGGCGGCATTGCGCGCGCGCTTCCCGCACGCGCGGATCGAACCGGGCGATGCGGCCTTCGCGGCGCTTGTGGCGCGCGTCGTGGCGCTGGTCGACGATCCCGCACGGCCGGCGGACTTGCCGGTCGACGTGGCCGGCACGGCCTTTCAGCAGGCGGTCTGGGCCGCCTTGCGCGCCATCCCGTCCGGCGAGACGCGGACCTATAGCGACATCGCGGCCGCCGTGGGCCGTCCGGCGGCCGTGCGAGCGGCGGGCACAGCCTGTGGCGACAACGATCTCGCCGTGCTCGTTCCCTGTCACCGCGTGTTGCGGCGCGATGGCAGCCTGGGTGGCTATGCCTACGGGCTAGAGCGCAAGAAGGCCCTGCTCGAACGCGAGGGAAGAAAGTAAAAAGAAGTATAGGCTGAGACGACATCAAGTCGTGTTTTTCGGCCGTCAATCCTTTCAGAATAGACGCTTTTGGGGCCGTAGTTGCTCCTTCGATTCGTCCCGGGAAAGGCTCGTGTTGCCTTAGCGATATTTGGCGGATTGGAACGATGGCGGCGCGTGCCGGGTTTACACCAGGCTATGACACATGGATTGACATCGAACCGCCCCGCCATGGTCGCGATTGTCGCGGCTCTGGCTTTTGCAACCTCTCCCGCCGCCGCACAGCTGCTGCCGGCCGACGCGGCGGCCGCACCGCAGCCACCCGCGCCGACCGACCCCGCCCCCAGCGCCGTGCCGCTCCCGACGCCGGCTTTGCCGGTGCAGCCGCAGGCCGCCCAGCCGCCGCAGATCGTCATGCCGCCGCCCAGCGCGGCGACCGAGGTCACGCAGCCGCTCCCGCCCGTTTCGGAAGAGAGCGACTCGGCCAGCGCATCGACGCCTGCGACCGCACCCGTCCAGGCCAAGCGCACTCCGGCTGCTGCCGAGGCAGCTCCTCCGCCGGCGCGGGAAACTGTGACGCCGCGCTCGCAAACGTCCGCCGCGTCGGATGTCAAGGTATCGAAGAGCGAACCGGCGCCGGAAGCGCTTTCCACATTGCTGCCGCCCGCCAGCCAGCAAGGCGTCGCGCTGACGCCGCTTGCCACGGATAGTGCGGCCGAGCCCAATGGCGCTCCGGCGGCAGAGGCGCGCCCGTCTGAGACCGAAGGCCTCTTGTGGGCCATCGGCGGGGGCGTTCTGCTGCTGGGCGCGGGGATCGGCACCTTTGTTGCCACGCGCCGCAGGGTATCTACGCGCCATGCCGCGCGTGACGCTATGCCCTCGGTGACACCAGTTGCTGAGCCGGTCACGCCAATTCCGGCTGCCACGCCGCTGGCTCAAACAGAGGCTTCGCCGCGCGCGGTCTTCGCACCGGCCGCCGCGCAAAGCAGCGTTATGCCGGGCGAAATGAGTGATCGGCGCCGGGTTCTGGAGGCGATGGTCGCCGCGCCCCCGACAACGGAAAATCCGTTCCTTACGCGCAAGGCCCGCCTGGCGCGGGCGAACTACATCCTCTCTCACGGCGTGCCCGAGCCGCTGCAGAGCGAAACGCCGGTTACACCGCAGCCCGCCGCTGCAATGCAGCCCCGACCCAGCAGCCAGCAGGTTCATGGCTTCGGCAAGGCGTGGACGCCCCAGCGCCGCGGCCTGACCCCCGCAGCATCCTGAGGAGTCAGGTACCGGTCGCTCCGTTCCTCTCCCACAAACGGGGCGGCCGGCATCTCACACAAAGCTGTAGGGATCCACATCCACGCTGACGCGGGTGCTCGCCTTCCAATCGATGGGGGCGAGCCAGTCGCGTATGATCGCCTGCAACTCCGCGCCGCGCCGGGCGTGGACGAGCAGGCGGTGCCGATGGCGGCCGCGCAGCACGGCGAGCGGCGCCGGGGCGGGGCCATAGATTTCCACGCCGTCGCGCCGGGGCGCGGAGAGGCCGATGCGTCGGGCCGTCTCCTGTGCCAGATGCGCATCCGTATCGCTCACGATGATCGCCGCGAATCGGCCAAAGGGCGGGGCATTGGCGGCGCGGCGGCTGGCTGTCTCCGCCGCGAAGAAGCCCTCGCCGTCGGCCGCCAGCAGGGCCTGAATGACGGGCGCCTGTGCCGCGCGGGTCTGGATGAAGACGCGCCCCGGCTTCTCGCCCCGTCCGGCGCGTCCGGAGACCTGGACGATCTGCTGATAGGTGCGCTCGGCCGCACGCAAGTCACCCCCGTCCAGCCCCAGGTCTGCATCGATCACACCCACGAGCGTCAGTTCCGGGAAGTGATAGCCCTTCGTGACGAGTTGGGTCCCCACGATGATGTCGATGGCGCCGCCTGCCATGTCGCGCACGAAGGCGGCCGCGCGCGCGGGCGACCAGAGCGTGTCGGAGGTGACGATGGCGACACGCGCCTGTGGGAAGAGCGCCTTTACCTCGTCCGCGATCCGCTCGACGCCGGGGCCGCAGGCGACCAGCGCGTCAGGCTGCTGGCACTCCGGGCAGACGTCCGGCGTCGCGATCTCGTGGCCGCAATGATGGCAGGCGAGGCGGCGCGTCAAACGGTGCTCCACCATCCAGGCCGTGCAATTGGGGCATTGGAAGCGGTGCCCGCAATGGCGGCAGAGCGTGAGCGGCGCATAGCCGCGCCGGTTGAGGAACAGCAGCGATTGCTCGCCCTTCTTCAGCGTCTCGCCCAGCGCCTTGACCAGCATCGGCGCGATCCAGCGGCCCCGGTCCGGCGGATCCTGCGTCAGGTCGATCCCGATAATCTCGGGCAGTTCTGCTCCGCCATAGCGGCCGGGCAGCTTGATCTCCTCATAGCGACCCAGCTCCACCTGATGGCGCGTCTCAATGGCTGGCGTGGCGGAGGCGAGAATGACCGGGCATTTCTCGAAGAGGCCGCGCATCACCGCTACGTCGCGGGCATGGTAGCGTACGCCCTCCTCTTGCTTGAAGCTGGTCTCATGCGCCTCGTCGACGATGATGAGGCCGAGATTGGGGAAGGGCATGAACAGCGCCGAGCGCGCACCGACGACAACTTGCGCCTGCCCGCGTGCGATGGCTCGCCAGGCGCGCCGCCGCTCGGACTGGCGCAGGCCCGAGTGCCAGGCGACCGGCGCGCAGCCGAAGCGAGCCTCGAAGCGGGCAAGAAAGGCTTCGGTAAGCGCGATCTCGGGCAGCAGCACGAGCACTTGCCGCCCCTGCTCAAGCGCGGTCGCCAGGGCCTCGAAATAGACCTCGGTCTTGCCCGATCCGGTGACACCGTCGAGTAGCACCGGCGCGAAGTCCCGCGCGATGACGAGCGCACTGAGACGCTGGGCGGCAGCGGACTGCTCGGCGGTGAGGGCGACGTGGGCATGCGCTGGATCGGGCTCGGGAAAGCCGCCATCGGTGGAGACTTCCACGGGCTCGAAAACGCCCTGTTTGATGAGCCCGCGAATCACCGCGTCCGAGACTCCGCCGAGCGCAGCCAGCTCGCGCACCAGCCCTTGCCGGTCGCCGATCTTCTCGATGGCGGTGGCGCGCTGTTCGGTCATGCGTGTCGGGAGAGTGCCCGTGGGGCGATATTCCACAACCGTCTTCTCGCCCTCTAGCGCCGCCATCGAGGCCAGCGCCATGCGCAGCACGGCGGCGGGGGGCGCCATGTAGTAATCCGCCGTCCACTCGATCAGGCGGCGCAGGGGGGCGGGCAGAGGCGGCGCGTCGACAAGGCCGAGCAGCGGGCGCAGGCGATTGTCGCCCACCGGCTCGGATTCGGGGAAGCGCTCCGGCTCCCACGCCACGCCGAGAATGGGACGCGGCCCCAGCGGCGCCACGACGATCTGCCCCGGCTCGACCGCCATGCCGTGCGGCACGCGATAATCGAGAGGCCGAAGCGCCGTGTTGAGCAGGAGGACGCGCGCGCGAGACATGGATGTGCCTTAGCGAGGCGCGCGGCAGGACGGAACCGTTGTAGGTGGTGATTTGCGGATTGGCGCGAAGGGGGGATAGAGAGCAGAAAGCGCGGGTGGAGTGCAGAGACGTCGAGATCGTGATCGGTGGTCTTCTCAAAAGATCGCCGCCGTCGACAGGCTCAAGGCGAAGGCGATCGGGAGGGGAGAGCCCCCACGCGAAGAGCGAAGGGCGCGCTGCCTGCTATCCCAGCCGCCGCAGATGGCTCGCGAAGGGATGGTCGATCCGCTCGAATCCCTGTGCCTCATAGAGTCGCGCGGCTGCCGTATTTGCCGTGCGCAGACGCAGGGCTGGGAACGCAGGATAGGCAAGGCCGACCAGATATGCGAGCAGTGCGGCGCCATGGCCCCTGCGGCGCTGGTTCGGCGGCACATAGAGATGACGGAGGCGGCCCATCCCCTCGCCGCCGGGATAGGTATCCCGGTTGAGCCCGCCAATGGCGCACAGCCGGTTGCCAACGAACAGGCCCAGATAGCACTCGCCGGGCGCGCTGAAGCGATTGGCGCCGCTGGTCCACTCTACAGCCAACCGCTCCAGAAAGGCATGACCTTCCGCCCGCGCCAGTTGGCGCAACGCGGTAACGCCCGGCGTCTCGGGCGTAACGGCGTGGATGCGCGGGGTGCCGGCGCCGGTCCCTATTTGTCGAAGCCGCGCGGCGCGGCGTCGATCACGTTCACGGCCTCCGCCGCCACTTCCTGCACTTCGAGTGCGCGCTGGGCGATGCCGTCGCGGCCGAAGCGGAAGGCGCCGTCGATGCCGGAGAAGCCGCCGGCATCGACGAGTCGTGCCACCGGGAAATCGCTGCCCGGCTGCCAATCCTGGGCGATGCGGACCGCAAGCAGCACCGAATCATAACCGAGCGAGGCGAGGCGATAGGGCGTGGCGTTGTAGCTGGCGCGATATTTGCTCGCGAGCGTGCGGTAGAGCCCGTCCGAAACGCTGGCGAACCAGGCGCCGCGCAAGGCCGAGTTGGTGTTGAGACCGCTCTCGGTATTCCACAGCTCCGTGCCCAGTAGCCGTGCATTAGCGCCGCTCTCGCTACCGCGCACCTGCGGCGCGATTTGCAGGGCGACGCGCGCCACATCGGCGATGAGCAGCGCGTCATAGCTGGAGCGCGCGGCAAGGCGCTTCACCGCTGCATTCACCGATTCGGTGGAGCGATCGAACGTCTCCATGCCCACGGCCGTGCCGCCGGCGGCCTTGACTGCGCTCAGGAACGCGCTGCCGGCCCGCTCGCCATAGAGGCCCTTGGGCACCAGCGCGGCGAAATTCTTGGCGCCCTTGCCCCGCGCGAAGGTGACGACGCGCGTGATCGACTGGGCCGGCGAATAGCCCAGCAGATAGACGCCGTTGCCGGCCACACTGGCATCGTTGGAATAGCCGATAACCGGGATTTTCGCGGCGCGGGCAATGGGCGCCACGTCGCGCACTTCTTCGGCGGTGAGCGGACCCAGGATCAGCTTGTTGCCATCCGCCACGGCGCGACGGGCCGCTCCGGCGGCGTCTGCGCCAGTATCGTAGGTGGTAACGCGCAGCCGCTCGGTCTTGGTGTCGAGCAGCGCCATGGTGGTGGCGTTGGCAAGCGACTGGCCGACCTGCGCATTGGGCCCGGTGAGCGGGACGAGCAGCGCCACGCGGTGCCGGGCGGTGTCGGTAGGCAGGCCGCGATCCGGCGTCACTTCCGCCGTGGGTGGCGGCGGGGCAGGCGGCGGCGCGGTCTTGGGAACCATGGTCTGGCAGGCTGCGAGCAGCAGCGCACCCATCAGGACGACGAGCTGGCGCAGCCGGCGTACCGGCCCACGCGCTCCGTCCGGGCCGGCTGGGCATGCCGAAGACGTGAACCTCACTTGCCCCGCAAGGCTCAACTCTGCCATGGCACACCTCATGTCCGCTTCACTCGCGCCAGGCCTTTATATCGTCGCCGGCCCGATCGGCAACTTGTCCGATCTCTCGCCACGCGCCGCGCTGGTGCTGCGCGAGGCAGACGTAGTGGCTGTGGAGGACACGCGAGTCAGCGCCAAATTGCTGCGCCATGCGGGGTCTGAGCGGCCGATGCTGCCCTATCACGACCATAGCGACGAGCGCGTGCGGGCGCGGCTGGTCGAGCGAATGGCAAGCCAAGCCGTTGCGCTGCTGAGCGATGCAGGCACGCCGCTGGTCTCCGATCCGGGGTATAAGTTGGTGCGCGATGCGCGGGCGGCGGGCTGTATGGTGACGACGGTCCCGGGCCCCTGCGCAGCAATTGCCGCCATCACGCTCTCGGGCCTGCCGAGCGATCGTTTCCTGTTCATGGGCTTCCTGCCCGCCAAGGCCAAGGCGCGGGGCGATGCACTGGCCGAAGTGGCGACACTGCGCGCGACGTTGATCTTCTACGAGAGCGGTCCGCGCTGCGCCGATGCCCTTGAGGCCATGGCGCAGGGGCTGGGCAATCGGCCCGCCGCGCTCTGCCGCGAGATCAGCAAGGCCTATGAGCAGGTGCTGACCGGGACGCTCACCGAGCTGGCCGCCGCCGCGCGCGAGAAGGAACCGCGCGGTGAGATCGTGATCGTCGTCGGTCCGCCCGGCGAGGCGCCGCCGCCTTCGGAGGACGAGACGGACGCAGCCCTGCGCGCGGCGCTGGAGCGCCTGCCCGCGGGGCAGGCGGCGGGCGAGGTCGCGCGGGCCCTGGGATTGGACCGCAAGGCGCTTTATGCGCGCGCGATGGCGCTCAAGGGCAAGGTATGAGTCGCGCGCCCGCTCCCGCGCGCCTCGCCGCCGAGAAGCGCGGGCGGCAGGGCGAGCGGCTGGCGGGCTGGTGGCTGCGGCTTAAGGGCTGGTCCATCCTGGCGCGGCGCGTGCGCACGCCAGTGGGAGAAGTGGACCTGATTGCCCGGCGTGGATCGCTGGTCGCCTTCGTGGAAGTGAAGGCCCGGAGCAGCGGCGCCGCGCTGGACGAGGCCATCGACGCGCGCCGGCTGAGACGGGTAGCAGCGGCGGCGGAGAGTCTGGCCGCGCACTATCTCCAGCCTGGCGACGATATGCGCATTGACGTCATCCTGCTTGCGCCGGGGCAATGCCCGCGCCATCTGGAGAATGTCTGGCATGGAGGATGAAGCTCTAGGGCGGAGCGACATACAGTCTGGCGGCGTGCATGGCGCGTCTGCACGCTTCCCGTCTTCCCTTTGTCTTTCAGTGGAAACAAGGCCCCTTTAACGGCTCGGGGCGAACGGAGAATGGAATCGATGCCCCTTAACGTCGCCGTGCAGATGGACCCGATGGAAACGCTCAATATCGCGGGCGATTCGACCTTCGCAATTATGCTGGCGGGGCAGGCGCGCGGACACCGGCTCTATCATTACCGGCCGGACGACATGACATGGGCGAACGGTCGCCTGCGCACCCGGGCCCGCCCGGTCACGGTGCAGCGCGTGGCGGGCGATCATTTTCGCTTCGGGGCACCGGAGACGCTCGACTTGGGGCGCGACGTGGACGTGGTCTGGATGCGGCAGGATCCGCCCTTCGATCTCAACTATATCACCGCCACCCATCTGCTCGAACGGATCACCGGCGAGACGCTCGTGGTCAACGATCCGGCCTCGGTGCGCAATGCGCCGGAAAAGCTGTTCGTACTCGATTATGCGCGCTTCATGCCGCCCACCATGATTACCCGCAGTCTGGAGGAGACGCGCGCTTTCCTGGCCGAGCATGGCGAGATCGTGGTGAAGCCGATCTATGGCAATGCCGGATCGGCGGTGTTCCACATCGGGCCGGATGGGCGCAATCTCGCTGCTTTGGTCGAGCTGTTCGGCGAAATGTGGGTCGAGAGCTTCATGGTGCAGGCGTTCCTCAAGGACGTGGCGAAGGGCGACAAGCGCATCGTGCTGGTGGATGGCGCCGTGGCGGGCGCGATCAACCGCATCCCGGGCGCGGGCGAGATCCGCTCCAATCTCGCGGCCGGCGGATCGGCGGCGAAGGCAGACCTCACGCCCGAGGAGCAGGAGATCTGCGCCGCATTGGGTCCGGAGCTCAGGAAGCGGGGTCTGCTCTTCGTGGGTATCGACGTGATCGGCGGCAAGTGGCTCACGGAGATCAACGTGACCTCGCCCACGGGAATCGTCGCGATCGATGCGTTCAACGGCACCGACACCGGCGCGCTCATCTGGGATGCGGTGGAGCGGCGCGTGGCCGAGCGTGCGGGCTCTGCCATGTGATTGCCACAGCCTCTATTCTTCCTGGGCCTCTTCGAGGACGCCCTCTCCTTTTGGGTATGGAAGAAAGCGTCCTTCGGCCGGCCTCGAATGAGCGGCTTGGAGTGATTTCGAGGCCAATGGACTCCGGATATTCGCGAGTCGCAGCGAATAAATGACGATCGGGAGGAAGCCCGCGCAATAAGGAGGAGGGGCTCCTGGAAAGGCGGGCGCGCAGGATATCGCCAAGCGCCCCGGCCGCCCTCGGCTCCCGCCTCCGCACGAGCACGGGATAGGCTCAATCTAGGCCGGAAAGACTCTAGAAGCCGGTTTGCGGGTTCACCATCTGCACTGCATCGGGCCGGCTGCCGCCGCGGCTGATGTCGTCCAAGCTCTTGCGGGTGCGTGTGTTCAGCTCTTCCCACTGCGCTTTGGTGAGGCAGATGCGTGTCGTGCGGGTGAGCGAGCCGGTCATGCGCTGGGAGCGGCAGATCTTCTTTTCCTGCGCCACTTCATCGTCGCCGCTGCCGACCTGTACTTCCTGCGCACTGATGGCGCCCGCCGCCATGACCAGCAGAGCCGCCGACGCCAAATAGACCTTCCTCATCCCGTTCTCCTCTGCCGGCTTTGGAGCCGGAGTCGCTGATTTGATGGAGAAGCTCTATCGCATCCACCGGCGCAACGGCAACTCGGCCGCAGCACTTTCAGGCGCCGCCGGCCCTTGGGTGCGCATTGCGATACACGTCGAGCAGATGGGCGGCATCCACCTGTGTGTAGATCTGCGTCGAGGAGAGGCTGGCGTGGCCGAGCAGTTCCTGGAGTGCGCGCAGGTCTGCGCCCCGGCCCAGCAGATGCGTCGCGAAACTATGGCGCAATGCGTGCGGCGTGGCGCGCTCGTGAAGGCCCAGGCGCCCACGTGCGCCTTGGACTGCGCGGCGCACCAGCGCGGGGGAAAGCGGACCGCCGCGCGTGCCCCGGAACAGCGGTGCGGCCTTCTCCGCCGGCCAAGGGCAGGCGGCCAAATAGGCCTCGATCGCCTCCTTCACTTGCGGGAGCAGCGGCACCATGCGGGTTTTGCCGCGCTTGCCGGTGACGCGGATGCGGTCCCCCAGCGGGAGCACGTCGCCGGTGAGGCCCAGCGCCTCGCCGATCCGCAGTCCGCCGCCGTAGAGCAGCAGCAGCACCGCCCAGTCCCGCGCGCCGATCCAGCCTTCGCGTGCTGTTTCGGCAATGTCCTGCGCCAGCGCAACGGCTTCGTCCGGGCTCACCGGGCGTGGCACGCCGGGCTTGACGCGCGGGCCACGGATAGCGGGGATAGCCGCCCCCTCGCCGCCCGTGAAGCGCAGGAAGCCGCGCAGCGCGGAAAGCTCGCGCGAGGCGGAGGCATTGCCGATGCCTTCGCCGCGGCGGGTGGCGAGGAAGGTGCGCAAGTCGCTGGTCTTGAGCGCAGTCAGGGCCGTGCGGGTGGGCGGACGGCCGTCCAGCTCTTCCAGCCAGGCGAGCAGCCGCTCGGCGGTGGCGGTATAAGCGCGCACGGTATGAGGCGAGGAGCGCTTTTCCAGTGCGAGGTGATCGCGCCAGCGCGCGACCAAACCGGCCGGCGTGTCCGCGCTCTCGCTCATGCCGGCAGCCGCCCCTGGGCCAGTTCCTGCCAGAGATCGATCAGGTCGACCGGGAAATAGGCTTCGTCGAGCGCGGCCAGCGCCGGTGGCGTCCACCAGCGATGTGATTGCATGACCCGGCGCTCCAGCGCGGTGTGCCCTGTCGTGTCGATGCTTGTACCATCCACCCGCACGGCGAAATAGCGCTCCTCGGCATCCACTTCGATACCCTCCAGCGTTATGAAGGTCACATGGCGGACAGCAACGCAGGGGCCGGGATCGCGATCGAAACCGGTTTCCTCGATGAGTTCGCGCCGCGCCGCCGCCTCGAAGCTCTCCCCCGGGTCCAGCGCGCCGCCGGGTGTGCACCAGAAGGGCGCGCGGTCCGTGGGTGTGAAACGGAAGAGTAGCAGCTGTCCAGCGGGATCGGTGACAAGCAGCCGCGCGGCCGGGCGCTTGGCTCGCCTCAGGCGCATGCGCTCACTCGCCCGGCGCCCGCGCCTTGATCGCGAGGGCGTGGATGCGCTCGCGCAGTAGGTCGCCCAGCGCGTGATTGACCATGCGTTGACGCGCGACGCGGCTCTGTCCGGCAAAGGCGGCGGCCACGATGTCCACGCTGAAATGGCTCTCGCCCGAGCCGTCATCGCCCGCATGGCCGCGATGCTGAGCGCTGTCGTTGGAGACCGCGAGATGGTCGGGTGTCAGCGCCTGAGTGAGACGCTGTTCGATTTCCTGGGCCACTGGGCCTAGCGAATTGGTTGTCATCCTCCTTATATAGGGCCTTTCGTCCGGCCCGTCAGGAGTTGTTTGCACGTCGTGTCCCGTTCCAATGCCGCCAATGGAGAGCCCCGTCGCCACACGCGCTTTCACGGCCGCGTCGAGGGGACCGGACGCGCCTGTGCGCACCCGGGCTGCGCGGAACATGGCGAGTTCCGCGCGCCGCCCGAGGGGGGCAGCGGCGTTCCCGAAGGTCCGCCGCAATGGCGCTGGTTCTGCCTCGATCATATCCGCGCGTTCAACCAGAGCTATAATTTCTTCAAGGGCATGAGCGTCGAGGAGATCGACGAAGCCCAGCGCCCTTATTCCGGCTGGGGCACCGAGACGCGCGCCTTCTCGTCCAACGCGGCGAGTGGCACGCTGCCGCCGCGCTGGGGCGACTTTTCCGATCCGCTCGACGCCATCAGCGCCGGCTTCAAGGCGCGCATGGCCGAGCGGGCGAACCGCGCGGACGGCAAGGCACTGAGCCCGGAGGATCGCACGGCGCTCAAGACCATGGGGCTTGGCGTGGACGCCGACCGCACGGCGCTGCGCACTCGCTACACACAGCTCGTGCGGCGCTTCCACCCGGACCATAATGGCGGCGACAGGGCTCATGAGAAAGCCTTGCAGGACGTGATCGCAGCCTATACGCACCTGCGCAAGGCGCCGGCCTTCGCGTGAATCCTGGAGCTTCCGTCTGTTCAGACAGGTCCGGTCCGGACGGGGCTGAAACATAGGCTTGATGATGACTGATATTCCCAACGCCCAGCCCGACATGCGCAGCGAAGTGCTGATGGAAGCGCCTGACCGCGTGGTGAAGGCGCGCGAGGTGTTCGGAGTCGACGTGGACATGGACGTGCCGGCCTTCTCCGAGGCGGACGAGCGCGTGCCCGACCTCGACCCGGCCTATGTGTTCGATCCGGATACCACGCTGGCCATTCTGGCCGGCTTTGCCTTCAACCGGCGCGTGATGGTGCAGGGCTATCACGGCACCGGCAAGTCGACCCATATCGAGCAGGTCGCCGCGCGCCTCAACTGGCCGTGCATCCGCATCAATCTGGATGCGCACATCAGCCGCATCGATCTGGTCGGCCGCGACGCCATCGTGCTGAAGGATGGCGTGCAGGTCACCGAGTTCAAGGAAGGGCTGCTGCCCTGGGCGCTTCAGCGCCCGGTCGCGCTCGTGTTCGACGAATATGATGCCGGCCGGCCGGATGTGATGTTCGTCATCCAGCGCGTGCTGGAGACGGACGGCAAGATGACATTGCTCGACCAGAACCGCGTCATCCGGCCCAGCCCCTGGTTCCGCCTGTTCGCCACGTCCAACACGGTGGGCCTGGGCGATACCACGGGCCTCTATCACGGCACGCAGCAGATCAACCAGGGCCAGATGGACCGCTGGAACCTGGTGGTAACGCTCAACTATCTGCCGGCCGAGACCGAGGCACAGATCGTTCTCGCCAAGTCGGGCGAGTATGACAATCCCGGTGGCCGCGAGGAGGTCGCGCGGATGATCCGCGTTGCCGAGTTGACCCGACAGGGCTTCATCAATGGCGATATCTCGACCGTCATGAGCCCGCGCACTGTCATCAGTTGGGCACAGAATACCCTCATCTTCAAGGATGTGGGCTTCGCCTTCCGGCTCTCCTTCCTCAACAAGTGCGACGAGGCCGAGCGTCCGCTGGTTGCGGAATATTATCAGCGCGTGTTCGGCAAGGATCTGCCCGAGAGCGTTGTCGGCAAGGCCAGCTGACGAGTTAATTTTTCAGGCGCTCGGTTGAGGTCGATTAACCGTGCAGCGTGCGCGTTGAAATCCTGCGTCGGCGCTCTAAAAGATGGTTAACAAGCCCTCGATTTGATATTCAAGCGCGACGGTCGCTCCACAAGAACCATTATTTTAATGTTGTGGGAGCACTTCACTATGAAACGGATCAAGACAGTTGCGGCCGCTTTGGCCGTGACGGGCGCGTTGGTGACATTTCCTGCCAATGCAGCCGTCAACTTCTCCTTCGAGAATCTGACCGGCGCCGAATATGACACCGCCGGCGTCTATGTGACCGGTGACATTGTGTTCGATGGCACGGTCGATGACGGGGCCGGTTTCGACGACGTGCTGTTCCAGCTCTGGGATGACAGCGACTTGAAGTTCGAGCAGACTTATTCTGGCCTGCTCGGCGTGACCAATACCTTCCACTTCGAGGCCTGGTATCCGGGTCTTGTCGGCACCTCAGCGCCAGGTGTCGGCCTTTATCTCTACGATGATGGCGTCGAGGTCCTGAGTATCGATCCCTTCTTTCCGCCGCATTATGCCGATCCCAGCGAATGCCAGGAGAATTGCGGCCCGGTGGGCGAGGTTCCCGAGCCGTCGACCTGGCTGATGCTGGTTGCCGGTTTCGGGCTGCTGGGCGGTGCCCTGCGCGCACGCCGCGCGCAAACGGCGGTGTCGTTCAGCTAGGCACGGCATCTACGCTTCGAAAGAGGGCGTTCGGCGGCATTGTCGCCGGGCGCCCTTTGCTGTGGGGCACAGGCTGACGTGGGCCTTCCCTCTACGGCTGGAAAGACGCGCGCTAATGGGGCATCCCGGTGGTTGCTTCAAAACGCAGCGAGGAGAGCCAAGCCATGATCGTCATCAACCGCATCGCCTCGGATCGGACGGCCCACCGGATCACCATTCGTGGCCATGAGCTGGTGACGGATATGGGCCTGTCGGGTGGCGGCGGCGATGAAGGACCCGACCCGCACGACCTCTATGATGCCGCAGTGGGCGCCTGCAAGGCGCTCACCATGGTGTGGTATGCGCAGCGCAAGGGCATCGCGCTGGAGGGCGTCCATGTGGATATGAGTCGCGACGCGAGCGGTGAGCGCGAGGGTGTCTACCGGCTGACGGCCCGCGTCGCGGTCACGGGCGACATGAGCGAGGAGGAGCGGGCGAGGTTGATCGATGTGGCCGGCAAATGCCCGGTGCACAAGCTGATGACGCAGGTGCGGACCGAAATCGAGACGGTGGCGGCCTGACGCTCTTGGCTCGCAATGAAAAGGGGCTCCGGTAGAGCCCCTTCCAAATTCCGTTCGTCAGGCCTGGCGCGCTCAGACGAAGCTGGCGCGGGCCGCGCGGCGGCGCATGGCCAGACCGATGAAGCCGAAGCCCAGGATCATCATCGCCCAGGTGCCCGGCTCCGGGATGGGGATGGAGGGCGCCATGAAGGCGGCCATCGGCGCCGCGGCAGCCGGTGTGGCGGGCGGCGGCGCGGCACTGCCGAAGAAGCCGCCGACGCCGGTGAAAGTGAAGCGGTAATCATCGAAATAGCCCGCGCCACTGCCATAGCTGCTGGTGCCGAGCATGCTGTTGAACCCCGCGATCGCGCTGGGATCGCTGTTGAAGGCGGCGAGGCCCGACACGCCTGTGAACAGCGTCTGGCAGGTGCCGTTCTGGCAGTAGGTGTAACTGAAGTTGTTACCCGCCAGAGACCCGTTCTCGTGAAGCTGGTTGACGATGCCACCAAGCGCGGTGAACTGAGTGGACGCCTGCGCGGGGGTCATGCCCATCAACGCGCCGGCCGCCAGGGCGGACACCAGAAGTCCCTTGCGAATCATCACCTCTATCCTTCGTATCGGGCGATGTCAGTCGCCGCCTCATGTCAGCCCCCAGATAGCGAATAGGGGTCACCGGACCGTTAGGAAACGGTCTTAACCAGGAATTGCGACGAGGCGTTTGCCCTGTCCCCGCCGGGGACAGCAACGCGCGCAGACGTTAACGCCCGGCGCGAGCGGCGGCGCGAACGGCTTGACAGGGCGAGCCTGCTGCCGCAGCCCCGGCGTCATGACCGAGCGCTCTCCTCTCGACCGATTCAAGGATGTGCTGAGCGGCACCGCGCGCGCCATCGCGCAGGATGCCGAGGTGGAGTTGAGCTTCACGGTCGATGCGCCGCACATGGCCGGCAAGCAGCTCAAGGTGCCGGCGCCGCCGCGTGGCTTGCCCGCCGATCAGGTGGCGCTGGCACGCGGCTTTGCAGATAGTTTCGCGCTCAAGCTGCGCCATCACAATGCGAAGATGCACGCCGCCCGCGCGCCTGCCGATCCCGCTGCCCGTGCCGTCTATGACGCTGTGGAGACAGTGCGCTACGAGGCATTGGGCGCGAAGAACTATGAGGGCATGAAGGCCAATCTCGCTGCCATGCTGCACAGCCGCACTGATGCGGATCCCATCACGCGCGCTCAATCGGCCGGAGAAGTGCCGCTTCAGGGCGCGGTGGCGCTGCTGCTGCGCGAGAAGTTGACCGGCGAGCCGGCGCCGGCGACTGCCCGGAGGGCGTTGGGCTTCATGCGCGAGTGGATCGACGAGAAGGCCAGCGAGGATTTCGAGGCGCTGGCCTATTGCCTGGACGACCAGCAGGCCTTCCAGGACCGAGTGATGACGATGCTGGAGCATCTCGAACTGGTCCGGGCCGAGCTACCACCCGAGACGCCGGATGAGCAGCCTGACGACCAGGACTCGCAGGATCAGTCCGAGCAGGAAGAGGAAAAGGAAGAGGAATCGGAGGAGGATCAGTCGCGCGCCGAGGCACGGGGCGAGGAGCGTGGCGAAGCCAGCGACGAGTCTGTCGAGGACCGTTATGATGAGGACGCCGACAGCGAGCAGGAGGGCGAGGGCGACGAAGGCTACGACGAGGGCACCATGCCGGTACGCCCCAACCGCCCTTTCTCGGACCTGCCGCCCGAATTCAACTACACCGCCTATACAACCAAATATGACGAGATCGTCACGGCGCCCGAGCTGTGCGACATGGATGAACTTGTGCGTCTGCGCGGCTTCTTGGACCAGCAGCTCGCCCCATTTCACAGTGCCGTCTCCAAGCTGGCCCACCGGCTCCAGCGCCGCCTGCTCGCTCAGCAGAACCGGAGCTGGGATTTCGATCAGGAGGAGGGACTGCTGGACGCCGCGCGTCTGGCCCGCGTGATCGTCAACCCGGCTCATTCTTTGAGCTACAAGATGGAGCGCGACACCGATTTCCGCGACACGGTGGTGACGCTGCTCATCGACAATTCGGGCTCCATGCGCGGCCGGCCCATCGGCATCGCCGCGATCAGCGCGGATATCATGGCGCGCACGCTGGAGCGCTGCGGCGTCAAAACGGAGATTCTCGGCTTCACCACCCGCGCCTGGAAGGGCGGGCTGAGCCGCGAGGAATGGCTGGCCGCCGGGCGTCCGCCCAAGCCGGGCCGGCTCAACGACCTGCGCCACATCATCTACAAGCAGGCGGACGAGCCCTGGCGCCGCGCCAAGGTCAATCTGGGCCTGATGATGCGCGAGGGGCTGCTCAAGGAGAATATCGACGGCGAGGCGCTGCTCTGGGCGCACAACCGCCTGATCGCGCGCGGCGAGGAGCGGCGCATCCTCATGGTCATTTCAGACGGCGCGCCGGTCGACGATTCCACGCTCTCGGTTAACAACGGCGTCTATCTGGAGCGCCACCTGCGCCAGGTCATCGACTGGATCGAGAGTCGCTCGCCGGTCGAGCTGGTCGCTATCGGCATCGGCCATGACGTGACGCGCTACTACAAGCGCGCCGTGACCATCATGGATGCCGAGCAGCTTGGCGGCACGATGGTCGAGCAGCTCGCCAGCCTGTTCGACAAGGATTGATGGCCCCTCTGCTCTGGATTCCCGCCACGCTGGTCGCCGCGCTCGCGCAGGTCGGCCGCAACGGCTTGCAGGCCGGTCTCACGCGCAGCATCGGCACGCTGGGGGCGACGCAGGTGCGCTTCCTCTTCGGCCTGCCGTTTGCGATGCTGCTGCTGCTCGCCGCGCATCTGCTGCTTGGCGAGCCCTTGCCGACGCTCACCGGGACGGCGCTGAGCTACGCGTTGCTCGGTGCGTTGGCGCAGATCGCGGCGACAGCGCTCATGCTGGTGGCCATGGCGCAGCGCGCCTTTGGCGTTGCTTATGCCTATATCAAGACGGAGCCGATCCTCGTGGCGCTGTTCGGCGTGGCGCTGCTGGGCGATCGGCTGGCGCCGCTGGCCTGGGTCGGCATCGTGCTCGCCACGGCAGGCATCCTCACCGTCTCGGTCGATCCACGCGCCTGGCGCAGCCTGCTGAGCGAAGGGCGGCCAATGGCGGTCGGCATTGCCTCGGGCGCCTGTTTCGGCCTGTCCTCGGTCGCGTTTCGCGGCGCCATCACCGGGCTGGAGGAGGGGAGCGCGCTCATTCGCGCCTTCACGGTGCTGGTGCTGAGCCTCGCCATCCAGAGCGCGGTGCTGGCCGTATGGCTGGCGTTATTCGACCGCAAGGCCTTCACCGGCAGCTTGCGCGTGTGGCGCGAGAGTCTGGGCGCGGGCTTTCTCGGCGCCATGGCTTCGGCGGGCTGGTTCCTCGCCTTCTCGCTCACCGCCGCCGCCAATGTGCGCACGCTGGCCCTCATCGAGATGCCGGTGGCCGGCTGGGTCAACCGGCACATCAGCGGCAATCCGCTCACGGCACGTGAGTGGCTGGGTACGCTGCTGGTGATGGGCGGCATTGCCCTGCTGATGAGCCAGGTGGTGGGATAGAAGCGGAACTCTTGCACAAGGTTCAGGTCAGCCAAGCAGGTCGACCAAGCCATGAGCTTCTGCATTTTCAGGGGCACGAGCTCGCTTGAGCAGCAGGCTGCCAGCGCCGTTACGGTGCAGGCGTCGGCTTGTAGAGCGCTGGATAGAGCTGCTTGAATGCGGCCAGCTTGGGCGCGTCCCAATAGCGGATATAGCCGTGCGTGGGGTTACGCTCCATGAAGTCCTGATGATGCTCTTCGGCGGGTTGGAAGCGGCCGACCGGCTCGATCTTTGTCACGATGGGTGCATTCCATAGGCCCGACCGGCCAAGCTGGGAGAGATAGGCCTTGGCGACTTTCGCTTGCACGGCATTCTGCGGGAACAGGGCGGAGCGATATTGCGTGCCGTGGTCGGGGCCCTGGTAATTGAGAGCAGTGGGGTCCGCGACGACGGAGAAGAGCACGCGCAGCAGCGTGCCGTAGCTGACCTGCGAGGGATCGTAGATCACACGCACGGCCTCGGCATAGCCGGTCTTGCCCGTGCCCACCTTGTCATAATTGACAGCGACGCGTGCGGGGCCGCCGCCATAGCCGGATTCGACCGAGAGCACGCCCTTTACATGAGCCAACACGCCTTCCACGCCCCAGAAACAGCCGCCGGCGAAATAGGCCGTAGCGCGCGATCCACTCTCGGCATCGTCGACCAGCGGCGCCGGGGCCATCTTGGCCTCCTCGGGCGCGGCGCGCGCAGGGGTGGCGCCGAGGGTGGCGGTGAGGGTGAGGGCCGCGATTCCCGCGGTCAGCATGCGGCGGGCGGCGCCGCGATCAAAGGGTGTCTTGCGCATGGCATATCCTTTCTCCGGCCCATGGCGTGTCGGAACAGAGCCCCTGCTTGTGGAGAGTCTGGGCCTTCCGGGCCATTCGTCAACCCCCTGGCGCGGTTCGTCGCACAAACTTTTCCTCAGCAGGCAAGGGCAGGCCGAGATAGTGGGCGATTTCGGGATAGCTCGCCAGCACTGTCTCCACGCCCTCTGCCCTGAGCGCGGCGGTGAGGCCGGGCTGTGCATGGCTGCCGCCGATGAAGCCGATCACGCGCGCGCCGGAGGCGACCGCGGCGCGAGACCCTACCGGCGAATCTTCGATGATGACGGCGGCGCGCACGTCCACGCCCAGCGAGGCGGCGGCGTGGAGATAGATGTCGGGATGCGGCTTGCCGCGCGCGACATGCTCGCGTCCGCTGTAGACATGGGGCCCGAACGGCTCGGCGAGGCCGAAGCGCGTGAGATGGCCGCGAATATAGTCGGTGGTACTGGAGGAGCCGATGGCGATGGGAAGCGGTGCCGCGCCGCGAATGAAAGCGACCGCGCCGGGCACCGGGTCGATCCCGGCGGCGAAGGCAGAGTCGACATGGCGGGCGATCCGATCGGCGATGTCGTGCGGCGTGCGCGTGCCCCAATAAGCGGCGATGGCGGCCAGTGTCTCGGCGCGGTGCAAGCCGCTGTAGCGCTCGGCCGCTTGGATAAGGCTGGTCGGCAGGCCCGCTTCGCTCAATGCCTGGGCAAGGCAGCGGGCCGAGACGATCTCGCTGTCCGCGATGACGCCATCAAAGTCGAAGAGGAGCGCGGCAGGGCTCATGTCCGCGCGCCGAACAGGGCCGAGCCGACGCGGACATGGGTGGCGCCCAGCATGATTGCCGTCTCATAGTCGCCGGACATGCCCATCGAACGGCTGGGAAGGCTATGGTCGCGCGCCAGCTTGTCGAGCAGCGCGAAATAGGGCGCGGCCTCCACGTCCGCCGGGGGCACGGCCATGAGGCCGGCGAGGGGCAGGTCGGCCTCGCGCGCCAGCGCCAGCAGGCCGGGGAGGTCGGCAATGGCGCAGCCGCCCTTCTGCGGTTCCTCGCCGATGTTGACCTGGATGAAGCAGTCGGGGCGCCGGCCGGCCTTGTCCATGGCGCGCGCGAGCGCCGTCACCAGCGAGGGCCGATCCACCGAATGGATGGCGTCGAACAGGGCGACGGCGTCGGCGGCCTTGTTGGATTGGAGCTGGCCGACGAGATGCAGGCGGATGTCGCCATGCGGGGCGCGCAGGGCGGGCCATTTGGCCTGTGCCTCCTGCACACGGTTCTCGCCGAACAGGCGCTGCCCGGCCGTGATCAGCGGTTCAATCGCGTCGGCGTCATGGGTTTTGGAAATGGCGATGAGCTGCACGCTGCCGGTGGGGCGCCGGGCGAGGCGTTCGGCCCGCGCTATGGCATCGCGCACGTGCGCAAGGCGTCCGGCCGCTGGCGAGAGCGGGGAGAGGTCGTTTCCGGTGGTCATGCGCGCTGCTATAGGCGGCGGCATGATGCGGGGCCACGCAAAATCTCGCCGCCGGGGCACTCCCGCCGTTCCGCCGGTCTGGCTGATGACCGACGAGCGCGTGGCGCAGAGCGATCTGCTGCGTGCGCTTGCCCGGCTGCCGGCAGGCAGCGCCGTGGTGGTGCGGCATTATTCGCTGCCGGAGGCGGAGCGCCGCGTGCTGTTCGGGCGCGTGCGCCGGGCCGCGCGCCGGCGGGGGCTGCTGGTGCTGCTCGCGGGTGATCCAGCGCTTGCGCGGCGCTGGGGCGCGGACGGTCATCATGGCCCTGACAGAGCACGGCCGGATGGGCGCCCATGGCTGCACAGCGCGTCGGTCCACGATATGACGCAGCTCCACCAAGCGCGAGCGGTCGGTGCGCAGGCGCTGCTGCTCTCACCGCTCTTTGCCACCCGCTCGCACCCTGGTGCACGACCGCTCGGCGCGGCGAGATTCGCGGCGCTGGCGCGGCGGGTGGATGTGCCCGTCATTGCGCTGGGCGGCGTGAAGCCCCGCCACGCCGCGCTGGTGCGGCGCCTGGGCGCGGCAGGTTATGCGGCAATCGACGGCCTGCTGCCCCGACGGCGCTCGTGAGGTTCGGTTCATACCTGTCCCGTGAAAGCGAGAATCACGCTCACGGCCGGCAGGGATCCGCTATCGGGAAATGACGAAACCGCAAATTGTCCCATATTGGGACGATGGTCGAAATGGAAAATTTACCATGCCCCGCAACCAATTTGCAGCGGCGCGCTTATGGCAGGGCCGGAGAAGGGATTTTCCGGGCGTATCCGATGTGTCCGGGGCCGAGGGGTCTCTTTGGTCGGCCAGCCACGGCAGCCGACCAGAAAGCGGCACGGTGCATTCGATGCGATCGTTGGGCTTTTGTGGGAGAACAAGCATGAAATTCAGGACCGCTCTTCTGAGCATGGCGGCTGGCATGTCGCTGGCGGCATTCGCAATGCCGGCAAGTGCTGCCGTCGTCTTCACGAGCGACTTCGAGACGCCGGCTTATACCGCCACCGGCTATGAGCTCGTTGATTCCGTGCAGGGCTGGAACCTCTCCGGTGGCAGCTGGATCGAAGTGCAGCACGGCAATGTTGCCGGCGTGTCGCATAGCGGCGTGCAGCATGTCGAGCTGGACAGCACGGGCAATTCGGCAATGAGCCGTATCGTCGGTGCGGGCGACTATCTGCTCAGCTTCTGGTATTCGCCGCGTCCCAATGTCGCTGCCGAGAGCAATGGCATCGAGCTGTGGGTCGACGGTGCTTATGCCCTCACTGTGCAGGAAGCGGGCGGTGACGCGACCGCATGGACGCAATACAGCCATGCCTTCTCGCTGGCCGGCGATGGCCTCATCGAGTTCCGGGCCGTCGGTACCAATGATTCGCTGGGTGGCTATCTGGACGACATCACGCTCAGCACCGCGGCCATTCCTGAACCGGCAAGCTGGGCGCTACTGATCGCTGGCTTCGGTCTCGTCGGTGCGGCCATGCGTCGCCGGGCGATCCCCGCGCTGGCCTGAGGGGCGGCCACTCCCCCCGAAAGGGAAGCGCAAGACGGTTTGGAAAGGGGCGCGGGGCAACTCGCGCCTCTTTTTTCTCATCGTCAAGGGTCGGTGCGGGGGCTCGACGGCTCCAGAAAGCGCTCATGGAAGGCGCGCTGTTGATCGTCGGCACGAGCGCTTGTCGATGATGGCCGGCGCGCGATCCGGTTGTCGCGCCGTCATCCGTCCCGTGCGGCGCGACGGTTCCACAGGAAGCCGAGCGCGAGCAGCACGATGATCGCAAGCTGGGCGAGGATCGTCTCGCGCGTTGGATAGAGGCCCAGCAGCTCGCTGCGCGGGGAGGCGGGCCAGGGGGTGACCGGCAGATAGCCCGCCTCCTGGAGCGCGCTCATGCCCTTGCCGATCAACACCACCGCCAGAACGGCGATCAGCGCCGCGCTGTAAGCGAAGAATTTGCCGATCGGCAGCGTGCGGCTGTAGCGCATCATCACGAAGGCGACGATCGCCAACACCACCAGCGCGGCGAGTGCGCCCGCCACGACGGCGCCACCATTCCCCTGGCTCCAGATTGCGGCGTAGAAGAGGATGGTCTCGAACACCTCCCGATAGACGACGATGAAGGCCAGCGCGAACAGGAACCAGGCCGAGCGGCGGTTGAGCGCGTGACCGAGCTTCTCGTGAATGTAGCGCTGCCAGGCCTTGGCATTGCTCTTGCCGTGCATCCAGATGCCCACCCACAGCAGCACCAGCGCGGCGAAGATCCCGCCAAATCCCTCGGTCAGTTCGCGGCTGGCGCCGCTGATGGTGATGAGCCATGTCGCCGCCGCCCATGTCGCCACACCCGCGACAAGCGCCGCGATCCAGCCGCCATGTACATAAGGCAGCACATCGCGCCGATCGGCCTTGGCGAGAAAGGCGATCATCGCAATGACGATCAGGATGGCTTCCAACCCCTCGCGCACGAGGATGGTAAAGGCAGCGATGAAGCTGGAGGTGGCCGATGCTTCGCCGGGCGCAAGCGCGGCTTCCGCCTGCTCGAACAGCTCATCCAGCGTGGCGACGCGGGTTTGCACGGTTTCCACCGGCTCGCCCCGGGCGATGGCGGCGCGCAGTTCCGCCATGGCGCCCTCGATGCGTACCATGAGCGCGTGGTCGCGCGCGGACAGCACCGCTTCCACCGGCTCGAAGCCATCAAGATAGGCGGAGAGCGCCAGATCGGTTGCGGCCTTGCGGTCGCCGCGGTCATAGGCCGCCAGCGCTGCATCGAGAGTTGTGCGCGCCAGTGTCAGCGTGCCGCTCGCCTGCGCGGCGGCCGCCGTCTCCGGATGCCGCCGCAGGAAAGCCATGAGCGGCTGTGCCTTGTCTTCGCCGATCTCGGCGGCAAGCGCGGCCGGGGTGATGCCGACCAGCTTTTCGAGATTAAGGCGCGCGCGCAGGCTGGCGTCGTTCTCCCACAGCGCCTGCCCCGCCGCGACCTGATCCTCGGGATAGGCCAGGGCGCCGGCATAGAAGGCGAGCGCCCAGCGATCCTGCGCCGGCAGCGCGGCGAAGCTCATCATGCTGGTGCCGTCCAGTCCCTGCTCGATTACCTGATAGAGCGCGAAGACGCTGCGCTCGCGCGCCCGCGCCTCGTCAGTGAAGGCAATAGCGGGCGGATCGAGCCCCGCCGCTTGCGGCCCGTCGCCGCCGCCGGTGGCGCCGTGACAGCTCGCGCACTGCTGCGCATAAAGCGCCGCGCCTCGCGTGACATCCGGCGCGCGCGAGGGAGCGAGCGGGACGGGATAGGCCTTGATGAGATCGGCGGCGAGGCCACGCGCGGCGCTGGCGATGGCCGGAGCGGGGTGCCGGGCGGCGATGATCCGCTCCAGCTCCCCGGCCTGTCGGGCGAGATCGGCCTTTGCGGACGAAGCGGGAAGCGTAGCGATCAGCTCGCTGGCAGTGGCAGAGAATTCCACCATCTCGTCGAACTCGGTCGGGTTGACGATCGCGCCGTTGTCAACCGCTTCGGGATAATCCACCGCGATATAATCGAGCAGCCGCCAGATCGTCTGCGCGGGCACTGTTTGCGCTGCGGCCGGCGCGGCAAGGCTGGCCAGCCAGAGCGCGACCACCGCCAGGAGCATGGCGGGCAGTAGGCGCTGGCGTGCCGTCACGCGGCAGCGGTGTCGCGTGGATTGGCCGGTCAGAGACAGCATGTTGCTCGGCCACGAAACGGCACCGATCACGGCCCCTTGCGTGGCGACACAGTTGTGGTCCATCGGATCGCCCTGTTGCGCCGCCCGGATCGAACGGCCCTGTTTCCAACATATTGGGCGCCCGTCGAGCGATAATCAAGCGGGTCGCCGTGCAGTGGAGTAGCGCACTGGGCCGCAGTCGTTACGTGCCGGTTTTCGCCCGATAGCGACTTGGCAAAGCGGCGCATTCGTTGCAGACACTTGGCCAACCATAAAAAGCGGGGCGCACGGTCCCCGATGGAGGGGATTTTACGTCATGCGCATGCATGCTCGCCTGCTTCTTGCTTCCTTGCTGTGTCCTGCGGCTCTTTTGCTTGGCGCAGGAATGGCTGCCGGAGCCCAGGAAGACCACGCCCATGCGCATGGGGACGCTGGCAAGGAGAGACTGCCCGCCGCCGTCAAGAAGGGGCGCTGGTCCGATCCCGCGTCGTGGCCCAATGGAAGGGTGCCCGGCAAGGGCGATGCGGTGATGATCGGCCGGGATATGGACGTCGTGCTCGACGTTAGCCCGCCGCCGCTGCGCAGCCTGACCATCGACGGCAAGCTCAGCTTTGCGGATGACCGCAATCTCGCGCTGGAAACGGACTGGATTTATGTGCGGCGCGGCGCGTTGGAGATCGGAAGCGAGGCGAAGCCGCACACGCGCATGGCGACCATCACGCTCACCGATACGGTGCCCGGTGAGAATGTGAATACCATGGGCGATCGCGGTATCCTGCTCATGGGCGGCTCCCTCAGCCTGCATGGCGACCGCACGAATAGCTGGACCAAGCTCGCCCGCACTGCCAAGGCCGGCAGCAACCGGATCGAGGTGCTGGATGCGAGCGGCTGGCGCAAGGGCGACGAAATTGTCCTGGCCTCGACGGACTTCAATCCCCGACAGGCGGAGAAGCGCCGCATCGCTGCCATCAGCGGCAATGCGATCACGCTGGATAAGCCGCTGGGCTATATGCATTTCGGTGAAATCACCTTCGGCGTCGACGAGCGCGGCGAAGTGGGCTTGCTCACCCGCAACATTCGCATCCAGGCCTCGGACGATGCCGAGCGTTCCTATTTCGGCGGGCACATCATGGCGATGCCGGCCTCGCAAGTGCATGTCTCCGGTGTCGAGCTGTTCCGCATGGGGCAGCATCTGGAGCTGGCCCGCTATCCGATGCACTGGCACCTGCTTGGTGAGGGGCGCGGGCAATATATCCAGAACTCGTCGATCCACGATACCTACAGCCGCTGCGTCACCGTTCACGGCACCAACAATGTGCGGGTGGAAAACAACGTGACGTACAACACCGTGGGGCACTGCTTCTTCCTGGAAGATGCGGTGGAGACGGGCAACCAGTTCATCCGCAACCTCGGCATCCAGACCAAGTGTCACCCGACCGAGCCTTGTGACCCCACCAACCTCGCACCCGGCCGGCCGGGCACCGGCGCGGCAGGTCAGAAATCCAATCAGGTCCTGATCCCATCCGACAATACCGCATCTACCTTCTGGATCACGAACCCCGACAATATCTACCGCGACAATGTGGCTGCGGGCTCCGATCAGATCGGCTTCTGGTTCGCCTTGCCGGAGCACCCGACGGGCCAGTTCGAGGGCACCGAGACCAGCAAGAACACCTGGCCGCGCCGGACTCGCGTCGGCATGTTCAAGGGCAATGTCGCCCACTCCAATTTTGATGGCATGATGTTCGATCGCGGCCCCAAACCCGACGGCACCTTCAGCGTCCAGGGTAGCAACTACCATGTCGCTTATGCCGATCCGGCCGACACGAACAGCCAGCCGCTGGAGTCGGTCTTCGAGGATTTCACGGGCTACAAGAACCGCAATGGCGCCGTCTGGGGTCGTGGTGAACTGCACCTGTTCAAGAATCTGCGCGTGGCCGACAATGCGATCGGCTTCACGCATGCGGCCTCGGCAGTGGGGCGTACCGCCTATACCTCAAAGGTCGTCGACTCGCTGTTCGTGGGCGAGAGCGACAATATCGGCAATCCCAGCACGCCGGAGGAAATCGCTTATGGGCGCAGCCTGCCGAGCGAACATGCCGATTTCCCGATCCGCGGCTATGAATATTACGACATGCGCCATGACGTGGAGAACACCGCCTTCGTCAATTTCCAGCCCAACGAAACTCGCGAGGCAGGGGCGATCTCCTACCTCATGTACACCAGCTTTGGGATGAGTTCCGAGAACGCCATCGAGGGCGCCACGTTCACGAATGCCAAGCGGGTTCATTTCCCGCAGGTCGTGCGGCGGTGGGCCTCCGATCTGGGACGCGGCAATGCCTGGAGAGGTGCGGCGATCCATGACCGGGACGGCTCGGTGGGCGGTGTCCCCGATTCCTATATCGTCATCGACAATGGCATCGCATCCGATGAGGAAGCCTGCGACATCCGGCCGAGCTGGAACGCCGCCGTGTGCCGAGGCGACTTCGGGCGCTTCGGCGTTGGCGGCAATTTCGGCTTCGGCGATGGCCCGATTGCTGATCCGGTCATGCTCAGCCGCAACGGCCGGCGATACGAATATACCGGGGAGACGACGATCCGCAGCGGCGCCGAGGTGAGAGTGGAGACGGGCCGGAAGGCCCTCTCGCTCTCGCTGAAGGAGATGGACCCGGGCTCCTGGGTGATTTTCGAACTGCCCGGCTTCACCAGCACAGCCGCGGGCGCGCAGCAAGCTAGCCTCGCCGCGCTGCGCGATGCGGCCGATACAGCTTACTACAAGGCCGATGATGCCTTGTGGGTCAAGCTGGTCGCCGCGAACCCGGCCAGCGCTGCCGGTGGACCTGCGGCCGGCGCCAGCCTCGACGTTAGCCGATAGGGCCGCGCCGGCGTTAACCTTCGCTGGGCGACAATGATGCGTGTCGTTTGCCCCAATAGTTTTCCGCTCATAGCCAAGAAAGCTCGGAAAAGCGTTATATGTCGTGAAGCTTTTGCCACATATAAGGGCAACGTTCGTCCCATAAGTTTGTACCGCTGTACCTGCTTGCCTCAATAGTTGGGATAGGTAGTCCCAGCAGCGAGGCAATTCGGAGATCTGCCATTTTGTCTCTTGATGGACATGCTCCAACCGCGTGAAGAGGCATGGTCGTTCCAAAAAGGCTGTTGCGGCAGGATTTGGGACACCGCGTAATTGATTTAGCCACCCTCCTGGATGGTACGAAGTCGCACTGGCGCTTCAATGCAGGAGGATGACCGATGTCGATTTATGCAGGATTGGACGTGAGTGACAAGGCGACGCATGTTTGCGTCGTCGACATCGACGGCAAGGTGGTTCGGCGCGATGTCGTGACGAGCGATCCAGAAGTTCTGGCCAAGTGGCTGAGCCGGCATTGTCCGGACCTCGTGCGCGTGGTGCTCGAGACGGGGCCTCTGTCGACGTTCCTCTATCACGGCTTAGCCAAACGCAGTGTTGCAGTCGAATGCATCTGCGCACGGCATGCCAAGGGCGTCCTTTCGGCGCGGGTCAACAAGAGCGATGTTCATGATGCGGAAGGGCTTGCGCAACTCGCTCGCACCGGCTGGTTTAAGCGCGTCCACATGAAGGCATCTGCCACGCACATCGACCGAGCCGCGCTGCGCATCCGCGTGCAGCTGATCACGGCTCGTACGGCCATGGCCAACCAACTGCGCGGGCTGCTGAAGCTGTTCGGTCTGCGCATGGGGACCGCCAGAACATCGGGTCGGCGCACCGAGCGCCTGGCCGCGCTCTACGCTCAGCGTCCCGATCTCGCACCGCTGTTTGCTCCGCTCATTGCGGCTATGGAAGCGATCGAAGAGCAACTGCGCGCCTCCGGTCGGTTGCTCGTGGAACGCGCCGCCGCCGATCCAGTCTGCACCCGGCTGATGAGTGTGCCGGGCGTCGGCCCGATCACCGCGCTCACCTTCACTGCGACCATCGAAGATCCGCGCCGCTTTGCCAGGGGTGAAGATGTCGGGGCCTATGCCGGGCTCGTCCCGCGACGCAACCAGTCTGGAGAGCGTGACACGAGCGGTCACATCTCCAAGGCCGGCGATCCCATGTTGCGCTGGTCGCTTTACGAAGCCGCGAACGTCCTGCTATCTCAGGTCAAGCGGTCGTTCGCACTCCAGCAATGGGGCAGGAAGCTCGCCGAAGCCAAAGGCGCCAAACGCGCCAGGGTCGCCGTCGCGCGCAAGCTCGCCGCATTGCTCCACTCGCTTTGGCTGAACGAGACTGAGTTCCGCTGGGCCTGAGCCCGGCGTTTCTCCTCCCGATCAGCCATGCCCCGGACGATCTCGTCAGGAAAGTAGGGGATCCAACCTCGTTTGGGACTCAGAGACGTCCACCCACCTCCGCTCGGCCGCGATCATGAAGGCACGGACGAACCGCTTACACAGCTGTCCGATGACCTCGAAGACAACCATTGGCGAACGGGCAAAAGGGAACAGCAATGCAGAAATCAATTAGACAACTTTGCTGCCATTCCCGCCCGTTTCGCCAAATGTCAGCCTCCGACACGAGCCGACGTTCGTACTTTCAGCCACCTTGGCTCATTGAACGAGCAAGACTGGCCGTTTTAAGACCGGCAGGTATCGGGAGACAACTTACACGCCGCAGCGCCAAGCATCTGCTAGAGCAGGCGCATGATGACGCGAAAGACATTCCCATGCCCGTGATCGTGATGCTGGAAATCGAGTCCGGCTCGCCGCCTTGCTCGTAGATGAGGTCGTGTAAGCTATCAGCGTCGTAGGCGCGATCGGCCAGAACCTTGTCGGCCGGGATGCCGCGGATCAGATCGCAGGCAGGTGCCATGTCGTTTTGCTGGCCCGGACCGAGAATGAAGCGGATCGGCAAGCCGAGGGCATCGACTATGGCATGGATTTTGGTGCCGAACCCGCCTCGCGAGCGCTCGAGAGCCTGGGCTTGAGCGCCCCCCTTTTTACCCTTGCCCCGGCCGCCTGGGCCTGAGCGCGGATCACGGTCGCGTCGATCGCCAGCCACTCGATGTCGGGATCATCCGACACGGCCTCGAATATCCGGTCGATCACACCTTGCTCAACCCAGCGGTAGTAACGTCGCTTCGCTGTCTGATAGGGGCCAAACCGCTCAGGCAGATCGCGCCAACGCCCACCCGAACGCGCCAGCCATAGCAACGCATCCAGAAAACGCCGGCCGTCACTACGCGGGCCTCGTCTACCCTTGCGACCGCCAGGCACGAAATCCCGCAGCCGCTCCCACTGATCGTCTCTGAGAACTTCGCCTTCCACACCAGCCTCCAAAAGCCAGCGTTGAATCAGAAATCCTCAATCTCGTGAATCCCTAAAATGTCACTACGGTCTAGAGTCTGTCCTGTTTAGATTGAGGCATATCCGCTGTTTCGGAGGTAGTTTGCGCATTCGTGAGGCGGGAAGGCGTCGAGCAGTTGGCCGATGCGCTGCCACGTGGCTTCGACGGTGCGTTCCGCGGCCTTGCGCAGGAGCAGTTTGAGCTTGGCGAAGACCTGTTCGATCGGATTGAGGTCTGGGCTATAGGGCGGCAGGAACAGGAGCTTGGCCCCCGCTGCCCGGATAGCCTTGCGCACGGCCTGGCCTTTGTGGCTGCCGAGATTGTCCATGATGACGATGTCTCCGGGCGACAGGGTGGGCACGAGGAACTGCTCGACATAGGCGAGAAAGAGCTGGCCGTTGATCGGCCCGTCGAGCACACAGGGCGCATCGATCCGGTCATGGCGCAGCGCTGCTACGAAGGTCAGTGTCTTCCATTTGCCGAACGGGGCTTTGGCGACGAGCTTGCTGCCCCGCCGGGACCAGCCCCGGAGCGGGGTCATGTTGGTCTTGGCCCAGGTCTCGTCGATGAAGACCAGTTTACGCGGATCAAGCCGCCCCTGATACTTCTTCCACTGTCCCCGCCGCCGCGCGATCTTCGGACGGTCCTGCTCGCTGGCGAACAGGCATTTTTTTGAAGCTGTGGCCGGCCTTGCGCAGCAGCGACCAGACCGTGTTTGGGCTCACCCGGTAGCCGCGCTCGGCCAACTCGATGGCTAGCCCCCGCACGGTCAGGTGCGGGCATTCCTCAAGCCGCAACAACATCCATGCTTGCTCGCTGGCCAGCACCCGCCGCTTGTGCCCGCCCATCGGACGGGAACCCGCGCTGCCTGTGGCACGCAGTCGCTGCGACCACTTCAACGCGCTCGCAACGCTGACGCCGAACGCCGCCGCAACTTCGCGCCCGGATCGGCCCGATAAGACCGCTGCCGCCACACGCTCTCGAAGATCGTCAGAATAGGCTCGTGCCATCGCTGCTGGCCTCCTGCCCAGCCAGCAGCTTGAATCACAATCAGGCTGCCTTGGGAATCCCCTATCGACTCAGTCTAATCAGGACAGAGTCTAAGTCCTCTGATGCCTCACTGCCACATCCTGTGACAAATTATCACAACAGCTCGCTAATGGTCCGAGTTGAACTTGAAGACCACAGCCTGCGGGTCTCTAAGGGCGACGGCTTCCCCATGGGGAGTCAATGACATAACATGGAGACATCAATGAACAAGACCTATCTGGTCGCCCTCGGCGCGATCAGTGCTTTCGCCGCGATTAGCCCGGCTGCTGCTCAGGAAACTTCTCTGAGCGGCCTCTACCTGGGCGTTCTGGCGGGCTATGACTCGGTGCATCTGAGCGCCGACGGCGAAGGTGGCAGCAAGGACGGCTTCGATTACGGCTTGGTTGCTGGTTACGACTATGATCTCGGCAACGCTCTGGTCGGCCTTGAAGCAGAGATTTCCGACTCCAGTGCAAACGTCACCGAGACGGACCTTCTGGTGACCGGCGACAGTGCCAAGCTCACCGCCGACCGCGATATTTACATCGGTGCTCGCCTTGGCGCTAAGGTCGCTCCGCGCACGCTGCTTTACGTCAAGGGCGGCTACACCAATGCACGCTTCTCGCTCTCCTACACCGATGGTGCCGAGACTATCGCTGACGGGGAAAACCTGAGCGGCTACCGGCTCGGCGCTGGCGTGCAGTACAGCCTGGGCCGTGCCGCGATTCGTGGCGAGTATCGCTACTCGAATTACGGCAACTACGAGTATGACGACATTGACACGGGCCTGAAGACCGAGCGTCATCAGGTCGTGGTGTCGCTCGTCGCGAACTTCTAAGCCCACTGGGAAGCTCATCGACGGGTGAGCTTCCCCTTTTACAATTGGCAAATTTCCAAGGCTACGGCCATTAATAACGCCGTCGAATATTGTAATCCGACAGCGTCAAGCTGCTCCCTTTCCAACACTTGGCCTGAGGTTACTTATAACAACTGGATACAGGGTCAAATTACCTCTGCTACTGGGCCGGAAAGTAGAACAACCACATATACTTACGGGACGGCGGGTCTTCGGTCCGTCCTGACAGGTATTCGGCCCCCAGGCGCCGCATTGAACGAGATCACTTTTTCCTATGACACGAATGCAAAGGTCAGCAGCGTTGCCGTGGCGGGAGGGACATGGCTCTATGAATATCCAAGCGCTACTCAGACCAAGGTCAAAGATCCGGCCTCCCATACTCGCACCATCAATTACAATGCCAGTTTGCTGGTGACGTCAGTTAACGCAGGCGGCCAAACAACGGAATACAGCTATTGCGGCGCGAGCGAGACGAACTGCCCTGAGGGGTTGTTGAAGACGGTGAAAGCACCTGAGGGCAATACCGTTGCTTATGCCTATGATGCGCGGGGCAACGTGACCTCGACGACGCATATTGCGAAGGCGGGATCAGGGCTTGCGAACATTGTGACGAGCGCGGTCTACCCGTCGACCTGTTCGAACCCAAAGATCTGCAACAAGCC